>VOFH01004256.1_pt1 | contig 31967 bp, 52 predicted proteins | sample 5384091 | NCBI WGS metagenome assembly VOFH01 (sample SAMN12384727, study PRJNA508395) | human gut metagenome | isolation source: healthy gut G | host: Homo sapiens
CCTACCGGCATACCGCATCTCTGCGCCGCGCCGGCCATAATCTCTGCGATCTTACAGTTGCTCAAAAAGCTTCTTTTCCGCCGCGCAGCACACGCATTCCTGCTTTTTACGCAGAGCGCAATGGCATCCGCCGTCACATTGGGCCTGGCCTCTAAATGATCCCCACAACGCCCATCGGTACGGATCTCTTTTCTATCTTCAGTCCGTTGGGGCGCTCTATCATCTCCAGCGTCAGCCCTACAGGGTCCGGCAGCGCCGCCGCCCGTTCCACGCCCACAGCCATATCCGCAATACGCTGGCTCGTCAATGCCAGGCGATCCATCATCACCTGTCTTACCCCATTTTCTTTCGCATGCGCCAGATCCTCGGCATTGGCTTGCAGGATCTCCTCCTGCCCCTCTATCAAGGCTTTTTTGCCATTGCTTTGAGCATCTCATTTTTCTGTGCAGTATCCAGCAAACCCATCCCAGCGGCCGCTTCCCGCGCCTGCCTTGCCTGCTCCAGTACAGTGATCATCGTTGTCCAGCCCCTTTCCTTTATGGTAAATTGTATCCTTTTTTGCCTGTTTGCGCAATAACAGTTTACATCGATAGGTTTAGTCTGCATTTTGTTCCATTTCTCGTTTGGCCATCATCGCAAAGGTGGATACGGGCAGATCCAAGCGTTCCGCTGCCTTTTTCTGTGTAATCTCTCCTCGCTGCCATTGGCGGAATACTGCATCAAACCAAGGCGGCTTTTCTCTTCGTGGTCGTCCGAATTTTACGTCCCTTCGCCTGGCAGCTTTCATCCCTTCTGCCTGTCTGGCTCGGATCATGGCACGCTCGTTTTCCGCTACAAACGAAAGCAGCTGCAATACCAAATCGCTGATAAATGTCCCCAATAGGTCCTTGGCAATGGTGGTGGTATCCAAAAGTGGCATATCCAGCACTCTGACGTCCACCCTTTATCTCTTGTCAGTATGCCATTGTTCTATCACTTCCCTGTAATTTCTGCCCAGCCTATCGATGCTTTTGATAAGAATGAGATCTCCTTTTCGAATTTCCCGTATCATTTTTCGATAGGATGGCCGTTCCAAAATTGCAGCCGCTTTTCTGGTCCAAATAGATATGTTTCTTTGTACGCCTCTCTTTTCCATCTCGTCCATTTGTCTGTCAGCGTTTTGGTCCTTGGATGATACCCCGCGTATCCTACAATTTTACCCATTTCTTTCCCCTGGTTTTTTATTTGTTTTCTTTCTTTATAAAACATCACCTTCCATTTTTTCCTACAAAAAGCAACGGAATCAAAAAAGCAGCCGAGGCTGCTTTTTTGTTCTTTTGATTCAGCTTTCTATATTCTCTAAATAGCTTTCTACCTGCTCCAAGGAATCAAAGATAACCCCCTCCTCCAGAGCAGCGTCGTTAACGGCGTCCATCTCAATGCTTTTGTACAGCGTCGGTTCCGCCTGATTTTCCTGAGGCTGATAGATATTCAGCATACCGTTTTCATATTTTACAATGTAGTGCAGCGTACATACGCTGGGCGTTTCCACCAAAATACCGCTTTGTCTTTAGAAAACTCCGTCAACTCGGCGTTTGCAAATTGGTTTTCAATTCCTCCCGCGTCATCCCTACGTATTTTTGTCCGTTACATCCGTCTCCACCATGTGTCCACATTTGGTGTAATTAACTTGCAGATATACCTTGCCTTCCACCCCAAGCCGCTCCGGCTCGGCAGCAACGGGCTGTTCTCCCGGCGTCTGTATCTGCTGCTGTTGCTGGGCTTGTTGTGCCTCCACTGTTCGTTTGGCTGTTGCGGGCTGCATTATATCCAAAAACGTCGCCGCGATAATCAGTACGCTGGCCGCCAGCGCAATTTTAAGCGCTGCATGCCCATGACGGCAAACGCTTTTTGCTGTAAACTTCAAAACATCCCTCCGCTCTTTACAAGCTTTGGAATCAGTTTCTCCACATTTTTATATTTCATACATTTTGGCATTTTATTCCATTTCCCGTTATGAAATACGTTTTGTACATCATCCAGATCCTCTAGATTTTCTACCAATTTATCCAGCTTGTCAGCATCGGCGCCCGCAACGGAAACCATCGTTTGCGGCACCCATTCCAGTTCGGCAGAGGTAAAGGTATATCCACCTCTTCCAGCTTTTCACGTACCTGAGAAAAAGAAGCAATGTCTGTATATACGATAAACTCTTCCTCTGTCGCCTCAAAATTTTCTGCCCCTGCATCCAGTGCCGCCATCATCACTTCATCCTCATCCATATCCTCTTTTTTCGATGGCGATTACCCCTTGATGAGAGAACATATACGATACGCAGCCTGTAGTGCCCAGGCCGTTTCCAAATTTATCAAACAAATGCCGCACGTCGCTGGCAGTACGGTTGCGGTTATCCGTTAAGGTTTCCACCATCAAGGCCACGCCTCCGTTGCCGTATCCTTCGTACACGATTTCCTCATAACTTACATTCCCAACTCCCCAGAAGCCTTAGCAATGCTGCGGAAATATTATCGTTTGGCATGTTGTTCGCTTTTGCCTTTGCCACCACATCCCTTTAGTTTGCTATTCACATTGGGGTCTGCGCCGCCTTCCTTAACAGCAATGGCAATCTCACGGCCGATCTTGGTGAATACGCGCGCGCTGAGAATCCGTCTTTCCTTTTTATGTTTAATGTTGTTCCATTTGCTATGCCCAGACATAATGAATACCTCCTATTTTGAGAATTGACAGGATATTATATCATTATTTGCCCCTATCCTGCAATGAACTTTATGGCACCAAATACAGCAAATCCTTTTGTTCCCCCCGTTTAAGTATGTATTGGGCACATTGCCCACAATAACGGTTTCATAGATAGGCAGCGTATTTTCATACTGTACCACTACGCTTTGTCCGGGCAACGTATAGCGTAAAAACTTGGAATTGTCGCCGTTATACGGTGTTTTGTCTGGTTGATGCCCGCGCTGGTAAATTCGCTGTCTATATCCACATTCTACCTGCGCATATGGCGATGCATACATTTGGATAACTGGCCCGTGGTAGAAAAATATTTGGCTGTTCATAACAGAGCCAAAACGGAACGAATGGATACTTCCCCCTGATTCATCAGCCGACCCTCCCCACACAGTTCCACCATTTTCCCGCGTAAACTCATTGAGCACATATCCGTTTACTTTTACCGTAGTAATATTGCCCAGTTCATCGCTTTTTCCAAATCCACCAGCTCATCATACTGGTGCTGGGAACCACTTTGGTTTACTGCAAAGCTTACGGCCTCGGCCCGCCAGGCTGTCTCCCTGAGCCTCTGCCATTTCTCTGGCCACGCTGCGAAGGCTGTGTTAAAGCACAGCGCCAGCGCATTTCGATTACGGCCACCCTTGCCCAGAGTACCACCAGCCACTTTGGGAATATCCCTGTATATAGCGGTAAAATCGGGCTTTGTCCGTTTTTTTTCCTCCAAGATTTGTTTCCTCCTTCAATTATGGTATAATATGCGAAATAAAGAAAAGGTTTGCCAAGGAGGCTCTATGGCCAAACAGCAAAAAAACAGAAAAAGAAAGTAAACAAGGCCCGGCAGCGCCGGCAGCATCTTTTTTGGCTCTTTTTACACTGGTTTGATTCCCATACCGATTTTCATGGAGACAAGCCACCAGAGCAATTTTTGTGCCGCGCAAAAACCGCCGGCTCTTTGGTCTGTCCGTGCGGCCGTGACTACATTCAAGCTGATGCTCATCACCATCCTGGTGCTCGGCTTTATCATGGCCGGGCGCTGTATTTGGCGCCAGCACGCGCTTTCATCTCCACCGCGCCAGATTTAGACGTTACGGAGATTTCCGATGTCCAGCCCTATCCAGCTATATATACGATAGCGAAGGCGAGCTCATCACGATGTATTCCGGCGTCCAAAATCGCATGGGCCAGCATTGATGAAATTCAGACAATTTGAAAAATGCCTTTATTGCAACGGAGGACGCGCGTTTTTATTCTCATGGCGGGGTAGATATCAAAGCGCATTGTGGGTTCCTTTATCAGTAACCTTACTTCCTCAACATTCAGGGCGGTAGTACGATCACCCAGCAGCTTATCAAAACCCGGATGCTGACCAGTGAGCGTAGCTATAAGCGAAAGATCCAGGAAGCCTATCTGGCTTTGCAGCTGGAAAGCAAATATACCAAAGACCAGATTTTGGAAGCTTATCTCAATGACGTAAACATGGGAGAGGGCAATTACGGCGTAAGAGCGCCGCCCGCGATTATTTTGGAAAATCGCTGGATGAGCTCACGCTGCGTGAATGCGCCATGCTGGCAGGCATCGTCAATGCGCCCTCACCTACAATCCGCGCCGCAACTATTATGTAAAAACGGCCGGAGGTAACAAATGAGGGCACCGATCTGGTCGCCAATTAAGCCGTATGCAACGCGAAGGGTATATCACTGTGGATGAATACAATGCTGCAAAAGGCAGAAGAGGTGCATATCCAGGAAACGCGTACAAACACCGCAACCGGCATTGCTCCTGACTTTATAAGCTATGTCATCGATGACGTCGTGCAGGCCTTTATCAAACAGCGCGGTTTGGAGAATACTAGAGAAAACCGCAACGCCATTGAAAACGAGCTTCGTACAGGCGGATACAGCATCTACACCACTTTGGATCGGGAAATGCAGAGCGCGGTTGAGGATGCCGTATACAATTACGACCGCTATCCTAAAACCGCAAAATCCTCCGATTCAGTAAAGCGGGAAACAAACCCCTGACGGCTCGGTAACGGAAATAGAGCAGCCGCAGGCGGCAGCTACCATTGTGGACTATCACACAGGCGAAGTAAAAGCCATGGTAGGCGGGCGTAAACCCCGGGCCGGATTGAAAATGCTGAACCGAGCTACCTCTAAGTTGCCTGTCGGTTCTTCCATTAAACCCATCACCGCATATGGGCCTGCGCTGGATGCAGGCAGCATGGGAGCCGGTACCATCATCCAAAACCTCAAAGGAGCCGTGAACGGATGGGCTGCCAGTAGAAGCGAAAAATCGTATCCTACCCAGGGCAGGTGTCAACGGGCCTGTCACCATGCGGACAGCCATCCAAAATCCTTGAACCTGTCTGCGGCCCGCGTTTTGATGGAGATGACGGCCCCCACCCCGACGGAAGGCATTGAAAATGCTGTGTCCTATCTAGCGAAAATGGGCATAGATACAGAGTCCTCTGAAACGACCGTTCAGCGTACGGGCGCCGGCGGTATTGCGCTCGGTTCTTCGGCATACAGCACGGTGGAGATGGCCTCTATGTTTGGCACCATCGCCAATAAGGGCGTATATATCTCCCCCAACCTCCTTTACAAAGGTGACGGATAGCAACGGCAATGTCATTTTGGATGGCAAAGCGCTTCAGCAAACCAATCAGGTCTATCAGCCCAGCACGGCCTGATGCTGGTGGATATGTTGGAAACTGCCGTACAGAGCGGTACTGGTAGCCGCGCCCAGGTCAGTGGTATGACCATTGCTGGCAAGACTGGATCCAATGAGAGCAAAAGGTTGTACTTTGCGGGGATGAGCCCCATTATTCTGCTGCGGTCTGGATTGGACACGACGATTATAAATCGCTTGCCAATTCAACCTTCGGCGGCGCTTATTCCGCCCGATATTCCAAAAGATTTATGACCACCATCCACCAGAAAGGGTTTGCAGGATAAAGCCATCATTGAGGATTCTCGAATCTCGGCAGTTAGGGCAGCGGTATGCCAGGTATCCGGTATGAAGGCCACCGATGCCTGTACGCATGATGCGGGTGGTTGACGCCTGTAACGGATTGGTTCAAAGCAGGCACAGAGCCTGGATGGAATCCTGCACTTACCATATGTCCTTGCCGCTTTGTGCGGAATCTGGTAAGTATGCAACTCCCCTACTGTCCCTCTACGACGGCAGCGCTTCGCAGGTGTTTGTCCCCTCGGACTCCGTCTTGCGAAATTGCGATTTGAGCGGGCTTAGCTGGTATCATCTCACCGGCGCTTCCGATTTCAACTATATCAATAATCCCGATCAATTCTGTCCGTTGCATACAATGCCGGGGGGCAACACTGGCGCCTTCCGCTACACCGTCCACTGATCCGTCGGCGACACCGAGTGCAGTGATTCCCTCGTTGCCGGTTTTCACCAATACGCCGAGGCCGACCAATACGCCGTCCACCGGAACAGGCAACTAAAAATATGAAAAAGGCAGCCACATGGGCTGCCTTTTGTTGTTATTTTTTGTCTTCGGATTAAAGATCAATGCGTTGAGATACCCAAAGAATATAGCGGCGCCGATGCCTCCGGCCGTCGCCGTGATGCCACCAGCCAAAAATACCGGTAAAACCTTTTCCAAGATCATCTTCTGTGTGCCTGTGGCCAAGGAATGGCCAAATCCTGTCAACGGTACTGTAGCCCCGGCCCCTGCAAAATCCACCAATGGTTGATATAGTCCTACAGCTGATAATATAACGCCAGCTACTACATAAATTACCAAAATTCTAGCAAAGGTCAATTTTGTTTTTGCCAGCAGCAGCTGCCTATCACACAGATGAATCCACCGACGATAAATGCTTTGACAAACATCATTGAGGGCTCCTCCTTTCAAATCGCACCGCATGCGCAATGCCGGGGATAGTATTGCCCTGCATGCTGCTCGTCGTGCTCAGCAGAGCGCCCAAGAATGAACAGTATCCGCTGCCAATCGCCGCCCCATAGCTTGGGCAATAGCTTTGCGCTCAGTGTAATGGCGCTGCATCCGCAACCGCTGGCCCCATATGGGTATCCTGATGCGGCATATATAATTCTGCACCGCAATCATGAAATTTTGTCATATCCTCCGCTCCTTCGTCGGCCAGCATATCACAAAGCATGGAGAGCCCCAACTTTCCTAAATCGCCCGTGTAGATGGCGTCAAAATCCGCCTCTGTCGTCTGAGTATCTCGGAAATGAGCCGCAATGGTATCAAAAGCGGCTGGCGCCATGGCCGCTCCCATGTTATTTTGCATCCGCAATGCCAAAATCCACAACTTTGCCAGGGGTTACATGGGAAATGCAAACGCCTTTTGTTCCTTTGTGGATAGGATTGTTGCGCCTGCGCCAGTGGCTGTGCGCTGTTGTGAAGGTTTTTGCGCCCCATTTCAAGGGAAAACGAAATTGACGTTCTGCTGTGGAAAAATGGGAGGCGCACGCGCCACCAGCTGATCTGAAAAACCTGCCTCTAAAATCATGCTACCCACGACAAGCGATTCTGCCATCGTGCTGCAAGCGCCATACAAGCCCAAAAAGGCGTATTGATTTTCTCTGGCTGCAAAGGTAGCGGCGGTGAGCTGTTGGGCAATCTCCCCCAACAAAATCCCATTTCCTCAATGGTTTTCCACACTTTTCTACCGCTTTTCGCACCGCTTCATAAAACAGTTTGCTTTCTGCCTGTTCCCATGTGTTTTGATCCCATAGATCGTCGTCTATCGTTACATCAAACAAACCCGCAGCGCGCCTCGCGCTTCGGTAGGCCCTGCAATGCTGCTTGCCGCAATTGGCGCAACATATTTTTCCATGAATAGGGTTTGTCCGTTTCGATATCCCATACAAATCACCTCCCAAATAGGAAAAACACAACGCCATATAACATCGCAGCCGAGATGCCCATTGACCAGCACAGGCCGGCAATCTTAAATAGGTTTTGCTCCGATACCAATCAATCCTTCGCGTTTGAACTCCATCGCCGGGGACACAATCGAGTTGGAAAATCCCGTAATTGGGATAACGGACCCGGCTCCCGCGTATTGACCAATCACATCGTAGATGCCAACGCCTGTCAAAAATGGCCGCTATCACAACCAGTACGACGGAAGCCATGCCGGCGGCCTCAACAAATTCCAACTGCAAATAGGTTTGAAAACAGCCAAATCATCCCTTGCCCCAGCGTACAGATCAGGCCGCCGACCCAAAGGCGCGCAAACAGCCGCGCAATAGATCAGTGGGCGGCGTTTTTGCTCAACATATTGTCCGTATTTTTTGTCCCTATCATTTTTTTTTTGCTTGCGCTTGATCAAAGGGAATCCAATTTGCCGCTCCTCCTTATATGCCGTTGTTCTCATACGTTCTTCTTTTCCTCGATTTGCCCCCTCCAGATAGAACAGTTCTGGCTGCGGAGCCCTGGTTTTGTTAATGTTCAATGCACTCACTCAAACTTGCTTTGCGCCTGTTACGCTTATTTTCCCTATTCATCTGCCATAGATTGGCAGCCAAAAGCACTACGACTATGGCAAACCCAATGCTGATAAATCCAAAAGCGCTTAGTTTCCATTTTTTTTGTTTCATATGCATAGCCTGCTTTCCTTTGCTGTTAGTATGCACAGAAAGCAAAATAATATCGCATTGATCCAAAATGGATGCTTGCACAAAAAGAACGCCAAAGCGTTCTTTTCATGTCTCGGCAGCCTGGCGCATTCGCTTTAAGATCTTGCTTTCTAGCCTGGATACCTGTACTTGGGAAATATGCAGCACTTTGGCCACGTCGCTTTGCGTTTTGTCCATAAAATATCGCAAAAAAGGATGACCTGTCTTTCTCTCGGCTCCAACTGGCCAATAGCTCCCGCAGCAGCACACGGTCAATCGCCTTATCGCTTTCCTCCGCCGTAGCGCCCAGGCAATCCTCTAGCGCCAGCGGCTTGCCTGTTTCGTCGCTAAGCGGCGCTTTGCAAGAGGCAGGCTTTCTGGCTGCCTCCATCGACATGGAAACTTCCTCGGGTGTGCTGCATAGCGCCTGGGCAATTTCCCCGATTGTCGGTTCCCTGTCCGGTATCCGCCGCATACTGTCTGGCATATTTCATGGCCTTGGCATGAGCTCCTTGAGCGGACGCGCCACCTTCACCGCGCCGTCATCCCGCATAAATCTTCGTATTTCTCCCATGATAAGGGGCACGGCATACGTGGAAAAACGCACTTGATACTGTGCTTGATAATGGTTGATGGCCTTCACCAGCCCCATGCAGCAGTTGAAAAAAGATCGTCATATTCATATCCTCGCCCCAGAAATCGTTTGACAACGCTTTTTACCAACGCAGTATGCGCCTTGACCAGCGCTTCCTTGGCCTCGTCGTCACCGGCCTGCGCCCTTTCAATCAGGGCCATAGAGCGATTATGCAATTCTAAGTTGGCCTGCGCCTTATCAAGCATCTTCCATCGCTTCCGTTCCAGGAACCGCTTTTTTCATCTCCACTCTTTGTGCCCCGGCCCTGGCTGCTCTCCACATGCAACGAATCCATAAACGCTTCCATCACAGCAAACCCCATACCGCTGCGTTCTTCTCTGGGCGGTCGTATAAAAAAGGCTGCCTGGCCTTTTCCACGTCCTCAATGCCAATGCCGCTATCCTCCACTACGACGGTCATGGTGTCTCCCTCTATGGTGCATTGCATCCTGACCTTGCCCGGCTTATTCTGATAACCGTGGACGATAGCGTTGGTCACCGCTTCACTTACCGCAGTTTTTACGTCTGCCATCACCTCCAGTGTAGGATTCAGCTGCGAAAAAAGGCGCCCGCTGTGACCCTGGCAAAGGCCCTCGTTCTGCGAAACCGCATCAAAATCAACTCCATTTGGTTCTTCATCCACGTTCCCCCTTTTCCCGTCCACTCTTTTCCAGAATTTGAAACAGCCCGGAAAGCTGCATTACCTTTTCTATACTCTTGTTCATATGACATACACTGACGCTCCCACCCTTTGATTTCATGCGTTTATATCGGCCCATCAAAACTCCGATGCCGCTGGAATCCATCAAGGTAAGCCCTTTCATATCCAGTCTGAGTTCTTTTAGGTCGTTATCTCGAATATACCATCCAGCTCTTTGGCCAGTTTCGGCGCGGCTGCATGATCCAATTCCTGAAAAGCTTTACAATCATTACACTGCCGCGGCGCATGGCTATGGTTTTCATTTGCCTGCCCCCTTTTTTATAATTCTTGTATAATTTCTATTTTTCGCACCCTTTGATCCTTTGAAGAAAAAAAACGTGTTATTGCTAATTCTTACCATTTTGTCGAATTCATTCATAAAAATTATTTCCAGCATCTGCCAACGCTTTGTTATAACGGATCGGTAAAGCGGGCATACTGAAATCATGGCAGCTCAAAACAAACAAAAAAAGAATCCGACTTCCGACGGACGACCATAAAAACATTGAAAACTACCCTGTTATTCTTGTTAATCGGCCTACTTTGCCTAGGCGCTTTTGCCACCTCTTATCTTTTCAGCCTAGATCTTTCACAAAAAGCTAGATCCTCAAAGATCTATGGCGTTGCCCAAAGTACGCTGGTGTATGATAAGGATGGAGCCGTGGTTGCCAATATTCATGGGCTGGAAGATCGCGTCTGGATCCCTCTTTCCGACATTCCTGCTCACGTACAACAAGCCATCATTTCTGCTGAGGACGTACGGTTCTATTCGCACAATGGCGTGGATATCAAGCGTATTTTTGGCGCGCTCTGGCAAGACATCAAATCTGGCTCATTGGATCAGGGTGCCTCTACCTTGACCCAGCAGCTCATTAAAAACAGCATGCTGACCCGTGAAAAAACCTGGTCAAGAAAAATAGAAGAGGCTTTTTTTATCCATCGAACTGGAACGCCGCTATACCAAGGATGAAATTTTAGAGATGTACTTGAACTACAATTATTTCGGTGCAGGAGCCTATGGCATAGAGGTTGCGGCACAAACATATTTCGGCATTCCCGCCAGTGAGCTGACGCTAGATCAGGGGTGCTCTTCTGGCTGGTATTCTAAAATCCTCCGCCAATTATGCGCCGCACTTGAATCCTGAAAATTCCGTGGAACGGCGCAATCTGGTCTTGTCCTTGATGGAAAATACGGATACATTACAGCAGACCAATGCGCCCAGGCGCAAGCAGTGCCATTGACGCTACATATGAAGGAGGACAATGCCCAATATGGTTGGTACGTGGACGCGAGCCTGGAGGGAGGCAGCTTCCCTTTGCACATTTCTTATGATGATCTACATAAAAGGGAGGATATCGGATTTATACGGCCATGGATCAACATTATGCAGTCCACCGCCGAAGCGCTATTTGCCGATGCAGAAAACTTTCCGGAAAATGCCTCCGACGGTACTGTGCCGCAGGCGGCGCTCAGCGTTGTAGACGCCTCTACAGGACATGTATGCGCCTTGATTGGCGGAAAGAGAATATGCGAAGTACAGCGCGGCTTGAATCGTGCAACGCAGGTAAAGCGTCAGCCTGGATCCGTAACAAAGCCATTGCTCGTTTATGCCCCCTGCTCTGGAAGGAGGATCTTTTACCGCCGCCTCAATTCTCAAAGATGAGCCAACTGACTTTGACGGATACCAACCTAAAAATTTTGGCGATACATACAACGGGCTGGTTACGCTACTGCACTGCCGTGGCAAAATCTCTAAATGTACCGGCCGTTTCCGTATTGAATAGCATAGGGCTGGAAATCGTTTCCGTTTTGCCAATTCCATTGGCCTTTACCTGCAACCAAGAAGAGTTGGGGCTTTCCATGGCGCTTGGCGGCTTAAGCGAAGGATTTTCTCCTTACAAATCTCTTCCGCTTATGCAGTCTTAGCCAATGGTGGCACCTACCATGCGCCTAAAATGGTTACGCGCATCGAAAACAGCGCTGGGGACGTTCTTTACCAAAGCGATGGGCAGGGCACGCAAGTGCTCGGAGAAGACACCACCTTTATCCTCTGCGATATTCTGCAGTCCGTAGTAGAAGAAGGTACCGGCAAAAGCTTTTTGTAGAAAATGTGCCGCTTGCCGGGAAAACCGGAACCAATGATTATGAAGGAAGGGCAACGGGGACATTTGGTCCGCGGCCTTTAATCCTGATTTTGCCGCCACCGTCTGGATGGGATATGATACCACCGATGAACAACACTGCCTTCCTCCTCTGCTACCGGCGGCTTATCCTGCGAAAATCATTCAGGCATTATTCGCAAAATATTATGAGGGTCAGGAGGGGCCATGGTTTGCGGCGCCGCCCACCGTGGAAAAGGTTTCCTTGGACCAAACAGCACTGCTGAGCGGCGAAACAAAGCTTGCAACCGAAAATACAAAGGATGTGTTGAAGAGTATCTTTCTGTGGAACAGGTAGCCGCCTTAGCTCAAACAGATTACGGCGCGGCAGTGCTGGAGTTTACTGTAAATTGCAACGAGCAAGGGCAGCCCGTGCTGTCGTTTTCTCCCAGCAGCGCTGTGGCACAGTATCGCGATCCGCGTGCTGGAGGGGCGAGAGGTATGTTTGGATACGCTTTCTTATCAGCAGTCCCTAAGTTATACGGACACAACAGCACCCATGGAGCAAAAACCTGCAATACTATATACAACCCGTAAACGCCGAGGGAGAAAAACAGGCACGGCTTCCCAGCGCATCATGATCCGCCCTATGAAACCCGTGCCATAATCGGCTTTTTGACAACGAAAAAGCCGCAGCATGCTGCGGCTTTTTAGCTTTTTATTGAAGATCAAAAATGATCGGCCATGTATACATCCTTTTCCACGAAGACCTTTGATAAGGTTTTCTGATTGCCGAGTATTTGCACTGTATCACGATAAGCGATTTCTTCCAGCCCCATAACGCCCAACGCGAGCTGGGTAAAATCTGCAATATCCACGGAAAGATCAGAGTTACTCTGTACTTTTGCCACTGTCTGCACATGACCATCCCGATATTGCACCTCATAAATGCCTTCGTTTTTCAGAGAGGAACGCATCCTTGACCTCATTGTAAACGAACCCGTTCCCCTGCGGCATTCTCATGGTTTCCAACACCTTTTGCACATGGATTACACGCGCCATGTCATGCGTTACAAATCGATGCTTTGCCAGGTCCGCATTGGGCAGATATTGATAAAATTTCGCTCTGGGTGGCATTTTCAGCGTTACATTCCTTACCTGCGCACGCAGACCGGAAAAAAAGACAGAATGCCCATCAATGCATTTTCATCCACATAATCGAGATCCGTTACATGGATATCCAAAGGATCCCCCTCCGGCCGGGGCAAAGATTAAATATCCTACCGGCGCTGCTTGATCGTCATAAAAACGTATCGATAATCCCTATGCAGATATGGATCGCCGCCCATCATCTTCAGCCATTGCCGATTTGTGCGCACCAAAGCTATGTTATAACGCGCGCTGGCGGCATTGTGGACGGCATTAAAATCATCCAGCGGATCGCCTGGCTGATGCAGGCGGCTTGAAAAGGCGTTTTGGCATAAGGAAGCAAACATTCGAGAGAAATGTATATTGCTGACTTGGTTGGCCACCGCATAGCCAAATTGCCCTATAATACGGCTGCGAAAATGGGCTGAGCACCGAAAACATAACGCCGTTGCTGCGGTCCTCCAGCACACCGTGCAAAATTGCCCTCACACGACCCCTTGCCCCGTGCCTCCGGCAGAGAGGATACGGCGGAGATGCCGCCCATGCGTACCTTTTGCCCGTCGAAAACATCGTATAATCGATGTTTCGTACCCCGTGCCTGTCATACGCTCGTCATCATCAAAATACGCCCAAATAGACTCGAAAATTTCTTCCGGCCTATCGCGCGCCTGTTTTTGGCCTCTTCCTGGTCGTTCTTAGAAAGGCAACTCTTTTGATTTGGTCCGCCTTTTCATACTCTTGCAGGGTAATCCGTCTTACTCCCATCACAACGCCTCCTATCAGTTATTTTATGCTCAAGATTCTTGGTATCCCTGTGGGTTTCTCTTTTTGCCAGCGATAGCTATCTTCGCAGCATTGCTCTATGGTTTTTCTCGTTACAAAGCCAAGCTGCTCTTTGGCCTTTGTGACTTCTGCGTAGCATACTGGCAGATCACCGGCCCTTCGCGGAGCAAACTCATACGGAATCTCTACACCGGTGGACTTAATAAAGGCATGTACCAATTCCAACACGGAAACGCCACGGCCTGTACCGATATTAAATGCCTCCACGCCCTTATTTCTCAAGGCATAATCCACTGCAGCCACATGGGCCTGCGCCAAGTCCATGACATGGATAAAATCCCGGATACAGGTGCCATCTGGCGTATCATAATCATTGCCGAAAATGGATAACTTCTCCCTTTTTCCCCACCGCAACCTGTGAGATATACGGGCATAAGGTTATTAGGAATGCCGTTGGGATCTCTCTCCGATGAGGCCGCTTTCGTGCGCGCCAATGGGGTTAAAGTAACGCAACAGCACCACCGACATCTGCGCATCTACCTTTCCGACATCGCGAAGAATCTGTTCGCCCATCCATTTTGTCCAGCCATAAGGATTGGTGCAGGCGCATACATCCTCTTCCTTGAGCGGCATGGCGTTATGAACATCGTAGACCGTTGCTGAAGAGCTGAATACAAAGCATTTTGCGCCAAACTCTGCCATGACCTTTAAAAAGACTGATCGTACAGCCAAGGTTATTTTGATAATACATCAGCGGCTTTTCTACCGACTCTCCGACCGCCTTGAAGCCCGCCCAATGAATGACGGCATCGATTTTATGCTTAGCTAAAGCAAAATCACGCTGAGCTCATTTTCGTTTTTTATATCTATTTGATAAAAAGGAATCTCCTGTCCTGTAATCTGTTGCACACGATCCAAAAGCTGCCTTTTTACTGTTGGACAAATCATCCGCAACAATGACTTTATGCCCGGCCTGCAACAGCGCAATACAGGTATGCGTTCCAATATAGCCCGCACCCCTGCGCAAAGAATGGTTGCCATGACATTTTTCTCCTCTCCAATGTTCTATATACGAATGAATTATACCATAGAAACACATGGATACCGGTACAAGAACAACATTTTCTATAAATAGGGTTGATTTTTTTCTTTGATTTTGTAATAAAATTGTAACAAATCACGGGATGGGATAGAAATTCTTTAAAAATTTATATCCTTTTCATGCGATTTATAGTATAATATTTCGTGTTGAATACCCGAGAAAAGAAAGAAAGGATGTACCAATGAAACGTTTTCGATCTTTTTGGTGTCGGTGTGTTGGCTTTACCATGACCTTCATGCCTGTACTGGAATTCGCTTCGGCGGCGCCGGAAACGAATGAAAATCCGTTTTCCGTGCAGATCCAAACGGCGATCATCCAAAGTCTTGAGACTTCGATGACCACTGGCGGCGAAGTCGAACAGGATGTTGCCATTGGCAACGACGGCACGGAGGCCCCTGTTACGGTAGAGCCTGCCACTACGGAGGAGCCCACCTCTACGCCGGAAGCAACGGAGACCCCCGAGGCAACTGCGGAGTCGACTGAGACTCCTGCCCCGACGGAAACCCCTGTTGTGGACGACGAGGACAAGGCCGACGAAGCGACTACCAAAAATCACGAGCACGACTTTGACGCCGGGGACAACCAGCGAAGAAGTACGGATCCTTCAGGAACGCCTGATGGGCTCAACTACATGGAAAGCGATCTGCCGACTGGATTCTATGGTTCTATCACCAAAGAGGCCATTCAGTACTTCCAGCGTGCCAATAAGCTGAAAATCGACGGCGTAGCCGGCGAAGAGACCTTGAAACTGTTGTTCTCTGGCGATGCGAAAAAGTATACCATTTTCCCCGGAGATAGCGGCTCTGACGTCTCTAGCTTACAGCGTCGTTTGAAAGCACTGAATTACTTTGACGGCAATGTAACCGGCTTCTTCGGCAGCGAAACGACCTCGGCTGTTAAAGCATTCCAAAAGGCAAACAAGCTGACTTGCTGATGGTGTTGTTGGACGCGTACGCGTGAACGTTTGTATTCCGAAAAGGCTGTTGAGGCGCCTGAGACATCAAACCGTCTAAGCCGTCCTCTACGCCAAAGCCGACGCAAAAGCCTTCTACCCCGGGCAAGGATGATAACGATGGCTCTATGTCCGCCAATGTGTTAACTTCTTGAAGGTAGCCAAGGCTCAGCAAGGCAAACGCTATGTGTTGGGTGCGGAAGGTCCTAATTCGTTTGACTGCTCTGGTTTCGTATACTACTGCCTGCGCAGCGTTGGTGTTTCCACCGGTCGATTGAGCGCACAGGGTTATGCAAACACCACCAAATGGCCAAGCTGTTAGCACTTCCAGCCTGAAAGCCGGCGATCTGCTGTTCTTTAGCGATGGCGGTTCCCGCATTACGCATACCGGTATTTACATTGGCGGCGGCCAGATGATTCACGCTTCTTCCGGCCAGGGCAAGGTTATCATCTCAGTATCCAAACCTCTTACTGGCAGAAGAACCTGCGTTCTGCACGTCGTGTATTCTAATTCAGCAATAGACTGAGTTTGTAAATTACATGATCACAACAGTTACCCTCAATCCTGCCATCGATGCTACTTGGTTTCTAGATTCGTTTGACGAAGAAGAGATTAATCGCCTGAAAGGCAAAAAAGATCGATGCAGGGGGAAAGGGATCAACATCTCTTTTTTAACAGTGATGGATTGTCCTACCCTAGCGATGGGATTTTGCGGCGGCCCAAATGGGTCGCTGCTTCTTTCCTTATTGGAGGAAGCAAACGTAGACGCCCAGCTAACCCCCCGTTGCAGGCGAAACAAGGCAAAATGTAACCGTTTTCGTTGAAAAAGGCAGCAAAACCATTAAGATCAACGAAGCAGGCCCCCCAGATCAGCGCAGAAGAATGCAAAGCTTTTGAGAACATGCTTTTAAAGCAGGCCCAAAAGGCGGTTTTGTTGTGCTGGCTGGAAAAAATCCGCCCGGAATTGATGGGAAAATGACCATCGATCTTCTGTTGAAGGCAAAACAAGCCGGCGCGAAAATCGTAGTAGATTCTGAGTCTCTTACGTTGGAGGAAGTTGTGGCTCTCGGCCCCACCCTGATTAAGCCTAACGAACTGGAGTTTTCTAAAATGTTAGGGCGTCCTCTGGATACACATGAAGCGCTGATTGAAGCTGCCCGAGAAGTTGTCGCCAAAGGTGTCGAATATGTCGTCATCAGTATGGGCGGCGATGGGCTGTTGGGCATTAGTGCTGAAGAGGCCTATAAGGTAGATGTTCCTAAGATTCAGGTTCGTTCTACGGTCGGTGCTGGCGACAGTGTTGTAGCCGGTACCTTGATGGCCCTTTCTCAGGGCAAAATCGTTCCAGGAGTCCATCTGTACTGGCGCAGCCTTTGGCTCTGCCCATGGCCTCTACTGACGGAACGGAAATTCCGCCGCGCGCACTGGTAGAGAAATCCTTTCCAAAGTGACATGCCGCAGCGTATAATTACAATAAAAAGCACGCAGTTGGGTGCTTTTTATTGTTAAGTCCCAACAACAAACCGCCCGTACAATCCACAATAGAACCCGCCATCTGAGAAGCTTTGTCTGAAAGCAAGAAGGCTGTTACATACCCCATCTCTATCGGGTGGCGTATTTTTTGTGTCGGAATCATTAGTCGTTTACGCTCTGCCTCCTCTGTGCCCTTATCATAATCGGTGCCGTGCGAAATGACATAGCCCGGTAAAATGGCATTGAAATAGATGCCATGCTTTGTCATTTCATTGGCCAATCCCTTGGTGAGCATCAGGCCACCGCGCCCTTGCTGGCCATGTAATGCACGTTGCCCGAGCTATTGGTAGAGACGGCCGATTTACTCAATACATTGACACAGCGCCCACCTTTCTTTTCTTCTAGGCAATGACGAATGAATGTCTGGCTGGTAAGAAACAGTGCCGTCAGGTTGGTGTCCATAAAACGATCCCATTCGATTTTGGGCATTTCCTCAATGGGTACCTTTCCCATAACGCCTGCATTGTTCACCAGAAGATCTACCCCACCAAAGATCTCAATGGCTTTATTGAACACCTTATCGATCTCCTCTTGGTAACGGATATCTGCCTGCACAGCAATCGATTTTATCCCGTATTTTTTCTTCCATGCTATGCGCAAATGCTTCGCATTCTTCCGGCGCAGAATGGTAATTGATGACCAGATTGGCCCTTCCTGGGCCAATACTTCGCTGATGCCTGCTCCGATACCCCTCGCGCCGCCTGTGATGATCGCCGTTTTTCCACGTAAACCTAGATCCATCTCTGTTTCCCCTTTCACCTAAAATGAATAGTTTATTTTAGTATAGCATATTCCGCTATCAATCATCAACCAGAAAGGAGAAAATACACATGGATCATAAAAACGAGCATGATTTCGTTTCCCCACCCTATCCTCCCATTGATCCAAAACCGAATCCGCACTATGCGCAAATACTGATGGAGGACTATGCAGGTATCGTTAGTGAGCTTACCGCCATCACTAAATACGAATATCAATCTGTCGTGCTGATGAATACTTTTCCTCACTTTGCCAAAGAGCTTTCCAAGATTGGCATGGCAGAGATGCATCATCTCCATATTTTGGCGCAGCTCATCTTTAAGCTTGGGGCGATCCACGCTATCGCGCTCATTCCAATCCAACCATGGGACATTTTTTGGAGCGGACAAAATGTAGATTATCAATGCGACTTTCCTTCACTGATCTATGAAAACATCCAAGGAGAAAAACAGGCGATAGAGAATTATCGTCGTCATCTATGCCTTATACAGGATTCATCTGTACAGAAAAATATCCGGCGCATCATCCTAGATGAAGAGCATCATATTCGCATTTTCTGTCAGGCCTTGGCCCTTTGGCAGCGTGGTGCGCTTTCCTGACTCTACATCCAAAGGGCCTTCGGGCCCTTTTTTATTGTGTACCGAATCAAATATCATATATAATAAGATGATTTATAGGAAGGGGGCGCCGTATGCGCAGAAACGAATTTGAAGTAAAGGATCTCCAGGAGATTCGAGCCTTTTTGCAACACTGCCAGGTATGTCGTTTGGCTCTATGTGATGGCGGACAACCGTATCTCATACCGTTGTCCTATGGCATGCATTTTGATAAGACGGGCAATTTGACTACCTTATACTTTCATAGTGCGCAGGAAGGAAAAAAAGCTTTCTTTCCTATCTGCCAATCCACAAGTATGTTTTGAAATGGATGATTATGTTCAAATTATTCCCTCAACACAGGCTTGTGGCTTTAGCATGCGGTACGCCAGCATCATAGGAAGCGGCCGAGCCACACTGATAGAAGATCTCAACGAGAAGCGAGTGGCCCTTGCTTCCCTCATGGCCCACTATGCTCCAAATCAGCCCTGGCAATTTCCTTTTGCCCGCACTACAAAAAACCTGTGTATTCTCCGTTGCTGTGAAAAATCTTTCTTTCAAAAAACGCATTTGACTGGCCTAGAAGATTGCTGGTAAAACAGGCATAAATATGCTAAAATTTAAAGAAACATATATAATGGGTAAATTATGGGGAGCTTTGGGGAATCTCTATGAATGAAAAGGAACTGCTTGTTTTCATTCCTGCACACAACGAGGAAGAAAATATTGAAAAGGTCATCGAGGATCTTGAAGAACACTGTCCTGGGCTTGATTTTCTTGTCATAGATGACGGTTCTACGGACCATACCGCGGAAATATGCCATCAGAAAGGGATTCCCTGCATGTCGCTCCCTGTAAACTTGGGTTTGGACGGTGTTTTCCAGACAGGCAATAAATTTGCCTATCTGCATGGCTATAAAGCGGCTATGCCCTTTGATGGCGATGGCCAGCACAATGCCCGCTATATTCTTCCTATGCTCCGTAAAATGCAGGAGGGAAACTATGATATTGTCATTGGTTCCCGCTTTCTTCATAAGAAAAGGGACACAGCCTCCGTATGATGGGATCACGGATCATCAGTGCTATCTTTCGTTTAACGACCGGTAAACGCTTTTTACAGATCCTACCAGCGGTATGAGGTTGGTAAATCGCAAGATCATGCGGCAGATTGCTTTGATATGAACTGTGGCGCTGAGCCAGATACCTGGGCCTATTTTGTTCGTAACGGTGCAAGGTTTATTGAGGTACAGGTGGAGATGAATGAACGCGAGGCTGGGACAAGCTTATTTTACACTCATGAGTTCCATCCGTTATATGCTGCGCATGTTTGTTTCCATCTCATTTATCAATCTATTTCGTAGGCGGAGGGAAGAAGCCATATGATCGCCTTAAAGCTTCGTATCGTATTGACCCTAATGTCTTTATTGATACTAATCTATGTCCTATACAAGATCCGAAAATCCAAATTGAATATCACAGACTCCATCTATTGGGTTATTTTTTGGGGCTTTTGCTGATTTTGAGCCTTTTCCTCAAATTCCGTACTTTTTTCTCGACTCTTAGGGTTGTAGTTCTTCTAGCTTTTTGCTGCTGTTCTTCATAGGGATGATTTCTCTTAGCAATTTTGGATCACCATCCGAATCTCTCAATGGCAGCAGAAAACAAACCAGATGGCACAGAAAAATTGCTATGGATGAGTTTGAGAAAGAGGAGCAGCGCCATGGATGAATTTTCTTCCTATACCTTTGTGGTTGCGCCTATAAAGAAAGCCCTTTTTTGCGCGACTGTCTGGTTTCTTTAACAAAACAAACGCTGCCGGCCCGCATTCTGATGGCTACTTCCACGCCCAATGACGCGATTCGTTCCTGGCAGAAGAGTTTGGTGTGCCGCTTTTATCAGCGATAAGCCGCCGGAATCGGCCGAGATTGGAATTTTGCGGTTTCTTGTGCAGACGGATTTTGTGACCATTGCACATCAGGATGACGTCTATCAGCCAGATTATCTTAAAACACTATTACAGGAATACGGCCAAAAAAGCCAAAGATCCCTTTGATCCTTTTACCGACTATGGAGAACTGAATGGGGGCTGTCATAACAGAAAAACAAAAATTTAAAAATCAAGCGTATGATCAATGCTTTGATTAAGCCCAAACTGTTTTGGCACAGCAAGTTCATGCGCAACCGGGCGCTTTCTAATCGGCAACGCGATTTGCTGTCCTTCTGTTTGTTTACACAGGTCCGCTCTATCCGATTTTCGGTTTGACGAGTCCATGGCTTAAAGCTTGATTGGATGTGTGGAATCGTTTGGCACAGAAAAAGGCTCTTTGTATGTGCCGGAAATCTTAATGCTACATAGAATTCATGATTCAGAGACAACCAAGCAACTAGAGGCGGACGGGCAACGTTTTCAAGAGGATTACGCCATTTTTTGTCGTTATTGGCCAACCTTTTATTGCAAAATGGCTGATGAAAAAAATACGCCAAAAAGTGCCGACAGCAATCAAATATAAAAATCAAAAAGCGCAACTGATAAAAACCAGCTGCGCTTTTTCTTTTTTGTTTACTCGGCCTCTTCAGAGAATTGGCTGTTATATAGTTCGGCATAAAGCCGCCTTTTGGCCAATAGCTCCGCATGCGTCCCCTGCTCTACGATGTTGCCTTCTTTCATCACAAGAATCATATCGGCATCTTTGATGGTGGACAACCGGTGCGCAATGATAAAGCTGGTACGGCCCTTCATCAGCGTTTCCATCGCCTTTTGTATCAAAACCTCTGTACGTGTATCCACAGAACTGGTAGTTTCATCCAAAATCAAAATGGGCGGATCTGCCAACAGCGCTCTGGCAATCGTTAAGCTGCCTTTGCCCCTTGTGAAATATTGAGGCCTCCTCATTCAATTCGGTATCATATCCCTCCAGGCAGTGTACGGACAAAAGTGATCCACATGGGCAGCCTTTGCCGCCTGTTCAATCTGCTCATCGGTGGCGTCTCAGTTTTCCATACGCGATATTGTCCGAATGCTTCCGCCGAATAACCACGTATCCTGAAGAACCATGCCAAACAACGAACGCAGATCTTCCCGGCTCATATCCTGGATATTGACGCCATCTACCCGAACGGCGCCGCTGTTGACGTCATAAAAACGCATTAACAGGTTGACCATGGTGGTTTTGCCGGCCCCAGTCGGCCCCACAATCGCTACCTTTTTGCTCTGGCTGCCGTTGCATTGAAATCTTTGATGATCACCTTATCTTCGTTGTAGCCAAAGACAACGTGATCAAATTCCACTTTCCCTTCCACATGATCCAGTTTTTACCGGATGCTCACTTTCTGGCTCTTCCTCTTCATCAAGGAATACAAAGACACGCCTCGGCCGCCGCTATGGTAGATTGCAGCAGGTTAGCTATATTTGCAGTCTGGGTACCGGGCTGGTTGAAGTTGCGAACATACTGGATGAACGCCTGGATGTCTCCGATCTCTACGATTTGCTTGGTTGCAAGATAACCGCCTAACACACAAACGCCCACATAGCCCAGGTTGCTGACAAAAATTCAGCACCGGCATCATCAAACCAGACAGGAACTGCGCCTTCCATGCATTTTTTGGTACATGTATCGTTGGTTCATGAAACTCATCCAAAGAATCCTTTTCGCCGTTGAATACTTTCATTACCAAATGGCCGCCGTACATTTCTTCTACATGACCATTTAGATCTCCCAGCGCATTTTGCTGGCCAACAAAGTTTTTCTGTGAATGCTTAACAACAACACGGACAACCAGCATGGATACCGGCAGCACTAGCACGGCAACGATTGTCATCGTGATAGAGATGCTGAGCATCATAATTAGTATGCCTAAGATCGTCGTAATCGCCGTCACCAACTGAGAAATGGATTGATTTAGCGATTGGGCAACGGTATCCACGTCGTTCATTGATGCGGCTTAATACATCGCCATGGCTGGTGCGGTCAAAATATTTCAGCGGCATTCTGATTCATCTTAGCAGCAATATCCCGCCTTAAATTATAGGCTACCTTCGCGATACGCCGGTCGTTACAAAGCCTTGGATATAATTGAAGATAGAACTAAAGCATATAAGCCTACCAGCCACAGCAGAATAACATTGGCAATGCCGGAAAAGTCAATGGAAGGTCTTTTGATCAAAGCTCATATCCATCAACATATCTGTCTGTGACTGGCTGAGCATTTCTCTTTGCTCCTGCGGCATCAAATCCATTAGGTCTGCGCCTGTGGTGCCCTTCGGCAACGTCAGGCCCTCTGGAAGCTGTTCTGTAACTTTATCGTAGACCATTTGCTGGCTGATGCCTTCTACCAGCTTATTGGTAGCGTTGCCTAGTATCTTGGGCCCAATGATGGTAAATACCGTACTAGCAACGGCAAACACCAGCATCACAATCAGAGAAAACCAGTAAGCGCGGATACCGCATTAGCTTTTGAAAGTTCCTTAAAATCTTTTGGCCTTTTCCGCAGGCCTGGCCGCTGCCGCCCTCCGCCCATAGGGCCTCTTTGAGGACGACGATTACTCATGCCAACTCCTCCTCTGAAAGCTGGGACAGCGCAATTTCCCGTACACATACAGGTTTTCATCAGTTGCTCATGTGTTCCCTTTGCCAGCAATTTTCCCTTCATCCAGCACAATGATCTGCTCTGCATCCACCACCGTACTGATGCGCTGTGCCACAATGATCATTGTGGCTTTGTCGATATTATCTTTCAACGCTTTTCTCAGCGCTGCATCTGTCTTAAAATCCAGCGCGGAAAAGCTGTCGTCAAAGATATAGATTTCCGGCTTTTTGCCAATGCCTGGCAATGGATAGGCGTTGCTTTTGCCCACCCGAAACATTGGTACCGCCCTGGGAAATAGGGGTATCCAGTCCTTCCGGCAGTCGTGAGATAAACTCTGTTGCCTGGGCTATATCTGCTGCTTTCCAAATTTCCTCCTCTGAAATATCATGCGCTCCATACGTGATATTGGAACGGATCGTCGGAAAAGAGGATGCCTTTTTGCGGCACAAAGCCGATCTTATCGCGGAGGCCATGCTGAGTCATCTGCCGTATGGGTATGCCGTCGATACGGATCTCTCCCTCCGTGGCATCATAAAACCTGGGCAGTAAGTTTATGACGGTGGATTTCCACTGCCAGTGCCTCCGATGATGGCTGTAGTTTCTCCCTGGCTTTGCTGTAAAGGAAATGTGTTCCAGCGTAGGCTCCTGTGCACCTGGATAGCAGAACGTAACGTCATCAAATTCTACCAGGCCCTGCACATCGCTATGGTCCAACGGCTGTACAGGATCCAAAATAGTAGGCTCTGTTTCCAGCACATCGGCAATACGGCCAGCCGATACCGATGCACGCGGGATCATGATGAAGATCATCGATACGATAAGGAAAGAGAACATGATCTGCATAGCATACTGCGCAAAAGCCATCATATCGCCGACCTGCATGTTGCCAGCGCCCACTGCATTGGCACCAACCCAAATGATAAGCACCGTAGTTAAATTCATCAGCAGCATCATAACGGGCTGCATAATGACCATCAAACGGTTGACAAACAGGCTGGTCTTGGTTAGATTCCTGTTAGCCTCGTCGATCCGCTTTTCCTCATAGGATTTTGTATTGAAAGCGCGAATTACGCGCATACCCGTTAGATTTTCTCTTGTAACAAGGTTCAGCTTATCCACCAGACTCTGCATACGCTTCATTTTGGGAAGGCCCACAGAGAATAAAATCCCATCAATACAAACAGGCACAGCACCGAAGCGGCAATGATCCATGTCATAGGGGGTTCTTTTGCAATCGCCTTGCTGAGCCCCGCCAATTGCCATAATAGGCGCCAACACAATCATGCGCAAAAATATGATCATCACCATCTGAACCTGTTGCACGTCGTTGGTGGTACGCGTAATGAGCGAAGCGATTGGAAAATTTATCAAACTCGCTCAGAGAATAATTTTCTACCTTTTCAAAAATGGCGTTGCGCAAAATCGCGTGCATAGCCTGTGGCCACCTAGAGGCCAAAAAACCAGCGGCAATGGTACAGACAGCGCCTACCAATGCGATGGCAAGCATTTCAAAAGCCCCGTAGAGAGAATCACGCCGTTATCACCTAGCAGCACACCCTCATTTACAATTTTAGACATGTAATCCGGCAGCTTTGGGTCTGTCATCGCCTGCACAAACACAAGCGCCAAAACAAGCAGTATCTGCCAGATATAGGGTTTAGGTATTTTACGATTCTTCGCATTTACAGTTCCCCTTTCTTGCTGCTTGTGATAGGTTTTGTTCAACTTCCAACGCTTTATTCAATAAGCTCCGCAGCTGTTCACTTTGCTCTTCGCCCAGCGCCTGCATACAATCTGCCCCACCCGCTTCAGCATTTCGTTTTCTATTTCTTCCAGCCCGGCCCTTCCCTTTTGCGACAGTTCTACCAGAATACGCCGTTTATCAAGATGATCCATCGTTCTGAGAATCAGTTCAGCACTTTTTCCAGCGTGTTCAAAATCGCCGTGATAGCTGGGCGGAGATCCTAGTATCTCTCCGATTTCGGAAGGAGACAACGCCTTTTCCTATGCCCGTGAGCATAGCATACACAGCCCAATGCCATCAGCTCGCTTTTCCTTAAATGAAACGGCGCACACTGAGGCCTTAAAAAGCGGTTTACATGCGCAAATCCGCGAATAAGCTCAAAACCATATCCTTATCCATCTCTGCGGTTCACCCCCACATTTAATTTATTTGGTTAATTATTTTATAATTGTACTATTTCCCATTTGAGTGTCAATGAATTTCTGGTTTATTTGCGAAATTGTCAAATTGCGGCCATAATGCACAAACATATGTGTTTTTACACACCAAAAGCACCCATAGTTTGGGTGCTTTTCTTATGTTGTCTTAACCCACCACTGCGTCGCTCCAAGCAATGATATCATCCAATATCTTTTTGAGATTCAACACATCCTGCCTTTGGCGCCGCCGTAGAATTTGATTTTGGGCTCTGTCCCCGAAGGACGCACACAAAACCCATTGATCGTTTTCCAGCGTATAATACAGCACATCAGAACATGGGAATCCATCGATACCGGGAGCATAATCCTTGTTTTCTATCACACGGCTTCCGGCTATCTGCTTCGAGGCTGTTCACGCAAAGTGCGCATGATTTCCTTTGATTCTTTTCGCTCCCTCCATGCCTTGCAGCGTATAGGGATTTCACACGCTCTGCATGATAACCATACGTTTTCAGCAAAAGATCAAGTTCATCCAATAACGTTTTGCCTTCTGCCTTTGCTTTTAGCCGCCGCTTGGCACAGCAACAGAGATGCAATGACAGCATCCTTATCACGAACAAAGGTCCCTGCCAAAAACCATAGCTTTCTTCAAAGCCAAAGATAAACTGATGCTCTTGCCCATACTCGTTCTATCTTTCGCCAATGTATTTTGAACCCTGTCAACACATTATATAGCTTTACGCCATATGCATCCGCCATGCTCTTGACCAGCTGTGTTGTGACGATGATGTTCACAATAAAATCGTCTTTTTGCAGCTTTATCCTGAGAGCCTTGAGATCCCTAAGGCGGTTATTCAGCAGCAAACAGCCAATTTGATTGCCCGTCAGCATACTGCCTTCGGCATTGCGGATCGCGGTATTCCATGCGGTCTGCATCCGGATCGGTTGTTATGACCAAGTCCGCCCCACATGCCTTGGCCTGTTCAATGGCCATTTTCAGCGCATCGACTTCCTCTGGATTGGGCAGGCGTAGCGTTGAAAACTCTATCCGGCACACACTGCACCTCCACAGGATGCACATTCGTAAACCTGCCTGCTTCAAAACAATCTGAACAGGCTTGGCTCCTGGTTCCATTACGCATGGAGAATACAGCCCACCTTCAGCTGCTTTCTCCTCTTCCGTACAGGAACCTTCAGCGTCATCACATTTTCTACATAAGCAGAAAGTACTCATCGCCTATCATTTTGATCTTGCCCTGCTCTATAGCCTGATCAAAATCCATTCGCTGCACATCCAGCTCCGCAACGCCCCTGCATTTCTCTGCAATGGCATACATCTGATCCGTAATCTGCCCCCCTGCTCATTGTGGCACCTTATAGTCGTTGTATTTTTTCGGATTGTGGCTGGCTGTCACGACAATGCCTGCATCGCAATGTAAATGGCGTACCGTAAACGAAAGAACCGGCGCGTCGGCATAATTTGATCAAACAAATAAGCCTTTGATGCTTTGCGCCAATACGCGCTGCCACCTCCGCGCAAATTCCGTGGATTTCGGCGGAGTCGTAGGCAATGCGACCCCGATTTCAATCCTTGTTTTTAGATATTGTGCCAAGCCTTGGGTTGCTTTGGGATACGGTATATACATTCATCCGTGCACACCCAACGCCTACCTCCGCGCGCAACCGCAGTGCCAGCGAGCTGCTTATAAAAGCGCTGATTCACTTCCTTTCCTGATGTCTGATAAGATTCAACTTTTCCATCAGATCCGGTTCGCTGGACCTTTACACCAAGCTTCATACAGTTGGTCAATGTCCATGCTACACCCTCATATTGTTTTCGATTGTTATTATCTGTTGTACTATATCATTTTTATATTTACGCCGCAAGAATTCAACTATTTTCTGAAAATAAGGCATAGAGATTGGCAGCAAAAAATCAAAAGATAAAACAGGCAGCTAAGATGGAGGAATTTCTTTTGTCCATATTATATTTCACATGAATAGGGGCATTCCTTTGGCAGTATTTTTATATGAACGGAGCGTAGATATTGTTACAATCATCAAACTGATGGGACAATCTAGCATTGAAATTACTGTAAAATTATATGTGTGCGATTTTTGAAAAAGGGAGATCATTCAAAAGCTATCATAATTTTACGACTTTTTACGACGGTTTTGTGCTAATAATCACTGAATTTAGCCGTTATCATAAAAATCGAGCGTCATAGGAAGCATTCAGAATATACAAAAGCCCGAAAACACAGCGTTTTCGGGCTTTTTGATGGTACCCTCAGGGACTCGAACCCTGGACACCCTGATTAAGAGTCAGGTGCTCTAGCCAACTGAGCTAAGGAGGCATGTCCAACAATCAAGAAAAACGCCTGATTGTATTTTTGGAGCGGGTGATGGGAATCGAACCCCACGTAGCCAGCTTGGAAGGCTGGAGCTCTGCCATTGAGCTACACCCGCAATCAGTGGGAGCGGTAGACGAGATTCGAACTCGCGACATCCACCTTGGCAAGGTGGCACTCTACCACTGAGCTACTACCGCATAATAGCAATTGGTGCGGGCGAAGAGACTTTGAACTCCCACGCCTGATGGCATTGGAACCTAAATCCAGCGCGTCTGCCAATTCCGCCACGCCCGCGCGTTTGCATCAGCAACGTTGTTAATTTTACTCACTTTTCACAGATTTGTCAACCACCCTTTGCCAGTTTTTTTAGATTATTTTCTGCAAAACCATTTTTGTCAACCAGATATGTTTCATCCCATGCCATGCGCCATAATCCTATTCCGTTTCGCTTCAAGTTAAGAAAAGCAAAACCCGAAACAGAGCGTTTCCGGGTTTTTTGGTGATCCATCGGAGACTCGAACCCGGACACCCTGATTAAAAAGTCAATCTAAAAATTCCTATGTTACTGTATTTTTTGAAAATTACGACTTTTTTACGACAGTTTTGTTCTATATAAGCCCTAAATTAGTCTTATATATCCTCCATCTATCGCGCTCTTTTTGCCCCTCTTAGCCGATAGGATAACTGCCAAATCACACCCAAGAGCTGTGGAGAACCTTTTAAGAGAGTATCGTTGTGGTACGACTTTCTTACTCTAGTCTAGCGATTACAGGCTGAGTAAGCTTTGCTGCCTTTGCCAATTCCCCTTTGCGTAAGACCTTTAGCCTTTCTTCGTTCTATAAGCTCGTCGATAATGGCAACACAGCTATCTGGCAACCGCCACACTCCCTACAGCTTCGCCATGTTCGTAAAGATATTCAGGGGCAATATCAATATCGCCGTCATTCCAGACAGTTACCCCATAGTCTATATAAACAGAATCAAAACGGCTTTATCCTTTAGTGGTAAAAAAGCTGGAGAATCCAACTCTTTTGCAAAATCAAAAATTTTGATTTCCCCATTGCTGAATCTCAGCCATAGTTTATAGTTTTCAAGAGGCCTTACACCGCTTACCTTTAAGGGCTGTTTTTGTTCTCCTGCATACGCGATTCCATTTTTAATATACATGTGTGGTCCTCCATCATCTTAACGGCTCTATCTTGCCAAACGGGATATTTCTTACCGCATTATTCCAGGCAGCATATAATTCATCTTCATGGATGGCCGCCCATGCCTGGACAAGCTTTAATTGTTTTACAGGTAGACTTCCGGCCAGCAATTCTCCATCTACCCCTACAGACGCTTCATATTCGGCATAATACACATGAAAATGTGGCTTATGGTGTTGATCGCTGTCACTGTAAATCATCTTGATAATAATGTTAAAAAATCTGCATAGCTCGGGCATTTTGTCCATCTCCTTTATTGTAATATCATTATACCAAATTTGCTATCAAACATCAATCACAAATTGGCCCTCTTGGGAATATTTTGACACATTCTTTACTATTTTATATCAGTATTCATAGTTTCTTTATTTCCTCTCAAGCAGTTTGCTGTAATATTCAAATATATCCTTGTCCTTTATCACCCTGTATCCCTGATTCCCATGGTTTTAGCCCTGCCCCTGGCGCGTTGAAAAGGTTCTTCGCTATATACGATATTCGTTAATTGATCTTCGTCAAACCTTCCATATGTGTACCAAACGGATTCTAATATCCTATCAATACGTTTATCATATATTTTATTTTTCCATCACGTTTTGGTATTTCATATGGGCGAAAGTTTTTGTATCTCTCATACAAAGTTGGCAATTCGGCCCCAGCGCCCATCCTTGAAAGTATCTTCAAAAAGCTTGTGTTTTATATTCTCATTTTTGTTCAAGAAAACAAGTGACCAAGCATAGGCGTAATAACAGAGTATTTGTAGTTTTAGCAGCGTCATAGAATCTTTATATAAGAACCAGTTTACTACACTAAAGACTCCCATATCAAATCTTCCTCCGGGTTATATTGTTCTTTCGGCAATTTTGTACAAACGCTTTTTGATCGATTTCGACATCCAACAATGAACTATAATATTCAAACATGCTTTCTTTTGTAATGATCGAATCTTTATACTCCTTCGCTTTTTTCCAAGGATCTTCCTCGCGAACCAGTTCTTCAACCAGTATGGTTCCTTGTTCCGTAATGATCCAAAAACGGCACCCATGGTCTTTTTCCGGCTTGTGGTAAATCCATTTATCTCACCATGTATGTCATTTTCAGAGAGTCTATACAATCCAATATGCTTTTATACAGTTCCTTGCACACTGGCCCATTGTCCCATGCATAAAAAGTTTTCTTCAAACAAAGGTTCATCGTCCCAAACTAAAGACCATGCTTGGCAATAGTATATAAGCTTGTGAAGTTTCCAAACTTGATTGCTCCTAATTCATGAAGAATATATTTTGCAACATCAAAACATTCATATAAAACGCCTCTGCATTTCCCCAATAATAAAAAAGGCCGGATTGCTCCGGCCCTTTCTTTTGTTATTCGCTTTTCAATTCAGGCAACCAGCAACGCTGGTCAACAAGCTTGGCACCCCAGATAATACAGACGCACTCGCTACCATTACCCAGTTACCTCGAGATAACCACGCTCGTGCCGATCATCGCCACCGCTGTTTGGGCAATCGTCTTGATCGCGCGGATGCCCGCCGCTCGTCGCCCAGTTCACGATGATCCCCAATACCTGTTCCCAACGTTTTGGCTGATCTTCTATCGCCGCTGTTCTTTTTTGCAGTTCTTTCAGCTGTTCCAACGTTTGCCGGTTGATCTCTGCCTGCGTCGCTACATGCTCGGCAAAATCCACCGACAAGGCGTCCAGTTCTTTGCCGTGGTTGTTTACACGGGTTTCCAGCGTTTTCAGCTCTTCCCGGTTCCGCTGGTGCCGTTCTGTGCATACTTCCGTTCTCACATACCCATATCATTCACCAGCGCGCCCTATATTTACGAACATCCAAGTGTGTAAAGTTGCTATATTTCCCTACACCACCTTGGTCTCCTATAATCTTATCGCAAATTTTGTATACCTCGGCAGCGCTCATCCCCGCGACACGTATATCCGCTGCCGCTGCATATAGATGTTGGCTCTTCGGGGCTCCGTCCACCTTCTTGTTGTACGAAGGTGTCCTATATCCGCTGTTGATCGTAATTGGCCTATTTCCGCACGCCGTCCTGACTTCCTCCAATTTGTTCATCAGCCTTTGGCAGTTCCCGTAATACTTTGTCGGCACTGCCGTTCCGTCCTTGCACTTGAATTCGCTCAGCTTGAAGTGCGCGCTTGCAGGTATGCCCGCTGCCTTGCCTTCCAACAGCGCTGTCCAGGTGTTTTTCCTACCTTCCCGTCTGTCGCAATCCCGGCAGCGCTTTGCAGCGCTTTTACCGCCTGCTCCGTGTTGCTGCCAAAGATGCCGTCTGCATTCCCCGCGCCGTATCCCTGTTCATTCAGCCTTGTTTGCAGCGCTTTTACCAGCTCTCCCCGGCTCCCGCGTTTCAATAGGCAGTCGGTAAACAGCTTGGCATAGGTATTTGTCCCCACGATCCCATCCACCGAAAGCCCCTGGCTTTCTGGTAGCTTCTTACCGCGCTTTCCGTCTTTGTCGAAGATTCCGTCTGCTGTGCCGCTGTCATACCCCTTTTCATGTAGCATCAACTGCACCAGCTTGACTAAGTCAGATGTCTGTTTTTCCTCGTTGGGTCAATGACCTGGTTCATCTATGATCCTATGGTTGAAATACTGCAAAATATAGCTTTCAAGCGGTGTGTAGATGAGCCCGCTTTATGATGGATGACAGATTGGTCTCCTCTTTTTTAACAGCTGTAAGCAAATCATCCACGCTGGAAACCATGCTCATCTCATAGCTGGGCCCCAAAATCTGTTCCCAACTTTCAGCGCATCGTCTGCACTGTTGATCCCTTCCGTTTCTGTTTAACGCAGCGCCCATGAAAATTGGGATTGAAGCGGGGGCAAGCCGGTCTAAACTAATCGATGTGTCTCCCAACTTCCAGAGAATACCTTTGTCTGCCTTGCCCTTGCTGATAATACTCTTTTCTTGATCATCGTCTGCACCTACTCTAAAATTCCAGCATCCGAAAGGAGTAATACGTAACCGAACGAAGCATACCGA
>VOFH01004202.1_pt1 | contig 31963 bp, 33 predicted proteins | sample 5384091 | NCBI WGS metagenome assembly VOFH01 (sample SAMN12384727, study PRJNA508395) | human gut metagenome | isolation source: healthy gut G | host: Homo sapiens
AAAAGCTATCGCTAAGCATTTTAAAGATACGGATTCTAAAGATAGCAAAAATTTGTTTACCTCGAATTGTAGGTCTGGAAGGAATATGGGGTTCAGGTAAATCCAAATGTTATTCGATTATTAGAAAAAAGAATTAGAAGGAGAATATTATTTGTTCGAATATGACGCTTGGGGACATCAGGAAGATTTGCAAAGACGTTCTTTCCTTGAACTATTAACATCTCAATTAATAACAGATGAAGTACTTTCCGGAGATACAACAATTAAAATTAAAGGTGGAGGTACTAAACGAGTTTCTTGGAATGAAAAACTTAAATATTTATTGGCGAGAAAAACGGAAACAATCACGGAAAAATATCCACGAATTAGCAACGGAATGGCTGCTGCTTTTTCTCGTTGCTATTCTGACGCCAATATTTACTTTTATAGCCTATGCTATTAAACCTGCAGAGATCACTTGGTGGTCTGTTATATTGTCTATATTAATTTCAGCCTTACCGGTTATTGTAGCATTAGCTATATGGTTTAATGCTTATCGAAAAGACAAGAACAAATATAATCTTAGCTATTTATTAGCAATTTATAAAGATAAGATTGAAAATGATGTTTGCTATGAGACATTAAGTGAGGATGAACCTACTGTTACAGAATTTAAAACATGGATGCAAGATATTTCTAATTTTATAGAAGCAAATGACAAGAAAAGAATAGTTGTTATTTTTGACAATATGGATAGACTACCTGCTGATAAAGTTAAAGAGTTATGGTCTTCTATCCACACATTTTTCTCGGAAGATGGTTTCCCCAATATATGGACTATAATACCTTTTGATGAAAAGCATTTAGCTTGCGCATTTGGTGATGGAGAGGATGCAAAAATAAAACAACTTACAAGTTATTTTATAAATAAAACTTTTCTATTGTTTACAGAGTTGCTCAACCCGTCATTACTGATTTTCGTAAAATATTTAATTCATTCTTTCAGGAAGCATTTGGAGACAGCTATGAAGATGTTGAGAAAGATACTATCAACAGAATATACAGGCTACTTCATCCAAATGCGAATGTAAGAGAGATTATTTCCTTTATTAATGAGATTGTTACACTCAAAAGTGTTTGGGATGAAGACATAACCCTATTGAATATTGCCGTTTTTGTTCTAAAGAAAGATGTTCTCACCAAAGATCCAGTAAATCAAATCTTATCAGGCGATTATTTATCTGATATTAGTAAAATCATCAAAAATGATATATTGTTACAACGCCAAATGTCTGCTCTCGTGTATGGTATAGATATAGAACATGCACGACAAATACCACTAACGAAATATATTGAAAGTTGCATAGCAACAGATAAAGATTATGATATAAACGAGTATTCTGAAAGTAATAAGCAATTTGATACAGTTTTAGATGAAGTTATTAGGAATGTTGATGATACAGCAATAGATAATTCAGTCAATTGCTTATACAATTTAAAAAGAACCAATAATACAATCAACAGAATCTGGAATTATTTATCAAACAAAAAAATAGAATCAAAACTTCAAGAACAAAAAGATTGAAGATGTTTATAAAAAATATTATTAAAGCAGAAAAAGAAATACATCAAAAATAGTTGATCATATATATACAGAATTGCAAAACTTCAAGGAATTTAGTGGTTCCAATTATTTTAAGGCTTTAGACGATTTAAATAATTTTATAGAAGAAAATGGCTTAGATGTATCTGTTAAGTATCGTGAAAAAGTATTGCCTTCTGAAATGTTTATAGACTATGTTACAGCCGCAGAAGAAAAGTATATTGAATATAAAGTAAAAAACAAGCCCAGAGGAATTGGATAATTATTTCGCTGGATTATTACCTGATAAATTAGACAATATAAATGTTCTTAAAATATTAAATAAATCTGACTACTACTACTTTGATAAATTATATAATAGCATAGAAGAGTTAATTGCAAACGATGAAATTACTGAGGGAAAACTTTTGCTAACATATACTCTGCCTACAAAATATTAAGTAAAGATGTCCCTTTAGCTAAACAGTTGAATACTTCAAAGGTACAATCTATTGTTTCGACTCTTAGTAACAAAATTAGTAATAACTCTTACCCAATTGGATATTCAGATATTGTGGCGATGAGTATTGCTTTAGGTCGAGATGTGCCTAATTACGATTCCAATATAGTCACTGAAGTAGCAGAAAATATAGAATATTATACAACACATGGAGAGTTATTGGAAAACTGTATTAATTGGAATATTTCATTATTAAATGAAGTTTTGAAATATATGGTCATAAATAGAATTGGAAAACAATTAACTATCACTCCTATACTACAACATTTCGAGCAAATTAAATCAAGAATAGATGTTACAGAAGATGAATTATTAACACATTTATCAAAATGGAGTATTTCTGATAATGAGATAACAAAAGACAATGTAAAAACAATTATATCTACAGTTTCATTCTGGGGATATTCTGCTATTATAAAGAATGATCTTACGGCATATCTTAATACAACAGTACTTCAAGCTTTGTCAGAAGTAAGTGAAACGACACTATATAATAATCGAAATAATTATAATTCAGATTATTGGTATACTGTTATCAAACATCTTATTTCAACGGAATACATGGCAGTGTTACCTGAAAACATTGATATTTTGGGAAACATATAATGAAAGATGTTGCATCAGAAGCCAGTCCTTACCTTTACCAGAAATTTACCAAAGTATTATTAATAAATTGGATAACCATAATACAAAAGCTACAATTAAAGATATAAAAAATAGTTTTTGCAATGGAAGTGCAACTATGAATAAGTCTAAATTTTTATTCTTCAAAGATTGTGTTTAAATCGCAAGGGGATATGGCAACAGAAAGGGCTGGAAATGTCGCTGATAAAATAATAAAACCTATAATAAAGTGATGCCGAGTGCCGTAATCAGATTTTATTAGATATGAATTTTTATATACAGATTATTAATCAAGGTGAGGATGAATCTAATGATTTGAGAAAGATTATAGAAACGATGGTAGTTAAATCGGAAGACACACACATCTTATAGAATTTGCAAAGAAAATCGGAATTAAGAAGAAAGAATAAGATACAGAAATGTTTTTAGAAAAAGTCGCCATAACTTCGAGCATGAAGTATGGCGGCTTTTTATTTAGAGTTTAAAGCCTTTGGGCTTAGGGACGTGGGTGGTGTTGGGGTCGTCCTTGTTGCCGGGCTTGGGGATGCCGCCGTTGACGAGTTTGCCGCCTAACGAGTTCATGGCATCTTTGATGCTGAAACTGATGGGAGGCTGGTTCAGGGGCTTCTTTTCCGGAGGGGTGGAAAGATAGTCGGGCGGCTGGTGGACGTAGGGCTTGTCGTCAGGCGGAGTTGTTGCCGATGCCGATGATGTTGCCGGTGAGGGGGACTGTGCTTGCTGCATCGCCACTGATGGGGTAATGTTGGGGGCGTTGTCCGTGGATTGGCTTTCGTTCCTGTTTTCTTCCTTGTGCTTCCACTGTCTTCTCCTTCGGTTTGGCTTGATCGGGTTTCAGGAGAGCTGGATCTTGCGGTCGGGGGAGGCAAGGTCGGATTTGAGCTGTTTGAGCTGGTCTTCCTTTTTTCCATGTTTCTTTGACGACTTCCTGAAGGATGGGAATGTCCTTTGAAATCTTTTCTGTGTCGTTCTGGTATTTCTCCAGAAGAGGGAAATGGTTTCGAAGGTGCGGAGGAACATTTGGGCGGCGGTCTTTGGGTCTTTGCCAGTCTGCCGTTGTTGAAGTTGTAGAGGATGTTGCCTTCGCCACGGACAAAGAAACGGTTCTCGATGAAGTCGAAGCCGTCTTTCTGACTGGATTCGGTCTTTACCAGAAGGTCGAAGCCGTAGAGCTTGCCGATGGGCTGCGATAAGCCGTGGGTACGGGTCTTGTCCTCTATCTCTGCTAATTTTTGGGCGATGAGTTTGGGGTCGTTGCCTTTAATCATTTGTTTTGATCCGTAAACAGTTCTGATTATATTCCGTCATAATTGTAGAATAACTTTTAAACAAGATGCGATTATGGACATATTTAATCTGAATGAAAAAGTCGAGGGGCTTGTTTCTTATTTACAAGAAACCGGTTATTCAGCCATGTACATAGGCTATGTGAAGAAAATGGCTGAGTGGCTATCGGAAAATGCTAACCATTATAAATGGCAGAGTTTCTCCGACGTTGAACCGACATTAAAAGAATTGTGGTCCAACAAGTATACCTACAGGAACAAGGTACGCCTGTTGCGTGTAATCTGCCAATACATTGAGAATGGATTATTACCCGATGGTTGCAAACACTACAGCAAGCCTCACCACTATGAGTTGCTCGGCGCAGAATACAAGGATGTAACGGACATGGCTTTCAACATGGTAGACAGACGTTGCAAATTTTCAATAAATGTGAAGTATGCGCTATCTTCGTTCTTCTTCCGGCTACAGGAAATGGGAGTGTACTCATTCGAATCAATAACAGAAGATGCGGTATTGGAAGTGTTTTCCAAAGACAGAAAACCGAAAATGGGCCATTCGCTCAAATATTCGGTGGAATATGGGCTGAAAGCCTGTTTGCCTCACTATGGCAAATCCGTTGAACGTATAATCGCATACCTGCCGTCCATACCCAATATGCGGAAAAACATTCAATACCTTACGGAGCAAGAACTGACTGCTATCAGGCATACTTTAGAACACGATAGCACAATATCTCTACAGGACAAAGCCATCATAACCTTGGCCATGTACACGGGATTGCGTGGATGTGACATCTCTGCACTCACGCTTGACAGCTTCGATTGGGAACACGACCTGATAAAAATCACTCAGGCAAAGACGGGACAGCCCCTGACATTGCCACTCCGTGCCGTGGTAGGAAACGCTGTATTTGATTACCTGCTCAAAGAACGTCCCCGAAGCCCGGAACCATATGTTTTTCTTACAGTACAGGTGCCATACAGAAGGCTTCATACAAGCAATCTCGATGCTATATGCTCAAAAGTCATGTGCAAAGCAGGAATAAGACAAGGTGAAAATGAGAGAAAGAGTCTGCATCTGTTCCGCCACAATGTGGCGACGGCCCTGTTGCAGGGCGGTGTGCAGCAACCTGTCATAAGTGCCACCCTCGGCCATGCGTCCCCGGATTCTCTCGACCGCTACCTTAGTGCGGAATTCAAGAGGCTGAAGGAATGTTCATTGAGCATAGAATACTTTCCCGTAGGAAAGGGGGTGTTTGACGTATGAAAACTATTTCATTCCTATCCAACGCTATAGAATGGTATGTAAAATACCGCAAGGCTTCCGGGCGTAACAGCCATAGCTATGTCAAGAACGTAATACTGTTCGATCATTTTTGCGCAAGGGAATATCCGGGACAAACTGAGCTTACCCAAGAAATCGTGGACAGATGGTGCAGGCAACGTCCGACTGAATGCACAAACTCCTGCGTGTCACGTGTCTATCCTGTCTTGGACTTCATCAAGTACATGAACAAGCGTGGAATGACGAAAATTGACTTGCCGCAAGTGCCAAGGTCTGTGCCGAGGACTTATACGCCGCATCCTTTTACACACGATGAATTGAAACGCTTCTTTGACGCTTGCGACAACATAAAGCCAAGGCGTGGCAGACTCGCGGCCATCCAGCGCATGACACTGCCGGTGTTCTTCCGTTTACTGTACAGTTCAGGAATAAGGACAACCGAAGCCATCCTGCTGGAACGCGATGACGTAAACCTTGAAAATGGCGTGGTATTCATCAAACGTGGCAAAGGGTATGACCAGCATTATGTAGTCCTCCATGACACAATGTTGCCCCTGATGCGTACTTATGACGGAAAAATAGATGGACTGATTCCGAACCGCAGGGTGTTTTTCCCGACACCGGATGACAAGCCGCACCCTCCTGTATGGGTAACGTACCACTTCAGGGTGCTGTGGCAAAGCTGCAATTCATCCCGCGCAATCCCATACGAACTAAGGCACAACTACGCCATAGAGAACATAAACAGCTGGACACACCAAGGATTTGCCGTACATGACAAATTGCTGGCTCTAAGCAAGAGTATGGGGCACAGGCAAATAGAAAGTACATTGGCTTACTACTCTTTGACTCCGGCGATTTCGGACATAATGGCGTGTACCGACAATGAAATCAGCCAACAATTAACGCAAGACGATTATGAAAAAGAAGATTAACCCACAGGCCATGCAGATTGCCGCGTGCCTGCATGACTGGCTTGAACACCATGTGCCTTCCATCAAGGCGTGCAGCCGACATACCCTAAGAAACTACCATGTTTCCATGACGCTTTATGCAGAGTTCCTCAGAACGGTAAAAGGCATAACGCCCGAAACGTTGAATGCTGATTGCTTTTGCAAGAAAAACATTGAGGAGTGGATTGTTTGGATGAAAAAAGTCCGTAACTGTAGCCCGGCAACCTGCAATGTGAGATTGTCCGCCTTGCGCGCTTTTCTGAAATACCTATCAGATAATGACATATCATTCGTTTCAGTGTTCCTGCAGGCGGAGAATGTGCCGAATGAAAAAACTCCAAAAAGGAAAGTGATCGGGCTCAGCAAGTTGGCTGTTGACACGCTTTTATCCATGCCAAACCAAAGAACCGCCATTGGTTTTCGTGATTACACGCTTCTGCTTCTTCTGTATTCGACTGCCGTGCGCATCAATGAGCTTTTGACGCTGAAGATTTGCAATATTACCATGGACTGCGCAAAGCCTCACATAATTGTCATAGGAAAAGGACGAAAGAGACGCCCAATACCTCTTCTGGCAAAGCCTGTTCAATATTTGAAGAAATACCTTACCGAGTATCATCCTAATCCTGGCGATGCTGAAGCATTACTCTTCAGTTCAAAAAGCAGAGGTATATACACACCCATGTCTGCGGAAAATGTTAATAAAATGCTGAAAAGGTACGCAAAGATGGCGCATGGCAAATGCAGTGACGTTCCTTTGGACATACATGCGCATCAGTTCAGGCACGCCAAAGCATCCCATTGGCTTGAAAACGGCATGAACATTGCCCAAATCTCTTATTTGCTTGGGCATGAGAATATCCAAACGACAATGGTATATCTTGACATAACTACCGAACAAGAGGAAAAAGCATTGGAAACGCTTGAGGATGAAAACCAGAGGTGCGTTGGTAAGAAATGGAAATCGGCAAAAGGTAAAATGGAACTTGAGGTTTTCTTGGGTTTGCATAAATGACGAATGTGGGGTATTGTGCTTGTAATAAGTACAATGCCTCATTTCATAACAACTCACTCAATAAATAATCCGAACTATATTAAAATGCAACAGTTTCGTCCTCAAACGGGATGGGGCACGGGGAAGGCGGCACGCAAGGCTTCGAGCGACTGGTTCGGGCACGCTCGTTGTCGGGTGATCCGTCAGGTATTCGTCGATCATTTCGGCTTTGGAAATGACGTTCCCGGCGATGAATTTGTCGGCTATCTCAGCCTTTTATCAGGGGATTGAAGAATACACGCCCTTTGCAGGTCGTCCAACAGGGCGGGTTCGGGCTTGCCGGTAAGCTGCTCCATGTATTTGAGGTTGACTTCACCGTATTTGTTGAGCGAAGCGGAAAGAGCTTCGTCGGAGGTATCGACGTGGGTCAACCTCGTTTTTGTTGAAGGCTACAGGGGGGTGGTCGAATATGTCGGCTTGAGTGCCTGACCGTCTTTGTAGCGTTCCAATGAGAGGATTCGGTTGCCGTTGTCCGCGGATAAGGTCGATGTTTTTCGGATCGTTCAGGTTCCCGAACTGGCGGGACGTAGTCGTCATAGAGGCGGTTCAGCCGGGTGCGCTCTCCATGTTTTTCTTTGAGGGCGGATGCTTCGCTGTTGTAGAGGTCATGGTAGGTATCACGGATTTCGACATACAGAGCGAGAGTTTGCGAAGCTGTCTGTCGGGGAGTTCCAACGGGTGGAACATGGGAGGCAAATGCTATATCACGGATATAGCCGATGCGGTTGTCCATTGTTACCAGTGAGCCGTCTTTGTAATGGGACGGATTTCGTCGGAGTATGGGCGGGGCTGCATCCGCTGTTTGCGCTCTTGCTCGGCGGCGATCCTTGCTGCTTCCTGTGCCTGTTCGTCTTGGATGCTTTGGGGGTTGTCGAAGATTGCCGGGGTGACAATGGGCTTCTGTACAGATTTGCCCTTTGATTTTTTGGCGGGTTGGGTGGTGCTGCCTGCCGGTTCGCCGAAAAGGTTACCTTGTACGGGCTGTTTTCGGGAAGAGGATGCAGAACGGCGTTTGCTGCGCTTGGGGGGAATCTGGGTACGTTCTTCTGCGGTGAACTCAAAGAGGTCATACAGGCTCAATACAGGGGAGAAAAAGGGAAAGTTCGATTTCTTCTTTTCCTCTTTCTTTTCATTTCGGACTGCAGGAGTTTTTCGATATAGGCACTTCCGGTTCGGAAAGTGCAGTGCCGGAATTAAATAACATTGATTCCGGTTCGGAAACAATGGGGCTGCCGTTTCGGAAATGTCAGCGGGTTTTGCTGCTGTCGGTTCCGGATCGGGTGAAACGGTCTTTGATTCGGCTGGGGCAGATTCCGGTGCTTGTTCCGCTTCGGTTATGTGCTCCGGTTTGGCTGTTTGGGTTTGCTCCGATGCTTCACTTAACTGTGTGGGCTGGGTATGCTGAACCTGTGCCTTCTGCTGCTGTTCTTGCAACGGGAGGAATTGTTGATAGAAGGGCACATTCAACCGGCGATAAAAATCATTGCGGAGCAAACTACGGAGTTGGGAAATGATGCCGGGCAGACCGCCTTCGTGAATGTAAACCATTGCCGGATGCCCATAGGGGTCGGTATCTACACTCGCTTTGGTGTGGATGATGGGGATATTCTGGAAGATGTACTTATTCATGTTGATTCCTTCCGGTAGTTGGTTGGAAGCGATGAATGCTTGTTCGTCTTCGGTAAGCGGTTCTGCCCTGCCGGATTTCTTTTGAAGGATAATCAGGTCACTGCCTACTTCTGTACCTGCACCGTCAGTAAAGAGGTTGTTGGGCAGGCGGATGGCGGATATCAGATGGGAATGCTGCATGAGCTGGTAGCGAATGTCTTCGTTTACCGGAGAATCCAGTACTCCCTGCGAGGTGATGTATGCCAATATGCCGCCTTCGCGGAGGTTGTCCAGTCCCTTTAGAAAGAAATAGTTGTGCAGGCTCTTTGCGGCGTGCTGACGGACAAGGCTCTTGCTCTTGGTAAAGGCGGGATCGAAGACTGCTACATCGCCAAAGGGGATGTTGGAGGCGGTGATGTCGAAACGGTTCAGGTAACGAAGTCCGCTGTCCTCGAAGCCGGTAATCTCTACCTTGGATTCCGGGTGAAGGTGAGAGAGGATTTTACCGGTCAGGAGGTCTTTCTCAAAACAGACTACGTCGGGACGGGGGAATCCGGTTGAGGATTGCTGTCTGGAAGATTGCTGTGCGGAATATTGTTGGAAAGCATCGACAAATACGCCGGTTCCGCTCGACGGGTCGAGGAAACGGGACGGGGCAATTCCGTGGTTGCCCAATTCGGAAGCAAGGACTGAAACTATATCCTGCGGCGTATAGAACGCCGTCAGGACAGAGTTTTTCAAACTGGAAAAGTAACGCTTGTATTCCGCTTCGTCTTTTGAATGGCTGCGGATGATGTTGTGGAGTTGGGAAACAAGGGGGAACAGCTCACGGTCACTCTTTGTCCAACGGGCAACGTCGGCAAGGCTGGAAGCGGGATTGAGCACTGCCTTGATTCCACCGAAACCGGAGTAGGCACGCAAGACTGCCTGTTCTTCGGGGGTGGCGGCGCGTCCTTCACGCTCCAACGCAAATGCCAGTTTGATTGCTTCGATATTGTCTTTCAGATGCGCTTTCTTATTGTATGCCATTCTCGTCTAACCAGATTAGGATTGTACCGGTGATTTCTGTATAGAGGTTGTCGAAAGACGGCTCGAACCTGAAATTATCGGATAACGGTATTTGGCGAATACTTCTTCACAAACGGAAGGAGTTGAAGGGCAAGGGCTTTTGCACTGCCTGCGGGACTTCGTCGCTGAACTCGTTCCAAAGGACGGTGATTATGACATCGTACCGGGAGAAGTGAAGACCGGAAAAGAGTACCCGGTTGGCAATCTCGGCGGCAGCGTCGTGGGTGGAACCGGAGCGGACGGCTTCGCTATACGCTTCGGCGGCACTCTCGCTGCGGGTGGTGATGAAGTCGCTGTCATTCACCCGTTCAGGGTGGGATTCTTTCAGGAACGAGAGCAGTAACAGACCATAGTAGGATAATTCCTGCGGCTGTTCGGATTGTTGCTGGCTATTTCTCTTGTTTTTCTTATTCTTATTCATAACTTGGATTTTTTAAGTGTCCGGGCGGGATTGCCCGGACGGTTATTGTATCAGTAGGACGGGTTTACTTTTTTCTTCTTTGCCGCACCCGGTGCTGCTTTGTCGGGAAAGGAGAATGTAACATTGAACTGTGTATCGAAAGCAAGGGCGGCATCGAATGACTTGCCGCTTTTGCCTTGCAAGCCTTTGATAACGGAGGTCTTGCCTTTGGTAACCAGCTCGGTTATCTGTTTGTCGGTCAGTTGCTTGTTACAGATGTTACGGAATACTTTCAGGGTGCAGTCCACGTTGCTGCATTTGGCTATCTTGTTGAAGAACAGCACGTGCCCCTGCTTGCATTTGGGACAGACGGCTCCGTCTGCGGGAGCCGCTATGGAGATGCCGGTATTCAGCAGCTCGGTGGTTATCTGTGCGGCATAGACCTCTATTCCACGATGAAAAGTGTCGGAATCCCCCGCAGCTCGTCGTCCTGCAAATCCCTGCCGCAATGCTCCATCGCCGAAAGGAGGCTGCTCTCGGTGTGCAGGGGACGGGGCTTGGTCTGTTTCTCTACGCACTCCGCCGATTGCAGGGGGAAAGACTCGCCGGGCTGCAAGGGCGGCAAAGCGGCTGTTCCCTCGTCGTCCTCGTCCCGCTCGCCACGCACGGCACGCCATCCGGCAGACCTGACGACCGTTCCCTTGGCGGAGAACACGCTGTTCCCCGCCGTGAAAGAGACGGTGGTAACGTCCTTGAGGCAACGGGCGGAAAAGGCTTCGAGCAGGCGGGCGGCTACCATGTCGTACACCGTGCGCTCGTCGGCGGACAGCTCGCCGGGCAGACACTCGGTGATGATGAGCGCATGGTGGTCGGTAACTTTCCCCGCATCCACGCTGCGGCGGTTGAGCGAAGCCCCTTTCAGGGCGGCGGCATGGGCGGCGAAAGCCGGGTACCGCTCCAGCAGGGCGATGCGGTCGGGTATCTCGTCGAACACATCCTCCGAGAGGTAGCGGGAGCCGGTACGGGGATAGCTCAACACCTTCTTCTCGTAAAGCGACTGGGCGACGGAGAGGGTCTTGTCCGCCGAGAAGCCGTACCTGCCGTTCGCCTCTTTCTGCAAGGCGGTCAGGTCATAGAGCAAGGGAGGTTCTTGGCTCACCTCCCTGCGCTGCACGTCGGCAACCTGTACCGTCCCCGTTGCGGTTACAGCGGCGAGGGCGGCGTTTGCCGCCGGAAGGGTTTCGTAACGCAATTCAGAGATGGCGGCGAAAAGCGTGCCGTCCTTTTCCGCCGTGATCTTCAGCCGGAAATAGGTCTGCGGGGTGAAATCCCTGTTCTCCAGATAACGGGAGCAGATCATCATTGGCTCCTACTATCAGGGCAATATCCCGTGCCACACTCGGTTTCTCTGCAATAATGACTTTCATAACTTTACTTTTTGGATTTTACGTTCTTATATTTTCTTCCTTTCGCCTTTTTCTTTTCTTCTTTTTTAGCGGTTTCGACTTGTGCGGGCTGTGCCTGCGCCGATTTCAGGGGACGCTGTACCTGCCGGGTCGCTTCGTCGGTTGCGCCGTTGTTCACCGCCACCTGCGTCTTGTGCTCGGCGGTGGGGGTGATTTCTTTTGCACGGCTCTGTGCCTTGTCGGGATTGTAGCGGAAGAAGTCGGGCTTGCCCCGGTCAAGGTTCATGCGGACGTAGGCGTTGAACGGCTGTCCGTCGCGGTCTTTCATGCCGGAGACGTAGATGGTACGGAGCTTGCCGAACTGTTCCTGCTGTTCGGCGGTGAGTTCCTTGCCCAACAGTTTCTTGGGGATGAAGAATTTGGTGCCGTCGGTTTGTCCGGCGGCTTGTGACTGCCCGGTCGTTTGTGACTGTCCGGCGGCTTCTTTTCTGTTGCTGTTCCTGTTTCTTGTAACGATGCCGATCCAGCCCGTCGAAATTGTAGTCGAATGTCTCTTTGGCTGCGTTGTACTGCATGTAGGCATCGAATTTGGTTTTCCATTGGGAGGTCATGCCCTCTACCAATACTTTTCTGCCCTCGGAGAGTTGCTGGTGCTGTTCGGGGTGAGTGTGACCCCCTTGATCTCCATCGGAATCAGGATATCGTCCACCGGAACGGCGACGAGGTTGTTGGTGACCTTGTCCAATGAGACAAGGCAGGGCTTGGGTTCGCCACCATCCAACGGGAGAAGGACGGGCTGACCGGCGTTGCCGGTGGCGGTGATGTTGTCCTTCGTTTCCTTGTCCAGAAGTACACCGTGGAACGGCAGGTCGAGGGCAGGCTCGCGGCGGTAACAGTCAATCTTCAAGTCCAGTTTGCCGTCCGTACCTTCCTGAAAGTGGATGCGCCCCTGCGTGGTGATGGGAATGCCCTCGATCTCGGTGGAGATGGTGACGAGACCGGACTTGCCGCCGGAGAGGATGGCAGATAAGTCGCCACCCTGTTCCAATGATTCGCGCGTGATGTTCAGGCGGGCGAGCTGTTCCCAATCGATACGGCTCTCGAAGCCCGACGGCTGCGACGGCTGTCCGGTTACGGTCGGCTGTTCCGTGCTTGCTGACTCCGGGGATGTCTGCTGCGCGGCTTCGGGCTGTACGTCCTGCTGTTCCTGCTGTTTCCGGTAGTTGTCGGGATTGATTTCATACTGTAAGATGAAATCCTTGTTGTCCTCCGGCTGCCGGAGCATGTCGGTGAATACGTCCAACGTATCCAGCAAGGAGACGGGAATGTGGTAAAAGCGGAAATCAGTCGGCTGCCGGAACTGCCGGCTGAAATTGTGAAAGAAGTCCTCCAGTATGGAGGATTGCTTGTTCACTTTCATAAAATCGTCCAGATTTTCCATCGAGGGCAAGAGCATACGCCATATCCCCTCCTTTGCAGCGGACTTGTCCACTGCTTTGAGCTTGCCGCCGTCGTCTTTGTCGGCGACGAGCAATACTTCTTCTTCATTCAGGTTTTCTTCCATTGTCATTTGTTTTATTTAACCTGCATTTTTAGCAATGCGGGGGCGAAAGTAGAAGCAAGCAGTTGGAATACAATGGATTCGCGGGCGGGTGGCATCGAGTGGCGCCGAAGTGGAAGCAAGTGGCACTCACGAAATAATATTGATATTCACCGGGTATTTGTTTCTCCCGTGTCTTTTTTTATCTTAATTTTGCCAAACGTTGTGCCGCGTGGCATGACACTAAAACGGAATTATGAAGAAAATTTATTCCCATATCCTCTGCCTTATCTGCTGGCTGCTGGCGGGCATTGTGCCCGTCTCCGCAAGAGCGGCGGAAGGAGAAACCGGAGGGAAAAAGGAAACCAGAGAGAACCGGAAGAACTGCCGGAGCCGACAAAGACGAGACATTGCCGGACAGTGTGCTGACCGACGACTATGTATATGAGTACACCTTTTCGGACTTCGACAAGGCGGTGCGGATCATGGAAGAACTGCGGAAACGGAAAAACATTTCACAATACCGGCTGGACGTGACGGAGGGCGACCTGTATTTCAATACGGGGCGATACCTGCAAGCACTCAAATTCTACAAGCGGGTGATGGAGAGCGATTCGGTACGGAGCAGCGACAAGGAATATATGGAGCAGGTACACCGCATGATAAGCAGTTACGACTGCCTGCACGACGAAGTGAGAAAAGCGGAGTATGTGCGGCTGCTGTTGCAAAAGGCGGAGGAATGCGGCAATATGGAAATGAAATCCGTCGCCCTTTTCAATATGGGGAAGATGCTCTACTATCAGGAGGACAAGCCACGGGGCTACGAACTGATAAAGGAAGCCATCGGACTGATGAAGCAAACGGACTATAAATATAAGTACGACAACCTGCGGTATGACTATAATTCGCTGTTCATCATGCAGCAGCGCGACAAGCATTACGAAGACGCGCTGGCGACGCTGGAAGAACTGGAAAAGGTGGTAACGGAAGCGACCAGTGAAGAACCCGTCATCGAGGGACTGGCGGACAAAGAACGGAAAACCCTGTTCGCACACCGGCGGTTATCCTGTCCCGGCTGGGACGGATGGCGGCAGCGGACAGCGCCTACCATTCGTGGGAAACCATCGGGAAGGCTTATACGAAGGATGATTACCTGATTATCCCTTACTTGCTGGACAGGAAGAAATACGACAGGGTAATTGAAATGTACACGCCGCGCGAAGCCTTCCTCTATGCCAACAAGGATACGGTGAATTACCACATGATGACGGTCAAACGCTCGCTGGGCAAAGCCTACGAAGGCAAAGGCAATTACCGGCTGGCATCACGGTATTATGAAGCACTGGCTATCCTGACGGACAGCCTGAAAACACGCGAACAACACAGTTCGGCTATGGAACTCGCCACGGTCTATGAAACGCAGGAGAAAGAAGCGAAATTGCAGGAGCAGACAGAACAAATGAAAAGACGCAATGTCATGCTGCTGTCCGCCGGGGTCATTGTCCTTGTCCTGCTGGTGCTGTTCCTGCTCAATGTACGCTATACCCGTACCATCCGGCGCAAGAACAAGGCGATGGTTTCGACCATCCGCGACCTGCTAAGTTATAAGGACGAACTGGACGAAGCGAAGGAGAAGCTGCGCAAAACGACAGAAAACAACGGTACTGCCCACCTGCCGGATACTACTGCCGTAACGAATAACGATACCGTTGCGGATAATGACACCATAGCGGCGGATACAGAGAAAATGACGGATACGGAGGAAGCGGCAAGCCCGGATGAAACGGCATGTACCGGTGAAGTGACCAACGTGAATGGAGGATGCTGTGCGGTCGGTACAGCAGATGCGGATGATGATGCAGAAGAAATGGACGGACGGACAGATGAACCGTATGCGGAGGCATGTGAGGAAACGGTAACCGACACGGAAGAGGAAGAGAAAAACCGGCTGCTGTTTGAAAAACTGGACGATACGGTAACCCGTGACAAACTGTACCTGAATCCTGACTTGTCGCGTGAGGATTTAGTGAAGCTCACCGGGATAAACAAAACCCGGGTGGGAAGAATCATACAACAGAATACGGAGTTGAGCACGACGGGGTATATCAACAAAAAACGGCTGGAATACGCTGCTAAATTACTAAAAAACAATCCTGATTTCACCATACCGACGATTGCCGAAAAATGCGGTTTGCCTAACGTTCCGACCTTTAACCGGCTGTTCCGTAGCAAATTCGGCATGACACCGAGCGAATACCGAAAAACGACTTAGTTCGCTGATAACAAATGATATATGTGAAAGAACGAACAAGGCGGAAATGCCGTGTGCCGAAGTAGTATGTATTTGTGCCGAAGTAATATATGTGCGGCAGTAGTTTCTTTGGCTCGAATTGCCTTAAAAAGTACCTTTGCCGCCCTAATCAATAGGAATAACATACTAATGAAACATTTATCAAGTATTCTATGGACGGGCATCCTTCTTGCCGCCTGTTCTGCCGCCCCGAAAAAGACGCTCCGGCAAAGAAAATCACCAAGATCAACGTGGATCAGATACTGCCGGACAGTACGCGGTGGGTAAACAGTGACACCGTCATTTTACACCCCTGACGGACGGTTGGCACAGGTTGATTTCATCCACTTCTGCTACACGGACAGTTCGGTAGTGGCACAGTGTGACAGCACCCCGCCCAATGTCCGGAGTATCCGCCGTTGCGAACTGGTATTCAAGCCCGGAAAACCTGTCACCCTGCGTCAGAACTATTACTCTGCCGAAGGATACGACAGAGGTTACTCCGAAGGGTTGGTAACTTCTACCGACAGTCTTGTCACCCTCGAATTGAAACACTATATGCCGGAATATGCCCAACACATTGTTGAATATCTGAATTGGCGGATGAATAAAGAGGGCTGTTGACGAACTATACCAATTCGTACACTATGCCGGACGGAACACCTGTTTCCAGTGAAGGAGTCTATACCTACGATCCTGCTTCTAAAATGACAAGCCAAAACCTCACTGTCCTTGCTTTCTATATGAGCCCCGCTTCCGTAGAAGACCTGGTGCTGATGACAGGCGGCTATTTGCCCGCCCTGGCAAAAAAGACATCCCCTGTCAAGGAAGAAATGGGTGACGCGGAACAAACCTACCGGAGTGAAGTTGTCCCCTCTTTTTGATGAACAGGGACGCTGTACCGGATCAAAAACTATTTGAACGGAAAATTGAGTTCCACTATCACGGTGGAATATTAAATACACTGTTTTTTTCATTGGTAGAATACCGGTGAACCTTTACTCAAAAAAAAGTGGAGCTGTGTTCAAAGAGATAAAATACTTTTTTGAACACGGCTTTTCTTTTTTTTTCTTACCCACCCAAATGTTGTGTTTAATTTCATATTCCAACCTCTCACGACCTGTTTCAGTACGAATTTGAGATAAATATGAATAGAACCGAAAATATAGCATAACAAGCTGATAATAAGAATTGTACAAGCGACATTTGCCTTGGTGCACTGAGCTGTGTGCCAAAATGGTAGATATTTGTGCCAAAAAGTGGTATATCTTGAACTTCTGTTTTTTGGCTTGTATTTCCGTAAAGACTAATTTTGAACTGTACTAATTAATTTTAAACGGTATAGCTCAAATGAAACAAAGGTGTGCTGACATATTTAACAGTTTAAATTTGGTGGTTAGGAATAATTTCCTAACACACACACACACACAATGCAGGCTATTCCTTACTAAAAATATCCTTCATATACAAGCCCTTATACTATTTATTTTCGAGGGATTTCTTCTTTTATTTCATTTCCGTATGTCTCCCTTTTCAGAGAGAATCATAAACGAAAGCTCCATCCTCCCAACCGGTATAGGGGTGGCTCTCTATTCCCCCTACCGGAATACCCCGGAAGAATTTATTCAAAAAATCCAAAATATGTTGAAAAGATTGATGTTGCTCTTTTTTCTCCTGCTGCCTGCGTTATATGGCGGTGCGCAAGAAAAGAGGGGATAGCGTGTACGAGTTGCGGTTCGTGCCGCAAAAAGATATGTTCTTTGTGCCCTACAGGGGAACAACCGTGCCGAACTGGAATGGCTGTCGGCTCTGATAGCGCGTTATAAGGAAGCGATCACCAACGGGCGGATGCCCTTATTCGTGGACGGTTACTGCCACTCGATGCCCGGTGAAGCGGAGAACAGAACCGTCGCCCGGACACGTGCCAACCGGTTGAAGTCGGAATTGATATTGCATCAGCTTACGGAAAATGCTTTGTCACGCACAACCATGCCGACAAGGAGATTGGGTGACGGTACGGGTGGCACTTCCCAATGATACGGAAACGGGCTGTAACGGATGCAGAGGGCGAAAAGGTACCGGTAGTGGTAACGGAAAAGACGGCTCCGGAAGCGGAAAACGTGACGGTGGCAACGGTTACAGAAGCCGGTACAGTGGTGGAAAATCAGATAAGGAAGAATGACGATGCAGGAACGGGTGATGCGGGAAAAAGTATCTATGCCTTCGCCCTGCGTGCCAACCTGTTGCGGTGGGCTACGCTCACTCCTGATCTTGGCATCGAATGGCGCATCAACCGCCACGTGGGTATCCTTGTGAACGGTTCGTGGACTTCGTGGTCGTGGGACAACAAGAACCGCCGCTACGCGATATGGAAAGTATCGCCGGAAGTACGCTATTATATAGGTAAGGAGAAACGGGGATTTCTCGGAGCGATGTACCATACGGGAGAGTTCAATTATAAGCTGGGCGATACGGGCAAGCAGGGAGATTATCAGGGCGGCGGTATCACGGGCGGCTATATGCTGCCACTTAACCGGTCGTTGTCGCTGGATTTCCACGCCGCCGTGGGTTATACCCGTGCCGAATATGACAAATACACCGTGACGGACGGCATACGGGTTCGCCAAGGCAGTGCAGACAAAAATTACTGGGGCATCAACCAACTCGGCGTTACGCTGGTATGGAAATTTAATTAATCAAAAAGCGGTATCATGATGAAGAAAACAATGATTCACAAAACATATAACAGCAATCGAAAAATAAAATTTGCCGGCATGTTCCGGATGGCGATATTTGTATCGCTGCTCTTGCTATCGGCAAGCTGCGTCAAGGACGACCTGCACAACACTCCGCATCCGGACAAGGGTGCGGTGAAAGTGACCACCGACTGGACGGGACGCTCTTCGGATGCCATCCTTCCGGACAGTTATGTGCTGCGCACGGGCGGTAATGAGCAGACGGTAAGCGGAGAAACGAATGCCGTCAATACCCTGTTCGACCCCGGACAGCAAGAACTGCTGGTTTATCACCGGACGGAAGGGATAACCATCGACGGGAATATTGCCACGGTGAACACCCGTGCGGACGGTACACTGGAACCGATGCCGGGCTTCCTGTTCTCGGCTGCAAAAGAACTGGATATTGTGGCGGACGATACCGTCAGGGTAACCGTCCCCATGCAGCAACATATTCGCACACTGACGTTGGGACTGAACCTGAAACCCGGCGAGGAACTCCGCATCGGCAGTACCACCGCCACATTGACGGGTATGGCTTCTTCCATCGACCTCACCACCGGAACGGTGCAGACCACAGGAGGAAAGACCGTGGTTCCTGCTTTTGCCATCAGGACAAATGACGGAAAGACACGCGCTACGGGTAACCCTGTATTGTCGGCTACGGTGCGGTTGCTGGGAGTGGTGACCGGAGAAAAGCAGGTGCTGACACTTGTCATCACACTGGCTGACGGTTATGTGCAGACTATCAGCACAGACTTGACCGAACTGTTGAAGAATTTCGGTCACGCCGAAATGGAACCGCTGGAACTGGATGCTGCATTGGAACTCCCCGTAGCTTCGGGAGTGGGTGGAAAGATCAGCGACTGGAATGTGGTGGACAATGGAGACATTAAGGTTAATTGACAATTGACAATTCGGTTGACAATGGGGAAAGAGGATGGGACGGATAAAATAATGAATAACCAAATAGAATAAAGAAAATATGAAGAAGAAAAATGAATTGAGGGGTACATCATTGCATGTACTTTGTGGAATGGCGCTATGTGCTGCCACAAGCCTTCTGGCGGGATGCGCCGGGGACGGCGACGGGACACTGCCGGAGAAGGACGGGCGGGTGGCGCTCCAAGTGAACAGCGGGATCGATGTGCAGACCCGTGCGAAGGATAAAACGTGGGATGCGGGCGACGCTATCGGCATCTATATGCTGAACGGTGAGACAGCGGAAGCCGCCAATCAAAAGTACACCACTACCGCTACCGGAGAAAGCGGGACTTTCACCGCTGCCGACGGGCAGACGATTTACTTCCCCGTGGACGGTTCGCAACGAGATTTCACGGCTTACTATCCTTATCGCACATCGCTGACCGGCAACCTGTTTGCCGTAGATGTAAACGACCAAACGGTTCAGAAGGAGATCGACCTGATGGGTGCCGGTAAAGTGACCGGCAAGACCAAGAATGACCCGGCGGTAGCGTTTGAGTTCCAGCATAAGCTGGTGAAGCTGTACCTTACTATTAAGCCGGACGGCACATCCTTGTTCGCTGATGACATGAAGGGGCTGGAAATAGATATCACCAACCAGAAAACCAAAGCGACGTATGACGTTGTGGCGGGCGGCTCCGTCGTAGTGGATGCGGACGATAACACGCCTGCCACCATCGGACTGCTGACTGATGCCAACGGGAAAAGTTCGGAAGGCATCGTGCTATCCAATACCACTACAGAAACGATGCAGTTCGTATTCCGTCTGAAGAACGGGAGCGTGTTTACATGGGACATTCACAAAGCCGATAAATCGAAACTGTTTGAAGCCGGAAACAAATACGTGTACACCATCACGATAGGCATGACCGGAATAGAAGTGACTTCCACTGTGAAAGATTGGACGCCGGGCAACGGAGACAAAGGTGAAACGGGCAATGCCGAATAATCCGATTAAATGAGGATTGTGGAGGACGCGAAGCGGACTCAATAAATAAAAGAAAAATTAACCAAAACGTATGTATTGTAATTATCAACAAAGAATTAGAAAATGAAAGTAAAATTAGTAGCATTGAGTATGGCTGCTGTGGCATTGGCAATGACAGGATGCAGCAACGACGAGAACGAGGGAATGGATAACTGGAACGGCGAAATCCGCCTGACAAGCGGTGTGACCGTGCAAAGCCGTGCCTTTACCGGAATGGACACACAGCTCCCCAAAGATCAGACGGTTACGGTGTATGTGGACAAAACAAGTGGCAGTCAGATATACGGCAACAACGTATTGACAGCCTACGGAAACGGAACCTTCACAGGTGGAGATGCTATGTATTTCCCCGAAGATAAGTCTGCCGTAGACATTTATGCCTTCCACACCAACGGAACATTAGCGACTGCCTTTCCTACAGCGGCTATCACCCACGCGGTCGAGGCAGACCAAAGCGAAGAAACCAATTACCTGAAGTCCGACCTGCTTTATGCAGCCAAGAAAGATAACGCATTTAGCAAGACGGCTATTCAGCTTACCTTCTACCACATGCTCGCCAAGGTGCAGGTGGCTATCAAGGCAGGTGCAGGCACTCCCGACCTTACGGGTGCCACGGTGTCGATAGTCGGCACACAGCTAAAAGCGGATTTTACACCCGACAAAACAGCGGACATCAATAACTCAAACGCTGCCGCTGCACAAACCGCACGTGCCGGAATGATTGCCAAGACCGCAGACAACAACACTGCTGCCGATATAAAATTGAGCAACACCGTAACAACCGGAACAGACTTTACAAATGCCGTGTACAACGATGCCGTCATCGTTCCGCAGCCGGTGGCAAAAAAGGCTAAGTTTATCAAAGTTACGCTGTCGAACGGCACAGAGCTATTTCACGAGCTGGAAACCGCAACAACGTTTGAGAGCGGCAAGAAGTACCAGTACCAAATCACCGTCAATCTCACAGGGCTGACCGTGACTTCGACGGTTGCCGACTGGGATCCGGTAGGAGAACCCGTAAAGGGCGGTGCCGAAATGGAATAACTCGCATTGTAACCCCAGCCATCCCGAACGGCAGCGTCAAGTTCGGGGTACGCTCTATAATAATAGGTGTATCGCCTCTTTCGCAGGGGGCGGTGGCGCAAATCAAGAAAGAAACAAAAAGGAATAATTTAAAAAACAGATAACGATATGAAACAGCGAATCAAACAGCGTACATCGTGCCTCGTAATGGCTATAGGCTTTATTGCCGCCCTCGCCTTGAGCGGTTGCAGCAAAGAGGGCGACACCCCCGCCGACAGCAACCCCGGCAGCGAAATCCGCCTCACCAGTGGCGTGCAGGTGCAGAGCCGTGCCGCCACAGCCCCCGACACGCAGATAGCCGATGGCGAACCGGTGGCGGTCTATGTGGACGAGGCGGCAAGCCCGGCTACGCAGCTTTATGGCGATAATGTGCTGACTGCCGACGGCCACGGCGGCCTTTCGGGCGGCACAGCCATGTATTTTCCTGCCAGCGGCAAGAAAAGAAAGTGGACATTTACGCCTTCCACACCAACGCTACTACGCTGACGGAGGCTTTCCCCACGAGCATTGAACACAGCGTGGCAGCCGACCAGAAGGGCGGTTATGTATCTTCCGACCTGCTCTATGCCGCCCGGACGGGCGTGAAGCGCAGCGCATCCGCAGTCGATTTGACCTTCTACCACCTGCTCGCCAAAGTAGCCGTGGTGCTGAAGCCGGGCACGGGGATGACTGCCACCGACCTCGACGGAGCGGTGGTGACCATCGAAAACACCCGCCTCAAGGCGACCTTCACGCCCGACAAGACGGTGACCATGACCGACCCCTCGGCACGTGCGGCAATGATTGCCCCAACAGCGGGTACCAACCCGGTTGCCGCCATCACCATCCCCACCGCCATGACTACCGACTTTTCGTCCGTCGCCAGCTACGGCGAGGGCATCATCGTGCCGCAGACGGTGGACAAAGACCAGCCGTTCATCCGGGTGAAGCTGGCGAACGGCACCACGCTATCCTATAAATTAGATGTTAACACTACCTTCGAGAGCGGTAAGAAGCACACCTACCAAATCACCGTGAACTTCACGGAGCTGACCGCCACCGCCACGATTGGCGACTGGACTCACGTGGCGGCGGTGGATGACGTTGCAACGATGCCCGAGCCTATCGGCGACAAGACACCTGCACAGGCTGCCGTCGGCGACTTTTATATGAACGACGGCTCGCTGGTGGGCAAAGATGAAAACCTGACTGATGTGCAGCAAGCTGCCTGCCTCGGCATTGTTCTGAAGGTGAGCAGAGATGTCGATGGCAATTGGAAGGACGATTGCGGCTATAAATTGAAAGACGGGCAAACCGAGATGTCTACCGTTCACGGCTACGTATTGGCGTTGTACGATGCCAATGGCGGCAGTTATTGCCAGTGGGGTTATGGTACGCAAGTGTACTTCACAAGAGAGTACTACTGGTTTCTATGGTTATAAGGATACGCAGAAGATAAAAGCAAGGGATGACTATAGCGCCAGTAACTTTCCGGCTGCTTATTGGACAAGTGTCGATTACGAAACCAGAGAAAGTGGTAAATATGCAGCTCCTACTAATAGCAGCGGATGGTTTTTGCCCTCCGGCGGTCAGTGTCAGTATTGGTATAATAATAGAGACATTTTGCTTGCGCAAGTGAGAAAAGCGACCGGAAACAGCAGTTATAAGGAAAGCTACTATTGGTCCAGTTCGGAGCACGGCGGCTACCCGTCGAGCTTCGCTTGTGCACTTCGGCCAGCATGGGTTGGGGCAGTAAGGACGTTGACCGTTACGTGCGGTCGTGCTTAGCTTTTTAATCTATTTATCTATTTAAAAATTTATCTATTAAAACGGAATACCCGCTTGCGGGTCGGAAAAATAAAATAACCATGAAACGATTCATCCCCCATACCCGAATCCACGCAGCCCCATCAGCCGTAGCTGTTGCTGCCGCTGCGTGGCTGGCAGGCTATCCGGAAAGCACCTGCCCCCGGAGTGTCTGTAGACCCGTTTTCTCTTGTCGCCGACAAGACGACCCCGAGTCAGCGACAAGGCAACGTCGAGTCAGCGACAAGACAACCCCAAGTCAGCGACGGGAAAAGTTCCCGTCCTTTATCCCGAATAATAAACTTTTAAAAAATTAGAATTATGCCATTTTGGAAAAAAATGTTCAACGGAAACTTAAATCAGAGGTCTATTACCCCCGCGCCATCGTGCAGGGCAAGCCGGTAGAAACGGAGACCATCGCCCGCGACCTTGCGAAAATCTCCACAGTCAGCAACTCCGACGTCCAAGCCGTGCTGGGCGACATTGCCGGCGTGATGCACACCCGCATGAGCCAAGGCAAGAGCGTCCACATCAAGGGGCTGGGCTACTTCCGCTACGTGCTTGATACGAAAGGCGTGAAAGACCCCAAGGACTTCAACTTCGACAAGCAGGTGCAGGCCGTGCGCGTGGAGTTCGTCCCCGAGCGCAGCAAGATGAGCAACGGCAGCTATACCCGTGCGCTGGTGGACAGTGAACAGTTGGAGTGGATTGAACTCTCGCCCGACACCGAAGACCAAGACCCCTCACAGGGTGGCGACGGCGGCATAGTGGAAGATCCGCTGGGATAAAAGAACCGTATGCTATTTTGCACAACCGCCAACCGCCACCGCCGGACGCCCAAGCGTTAAGTCCGGAGTGCGCACTCCTACGAAAGGGGACGACTGGTAGCCTCGCCGCTACCGGTGGCACGAATGAATGACAAAAACAAAAAAAGAGATAGAAGAATATGGACAGATTATCAGATTTTAGAAACAGGATGAGGGTGGTGGCAGCGGTCTGCACCGCCTGTTGTGCCGCCGCCCTCACCGCCTGCTCGGACGACACCGACACCAACGACGCTGGCCGCCTGCCTGCCGGACAGTACCCCATCACCCTCACCGCCACGGTAGAGGGGCAGACCGTAACCCGTGCCACCAGCGACAATACGTGGGAGGGCACGGAAGAGGTAGCCCTGCAAGTGGGCGGCGAGGTAAAGAAATACACCGTAGCAGCCGGTGGCGCACTGACCGCCCACAGCGACAACAACCCGTTCTACTGGACGAGTATCACCGAACAGAAAACCGTCGGTGCATGGTATCCCCATTCCGCCACCCGCCCCGCAAGCTTCACCGTGCAGGCAGACCAGAACACGAACAGCGGTGAAGGCTTCCAGCAGAGCGACCTGCTCTACACCTCGCAGAGCATCACCTACAATACCTCCACTAACGCCTCCAACCCGCCGCAGCTCACTTTCAAGCATTTGCCCGTGAAGGTAGTGGTGAATCTGAAAGCAGACACGCAGAACGGAGTAACGGAGGCTGATGTGCAGAATGCCACCGTCACCCTCGTAAACCAAGCTCTCACGTCGGGCGCAATCACTTACGACGATGCCGCCCTCGCCGCAGCCCCCGTCAGCGTGGCACAAGCCGCCGCCGGGAACGTCATCACCCCGAAAGTGAGCGCAACGGCTACGTCCGGCTACCAGCAGACCGTGCAAGCCCTCCTCGTGCCGCAGCAGATGCAGGGCAAGCAGTTCGTCAAAATTACGGTAGGCAGCAGCATCTACTACTACGTCCCCAAAGACAACGCCGCCAATCTGGAACACGGCAAGCAATACACCTACAACATCACCGTGAAGAAAGAGAAGCTGGAGGTAACCGTATCTTCGTCGGTATCGTGGACGGACGAAGTAACAACGGGCAATGCACAAGCAGCAACCTTCCGGATAACCTACGGCGAAGGCATGACGCTGGCTACCGGTGACGGAGGAACGCTGACGGACGGTGAAGCGGGTGTCAAAGTCTTATCGGGCAGCAACCTATTGAAAGTGATTGTAGCGAAACAGAGCGACAAGTTTTTGAAAGGCATCTCGGTCGGTGGTATGTACTACTCCCGGCAATCATGGAAAAGCGACAACAGCCAGTACGAGCTTATCTATCAGCTAAAGAGCGATGTCACCCTGACAAGCCATTTTGAAGATAAGCCTACACTCGCAGTAGGAAGCTATTACTACGCCGACGGCGAGTGGTCTACGGAGTTGTGGGATAAGCCATGTGTCGGCATTGTTTTCAAAGTAGGCAGAGACGATAACGACAACACAAGCTATACCAATCCCAGCAATGTGCAAGGCTATTGGTAGCCTTGCAGGATGCGCCGGGTGAACGCAAATCTTTTGGCAGCAGTGCCGACATCAGTTCGTTCACTACCAGCACTACCGATTTTAAAGGATATACAGCCTGCCAAAACATGAGCCTGCAATCCAACTTTTCGATAGACACCATTGGGCTTGCTATTCAGCCCTGCATTACACCCCGAAGCCCCTGCCGCCTCCAGCGGCTGGTATCTGCCTCTGGGCCATGAGTGGAATGTGCTGTGGCAGAATTACAGTGCGGTACAAGCGAAATTTGTCACTGCCGGTGGTTCGGATATGAAAAAGAGTTGGGGCTTTTATTGGAGTATGAGCAAGAAAAGCGATAGTGACAGCCAACCGGCACTTGTCGATTTTGGAGCGTGGAGCAGTACGGCTTCTTTTTCCGAGAAGATAAAAAATAATGAAAGCACTTCATACACCCGTCCCATCTTCACCTTTTAAAAACACAGAAGAACGCAATGATTATGATAAAGAAACAATGGATATGTGCAATCTGGGCAATAGGTATGTTGTCCGCTTGCAGCAACGAAGAGATTTTCGCTCCCGAAACGCCGCAGCCCGGCAGCGGTGCGATAGAACTTACCGTGAGTGCCGGTGATTTCGTTACCGACGGTGCGCCCGATACCCGTGCCGCCGACAACGGCGATGCAACCACTTTCGAGAACGGCGACCGTATCGGGCTTATCATCGTAGCGGATAACGGTGCGACTTTGGTAGCCGATAACCTGCCTTATACCTATGACGGTGCAAACTGGGCGTTCGATAGTTCTGTGGCAAGCAGCGAAAATACAGGCAAAACCGCTGCTTATTACGACAACGGCATCGAGAACGTCACCTACATAGCCTACTTCCCTTACAGCAAGGATGCTGACGGTATAACAACGCTTGATGCGCTGAAAAGCAGGTTCGCCCCCAAACCCGACCAGCGCGGCGAAGCCGATTACCGTGCTTCGGACTTGCTGGTGTGGACATCGGGTGCTGCCTCCGTACCTCAAAAGAAGTTGGATATTGCCTTGACCCACGCATACGCCTCCATCAGCCTGTCGCCGGAAGTGAAATGTACGTTGGCGGACGGCAACAGCTGTTCTCTCTTATATTCCCTCCGGGTTTCCGATGTCAGTTTCACCATCGGCAGCGATGTTTGCCTTCCTTTTCAAGCGGAAGACGGTAGCTTCCGTTGCATTCTTCCGGCGGGTACAAGTGGCACGGTTCGTTGGTTCTATACATTCGGGGGTGAAACGTATGGCAGCGAACGCGATTTAAGTGGTGGGACAACAGCCAATACCCGTTATGCCCGGCAAGAGACAATGGATAGAGGCGAGTATGGTTTGGATAAGGCTCAAGTAGGTGATTTTACTGCAAGAATGGCAGTGGCGAAGGTTATTTGATTCCGGGTGATATTGCTTCTTTGCCCTCGGAACAGAAAGCCGCTTGCCTCGGCATCGTCTATTGGATGGGAGATATTACCGGGGAAGACCCGTTATTAAAGAAAGATAAACCCGGTTGCACTCACGGACTGGTAATGGCATTGCAGGATGCGGGAGGAAACTCTCTTTGGAGTTCCAGCTATGAAGACATCACCAATGAGTGGTTGAGTAAACAAAGCGGTAACCCTTACGGCATCAGCAGCCTGCAAGAACAAAATAAGATGCAGGGTTATGCCAATACCGCAGCACTCAATGGCTATAATGAAAAAAGTGACCATGTAAAAAATGATCCTGCTTTAAAAGTCTTACCAGTCGGGATTATTGCGGAGTATGCTAAATCCCATCCCACTCCTGCAGTAGTAGTGATTGGTATTGGCCATCTGTGAAAGAGTTGAAATATATGTGCTGGGGACAAAATAATAGCAGTGGAGTTGCAGGTAGGAATATGTTGAATGCACAATTAGGCAAATTGGAGATTTCGTCCTTGCAGTCGTACTACTACTGGTCGAGTACGAGTACGACTACCGCTACGCGTGGTACGTGGGCTTCTACTACGGCGACGTGGACTACAACAGTAAGCGCTATAACTGGTATGGAGTACGTGCCGTTCTCGCTTTTTGATCTATTTATCTATTTAAAAATTTATCTATTAAAACGGAATACCCGCGAAGCGGGTCGTGATTTTTTTTAAATGGCACTATCCGAAGATTTACCCCTGTATCGGGATTGTTTACGCCTGCTGAATCAGCTTATACCGCTGACGCAAGGTTTTCCTAAGTTTTTCCGGTACAGTATGGGTAACCGGATGGTGGAACTGAATCTGGATATGCTGTCGCTGATATACAAAGCGAACAGCAGCTACGAAAAGGTGGCGGTCATCACCGAATTTCTCGACAAATACCGGATGTTGCAAATGCTTTTCCGTGTTTGTGTGGAGCAACGGGTTCTTACCGAACGGCAGTATGCCGGGTTTGCGCTTGTTATGGAAAAGATAGGCAAGCAAGCCACGGGTTGGAAACAATACAACGAAAAAGGTAAAATGAAGAATGAAGAAAAAAGGCAATGATATTTTTTGGCGGGAGTCCGGTCGGCTACGGCTTGCCGGAGAGAGCCGGTTTTTGATGAAAAAGGGTTATCGACAGGAAGCAGACTTCTTGTAAAGACAAAACGGATAACAATCACGTCCTTGCAGTCGAGCAACTACTGGTCGAGTACGGAGAACGACAACAATTGGGCGTGGAACGTGAACTTCAACAACGGCAACGTGAACAACAACAATAAGAACAATAACTGGTATGGAGTACGTGCCGTTCTCGCTTTTACATAAAAACCTATTAACAAAAAAAGAAAATGGAACATACGTGTCAACATGAGCAATCAGAACTCTTTCCTATGGAAGAAACAGGCGGTATATCACTGGAAGATGTTTTCAGTGCCTATTTTGACTGTCGCCGCAAGAAGCGGAACACGTATAACGCCCTTGCCTTCGAAAGCGATTATGAACGGAAGTGCATTGATTTGTGGCGCGAGATAAACAGCGGCACGTATCGTCCTTCGCGTTCTATCGCTTTTATTATCAATAAACCCGTGAAACGGGAAGTGTTCGCCGCCGACTTCCGTGAACTTTTTGGCAGGGGTACAAAGAGAATTGAGAAATAATCATCTTATATCAATCTATATAGCCTATGAATCAAACGAATACACCCAAACAACTGCCCTGCAACGAACTGCCGGACAACTGCAATTTCCTTTTGAAGGATTTCCAAAAAGGGGAAACCTTCTGCAATACGGAGAAGGGAATGAACTACATCGTATTCTGCCAGGAAGGGAGGGTACGACTGACGAGCAGCCTGTTCCGTGAAGAAACGCTGCACGGCGGTGAAATCATGTTCCTGCCCCGTATGGCTGACTGCCAAGGGGAGATACTGGAAAATACCCGTGCGGTGATCCATACCTTCAACAACACGGTATGCCGTCCGGAGAACTGCATACTGAACTACCTGTACACGCACAAGCAGAAGAAAGAAGACGGCAAGGCGACGGTCTATTGCTGCAAGCTGCCGGCGCATGAGGTGATAGCGACATTCATGCAGAGCATCTGCCATTACCTGACGGACGGCACGGGCGACCTGCTGCTGTGGCACCTGAAACACAAAGAACTGATACGGCTGTTCAGCCGCTACTATGCAGTGGAAGAACTGCAAGCATTCTTCCATCCGATGACGGGGGAAGAAGTGCCGTTCAAAAGCCTTGTACTGGCACACTACATGAAAGCAAACGACACACGGGAGCTTGCCGACCTGTGCGGCTACGGGGTAGCCACCTTCCGCCGCATCTTCAAGGAAGAGTTCGGGACGGCAGTCTATCAATGGCTGATCCAAAAACGGGCAGAGCATATCCTACCGCCTCTCTTTTCCCTATATCCCTTTCCATGACATCATGGAAGAGTTCAACTTCACTTCCCCCCAACAGTTCCACCGTTTCTGCAAGACGAACCTCGGCGACAGCCCACGAACCTGCGAAAAAAGCATGCAATAATGATGAATTTATGATTAGTTTCGGTAACATGCCGCAACCGTAATCTCCGTACCCTTTGCAGCCGATTTTAAACAAAAAGACTGTTTACGGGAAATTATCATACATGGAGGAATTTAGACAACACCCTACATACGGCTGCTCTCGGAAGGGAACGCCGCCAAAGAAGATTTTGAAAAAGGCATTGAGTGATTTCACACACCATTTATGAGTTCTGCATGAAGGAAAAAGACAGGGTATTCATCTACTTTTCCCTACATTGCATACGGACACAGCTAATACAAATAGAGGAAATGAGGACGGAAACGGGCGGCAACGCTCTCTGCAAGCGGGGGCATCGCCTTTGTGGATGCCGCCATCGAATGGACAAAAGGAATGCCGCGCGGGAATGAGGAAAGCACACAAGGGAACGGCGGGGAAACGGAGGACGACGCACCGCCGCAAATCGTATGGACGGGCAAGGTGATCCATCTGATGGAATTTATCTACGGCTCGGACACGCTGAAGAACTTCAATGACGGGAAGGTGACCATCAAAGAGGTGGCGGCACACTTCGGCAAGATGCTGGGGATAGAAATCAAAGACCCGTCGGGCTGCTATGTGAACATGCGGGAACGGGTGCAGGAGAGCCGGACGACATACATAGACAGCATGAGGGATGCCTTGCTGGAAAGAATGGACAAGGACGACGAGAAACTGTACAGGAGGAAGAAATAAATACTCCGTACTCTATAAAAGAAGGGAATTTCCCGGTTATGCGCCGGAAAATTCCCTTTTTTCTTATTCCTGCTTGTTGAGTTCGAGCAGGTGGCAGAGTGCGGGGTCGTTCTTGATACGCTCCAACTCGTCGGCGACGATTTGCCGGACATCCTCCTTGATCCGGTTGTAGTTGGACTGCACCATTTCATCCATGTGATCCACGCCGTTTTCATCCACGAAGTTGGTGATAACGGGGATTTTCTGATAGCCCTTTTCTTCCTCGGTTATCTTGGCGACATCGACCACGATCTCGCAATGGAAAATCTTCTGCTCGATGCGCTCGGAGAAGTTGTCGGCAACGGAGCCGACAAACATGCCCTGCGTCAGCCCGGAAATCTTGCTGGGCGGTATCATGCTGTCCATCTGGGTGGAGATGGAGGTGGACTTGTCATTGCGGTTGATGGTCATGCTCTGCCGCTTCTGCAAGATTTTCCCGAAACGCTCGGACAAGGTCTTGGCTGTCTCTCCCACCACCTGACCGGAGAAGATGTTGCCGACGGTATTGATAATCACTTTCGCCTCTTTGTCGGTATAGTCGCGGATGAGCTGGATGAGAAGTCCTGAAAGCCCAAAAGCACGGCTACTTTGTTGCTGCGGGCGGTGGCGATGAGATTGTCCAGCCCCTTGATGAAAACGGTTGGCAGCTCGTCGATGATGATGGAACTCTTCATCATCCCTTTCTTGTTGACTAACTTAATGATACGGCTGTTGTACAGTCCCAAAGCGGCTCCGTAAATTGCCTGACGGTTGGGATTGTTGCCGATACAAAGGAGTTTGGGGGCTTCGGGATTGTTGATGTCGAGAGAGAACTCGTCGGCGGACATGACCCAATAGAGCGCGGGGGAAATCATGCGGGACAAGGGAATCTTTGCCGATGCTATCTGTCCCATCAACTGGTCGGCGGCTCCCGCCAACCACGCATCCAGAAACGGGCTGAGGTAGTTCTCCAGTTCGGGGTAAGAGGACATGATGGGGAAAATCTGCTCGTAAGACTTGTTCAGGAACTCGATGGCATGGGGGGAATTTTGTGTGCCGTCACTTGCAGTCATATACACCAGATGATGGCCGGAATGGGCAGGATTCTCAACGAAAATCCCTACTTTTACCGTCCCTGATTGGGTTGAGCATGATGTTGTACGAACTCTCGTAGGCATCGGAGATGTCGGTCATGAACCGGGCGTTCAGCGGATTGCAACGGTGGCTGCGGCTGGGGTCGTCGAAGTTGATGATGAAGAACTGCGGCTTGACCTTGTAGCCGTCCTGATGCGTGAGCAGGTGGTTGTAGGCGATGGTGGTGAGGTCGGGAAATTTGAAGTCGTAGATGAACTGCGAATAGCCTTTTTCTATCTGCTGTTTGATGAATTGATTTACAACCGCATAGGACTTCCCGCTGCCCGGACTTCCGACAACGATGGACGCACGTTGGGGATTGACGACATTGATCCAACCGTCGTTCCATTTTTTCTTGTAATAGAAACGGGTGGGCAGATTGACGGAATACTCGTTCTCGATCAAGCGGGTCTCCTGCATGAAGCTCTCGTTCTCGTTGTTGAATACATCGTCGAGCAGGTTGTTCTTCAGCAGGCGGCTGATCCAGATACCCGCCGCCAACAGGCAGAGGTAGCCGACGGCAAGGGTGAGGATATATTCAAAAAGCTTCCCTATGACCAAAAGTCTCATGTTCCTTGTACGTATTGATGACAG
>VOFH01002612.1_pt1 | contig 31903 bp, 45 predicted proteins | sample 5384091 | NCBI WGS metagenome assembly VOFH01 (sample SAMN12384727, study PRJNA508395) | human gut metagenome | isolation source: healthy gut G | host: Homo sapiens
TCGCCAGTTGATCTCATCGGTGTGGATCATCCTGTTCCTCGCCTCCGGGCGCAGCGCCATCCGGTTGAGGCCGTCCAACATCCGCTTCAATCGAGTCATCGTGCCGATCCTGACCTCGGGTTGGCGCCGTTCATCATGCAGATCACCGAATGCCTCATCAACGTGGTGTTCAACGTCTGGGCTGCAACGATACGGCGGTGACGACTATGTCACGTCGATGACCATCATCACCTCGCTCATGCAGGTGGTCAGTGTGCTGACCAACGGTTTCCAGCAGAGGCATCCAGCCGATCATCGGGTTCAACTTCGGTGCCCGGCGCATGGATCGCGTGCGGCAGGCCATCCGCGTGGCATTCATCGCGCAGATCACTTCGGCCACGGTGCTGGTGTCGCTTTTGCCGCATTCCCAAGCGTGTTCGCCGCATGGTTCACGTCGTCGCCGGAAGTCATCGGCATCGTGACCCGCATGATGCCGGTCTTCGTCGCCGGATGGGGCGTGTTCGGCATCCAGATGGGCGCGCAGTGCGCCCTCGTCGGCATGGGGCAGGCCAAGCAGTCCGTGTTCCTGGCGATCTTCCGCAAGATCATCATGCTGGTGCCGCTCGCCCTGACACTACCTCACTGGATCGGGTGAGCCGGCATCTTCCTCGCCGAGCCGATCTCCGACGCGACTTCCGGCATCGTCGCGGGCATCCTGTTCACGTCACCTACCGTTCGCTGACACGGGGCAGGATCGCGGATGATGCCAAGAACCGGTGAGGCGGCGCCCGCCGTATTGCCGGCTGCCAATGCTCATTGGGGCATGTTCGTGCAATGGTGTCATGGGAAGGAGGCGGGAGCGCCCGGACCGGGCGAGCACCGGCTTGATGTCGAAGGAGACATGATGACGATGCGTTCATTCATCATCAGACGAGGATGCGGGTTCCGGCAATACTGGCGGTCTTAGCCATGATACTGGTTTTTGCCGGATGCGGCGGTCGGGTCGTTTCGTGGCCTGTGACGCCGGCGTGCGGTATTGTACGGCAATCTCAGCGATGCCGTCGCTGCATCGGAGTCACCGTTGCCACGATTGACAGGATGAAGCAAAGCCGATGGCGACCAACAGGATCTGTATGACATGACGCTGAAATCTGGAAGCGTCTCAAGGGGTCTGTGGAAGGTAGTGATATCACGGTCACCGTCAATCTTGGATGCGAAGGAGCGGGTGCCAAGGACGATTTCATCGCGAAATATGGTGCGGAGACCAAGATCATTGTCCTGCTCGCCAAAACGGACGATGGAGCCTATCAGCTCTCTAATCTGACCCAAAAGGTATCCGGCGATACGATGACACGGCCTTCAAGGAGTGTCGGACGCCGTAGCGTAGTTTGTGATGACCACCCCAGTCGTCCTACGCGCCTCATTAGCCCGTTCCATCTCCTATCTCGATTTTGAGGGTTGATTCCGGCGTCCCGGAACATCTATCTGCGTTTCAAGGGGTTGCCTGAATGCATCCGGAGTATATCGGGGTGTTCAGCATTGGAATCATGCGGTTCCCATGGTGCTTTATACTCGGGCACCAACCCCCTCGAAACGCAGTTAGATGTCTGAGCGAGCCTCAATCAAGCCCCTCGAAACGAAGATAGCCCTCGAATCAGTCGGTCATCGTTTGAACGACGAATGTGCAGCACTGTCAAGGCACGCCGATGAGCAAACGCCTGCCAGCGCCGGAATGATCCATCCCAGCTGGAATTGCTGCAGCGGCAGCATGTTCAATATGGCCCTCTAGCCATGGCAGGGGAGCCGCCGAATACCGTGACGATGCTCGCCAGACATGTGGCGAATGACACGATGGCCACCAGCAGTACCATCCAGAAGTACACGCGCGAAAATGAGCGGCGAGGATTCGATGGGTCAATGCGAGCGTCACCAACACGATGGCAATCGGATACAATGCGGCGAGCACGGGCACGGACACCTTGATGATCATGCTGAGTCCGGCGTTGGACACCACGAAACTGAACACGGTGAACAGTGCCTGCCATGCGCGATAGCTCACGCGGCGACCGGCGACGGTGGCGAATCGCGTGTGGAAGTATGTGGCGCACGTGCAGATCAGACCCGTGCAGACATTCAGACAGGCGATGACGAACACGATGCCCAAAAATACCATGCCGAACGTGCCGAACAACGAGGCCGTGAGATTGGTGAGTACGGTCGCGCCTGTATCGGTCGCTGGATTGACCGAGGCAATGCTCCCGGACACGACACCCACATAGCCGAGCACCGCATAGATCACGATCAGCAGGATCCCGGTGCCGAGACCGGCGTATGCGGTCTCCCTGACGAATAAGCGTGTTGTCGGTGACATGCATGGCGCGGACGTTCGCCGAAATCACGATGCCGAAGTACAAGGCAGCTAGCAGATCCATGGTTTGATAGCCGTCCAGGAAGCCCCGGGACGCCTGATGCACCGCATAATCGCCTGTCGGTTGCGTTGGTGTTACCGCACCATGCGCCAGGCAGGCTATGAACAGCACTGCGATGAACGCCAACAGCAGCGGCCCCATGAACCGTCCCAACACGGCCGACAGTTTCTCGGGATGCTGGGGCCAGCAGGAAAGCCACGGCGAAGAACACCAGCGAGTACGCCAGCTGCGTCGTCCAGCCGCCCCATCCAGTGCGGGAGGGCAGGAATGGCGCCACCATCATCTCGTATGACGTGGTCGCCGTACGCGGGATGGCAAAGCACGGGCCGATGGTGAGCATGATCGCCACGCCGAGCAGCGAGGCGAACGCCGGGGACACACGACGGGCGAGCTCGTCGAAGCCACCCGCGAACGTGACGGCGAGCACGCCGAGAATCGGAAGGCCGACCGCCGAGACGATGAACCCGGATGATGGCGGGAACGGTGGCAGCGCCCGCCTGCGCCCCAACGAACGGGGAAAGATGAGGTTGCCCGCACCGAAGAACATCGAGAAGAACGTGAACGCCATGACGAGGCGTCCGGAGAACGGGAGACGGCGCCGACCGCCGGATTCGGCGGTGTTGATGTCTGTTGGTATGGGAGTCGTTGCCATAACGGTACTGCTTTCTGTTGCGGCGGCTCGGCGCCTGTCTTCTCGGCACCTGTTTCGGACTTCGGTCCCCGGCGGTCGGCATGAATCCACCCGCGTCGGGTGCGACCCGTGATAAGCCCATGGCAGCGCAGTTTAACACATTGCTGTGCGTTGGGGAATAGGTCAGTGGCGGGCGGTCGCCCATGCCGCCGTGGAATGCGCGTGCGCGAGCATCATGCCGATCACGGCCAGCAGACAAGCCAGAGCGACCATGAGGATGATGTCCTCATGTCCTTTCGACAGCGCCGCGCCCGTCAGCGCCCGAGAAACATGGCCAATACGGCGACGGCGCGCCGGCCGAGTTTTGACATCTCATGGCCGTGGGCGGATGTGTCGGCGACGATGCCGGTCACGGTCATCGTCAGCACGGTCGTCGGCAGGTCGGGCACCGCGAGCCGCCGGGCAGTGGAGTTCTGGATGCCCATCGCGGGGGCGATCAGCACGATCAGCATCAGATGATGGACGTCGATGTGGCGGGCGGTGGGGAAGTTGAGGCTCGGCTGCGATGACGCCTGCATACTGCCCATGCCCAGAGCCGGTTCCGCGGAATAGTGGTTCAGCAGGTACAGCCCGATCAGCGCGGCGAGGATGAACGCGGCCTGCACGATCGACGAGATCAGCAGATGGCGGGCCCGGTGTTCTCCGAACCGGCGTATGATGCGGCCTCCGATGAACGCGCCGAAGGCGAAGCACACCAATGTCAGCGCCGATGTCCACCAGACGAACCCCTGTGCGTGGGCGAATGCAAAACCAAGGAACACAATGTTGCCGGTGACGTTCGCCACGAACACATGTCCCAAGGCCAAGTAGCTCAGTGCATCGACCAGACCGGCGATGAACGTCATCAGCACCATGGCGGGGGAGAGCAGCCCGTATTCGTCATCCTTGCGGGGAATCAGCGTGCGTCCTGCCTCTGCCAGATGCAAGTTCATGTGGTTGACGGTCCTTCTGTTTGTAGTTTCTGCTTGAGTGATGCGCGGGCGCATGTTCGCGGCGAGAGAAATACCCTTCGGCATGATACACGAAGGGGCGTCATTCACGGCCTTTCCCGGTTTCGACATGGCGTTCGTGTGCGGTCTAGCAGTGTATCACGTGAGAAGCCCCGGCCGTTATCGGGTCGGGGCTTCTCACGATTATGGTCAGGCGTATGTCACGCTTTTGACCGGTCGGTCTCAGGCGTTCACGCGGTCGATGCCAGCCTGGACGTCAGAGAGGACGGTATCCCAGGACTTGATGAAGGCAGCGACACCGTCGGCCTCCAGCTTGTCGGTGACGTCCTTGAGGTTGATGCCGAGCTCAGCCAGCTTGTTGATGATGGCGTGGGACTCTTCGTAGGTGCCCTTGATGGACGGAGCGCCATTGCCGTGATCGGCGAGAGCGTTCAGGGTCTTCTCCGGCATGGTGTTGACGACGAACGGAGCAACGAGCTCGTCGACGTACTTGCAGTCGGAGTAGGCGGCGTTCTTGGTGCCGGTGGAGGCCCACAGCGGACGCTGGACCTCTTGGCGCCCTTGGCAGCCAGGTCGGCCCAACGCGGATCCTCGGCGAACTTGTTCTCGAACAGCTCGTAAGCCAGGCGAGCGTTGGCCACAGCGGCCTTGCCCTCGGCCTTGGCTTCGTCGGAGCCGTTGGCTTCCAGCAGCTTGTCCACAGCGGTGTCCACGCGGGAGACGAAGAAGGAAGCGACGGAGCCGATGTGCTTCAGGTCGTGGCCGTTGGCGTCAGCCTGGGCGATGCCCTCGATGTAGGCGTCGATGACCTGCTCGTAACGCTCCAGGGAGAAGATCAGGGTGACGTTCACGGAGATGCCCTTGGCCAGGGTGGCGGTGATTGCCGGCAGGCCTTCGAGGGTGGCCGGAATCTTGATCATGGCGTTCGGGCGGTTGACCTTCTCCCAGAGTTCCACGGCCTGCTTGGCGGTGTTCTCGGTGTCGTGGGCCAGACGCGGGTCGACCTCGATGGAGACACGGCCGTCGACGAAGTCGGTGGCCTCGGCGATCTCGCGGAAGATGTCGGTGGCGTTGCGCACATCGGTGGTGGTGAGCTCGCGGACAGCGGTCTCAACGTCAACCTTGCCGAGCTCCTTGAGCTGGGCGTCGTACGGGCCGACCTGGCTCAGGGCCTTCTGGAAGATGGACGGGTTGGTGGTCACACCGACGACGTTCTTGTCCTTGATGAGCTCCTGCAGGGAGCCGGACTCGATGCGGGTGCGGGACAGGTCGTCCAGCCAGATCGAGACGCCGTTGTCGGACGTGCGCTGAGTTGCTTCAGTCATATTGTTTTCTCCTTTGATTCCGTAATGGAACAAATCTTCAATGGCGCCCCTCCCGCGAGGGGCTTGTCGGCCGTGCCGACCGGGAGGGAGCCGCCCGACGCGTATTCGCCTCGGCGGGCGGCTCCCGATGGATCACTTGGCGGCTTCGGCTTCCGCGATGGAGGCCTTGGCGGCTTCCACCACGTGCTCGGCGGTGATGCCGAGGTCGATCATGTTCTGAGCGCCGTCGCCCTGCAGGCCGAACTGCTCGATGGAGACGGGCTTGCCGTAGGAGCCGAGGTACTTGTACCACGGCATCGCCACGCCGGCCTCGACGGACACGACGGGCCTTGACGGAAGCGGGAAGCACGGCTTCCTTGTACTCGGCGTCCTGCTCCTCGAACCATTCCATGGACGGCATGGACACGACGCGAGCCTTGACGCCCTCACCGGCCAGGGTCTTCGCGGCGTCGAGGCCCACTGGACCTCGGAGCCGGAAGCCATGAGGATGACGTCCGGGGTGCCCTCGGTGTCGACCAGGACGTAAGCGCCCTTGCGCACGCCGTCCTTGGCCTTGGCGGCGGTCTCGGCGAGCACCGGGACGCCCTGACGGGTCAGCACCATGGCGCCGGGCAGCGTGTTCTTCTTCTCGAAGAAGTAGCGGTAGGCCTCGGCGGTCTCGAAGGCGTCAGCCGGGCGGATGACCTCAAGCTGCGGGATGGCGCGGAAGGAGGCAAGGTGCTCGACCGGCTGGTGGGTCGGGCCATCCTCGCCGACGGCGACGGAGTCGTGGGACCAGATGTACAGGTTCGGAATCTCCATGAGGGCGGCCAGACGAACGGCGGAACGCTCGTAGTCGGAGAACATGAAGAAGGTGCCGCCGAACGGACGGGTGTGGGAGCCCAGCAGGATGCCGTTGGTGATGCAGCCCATCGTGAACTCGCGCACGCCGAAGTGCAGCTGACGTCCGAACTCGTTGCAGACCGGCCACTGCTTGGTGGCGCACTCCGCAGGAGCGAAGGTGGCAGCGCCCTTGAGGTCGGTCTTGTTGGAGCCGCCGAGGTCGGCGGAGCCACCCCACAGTTCCGGCATGACGGCCGCGATGGCGTTGAGGACGGAGCCGGAGGCGCCACGAGTGGCGACCTTCTTGCCGACCTCGAAGGTGGCCTCAAGGTCGTCGAGGGCCTTGTCGAAGCCTTCCGGCAGCTCGCCGGCCTTCAGACGGTCGTACAGGGCGGCCTTGTCCGGGTTGGCCTTGCGCCAGGCGTCGAACTTTCGTCCCATTCCTTGTGGGCTTCCAGACCGCGCTCTGCGACCTTGCGGGCGTGGGCGAGGGCTTCCTCGTCAACGTGGAAGGACTCTTCGGGGTCGTAACCGAGCAGCTTCTTGAGGCCGGCGACGGCTTCGGCGCCCAGCTTGGAGCCATGGGAGGACGGGTCGTTGGTCTTGCCCGGGGTCGGCCAAGCGATCAGGGGAGTGAACCTTGATGAGCTTCGGCTGGTCCGGAGCGGCCTTCTCGGCCTTGGCGATGACGTCAGCCAAGCCCTCGATGTCCTCCTTGTAGGAGCCGTCGGGCTGGATGAAGCTGAATTCGTCGGTGTACCAGCCGTAGGCCTGGAAGCGCTTGAGCACGTCCTCGGCCAGCACCAGGTTGGTGTCGCCTTCGATCTGGATGCGGTTGGCATCGAAGATTACGGTGATGTTGCCGAGCTTCTGGTTGGCGGCAAGAGCGGCGGCTTCGCCGGAGATGCCTTCCTCGATGTCGCCTTCACCGCAGATGGCCCAGATCTTGTGGTAGAACGGGGAATCTTCCTTCGGGGTCTCCGGGTCGAGCAGGCCGCGCTGGAAGCGTTCGCCGTAGGCGAAGCCGATGGCGGAGGCAAAGCCCTGACCCAGCGGGCCGGTGGTCATTTCGATGCCTGGGGTCAGGCCGTACTCGGGGTCCGGGGTGCGGGTGTCCGCGCCGCCGCGGAAGTGCTTGAGGTCGTCCAGAGTGACGCCGTAGCCGGAGAAGTACAGCTGGACGTACTGGGTGAGCGAAGCGTGGCCACCAGAAAGGATGAAGCGATCGCGGCCTTCCCAGTTGGGGTCGTTCGGATCATGCTTGATGAAATGCTGGTAGAGGGTGTAGGCGACGGGCGCCAGGGAGACGGGGGAACCGGGGTGGCCGCTTCCAGCCTTCTCAACCGCGTGCCGACAGGACCTTGGCCATGTTGATGGCGCGCTCGTCCAGCTCGGTCTCCTTGAATTCGGTCATGGATGTACTTTCCTTCCAATACTTCGGGCACCACGCATTTCGGCTTATGCCGCGCCATGCATGCCCTCACATTGCAATCCCATACTAACGTTGTGAACAGACTTAGTGGTTCGCTTTTGGCGTGTTTTGGTAGATTATGTTATGTTAGCGCTCACAACTTGTGACTGACTCATGCCGGCGGCTGCGTCATGAAATCATCTGATAACGAACGCGTTAGCACTCAAGGGCAAAGAGTGCTAATACTGGGTACGTCATCGTTCGACCGACCCCACTCCGGGAGTGTCGGGCGTGTCGTGAATACGGGAAAGCCGTGAAGGCGTGAATGCCGGGGAAGAACAGGAGGAGACATGGCGCAACCACGACGCATGGTGGTGCTTCGTGCCATCGTGGAGGATTACATTCGATCCCAGGAGCCGATAGGATCGGTACCGCTCTGACGAAGACGCACGACCTCGGCGTCAGCTCGGCGACCATCCGCAACGACATGGCGTCCCTCGAGGAAGAGGGGTAGCTCATCCAGCCCCACACGTCCTCGGGCCGCATCCCGACGGAGAAGGGCTACCGGTACTTCGTGGACCGCCTGTCCACCGTCGTCCCCCTCTCCGACGCGCAGCGCAAGGGAATCGCGGCGTTCCTGTCGGATCCGTCAGCCTGCAGGACACGTTGCAGCGCGCGGCCAGACTGCTTTCCCACATAACCGGTCAGGTGGCCGTGGTCGCCTCCCCGTCCCCGGCCAAGGCGAAGGTGCTGCGCGTGCAGATCGTCCCCGTCTCATCCACGTTGCTGCTGATCGTGGTCATCACCGACGCCGGCAACGTCGCACAGCATACGCTCGCCCTGTCGCCCCAGCCGACGGATATCACGCTTTCGCAGACGTGGGATCCGTCGTGAACGGAGCCTGCCTCGGGCTCACCTTCGCGCAGGCTGCCGAACGGGTCCGTTCCCTCAAGTCGTCGCGGCGGGAATCCGTTGCGCTGCTTGAAGGGCTGGCGCAGGTGTTCGAGGCGATGGGAGACAACGAAAGGTCCAGTGAACTGTATATGGCCGGCGCGTCGCACCTGGCCATCGGCGTGACATCGCCGACATGGCGCCGCTGTTCGACGCGCTGGAGGAGCAGATCGTGCTGATGAAACTCATGAGCGCGCTTTCGGAGGACACCGACGCCTATGGGGTCGGTGTAGCCATCGGTTCGGAGACGCACACGCCGGAACTGCTGCATGCTTCGGTGGTCACCAGCGGCTACGGAAACTCGCCGGCATCCCGGACGGAACCGGCGGAATCGGACGCGGGACATGAAGACGGCGGTGGATCCGCGCTTGGCGGCACGGCGCATGCCAATACGGCTCAGAACGGCATGGCGGGGAGCCCCGCATAACGGATGACGCCGACGCGGAGCCCGGCAAAATGGACGATGGCGATAGCGTCGCGATGCCATCTCTCGACGGCGGGTCGGGCGGATCGGGCGAATCCAGCGGGCCGGTGGCCTTCGTCGGCTCCATCGGACCGACGCACATGGACTATGCCGCGACCATAGCCGCCGTACGTGCCGTGGCCGGTACCTGACCCGTGCGATATCGTCGTACGATGACGGCGACGGCAACTGACTGAGCCTTATGGCACAATAGCTCCCCGAACACCAACAAGAAAGAACGAGCAGTGGCAGATTACGAGGTGCTGGGCGTCGACAAGTCGGCCAGCGACGATGAGATCAAAAAAGCGTATCGCAAGATGAGCCGCAAGTATCATCCCGATATCGCCGGCGAATACGAAGACAAGTTCAAAGGAAGTGAACAACGCCTACGCGGTGCTCTCCGACCCCGACAAGCGCCGCATGTACGATTCCGGCGTACCCCAACGACCCCAATGCGGGCGGATTCGGCGGCGCATCGGGATTCGGCATGGTGACATGTCCGACATCTTCGGCCAGTTCTTCGGAGGAGCGTTCAACGGCGGCTCGCAGGGCCGTTCCCCGCACCCAGCCGGGCCGCGACGCGCTGGCGAGCGCCACCATCGATCTCAAGACGGCGGTCTTCGGCGGTACCACGCACATCAAGATCAATACTTTCGGTCTGTGCCAGCAGTGCGGGGGCTCGGGCACCGCCAACGGTTCTCAGCCCACCACCTGCCCGGACTGCCACGGCCAGGGGTTCCGGCAGAAGGTCGTGCGCACGATGCTCGGTCAGATGATGACCTCCGCGCCCTGCGAGCGGTGCGAGGGACACGGAACGGTGATCTCCGACCCCTGCCCGTCCTGCATGGGGCACGGCCGCGTCCGGACATCGCGCGAGGTGGGGATCTCGGTTCCCGCTGGCATCGCGGACGAATCGCGCATACGCCTCGCGCATCAGGGCGAGGTCGGTGAAGGCGGCGGCGCCGGCGACTTGTACGTCGACGTGCGCATCAAGGCCGACAAGCGCTTCACCCGCAGCGGCGACGACCTGCATTGCTGGATTCAGGTGCCGATGAGCTGGGCGCATTGGGTCACGACATGGAGATCGACACCTTCGACGGCAAGCAGAAGGTGACCGTGCCGGCCGGATGCCAGCCCGAGGAGACGATTGTCCTGAAGAATCTGGGCGTCACCAAGCTGCGCCAATCCGGCGAGGGCGGCGATCTCGTCGCCCATGTCAACGTGCACATCCCGACCAAGCTGACCGACTCGGAGCGTTCGCTCATCGAGCAGTTCGCGGCCAGCCACGACGCCTCGGCGTCGCACGTCGCGCAGAGCTCGCGCCCCGCCACCGGCAGCCAGCGCAAGGGATTTTTCAGCAAGTTGAAGGACGCGCTGAGCTGAATTCGGCTATGCCCGTCCATGCTCGGCAGCGCTCGTCATTCGCGCCGATCAGCGGCTTCGGCATTGAAAAGGGCTTTCAGACACTCTGGTCTGAAAGCCCTTTCCCGTACATATGCCTCTTGTTGCGGGCTCCTGCTACTTGAGCAGCGAGCGGCACATGGAACGGTATTCGCTGATGTACCCGCCGCCGAAGAACACGCAGTGCCCGGCGATCGGATACAGTTGCCACAGCGTCGTGCGCTCCTGCCATCCGGCCTTCAGCGGATGCACGCTCTGGTAACCGTCCATGATCTCGGTCAGATAGCTCATGCCGAACAGGTGCAGCATCGCGAGATCCTCCTCGCGATGACCGCCGTGTGCGGCCGGGTCGATCAGCACGGCCTCGCACGAGCCTCGGTCGTCGGCCCACATCACGTTGCCGCTCCACAGGTCACCGTGCACTCGTGCCGGCTTGTCCTGCGCCGCACGCCCCAGAAGGTCGGGCATCGCGTCGATGACGCGGTTCGTCAGGTCCATGTCGGCCTGGGTCAGTTCTCCGCGACGCATGCCCAGTTCGACCATCGGGACCAGCCGCCCCTGCGAGAAGTAGGTGATCGGGTCATCCACGCGCCGGTCGCCATCGGCACCGGATCCTGCAGCGGCCGAAATAGCAGGTGCCGTCATATCCGGCTGGAGCCGAGCCGAAGTGGTCCGTCCCCGCGTCATGCATCCGCGCCAGGGCCGCGCCGAAATCGTGGGCCGCCTTGGCCGTGGGGGAGCAGGGGGATACGCGTTCGATGTCGAGAAAATCCTTGCCCCATTCGTAGACGTCCACCACGCGGGGGCCGCCCTGCGCCTGCGCCTCGCCGAGCCATTGCAGACCGCGGCCCTCGCACTCGAAAAAGCCCTGCGGCGCCCACATCCTTGACTTGCGGTATCGTGCCATAATTCCTCCCCGTGACGTCCCGACTATCCACCCCTCATTGTGGGTTTTCTGTACGACAATACGATGTTTGGCGCATTCTTAGGGGACGTTGGTACCCTTGTCCACGGTAAAGGACGGACAATCATTCAAGAGGGATCATGAATTTCTTCCAAGCGATTATTCTGGGAATCGTGCAGGCGCTCACCGAGTATCTTCCGGTGTCGTCCAGCGCGCATATCCGCATCATCGGAGATCTGATGCTGGGCGCGGATCGGCGCGGCGTTCACCGCCATCAGCCAGATCGGCACCGAGCTCGCGGTGATCCTGTATTTCCGTCGTGACATCATCAACATCCTGTCGCACTGGTTCGGATGCCTGTTCGGCAAAGAACGGCTTCCGGACTGGCGTGCGCGCATGGGCCGCGGCGACAATTACGCCACACTCGGCTGGAACATTATCGTCGGCTCGATTCCGATCATCATCCTCGGCTTCACGCTGCAGAACATCATCGAGACGTCGCTGCGCAACCTGTGGATCACCGTTACCGTGCTGTTCCTGTTCGGTCTGCTGCTGTGGATCGTGGACGCCCGCTCCCGGCAGGTCAAGACCATGGACGACATGAACTATCGCGACGCCTTCCTGTTCGGCCTCGGCCAGTCGATGGCGCTCATCCCCGGCGTGTCCCGCTCCGGCGGCACCATCACCGTCGGCCGTGCGCTGGGATACACGCGCGAATCGGCCGATGCGCCTGAGCTTCCTCATGGCCATCCCGCGGTGTTCGGCTCCGGCCTGCTCGAAGCGGTCAAGGCCGTGAAGAACGCCGGGACCGATCGCATGTTCCCCGGCTGGATTCCGACCATCATCGCGATGATCATCAGCTTCCTGCTCGGCTACATCGTCATCATCGGGTTCCTGAAGTTCGTCTCCACGTTCTCGTACAAGGCGTTCTCCATCTATCGCATCGGCCTGTCGGTGATCGTCGCGCTGCTGCTGCTGTTCGGCGCCCTGAAGCCGTATGAGCCGGTGAAGGCCGCCAGCGCGGCCAGCGTCGTCAATCCGGTCAGCATCGTCACCGTGGAGCAATCCGCAGCCGCGGTCAGATGACGGCGGCAGGGTGACGTTGCGGTCATCGCCGTAACGTCCGAAACACGCTTGGATGGCGTCCGGTTTGCGGCTTCGCGGAACGGACGCCATTTGCGTTGACGTGAGATTATGCGGCCCGCGTCACTTGCCGCGACTGCGCAGGAAGGCCTCCGCCTCGCGCACCAGCTGTTCCGCGGCCGGAGCGCCGAAGCGCGCCACCTGATCGGCTTTCTCCTGCATGTCGTAATCATGCTCAAGGTGTTTCACGTATTGGGCGAGGTCGTCGTTGCAGCGCGTCAGCACCGAAGCCTGCGCCTTCCACTGTTCGGCCTTGCCGGCGAGGTCGCCCGGATCCAGCTCGACGCCGATGCGGTCGGACAATGCCGCGAGCATCTGCATGGTGGCCTGCGCGCATTCGTCGCTGCCGAGGTATTGCGGGACGGACACCCACATCGACGTGGTCGAGAATCCCTCCTCGCATGCCATGCAATCCAGCACGGTCGGGATGCCGACAGGGGTACCGCTGTATTCCCGGTCATGTCGCACTGACACTGCTGGTCGCTGATGTCGAGCGGCAGCGCGCGCGTGTGCGGGCAGTCGGCGAACATGGCGCCCATGGTCACGATATGGCGGACGTCAAGCTCCTCGGCGATGCGCATGCTTTGACGGCAGTAGTCGTTCAACGGTAGTTGGGCTCGGGCGCGATCTGCGCATACAGGGTCGTCGAGGGCGCCACGTCGATGGCGTAGAACGTCGTCTGCGGCCATAGGATCCGGCGTCGGCGCGTCACCTTGCACAGCATTGGGCGCGCGACCTGGTAGTCGTAGTACCCATCGCAGCGGATGTGGCGGATCTCGCGTGAATCGTAGCGCGACACGAGATGCCGGATGACATTGGTGGCTGCCTGGCATGCGTCGTTCCAGCCTTCGAATGCGGCGATCATCACCGGTTCATGCGCTTTCGCTTCTTCACTCATATCAACCAATGTAACGGTTCCTCGCAGTTGGTGCAGGCGGCTTATGCCATCAGAGAATCGCGGTATAGCAAGGCCTGTGGGTGATCGGTCGCAGGCCGTGACATCGCGCGACACGCCGGATTTGGCAAATCCCATGGTTGTCACTATAGTTGCTATCTGTTGCTTGACGGCATGACGCTGGTCAAGGAAACGCGGACATAAGCTTAGTTGGTAAAGCGCAACCTTGCCAAGGTTGAGACCGCGGGTTCGAGTCCCGTTGTCCGCTCTAAGGTCCGAAGAGTTGACGACCTTTGCGGTGGGTTAGCCAAGCGGTTAGGCAGCGGCCTGCAAAGCCGTATAGACGAGTTCGACTCTCGTACCCACCTCTCGTTTGCATGGAATCCGTAACATGATGGTTTCCGTCAAATGGTACAGACCCGGGCGGTTGGCGCAGAGGTAGCGCACTTCCCTGACACGGAAGGGGTCACAAGTTCGAATCTTGTATCGCCCACCATATTCCTCTTGTAGTAGCGCTTTCGGGTGTCTTCGCTTATAACCCGTTTTTTTACCGTGCCTCATTGCCTCCGCTGGCAGGCTGATACCCGGTATCTTCGCTTCGAGGGGTTGATTTCGCGCTCTCGGAACATCTATCTGCGTTTCGAGGGGTTGCCCAAACGCGATATCCGGGTATGCGGGGACATCCCGCATTGGAATCATGCGGTTTCCGGCCGGCTCTACTCGGGCACCAACCCCTCGAAACGCAGATAGATGTCCGAACGAGCCTAAAGCACCCCCTCGAAACGCAATTAGACTCCAGAACCCCGCCCGATTGCTCATCCCGCGTTGCATTGCCCGGAGTGGATGCGTTCCGCGGCTTCCGGTCGGTGAACGCATCCATGCGATACTGCTTGTGCCCGGTGCTGGCCGCGTAATCGATGCTCTGCTGGATCAGGGCGCGGTTCGCGCCCATGTACTGACCGCGTAGCTGTTCGTCACGCCTTCGGTGCGGTTCACGCCGTTCTGCATGACGGCCTCGGGCTCGATGGTGCCGCAGCGCATGTGGATGGCGTGGTGGGACAACTCGTGCCTCACGCCCGCCGTAAAATGCGCGTAGGTCATGTTCCAGTCGGGCATGCTGCGGTTGCCGTAGATCACGTTCGGCGTGGCAGGGCAGTAGAAGCCGAACGTCTCGGACTTCGTCAGCGCCTTGTTGTCGCCGTCGTCGGTGCCCGCAAACGCCGGGCACTGTCTGAATCCCTCGTCGATGTCCCAGCTGAGCTTCATGTCCGCGAGCTCCACCAGTTTCTGCGCGCTGGCGGCGTTGCCACTCCCCAGCGAGTTCGAGGCTTTGGCGACGCGCTGTTCCAGCTGGTGCCAGGTAGGCCTGAGCGTGATTGATTTGCCGCCGTCGACCGTGTACTTCTTGCCATCGTTGCCGGTAACGGTCATCGAAACGCCGAGCGCCTGCCCTCCTTGAACCGTGCTTCAAAGGGTGTCGACGGTGGTTCGGTACGAGTCGATCTTCGCATCCAGCGCATCGGGGTCCTCGCTGGTCTCGTCCGCTGCCGCCTTGGCCTCGTTCACGGTGCCCAGCAACGCCGCCATGTATCCCGTCATGTAGTCGATGCCGTCCTGCGTGTCGGGTATCCGGTATTCGCTCATGAACATGGTGTTGTTGTTGAGTATCTCGTCCTTGTAATGATCGAGTTTGTCGGTCACGTAGGTCACCATGCTCTCGTATCCGGCCGCTCGTCCATGCGGTAGACGGTGGCGGTCGGCTCGGGGTCGGCCTGATTCGGGTCGGAGGGAGACGCGTTGCCGTAGCTGTTGGTCGGCTCGTTGGCACCTTGGCTGATATGGTTCTTCGCCACCGTCATGAGCCCGGCGGTCACGGCGATGAACAGCAGCGCGGGTATGACGATTACGGCGGCGACTATCGCCGTGATGCCGCCCGCCCCGATGCCCGTTTTCCTCGGGGGCTGCATCGGGCGGTACTGCTGGTATGGCGGCATCGGGTACGGCGGGTATGGGGGATGGGCCTGACGATTTGTTTGGCCGTGGTGAACGGGGATGATGCCGACGATGATGCGCCGTTGAGCGTCCTGGACCATGGGGCGGGCGCTTCGTATGAGCCCTGTGTCGCACGGGCTTCAGGAGTCGGGAAAGGGCCGGGCGCATACGGCCGGATGTGGGAGGCCGCGTGGCTGAAGAGAATCCGTATGGGGTGTGCGGTTGTGGTGCCTGGCGCTGCCGTGATGCTCCTGTCGCCCGACGCGCCTGTGATGGGTATCGACTCGGTCGGCATTGATATGGTCGGCACTGACTCGGTCGGCGTGCCTTCCCTGTATGACTCGTATTGCGGGTCGCCATAGGGTTCCTGCGGCTGCTGTTCGGTCATGACGTCCCCTTTGCCCCCCGTTGCGTCGATTATCGCGTGTCGGTCTGCGTTGTTCAAGTCATGTGCTTTCGTCGTAGCCGCGGACTGCATGGCGACTCGCCGTAATGGTTGCGCTCGCCGATGATGTCACGTAAAATGAACATTTGTTGTTTGCGGGTGATTGGCGCAGCGGCTAGCGCACTTCCTTCACACGGAAGGGGTCGTAGGTTCGATTCCTACATCACCCACGATGCCGGTCTTGTATCGGTATACTGCGGACATAGCTTAGTTGGTAAAGCGCAACCTTGCCAAGGTTGAGACCGCGGGTTCGAGTCCCGTTGTCCGCTCCATCAATCCGCTCTGGTCTATGGGGCTTCGGATACGGTGTTTTCAGCGCCCGTACAATACCCCGCTGCTCGCTTCGCGTTTCACCTACCGGCGTAAGAGCTTCAGTCATTTAGGTAATTGCCGCAGTCCTCTGCTCCCAACTTTGAAGCGGTACTGTTAAGCCCTTATCGAAAAAACCGATAGCACTTCCGAAATGTTGTTTCGTCCGCTACTGTACGGTGAATCGATGGAATCAAGAGCGGTGCCGCACCTGTATCAGGCGTCGCGTCGTCATGACACGAAAGGAGATGACATGTCCGATACGGCATGGAATTGGGTGGCGCTGGGTGCCACTGTTGTGCTGTTTGCGGGTTTGGCTTATCTGAGTATCAGGAAGAAAGCGGGATTCAGCGTCCGCGTGCTGATCGCGACCGTACTGGGCATTGTGGTCGGTATCGCGTTCAAGGGACATACCGACTATGTGGCGGCGTTCGGCAGCGTATGGTCGAACGCGATCGCGGCTATTGTGGTGCCGTTGCTGCTGTTCAGCGTGATCGCGGCGATCACCAATCTGGGAGAATCGCTCAAGCTGAGGAACATCGGTATCAAGACCGTGGTGTTCCTGCTCATCAATACGTTTACCGCCGCGCTGATCACGCTGGGATTGGCCTGCTGTTCCGCGTGGGCGAGGGCTTCAAGTTCACGCTGCCCACCGACTACCAGCAGCGCGAGGTGCCCGCTGTGCTCGACACGATTGTGGCGCTGTTCCCGACGAACCTCGTCCAGAACTGGTATTCCAATCAGGTCGTGCCCGTGGTGATCTTCGCGATCCTCGTGGCCGTCGCCTACAACTCCGCCGCCAAGACCGCCAAGGGCGCCGCGGCCGTCAAACCGTTCAAGGCGTTCGTGGATGCCGGCAACGTAGTGCTGTCCAAGGCCACGCAGATCGTTGTCGGATTCACCTCCGTACGCGGTGCTCGCGCTGATCGCCGCCGCTGTGAGCAACAGTGATGTGGCGGCACTGCTACCGCTGGTCACCGTGCTCGTGGTCGCGTACGTCGCGATGATCCTGCAGCTGTTCATCGTGCAGCCGCTCATCCTGTCCGTCACGACGCGCCTGAGCCCGATTCCGTTCTTCAAGGCATACTGGCCCACCGGCGTGGTGGCGTTCACCTCCGAAAGCAGCATCGGCACGATTCCCGTGACCGTGCGCAACCTGCGCTCCAACGGCGTGCCCGGCGATATCGCGTCCTTCGTTGCCAGTCTTGGCGCGAACCTCGGCATGCCTGGATGCGCCGGCGTGTGGCCCGTGCTGCTCGCTGTGTTCGCAGTGAACGTCCAGGGAATTTCGTACTCGCCCGCCCAGTTCCTGTTCCTGGTGGTGCTCGCCCTGCTTGTGTCCATCGGCACAGTGGGCGTGCCCGGCACCGCGACGATCACCGCGACCTCGCTGTTCGCGGCGGCCGGTCTGCCGATCCCGTTCATCGCGATCAGCCAGCCGATCTCGCAGATCGTCGATATGGGCCGCACCGCTCTCAACGTGGCCGGTGCCGCCAACACGGCGGTGATCGTGGCCGCCACCGAGAAGGGACCTCGACAAGGACCTCTACCATGGACGCAAAGGAGTTCGAGGATGAGGACGCCAGCGAGGACGAGGACGCCGTCGCGCCGCGCAACCGGAAGCCAAGGCACCCGTCGAAGCGCCGGCGGCAGGCAAGCCCTCCGGTCTCGGTGCCGTGAAGGGCGCCTCCTCCGCCAACCTGCTGAACTTCTCTCCAGCCTCCGCGCTGGAGGGCACCGGTGAGGAACAATGCGGCATCAAGCCTTCCAGAAAGAAGGACTGATACTCCGCCTCCAAGGTACGTTGCCGGCCGTCGCCATGGTTCTCCCCATGATCGGGAACCGCGGCGACGGCCCGTTCCAGATGCCCGGCGGCTTTACCCGGCCGCGGAGCATGAACGAGGCATTGTCTGCGCGGGTTCCTATCGTTGCCACTGTTGATTACCAGTCCAGGCCTGCACATTGGTAACGCGGGCCCCGATAGCAAAGGACACATCATGGCGCTAAGCTCCATCTCCATCACAGTCAACGGCGAAGCGAAGGAGGTGGAAGCAACCACCACCGGCGTCGAGCTCTTCGCGGACGACAAGGACATCATTGCCGTCCGCCTCAACGGCGAACTGCGCGACCTGTGCACGCCGCTCAGCGACGGCGACGCGGTCGAACCCGTCGCGATCGATTCCGAAGACGGCCTCGGCATCATGCGCCACTCCGCCACGCATGTCATGGCCCAGGCGGTCCAGGAGCTGTTCCCGAACGTGAAGCTGGGCGTCGGCCCGATCATCAAGGACGGCTTCTACTACGACTTCCAGGTCGACGAACCCTTCACCCCGAACGACCTGAAGGCGATCGAAAAGCACATGCAGCGCATCGTCAAGTCCGCCCAGTCCTTCCGCCGCCGTGTGGTCACCGAGGAGGAGGCCCTCAAGGAGGAGACCGACCAGCCATTCAAGATCGAGCTGATCGAGGACAAGGAAGCGCACCTCGACCCGTCCACCGCCACCGAGGTCTCCGGCAAGGAGCTGAGCTTCTACGACAACGTCGACCGTGACGGCAACACCGTCTGGAAGGACCTGTGCCGCGGACCGCACCTGCCGAACACCCGCTTCATCAAGGCGTTCAAGATCGAGCGTTCCGCCGCCGCCTACTGGCGCGGATCCGAGAAGAACCCGACCATGCAGCGCGTCTACGGCACCGCATGGGCCCAAGGAAGACCTCAAGGCCTACCAGACCCGCCTGGAGGAGGCTGCCAAGCGCGACCACCGCAAGCTCGGCGCCGAGATGGACCTGTTCTCCTTCCCGGAGGAGATCGGACCCGGTCTGGCCGTGTTCCACCCCAAGGGCGCCGCGGTGATCAACGCGATGGAGGACTACTCGCGTGAGATGCACCGTAAGCACCACTACAGCTTCGTGCAGACCCCGCACATCACCAAGGGCGGCCTGTACGAGACCTCCGGCCACCTGCACTGGTACAAGGACGGCATGTACCCGCCCATGCACCTCGACGAGGAGAAGGACGCGGACGGCAACATCACCAAGCCGGGCGCCGACTACTACCTCAAGCCGATGAACTGCCCGATGCACAACCTCATCTTCAAGTCGCGTCAGCGCTCTACCGCGAGCTGCCGCTGCGCCTCTTCGAGTTCGGCACCGTGTACCGTTACGAGAAGTCCGGCGAGGTGCCCACGGCCTGACCCGCGTGCGCGGTCTGACCCAGGACGACTCCCACATCTACTGCACCCGCGAGCAGATGAAGGACGAGCTCACCAGCCTGCTGACCTTCGTGCTGAACCTGCTCAAGGACTTTGGCCTGACCGACTTCTACCTTGAGCTGTCCACCAGGATCCGGACAAGTACGTCGGTTCCGACGAGATCTGGGAAGAGGCCACCCGCACGCTGCGCGAGGTCGCCGAGGCATCCCACCTCGACCTCGTGGCCGACCCGGGCGGCGCCGCGTTCTACGGCCCGAAGATCTCCGTGCAGGCCCGCGACGCCATCGGCCGCACCTGGCAGGTCTCGACCATCCAGCTCGACTTCAACCTGCCCGAGCGTTTCCAGCTCGAATACATCGCGAAGGACGGCACCCACCAGCGTCCGGTGATGATTCATCGTGCCCTGTTCGGCTCCATCGAACGCTTCTTCGCCGTGCTGCTGGAGCACTATGCCGGTGCGTTCCGGCATGGCTCGCCCCCGTGCAGGTGCTCGGCGTGCCGGTTGCCGACGAGTTCGCGCCGCATCTGGCCGGCTTTGTCAAGTCGCTGGAGGACGAGATGGTCCGTTGCGAGATCGACTACTCCGACGACCGCTTCGGGAAGAAGATCCGCAACGCCTCCAAGTCCAAGGTGCCGTTCATCCTCATCGTCGGTGAAGAGGACATGAACAACAACGCGGTCAGCTTCCGCTTCCGCGATGGCAGCCAGCTCAACGGCGTGCCGGTGGACACTGCTCGCGAGAAGATTCTCACCGTCATCAAGAAGCGCGCGCAGGTCAACTCCGCGGACGACTTCGCCGCCGCATTGGCATAAGGTGACGCACGGCCCCTCGCGCCCGTTGAAGACCCCGTCAGCAACCGTTTCGCTGCCGACGGGGTCTTTCCATAAGTGATGTCAAGACTCGCTCATTTTGTGCACTATATTTACAAAGATGGGATGACGTGATATATTGACGCTGGATTGTAAAAGTCGCGGTCATTCAATAGACCGGATAATGGTGTGGTTCAATAGCGAGCCTGCCAGGAGATACAGAGAAAGAGCCATCATCCCATGAATATCAAACGACGTGGCCTCGCAAGATTCATGTCACTGATCTGCGCATCGGCGATGCTGCTGGTGCCGGCCTCATCGGCCTTGGCGCAGCACAACGCAGAGGCGGCGGCAGCGGCGGAATCATCCACTTCCACAGTGTCCAACCTCGCGACCATGGCGACGGTCACCGCGTCCGGTCGCGAAGTCAGTTCCGGATTCGGCCGGAACTGGCCGCCGACAACCAGGATCTGCCGGACAACCCCACCGACAAAAGCGTGCACAACGCATCCGGCGCCTCGCGCTGAGCGCCGACAGGGGAGCGGCCCGGTGGCTGGCCTACGAATTCCCCGGCGAAGCGACGATTTCCAGTGTGAACATCGCCTGGGGCAACACCTATGCGACGAATTACTCCATCCAGACTTCCGATGACGGCTCCAACGGACCGATGTGAAGACGGGACTCAAGGCGACGGCACAGGCGCAATGGGTCAAAACCATTCGACACGCCGATCAAAACCCGGCACATCCGCATGATCGCGACCACGAAGAGCCAATCCTGGTCGCTTTCCGTGTGGGAGATGCGCACGATGGTAGGACCATCTCGGCAGTTGCCACCGACCCGTTGAGCCGGCTCACCCCGAGGCCGCTATATGCGCAATCCGCTGACGGAGAGGCGTTTGAACTTAAGAAGAACACCTGCGTGTCCGTGAGCGACGGCAGCCTCCTGCCTGCGGTTGACGTCATGCGTGACGAGCTCGGCACCTCGTACGGCCTGAAACTCGCCGAAGGCACGAACTGCCCGATCACCTTCACCCTTGACGAGAACCTAGACGTCACCGGTCACGTCGGTTCCGCCCAGTCGATCACCGCCGATGAGGCCTACACGATCGTCTCCGACGCCGACTCGGTCACCGTCAAGGCCCGCAGCGCCACCGCGGGCATATGGGCGGCGCAGACGTTGCTGCAGCTGATCGGTCCGTGGACGAACTCCACGGTGAAGCTTGCCGATGTCGCTTTCATCCCGGCCGTCAACATCGCCGACGCCCCCGCGTTACCAGTGGCGCGGCGTGCTGGTCGACCCGGCGCGTTCCTTCTACCCGCTCGATGAGATGAAGCAGATGATCGACGTGATGTCGGCCTACAAGATGAACACGCTGCACCTGCACCTGAGCGAGGACGAGGGCTTCCGCGTCGAGATCACCAATGACGGGCGTGCGGACGGCGATACGACCGACTACATGCAGCTCGCGATCAAGTCCGGCGCCATCAGCTACCAGTCCGCGTGGACCAGCAACTGGTCCCCGGCACAGGACGGGCGCACCGGCTACTGGACGCAGAGCGAGTTCATCGAACTGGTCGCCTACGCCGCCGATCACGGCATCGCCATCGTGCCCGAGATCGACGGTCCCGGACATTCCTTCAGCCTGCTGCACGGCCTTGCCGAGCTCAACACCGGCAACTCCAACCCGAAGCCTGCGGTCCGGCGAGGACACCCGCCTTCATCCAGTCTGCGCAGGGCAGGAGCAGCCTCGCGACTGATGCCGACATCACCTACACCGTGCTGGGGCATATCACACCAGCTCGACGGCATGATCGACAAGGGCATCAAGGCGTCCACCATGCCTGCGTCCGAGCTCAAACGCATGTACTTCCACCTGGGCGGCAATGAGCTGTTCCTCAGCGGCGGCGCCGGCAACAAGACGGAACGTCTACAGGAGTATCTCGGACGGTCCGGAGCGCTGGTCAAGGAACGTGACAAGACCACCATCGTGTGGAACGACGGCCTCGACGCGGTTGACCAGATCCCCGAAGGATCCGTGGTGCAGCATTGGACCGGCAACGCAGCCAACAATGCCAGCATCCAGAAGCTGCTCAACCAGCGCAACGGCAAGATCATCATGTCGCCGGTACCGGCAACACCTACTTCCCGCAGCGTCCCGGCACCGAGACCACTGGCGTGACCTGGGCGTGCGGCGCCTGCACGACCAGCAACTTCTACCAGTGGAACCCGACCTCATCCGCCGGCACCACCGAGGACAAGGTTCTGGGCGTCGAGGATGCGCTGTGGAGCGAGCACCTGCGTTCTCTCAACGACGCCGAATTCCTGATGTACACCCGCATGATGGCGACCGCCGAGGTCGGCTGGGACCCAGCAGAACCGCAAGGATTACGACAACTGGAACAAGCGCGTCGGCGACATCGCCATCGACCTGATGAACCGTGGCGCCAACTTCACAAGGCCACTGAGGTGACCAGCTGGAAGGGTTCGTACGCGGCTGTCGACAATTCGAGCAGAAGGTGACCGACGGCAAGGTGCTTGTCGGACGGTACGCCGAACCCGGCCTGACCGGCACCGATGGCCTGAGCTTCACTGCCACGTACACGGCCGAGGGCGGTACCGCGGTCAATCTGCCGGTGACACGGACATGAAGCAGACCTACAGCCAACAGCAGCTGAAGAACGGTCGTCTCGTCGTCAACGGGGCGCACATGAACTCCATCGTCGACGTGTACGTCACCTTGCCGTCCGACGTGCTCGCGGCCGACAGCGAGGCCGTAGGCCGTCTCGACGTCTCCGTGTCCTCCTCCACCTACCCGATCCCTTCGGATTCCTCGATGAGCATCGCTATCAAGGACGGTAAGGTGACTCAGACTTGGGACCGGCGACGAGCGTCCGACGCCTGATCCGGATCCCGAACCGGAGGTGACGGTCGTCTCCATAAAGGCTTCGACCTCGCAGTCCGACGTGAAGGTCGGTGATACGTTCGATCCGTCGAAGGTGAAGGTGGTCGCCACCAAGAGCGACAAGACGACCGCCGTGCTCGCAGCCGCGGATTACACGATCGCGGTGACCGACAAGGACGGCAACGCAATCGATGTGACCAAGCCGTTCGAGGCCGCCGGGGATTTGACCGTGACCGTGGCACTGAAGGATGACGGTTCGATCAAGGATTCGTTCACGATGACCGTCACTGACAAGGGCACGGTCGATCCTGATCCCGATCCGACCCCCAAGCCGAATCCGGACCCGCAGAAGCCGTCCGGCGACAACAAGCCCCAGATCAAGCCCGAAGGCGGAAAGCCCGGTGATGTCGTCGCCGAGACCGGTGCCAGTGTCTCTGGCGCCGCACTGGCCGCGATGATCTGCGCGGCAGGTGCCATCGTGATGCTTGCGGTTCGCCGTCAGCGTCGCTGATTCGAATCGGAACCTCTGACCAATGAACGAGGCCTCCGCCGTACATTTCACGGCGGAGGCCTCGCCGTATTGCCGGCCCGGCAGGCGTGCGCAGCTCCATCATCGTCCGTCATCCCGCGAAAGTCCCATTTCTGTGTCATCAGATGGGACTTTCGGCGGTGCCTGCGGTTCCTCTTGCGGCGTAATGACCGGCAGCGGCAGAACCCAGGACTGCCGTTGTCGTCTTGCCGCTTTATCATAGTGACGTTTGTCAGTATCCGTATACCTGTAGGAGCATTATGTCAGGGCATTCCAAGTGGGCGACCACCAAGCACAAGAAGGCCGCCATTGACGCCAAGCGCGGCAAGCTCTTCGCCAAGCTCATCAAGAACATCGAGGTCGCGCCCGCACGGGCGGCGGCGACCCGGATGGCAACCCGTCGCTGTACGACGCCATCTACAAGGCCAAGAAGGCGTCCATGCCGGCCGACAACATCAAGCGCGCCGTCAAGCGCGGCTCTGGTGAAGAAGCCGGTGGCGCCAACTACGAGGACATCGTGTACGAGGGCTACGCGCCTGCCGGCGTCGGCCTGATCATCGAGTGCCTGACCGACAACCGCAACCGCGCCGCCGCCGAAGTCCGTTCCACCCTGACCAAGGGCAACGGCTCGCTGGCCACCAGCGGTTCCGTCAGCTTCAACTTCGAGCGTAAGGGCCAGATCGAGGTTCCGAGCGAGGGCGTCGACTTCGACGACCTGTTCGAGAAGGCCGGCGACGCCGGTGCGGAAGACGTGATCGACGACGGCGACGTGTTCACCGTGATCACCGATCCCTCCGACCTGCATACAATCCGCAAGGCTCTGCAGGACTCTGGTTTCGACTACGACTCCGCCGATATGGTCATGCGCCCGAAGAACGAGGTGTCACTCAGTCTTGAGGACGCCCAGAAGGTCTCAAGCTCATCGACAACCTCGATGACCTGGACGATGTGCAGAACATCTACGCCAACTGACCGCATCCGACGAGGTGATCCCAGCTCGCGGACGAGGAGTAATCCCCTGTGATCATCCTTGGCGTCGATCCCGGGCTGACACGCTGCGGGGTCGGCGTGATCGAAGCCGGCGCTAACCGCCGGCTTTCGTTTATCCACGTCGATGTGGTGCGTTCGGATCCCCATACGTCGCAGGACCTCCGACTGCTGACGATCTACAACGGGCTGTGCTCCAAAATGGACCGGTTCATTCCCGATGCGGTGTCGATCGAGCGCGTGTTCGCCCAGTCGAACCGCAACACCGTGCTGGGCACCGCCCAGGCCGCAGGAATGGCCATGCTCGCCGCAGCGCAACGGGGGATTCCCGTGGCGCTGCACACGCCGACCGAGGCGAAGCTCGCGATCACGGGCAACGGCAAGGCCGAGAAGATACAGATCGAACGCATGGTGGCCAAGGTGCTGGGGCTGAACACGTTGCCGCAGCCCGCCGATGCCGCCGACGCGCTGTCGCTGGCGATATGCCATGCCCTGCGCCCGCAAGGCGCCTTGCAGGGAGGCGAACGGGAACAGCATCTGACCGCGGCTCAACGGCAGTGGGCGCAGGCGGCGCAGAAGGCCGCTCGACGCGCCGGCGTCCGCAGCGGCATGTAATGTGTGTCGAACAGATGTTCTGCATTATGTGGATGGGCCGTCTCGACACCATATCCCGCACGACGTGCCAGTTCGGGGCGGGCGCGTTCGGTATGTGCTGTCGTTATGTGATGCGAGGCGAACGAGCTCGTGGCGGCCCATTCCGCGTGCGGTTCGGCGAGGAAAGGACGACGTGATGATCAGTACGTTAACCGGGCGCGTCGAGTCGGTGGAGGCATCCAGCGCCGTGATCGAGGTTCATGGCGTCGGGTACGAGGTCCGCATGGCGGCGGCCGATCTTGCGGCGTTGCATGCCGGTCAGGAAACGCATGTCTTCACTTCGCTGACCATATCGCAGGATGCCGTCACCCTGTTCGGGTTCCTGTCACCCGCGTCCAAACGCATGTTCCTGCAATTGCAGAAGGTCAGTGGCATCGGGCCGAAGGTCGCGCTTTCCCTGTTGTCGACGCTGCCTCCGGACCGTCTGGCCAAGGCCGTCGCGGACGGCGACACGGCGGCATTGTCCAAGGCTCCGGGCCTGGGCAAAAAGGCGCACAGAAGATCATCCTTGAACTGGCAGGCCGCATCGACCTCGACCAGATACGGCCCGAAGCCGATGGGCCGTCGGAAAGTCGCGACCCCGGAGCCAAGCAGGTGATCGAAGGACTCGTCTCTCTGGGATGGCGCCCCCAGACCGCGGAGGAGGCCGTACGTCAGGCATGCGATGCCGCGTCCATAGCCACCCCCATCAGTGCGGAGGACGTGCCGCGGGTGCTCAAACTGGCATTGTCGTCGCTGGACAGAGGAAGGTGATATTCCATGACATCCAACATCGACATGCAGGATGGACGGACCAACACCGGCGTCTCGGAGGACTCCCTACGCATGGTCTCCGCCACCGCAATCAACGACGAGCCGATCAGCGACGAGGAACTGCGGCCTCATGCCCTTGACGGATTCGTCGGGCAGCCGCGGCTCAAGGCCCAGCTGCAGCTGTTCCTGGACGCCGCCCGCAAACGTGACACCGCCCCCGACCACATCCTGCTCGCCGGCCCTCCCGGATTGGGCAAGACCACGTTGGCGATGATCGTAGCCAACGAGCTGGAGGTGCCGATTCGCATCACGTCCGGTCCGGCAATCCAGCACGCGGGCGACTTGGCTTCGATACTCAGCTCGCTGGACGCAGGGGAAGTGCTGTTCATCGACGAGATCCACCGTCTTCCGCGCGCCGCGGAGGAACTGCTGTACATCGCCATGGAGGATTTCCGCGTCGACGTCATGGTGGGCAAGGCCCGGCGCCTCGTCCATCCCGTTGACGCTGCCCAGATTCACCGTGGTGGGCGCAACCACCCGGAGGGCATGCTGCCTTCTCCGCTGCGTGCGCGTTTCGGCTTCACGGCCCATCTCGACTTCTACCCCCACGATGAGCTCGAAAAGCTGATCGAGCGATCCTCCGGCGTTCTGGGAGTGCCATTGGGGGAGGGGCTGCCGCGGAACTCGCCCTGCGTTCTCGAGGCACGCCACGAATCGCGAACAGGCTGCTGCGCCGTGTGCGTGACTGGGCGATCGTGCATGACCTGCAAGTCGTGGACGTCGATGACGTGCGCGCCGCGCTTGCGCTCTATCAGATAGACTCCGAGGGCCTCGACCGGCTGGACATCGCCGTGCTCAACGCGATCGTGCGCAACTTCAACGGGAGGACCCGTCGGCCTGAACAACCTGGCCGCGATGGTCGGCGAGGAATCGGAGACCGTCGAAACCGTATGCGAGCCGTATCTGGTCCGTGAAGGATTTCTGATCCGCACTCCCAAAGGCCGGGTCGCCACGGCCAAGGCCTGGTCTCATCTGGGTCTGGAGCCACAAGGTGAAACAAACGGAGAGGATGTCAGCAAGCTCTTCTAACATTGGTTGTTTGTTGACCGACGTCCATAGAGCATTCGTTCCCTACTGAAGGAGAAATCATGCCGCAAGGTTCATCATCCTATCTCATCATGATCGTTTCCATCGTGCTGATCGGCATCATGATGTGGTGGCAGTCCCGCAAGGCCAAGCAGCAGCAGCAAAGATGAAGGACTTCCGCTCCTCCCTTGAGCCCGGAACCGAGGTAATCACCATTGGCGGCATCATCGGCAAGGTAGTGTCCGTGGACGAGGAATACGAGGAGATCGTCATCGACTCCGAGGGCTCCCTACTGCGCTTCACCTTCCGCGCCATCAACAAAGGAGTACACGCGTCCCGCCTTCATCCATGACGACGAAGTGGAGGACGCCGAGCAGACCGACGAAGCCGACGACCAGGCCCAGGTACCGGTGGACAAGGCGCTGGAATCCGCCGAACGCAACGCAGTCCGACGATTCCGCGCAGACCGCAGACGCCAGAAGTGACGGGGGAGCGCGAGGACCATGACGCAGTCTGACATCACCATTGAGAGACTGGCCGATGTCGGTGCCGGTGACGCGGCATACCTCGTCTCGAAGATTCGCACCATACCGGGATTCCCCAAAGAGGGCATCAAATTCCGTGATTTCATGCCGGTGCTGGCGGATGGCAGGGGCTGCGCATTCTCATGAAGGCGCTCCAGGCCAGCCTTCCCGTCACCGAAGACTCGTTCGACGCGGTGGCAGGGCTGGAGGCCAGAGGGTTCCTGTTCGGCCCCGCCCTCGCGGCCATGCTCGGCAAAGGGGTTCATCGCGATCCGCAAGGCGGGCAAGCTGCCGCCGGAGACCATAGCCGAGGAATACGATCTCGAATACGGCACCGAAAAAGTGGAGATCGAGACGTCGGCCATCCGTCCGGGCGATCGGGTGCTGATCGTCGACGATCTCATCGCGACCGGCGGCACGGCGAAGGCAGCCATGGATCTGGTCGAGGCCGGGGGCACGGTCGTCGGATTCAGTTTCGTCATGGGGCTGCGAGGACTCGACGGACTGGACAAACTGGGCGACAAACCCAGCAGCACACTGGTGTCGATGCCGGCGTGACCCGGCGGTGCCGTGCGTCGGGACGCGCCGCACGGCACCAATCATCATTCGAAGAACACATCATAGGAACGTGAGGCGTCGAACATGGATCTTTATGAATACCAGGCACGAGAATTGCTGGAGGAACAGCATATTCCCGCCGCGGACGCCGTTTTCGCCCAGAACTCCACGAGGTCGCCGAAGGCCGATGCCATCGGATACCCGTGCGTGATCAAGGCGCCAGGTCAAGATCGGCCATCGTGGCCAGGCGGGCGGCGTCAAGATCGCCCACAACCGGGACGAAGCGATACTGCTGTCGAATCCATCCTCCCGATGACCATCCACGGCCATAAGGTCAACGGTGTGCTCGTCGCCGAGGCGAAGAACATCCTGCACGAGTACTACGTGTCCATCTCCGTGGACCGCACCTCGCGCGACTTCGACGTGCTGGCCACCGCTAACGGCGGCACCGAAGTCGAGGAAATCGCCAAGGAACATCCGGAATCGGTCAAGCGTCTGCACATCAACGCCCTCGGCGATTTCGACATGGAGGCCGCCAAGCGCATGGCTGGCCAGATCGGCTTCTACCACGCCGACCTGGATCAGGCCGCCAACATCCTGCTGCGCATGTGGCAGTGCTTCAAGGACAACGACGCGACGCTGGTGGAGATCAACCCGCTCGCCAAGATCGGCGATCCCGACGATGAGGCGTCCAAATCACTGTGCGCCCTCGACGCCAAGATATCGTTGGACGGCAATGCGGCGTTCCGGCACGACGGGTGGGCGCTTCGACGATCCGATGCAGGCCGATCCGTTCGAGGCGGCGGCAGCCGAACACGGGCTGCACTACGTGCACCTCGACGGTCAGGTCGGCGTGATCGGCAACGGCGCCGGATTGGTCATGAGCTCGCTCGACGCCGTCTGGGACGCCGGCAAGGAGCAGGGCACGAATGTCACGCCTGCGAACTTCCTCGACATCGGAGGTGGCGCGTCCGCCGCGGTGATGAGTGACAGCCTGTCCATCGTGCTGTCCGACCCGCAGGTGGAATCCGTGTTCATCAACGTCTACGGCGGCATCACCTCATGCGAGCAGGTCGCCAAGGGCATCCTGCAGGCGTTCGAGGAGCTGCACACATCGAAGCCGCTCGTGGTCCGCTTCGATGGCAATGCCGCAGCCGAGGGCCTGCAAATCCTCGCCGCGGCGAACAACCCCAACCTGCATGTGGAAGGCACCATGGAGCAGGCCGCAGCCGAGGCCGCCCGTCTGGCGGCGAACGCCAAGGCATCGAAGGAGGCCAAGCAATGACCGCATTCATCCAGGAGGGTGCTCCCGTCATCGTCAAGGCATGACCGGGCATCAGGGCATGACACACACCGCCCGCATGCTCCGTGCCGGTACGAACATCGTCGGCGGCGTCAACCCGCGCAAGGCGGGCAGCCAAGTGACGTTCGAGGCCGCGCGTGAGGGGCAGGGACGTCTCCGTTCCGGTGTACGCCACGTGCGCCGAAGCCAAGGAAGGCGACGGGCGCCCAGGCCAGTGTGGTCTTCGTGCCGCCACGGTTCGCCAAAGGCGCCGTGGTCGAGGCCGTCGAAGCCGGAATCGGGCTCATCGTGGTCATCACCGAAGGCATTCCGTTGCGGACAGCGCCTACTTCGTCGAACTCGCCCTTCAGCGTGGCGTGCGCATCATCGGACCGAACTGCCCCGGCCTGCTCACCCTGCCGTCGCAGGAGAACGAGCATGGCGTCAACCTCGGCATCATCCCCGATGGCATCGTGGGCCGTGGCCCATCGGACTGGTCTCCAAGTCCGGCACACCTGACCTACCAGCTGATGGGCGAGCTGAGCGACATCGGCTTCACCGCCTGCCTGGGCGTCGGCGGCGACCCCTCGTCGGCACCACGCTGCTGGAGGCCTTGCAGGAATTCGAGCAGGATGCCGACACGAAGGCAGTGGTCATGATCGGCGAAATCGGAGGCAGCGCGGGCAGGACGCCGCGGCATGGGCGCAGAGCACATGACCAAGCCCGTCGTCGCATACATCGCCGGATTCACCGCGCCGGAAGGCAAGCAGATGGGCCATGCCGGCGCCATCGTCTCCGGAGGCAAGGGAACCGCGCAGGACAAGAAAAATCGCGCTGGAAGCCGCCGGTATTCCGTCGGACGCACTCCCGGTCAGACCGCGGGACCTCATGCGCAAGGTGCTCGCCGAACGCTCGCTGGTATGAGGAAGCGTATCAGGCCTGGCTCAGGGCCGATCATCGCCATCGGCTCGATGGCGTTGTACGCCATCGCCCTGGGCTGCTTTCTTGCGCTCATGCTGCTGGTCATCTCGATGGAGGAAGGTGGGGAAAACCTGTCGTCCTCGACGTTGGACATGACCCGCATCGTGGTCCTGCTCAGCCAGGGCATCGGATTCGAGACCGACTCGCTTTCCCTGTCCATCATGCCGTTGCTGCTCACCGTGCTGCTGATAGGTCTGGTCTGGTCGTTCAGCCGGAAGATATGCACGGATATCCGCGCATACGTCAGCGGCGTGGTGGTCTGGATTTTCATCAACGTCATGGGCACGCAGTCACTTCCCGTCGGATTGCTTGACTGGCCGGCTCTGGTATGCGTCAAATCGACCGTGGTGTTCTCGCTTGGATTCGCCGGCGCCGCGCTGTCGAAGGGCCGTTCTCTGGGCAGCTGCGTGAACTTATCCGTCATCATGTGTCCGACGGCGTGCGCCGCACGATCAGGACCGGCCTGATGGTGGGTGTCATCATGATGGGCGTGTACCTGGTCATGGGACTGATCACCGTCATCGTGTGGGGCGTGCTGAACCGTTCGGCCATGGACTCGCTGTTCGCCGACATCGGCATGGGGACGGCTCGCGCATACTGACGACGATCGCATCGCTTGCATGGCTGCCCAACCTGTGCATATGGGCGGTCTCGTGGCTGTTCGGTGCCGGATTCCACATCGGAGAGCTTGCGACATTCACCCTTTGGATCGGGCAGGGGCGTTCGCTTCCGCCTCTTCCTGTTTTCGGCCTGCTTCCGCAGGCAGTCGGCGATGAAGGCATACGGTTCGCCGTCGTGCTGATTCCGCTGGTCGTCGGATTCGTCGCCGGGCTGGCATCCATGGCGATGAAATCCGGTTTCCGCATCATCGTCGGCAGCGCGTCCGATCCCCTCGACCGCAAGGACCTGATTCTCGAACTCGCCTACCCGGCGGGCGGGTTCTGCCTGTCGAGCGTGGTCATATCTCTGCTGTCGTCGGTCATGTTCGGGGTGTCGAACGGGTCGCTGGGAAAGGCCAGGCTCAAATACGTCGGCGTCGACGTGATGCAGTCCGCGCAGGCCGTCGGACGTCCGAGCGCCATGGGACTGTGCATGGCCTGGGTGCTGGCGCTGATTGGCGTCGCCATTGTTTTCGGGATACGCTGGATCGCACGAAGAACGGGGGCACAACGAGCCGCAACAACGCACCCGCGTACCATCGTTTCCCGCAAGTCCATACAATCAACAACCAAGAAGGAGCACGATGACCAACACGAATCGACCGATACGACGGGCTCTGGTGTCCGTCTTCCATAAGGAAGGCATCGAAGTACTGGCTGAGGCCTTCATCAAGGCCGGCACCGAAGTGGTGTCCACCGGCTCGACCGCCAAGCGCCTCGCCGAACTCGGCGTCGCCGTCACTGAGGTGAGCGAGGTCACCCGGATTCCCGGAGTGCCTCGACGGCCGTGTCAAGACGCTCGACCCGCACATCCACGCCGGCATCCTCGCCGACATGACCAACCCCGATCACG
>VOFH01002783.1_pt1 | contig 31899 bp, 35 predicted proteins | sample 5384091 | NCBI WGS metagenome assembly VOFH01 (sample SAMN12384727, study PRJNA508395) | human gut metagenome | isolation source: healthy gut G | host: Homo sapiens
TATTATAACAATAAGGGGCAGTAAATGCAAAAGACGCTCGGTTCGGTTCAAAATTTAAAAGAATTTTAATACGATTTTTTAATAAGTGATGGTATTACCGAATGGTTATGATTACTATGTTTGTCCCCGGTGCAGCTAACGCTGGAGTGGGAATTCACGCCCTATTTTGACCACTGCGGCCAGCACCCTAAGTTGAAGAGATTACAAAAGGCTCAGGGTCGTCTATCTTGGTAATCGAAAAGAAGTGCATAAGCAATTACACATAGGGTTGGAGGTTGTTCCAACTGTATGTCTTTTCTAATTATTTATTTTACGCTTATGCCTGGAGGGACACGCTCATTGAAAGCAACCTGAGAAATAAAAAAAAGTGTAGTCGCGCAAAAGATGCACGTCGAGAATGCTCGCCTCCACTTTTTGAAGTTTACAACGCATGGCTTAGTAATTCGAAAAGTATACTTTTTAGAACAAAAACTATGCTAAAAAAACACCAAATCCATTGAATAGTTGGAGTTTGGTGATGTTATTTCCATATTTACATTACTTTTGAAACTATTTTTTAAAATTCATACATTACTATACTGTGCCCTATCTCAAACGTCTGTCTTTTTATATGCTAATCCTATCCGTTCCGCATGGCGACAGTCCCTCATCCTCATAAAAGTAGCCCTGCCCCTTTCCTGCGGCTTTAAGCAGTACAGTGCTTTATCAGCACGTCGATATAGCTCTTTTGAATGATATTCCCGGCTGTACACACAGAGCTACCCCCTATAGAAGCGCTCACAGTTATTGTTTTTCCATCACGGTCATAGGTGTGCCTCAGCCGGTTCATAAGGCGGTTACAAAAATGGATGACCCCTCACTGCTTACATTTTGCAGAAAAATCGCAAACTCGTCTCCACCAAACCTTGCTACTACGTCATCGTTCCGGCAAGTGTGCCGCAGAATATCAGCCGTCTGCATGAGCAACAGTCTCCCCTGCGTGGCCAAATGTGTCGTTTACACTTTTGAAATTATCGAGATCCAGCATCAAAATGCGCCTGAACAGCATCCATCCTCCAAAAACAGGTTTACGCGTTTTTCAAAAGCGGCGGTTATGTATACCCGTCAGCATATCCGTATTACTCTGTGCTTTCAGTTGTTCCATAGCTGGGTGTACACTTCCTGCTTCTTGCTGGTGCCATTATCTCTGAATGCCAATATAATGTTTTCGTTGTCCGATATGGCATCTCATATTATCAATTCAAACCATGCGCCTTCTTTACCGATTTCATGCAGCACTCTTTTGCTGTATAATTTCCCCTTTGTTTGCGAACTATCAGCAAGTTTATATGATGCTATATTTTCTTTGATCTCCTCAGTAGTTTCAGCTCCAAATACCTCGCCATTTCTGAAATAAATTTTTCCACTGTTAGCATATGATGCTCGCTGATATTACAATGGGTAATGCGTTGCGTATCGGCAGCACATCACGGCTGATATAGTTGACTACATATTCCCCTGGATAAAGAATGCCGAATGTTGGATAATATTTTGGTATAGCCGTGAAAAGTAGGAATTTCTCTCGTCACTGGTTATTTTTCTTTTGTTATATCATGGCAGTATCCGTATATCCTGTTCCTGAATGCATACTGTCCCTTCTGCACCAACGCGAACGTATATCAGCCCTTTTTCAGGGCTGACCCACGGATAAACAACCTCCACTTCTTCCCCTGCCATTGCCCGCTGCATCTCTGATGTACAAGCTCAGTGTGTGTCATAAATATCCGGTTTGACCACTCTGGCAACATGCCCCGGTGGGATTGTGCTGTCCACACTGAGAATTTTCTGCATGATATGGTCTGCATACATCACATATGTCCCGTCCTCCAGCAGTTCTATTGTCCAGATGCCGATTTGCATTTCGCTTTGCACATCCAGCAGATAGCTGTTTTCCGCAAAGTATCTATTCATTTAGCCTGTCACCCTTTTTACTGTGTTTTAACTTTATTTATGATACGCTTGCAAGATTGCTGTAAAGTCTGCGCAAGTCCCCTTCAATATCCAGAAAGCATCGGAGCAGTTGGGGGTTAAACGCACCGCACTGCCCCGCTTATGATCATCTTGACCGCTTCGTCAAAGCTGTAAGGATTTTTATAGCATCGCTTGCAGGCATCATGCACATCCGCAAAGCGCTACAGTTCTGTGCGCCGGTAGAAATTTTTCGTCACCCATCAGCCTGTCTGGGTAGCCTTTCCCATCCCATCTCATGGTGGTGCAACGCAACATCATACGCATAAGCATACAAAACGCCCTGATCGCGCAACGGGTGCGTGGAGAGCAGATCCGCGCCCTTTGCTTGTATGCGTCTTTCCATAATTTCAAATTCTTCCTCTGTCAACCGGCTGGCTTAGTCAAAATATGATCCTGGTATGGCAATCTTCCCCACATCAGGCTTGATACCGCCATACCGATAAGGTCGATTTCCTTATTCTCTAACCCTTCCCCAAAGGCGGTATGACGCCAGGAGATGTGATGGCGCGCAGCCGGCGACATGCCCCGGACTCATCGCTTAAACTCAATCACCGTGGAAAGCGTTTCTATCATTTCCGACTCCGTATTCATACAGCTGTTCCGCCTGAGCCATCAGCGCTTGCCCCTGTTCAGCAATATCATTCAGGTTATTTTCGCGAATGGAACAGCGCTCGATAACGGATTTCACACGTCTTTCCACAACGTATGGAATTACAGGTTTAGGGGATAATGTCCATGGCTCCAAGCTCATATGCCTCCCGCAGGACTTCATCCTTATGCTCTCCTGTGATCAGAAATACCGGAAGCTGGTCCAGCACTCCCATCTGTCCCATAATGCGAAGCACCTGAATGCCATCGGCTCGGCATCACAATATTCAAAATCACAGCGGTAAAGTCTTTCCGCTGCGTTCTTGAGCATGTCGGTATTCAGATAGACCATCGTCTGCTTCCAGCACACGGTAATCTTTTCCAAAAATGCTCTTCAGGCTTGCCCTGCTTACTATCGAATCATCCACAATTAATATAGTATCACGTGGGGAATCACATTTTTCTATCAATTTTTTCATAGAGATATTCCTCTGTACAGTAACTGCTTCAGCTTCAAGGCCGGTTCGTTCAACCACTTTTATATATAAATCGGCAAATCCTTTTATAATTTTACAGCTTTGCATATTAATATTATATTAAATTCCCCAATCATATCCTGAAGTCTCATACCTCAAGCCTGAAGAGGTCTGCTTTCAGGCGGCATGCAGGCGGTACAGTCTTGCCATCCTTGTCGATCAGTCGTCTGCAAGCGCGTTGTCCTCCTTGACTACCTTGCCCGAAGGGGTAGTCGCCCGGCCGGTGAAGCTGTAGCCCTGTCACAGGATCGGTGATTCTCTGCATCAGGTATTGGTTTTGGTATCCCATGTCACATTCTGCGTGGACTGCATCGTACCCTCTCCGACGCCAGCATCGTCCAAGGTTATCGTTCGGCCGCGATACTCACTGTATCACCCTGAAGCGTACACCCTGCCTTGGGACAGCGCCACATCGAGCGGTATCCTTTTTTAAAAGTGAGGTATCATTATTGTATTGTAGCAAACCGAAGGTGGGTAGCGGTCGGTTTTCCTGTTCCGTCTTTTTATGAGAGAACCGTGGTTGCCATCAGGCTTCTTCCTTTCCATTTTTATACTTCAACATACTTTTTGTGCGCAACTGCTAACATGAACTGTGCGCACTGTAAAGGCTCTGCTTGCAAACATTGCACAGAAAAGCAGAACCCCCAGACCTTTCCGCTCGTAACCGTCGTCTTAAAGCACTCTTTGCGTAGAATACGCGTGTGCTCAACGGCTACAAGCCAAAAGGTCGAGGGTTCGAATTCTTATGGCGTGCCAGATTAAGTCATTGTTTCAATTGAAATAGCGTTGCCTGCTTTTTTATCGGATTAAGAATGTCATTAGTGTATCAGCTGCATCCGCGCTTTGGATACGGTTGCTTTCCTGTCATTGGTTACCTACCTGTCTCCTTTCGCAGCAGAGGCCCCGTTCCCGGTTAGCAGGGAACGGGGCCTCTTTTTATCCAGCGCATTCCGTCCAGACAAAAGAAACCGGAAAGCGCGCCAGCTGCCCCCTATATCAGGTGCGCAGCCCGCGTTTTCCCTCTGCCCATCCAGCCAGCATAATACACAAGTTGACTGCCATGCCGATGAACAGGGGATCAAACGGCACCCTGCATACTACCTCGCCCAGCAGTACGCATAACGGTCCTGCAACGATAGACAGCTCCGCATACCGCGCCTTGATCCGGCCGGGCAGAAAGAGAGCGCCGCACAGTGGCAGAAAGATCACCGCGCCCCGCAGGCCCATCGACATAAAGCTCCACTGCAGGATGACCGATTGCAGATCGCCTATGGTAAACAATACCGCCAGCAGCAGCGCGGCAATTATTGCAACGCGATCCGCCCATAACCGCTGCCGGTCCGTACTGTCAGGCACAATGCGCGCATACAGGTTATTCGTTACGATGCTACTGATGCCCAGTGTCAGGCCAGCGCCACAGCCAATAATTGCGACCAGAAGCACCGCAAGGAATACCCCTGCCCAAAATCCGGGAAGTAAAGCAGGATAAACTCCGGAAAAGTCTGCGCTGCGTCCATTGAAGGGAACGCGGTTTTCATGTACATGCCAATCAGCACACCACCAAGCCCGATAGGCGGGATGAGCACCGCACTGGCCAATGCACCTTGAACCGCGGTGCGGTCGCTTTTGGCGGACAGCACGCTTTGCGCATACGTCTGTGTAGAAAGCACCCCAGCACAAGCGACAGCGCTGCGCCGCCATCTGTTCCAAGACCGCGGGCAAACAGGTTGAAATACTGCCCGGCCGGCAGCGCTTCGCATACAATGCGTACAATCCTCCGCTTTCACGGAAAACCAGTCCCACACATATAATCGCACAAATGTATAGCATCACTGTTTTGATCAGCCCAATTGTGCCAGCGCCTCGCATGCCTCCAAAGAATACATAGCAGATCATCAGGCCGGCGGACAGTAGCGCAGTAACGAAAGGAGGGCAGGCGACCACAGCGGACAGGAGCGCCATTGCCGACAACAGCTGAGCGACTATATTCAGGAAAATACCGATAGCCCCAAGCACGGATGACAGGAAGCCAGCGCGCGGCCCGTATTCGCTCTGAATCATTTGCTGTAGTGTCAGGTAGCCGTTTTTCCGCATAGGCCGCGCAAAAAAACAGTGCCAAGAACAGGCAGCCAATCCCACCGCCCAAGCTGAACCAGATCGCCGAAAAGCCGTATTCAAACGCCAGCTGCGAGGTTGCGACCGTTGATGAACCGCCCACCAGCGTGCCGATCACTGCGCCTCGCGACCATCGCGGCGGGTAGATTTACCGCCGCCAATTGCAAAATCGCGGGCGCTTGTGACCTTCCGTCCAGCCCGAACACCTATCACTGCAATCAATCCCAGCGTCAGCAGCGCGCCAAGCCAGTGCATCGTCCCCATTGCATTTCACTCCTTTATCAGAAAGAGCCCCTGCCAAACGGCAAGGCCCTTTCGCTGCGTTTCATTTCTGCTCCTTGTTCTCTTGCTTCCTCAAGGTTGCGTTTGAGGTCTTCTTCGGCTTCCTTTTTATCTGCCGCCATGGAAAGCGCCTCTTCCTTTCCGCAGTACATGCCGATCAGGCCCAGCCCCACCGAAACGCTGGCAACCTTAATAACCAGAGGGAACCATTGGGCTTTTACCGCTATGGCAATCGCCGCGCCCGTATCGCCCCCAATAATCAGTGCAACAACAAACCCGACAAATCCAGCCGCACCAGCAAAGATGGACACATACGCCCCCCAGCCGAAAACCTGATATAAAAAGCCGGAAACCTTTTTCATATCCATCCCTCCTTACACCATTCCGAATAGAGGTACTATGCCAATCAGGAACACTACGCTGAGCAGATAATGCAACACGCACCATATCACACAGTTTTGTGTTGTCTGCTTCATTTCAGAACCTGAAATACCCATTGCCGTATACATGCACAGCGCCAGCGGTGGCGTCATCCTTCCATCGCACCGCAGATGACCGGCAGCATTCCGGCTACAAGGAACGGATTGGCACCGGCGGCGGCCATGACTGATACAATCGCCGTGCCAAATATCGCCACTTGTGAGGAGCCGGGGCAATATCATGCCAAGGATCGCGGTAAACAGTGGCAGGATAAATGCAAGTGGCACCAGGCCAAAGCCCCAGCTCGATATCAGATTACCGATATTCTCGCCAACATGTATGGATTCAAACAGGTTACTGATACAGTAAGCAAAGAAAATGGTAGCCGAAACCGGCACGATGGACTTTGTTCCCTTTGCCAGAAGCCCTGCTATCTGACGCGGCCCGACTTTCATGCTTTGCGGATAATGAACAGAGCGTAGACCGCTGCGATGCCGGGCGTAAACAGCAGCACGCAGCTTGGACAACGCCGATGCTCCCTCTGCCGTCAGGCGAGAGGTGAAAAATGTACTCTTTGAGCTGCGCATCCAGAAAGAACGGCAGCAGGATGACCACTGGGATAAGTAGCGACCGCCACCCCTTACGCACAGCCTCCCCGAAGCGTGGGACCTCGCTGGCCGGCAGAGCCTCAATGTGGTGATAGCGGCAGAACACAAAGATCGTTACTGCGCGCTGCAGGATGAACCACAGACATATCCCCACATCAACATCCAGAACTGTGACATGGTATAGGTGTCCTCACCGTATAACGTCGCCAGAACGCCGAATGGAGCGACAATGATGCCGGAGGGCGGAATCATATTCCCCATCGTACTGGAAGCCATGCAGATATTGGAGGCCGAGGTAATCTGGGAAGCCGCTGCGCTTCATCGCGGGAATCGTAAAACGCCGGTCGCAGCAACATTCCTGCGGCGCTTCCGGACAGCGCGCCCATAAAGCTGGACACCAAAAGCGCTACATAGCCCGTACCGCCCTTGATTCGCCCAAAGATGGATAAAACGACCTCGATACAGGAATCAATGACCTTTGTCCCCGTAAATATCTGCGCCACGACCATAAATGCGACGATCGCGTAAAACAGTGTATTCGTGGACGTTGCATAAACATGGTCCCAGATATGGCCCCATTGTCCGGTCATAGCAACCATTACAATATACCCGGCCAGCATCCCTTCATAAATCGGGCGTTTGAGCACAATGAAAAAGATGCAGATTGTAATCAGCAGGACAACCAGATAGATCAGTTCAACAGGCATAATCCCCTCCTTTAAGACTCTGGTCGTTTCTTCGGCTTCCGACGGTTGCTCACGTTGAACTATAGCTGTCAGTCTTCAACAGGTATCTCTACGTCAAGCAGAGGCGGGTACTGCTGGCAGCCGAACACATCGCCTTTCACCGAAGGAGCCGGACGGCTTCAGGCGGTTGATTGTAAATTTAATGGCATAGCCGGATCGAACTCAACAAAGTCCGCAATGCGGCTCTCGGGTATGCCGTACAGCTCGGCAACAAACTGGCGGTTGAGCACGCCGCTTTTTTGACCATTTCATAGTTGGCCGGATCGCGGAAAATAATATCAAACGTGATTCGGTCCGTACCGGCATTTCTTGCTGCGGATTGTTTTTGCCAAATCAACAAGTCTCATGGTTTTCATGTTTTCTCCTCCTCATTCGCCGATTTCAATCATGGAAACTGGGGAACAGCTCGAGCGGATCGTCCACCTCAACAGTGTGGTCCATGGTCGGTATACGCATCCGATATCTTGGTTGCTTCATCAGAATAAAGGCTGCCATTGCCGTACCCAAAATCGGGCAGGCGGGCGTGAAAATCACCGCATGCCGATCAGCCTCCTCCTCAGCCAGCTTATCATCGTCGGCCACGCCTTCTACAACGACCAGCAGCTCGTGTGATTTGGTTTCTTGATCGGTTAGTGTCGCCCCATGACGCCGTTCTTGCCAAAAATACGGTAGCTCAGTTCGTATTTATCGTTCGGATGACGTTCGCGACCTGTGAACCCCAGTCGATCACCCTTGTCGATATTTTGAATGGTATAAGGATCACGAATACCCGCAAGACCCATATACCGCTTGCCCCAAAAGCCGGGCCCTCCAGCTTGACCTTGATACGGCCATCAATGGGGATAAATTTGGGGTTGGTGATACGGCAGGTCTTTTCGTCAAACTGCTCGTATTTGCACTCGCTCATATCCAAGCAGCCGCCTGCAACATATTCATAATATGGATTCGTGCGTTCATACTATTGCATGGCCCGCTACTGGGCGATCGTACAGCGCTGGAACGGCGCCATAGCCGTAATCCCCTTAACGTCATCCTTGGTAATTGTTCCGATAACCGATTCTTTCGCGCCGTAGGGCTCAGCAGAAGCGCATTCCAGCACCTTGCCGGTGTAATATGCGATGTTTTCAGGGAAGCCTTCATAAATCGCGGCCGAGGCAAATACGCAGGCGTCATCTTGTGCGGCCTCCGATGATTACATCCGCGCCCATTTCCAGCGCCTTGATGAACGGATGTACACCGGCAACAGCAACGATGCGAGTCGTAGCGTCAAGCTCCTCGATCGTCAGATCGCTCCTAAAGCGTTCAGCCCTCTATCTTTTCACCTGCCAGCATTTTGCGGCGCAGGTACTCCTTATCAACCTCGGAATAGAAATACGCGAGCTTAAATTTCTTGAGCCCATGTTTTTGGCCATATCCCGAATCATATCTACATACATATCAACGCGGCTGTTTCGTACCCGTATCGCCCGCTGAACCTATGATCATCGGTACGCCCTGCTCACGCGCGGCTAAACATCAGTTCCAAGTCATGGTACTGCCAGTCGGGGGTGGCTGGCGCACTTATCCATACCCAGCGGCACTGGGCCGATATCATCGCTGCCGGAATCGCAGCAATAATAATCCGGATGCGTTGCCGCACCGATATAGAAGCTCCCCTCTTTTGTCGGTGCAAAGCCAAGATGTCCATTCGAGAGATGATTCGCAGCGTTTCCTTTCCCATGATGATCCTCTAACAAAATTAAAAATCAGTATAACTTGCTATTACAAGTTATACTGAGTTTTAAGAAATCTTAGGAAGTCAATATATTTTATGGCTATTTTAATCAATTCATCAATTTTCTCCGTATATTTTGTGCATTATATCCATTTTTCATAACAATCCAAAGCAATAATCAAAATTGTTATGACAAGTTGCCGAACTGTATGAGCAGCAACCGTTCAGTTCCCTCAACCGCACCTGCTCATACCTGACGTTGCAAATGGAAGGAATAAATATCGAACGGTAATAGCCCAGCTTATACTCAATGGATGATTTTCATGAGAGGAATACAGTGATCGCAAAACAATCAACGCTTTTCCGTGCGGCAACGAAAGTATCTTTTCCAGCCCCGCATCTGCATTAACCGCTCCTAATGCCCGGTCTGCTCTACATCCTTTAATCTAATTCCAAGCCTTGCGTACAGGTCGAATGTTTGAGAATGCCTGTCCGGCAGCCTCTGCCTGCCTTTGCAGCTTCCACATCCGTTCGCCCAACGCTGTCGGAAAAAAGGATCGATAGTAAACGACTGGTGTCTGCGCCGCATACCCAACCAGGATCCAGCGCAGCGCAAGCACTGCCAAGGCGTTCCCGCGCTGCGGCATCGCCTGCCTCGCTTGGAAGCCCGCGCACCCGGTATAGCCCGTCAACCCTTTTAGCTGGAGCACGCGGCTAAAACTGATGATGCGGTTCAGCCATGGCTGATATCCGGTGCCTTTAACAAAGGTGCCTTACCATGCACCGCAAACGCCAGGTTTTGCTGAATCAACAGGTTCAAAGCCTGTCGCACGGTGATCCGGCTGGACTCCATACTGCTTACACAGGCTGTTCTCCGAGGGAAGCTTATCACACGCTTATATTCTCTGATAGATCGCATCCGAGAGGCAATTGGCAATTTGCACATACAATGCAACAGAATCATGAACAAGCATTAGTTTTTCCTCTATCTTTTTATTGCAGTCCAGCCGTTTTCCTGATCAACTGGTCTGTACTTCCATTATAGGTATTTGAAAAACCGTGTCAAGGAGGCTGCGACACGGAAAAAACAGCAGGCCATTCATTCATTTTCAACATTTCACAAACGGCAGAGCGGCGTCTTAATCCACTGTATTTTTCTTGATTCGATATGATATATTGTGGTATTATCCTATTACCTGTGCTTTTTATGCTCCTGAAGGGCGCGTTTCTGGGCCCGTAAATAGACGGCACCGTACACCCCTCATTCCCCATTTTTCAACTCCTCCACATTATTATACTCCTGCCTATGATTTCTTCACTTTCAATCCAAAACCTTGAAGGAGAACAATATTATGGCTTTCAATACTCACATACCATTACATTTCTTGAGCTGAAACAAGGAAAACCCGGGAGATTGAAGCTCTGACGGTTTTTTTCAGAAACAGCCGTACCTTTAGGAGCGTAGGACTGTTTGCAGGAAGCAGACGAATTGGAGCTATGGCGGCCTGTCGGTATTTACGACGGCAACACAATTAGTTGGCTTTTCCAGCGTACGGTTATTTTTCCGGAACCAGCCCGGCCAACTATGGCTGGACCGGCTGCTTATTGACAGAAAATACGGGGAAAGGATACGGAAAGCAGGCAGTGCTTGCCCTGGCCTTTCCAAACTGTACATGGGTATTCGAGCAATACCGTATACCTCAGTGTGAGAATAACCGTCACGCGATCCAGCTTTAGTTCAGCAGCTTGGCTTCCGTTTCAACAGGGGAATATGATGCCAAAGGCGAAAGAATTATGGTTTATTCTTATGAAAAAGATAAACCGCTGCACGGAGAAGCACCGAACTGCTGGCTCTGCCACCAGTTGGTGCTTTCTTTTGCAACGATAGTTTTGCTATTAATACCATATTCCGTCTATAGCGAAAATCCTCTTGAATTCTTGGTACTCAGCATGGCTGATGATTTGGGAAGCTGTTTGTCACGCAGCCCAATCTGAGCAAGGCCATCAGCAATCTGGAAAACGAACTCAAGGTGCGCATCTTCAACCGCACGAACAAGGGCGTTGCGCTGACCGACGAGGGCAAAAAGCTCTATCAGTACGCGCGCACGATCATCAACCAGATGGAGCTCATTCAGGGCCTGTCGGAGAAGGAGCACGCGCCGGTGCTGTCCATCGCGTCCTATCCGATCATCACGATGGGACGTCTGATGGCAAAGTTCTACAACAATTACCACGATAACCGCGTAGCGCTCAAGCTGGTGGAAAACCGTTTGCAGCAGGTGATCGAGAGCGTGGAGCACGGCGAAGCGGAGATTGGCTTTGTGATGAGCAACAACGTGCAGGTGAAGGAGCTCAAGCACATGCTGAAGTTCAAAAACCTGCAATTTCACGCGCTAGGCACGGACACCTGGTATGCCAACATCGGGCCGAACCATCCGCTGTATCATGCGTCTGAGGTGACGATGGAGCAGCTCCTGCCGCATCCGTTCGTCCGCCTTCCGGACGATTATTTCTCCAATCTGAGCTTTTATCTGGAGATCGACGGCGTGCGTCTGGAGCAGTTCAAGCGCGTCGTTTATGTCAACGACAGCGCGGCGATTCTGTCGCTACTGCGCTCGACCGATGTGGTTCGCCTCGGCCCGGGACTGAGCGCTCCGGACTTCGCGGAGTACGGCATCCGCACCATCCCGATCCGAAACTGTCAGGTGCAGATCAATGTGGGCTGGATCCAGCGCAGCCGCGAAATGCTGAGCACGGAAGCACAGGCATTTGTGAAGATGCTGGAGGAGCTTTACCCGAAGAATGAGAAATAAGACGTTTTGGTGGTTATAACAGGCTATTCCGTTTTGTTATGACTGGGTTATAACAAAACGGAAATGGACAAAAAAGTGCAGAATGGTATACTGAATAGTGTCAAAGCAAAGGCGCTGTGATTTAGTCACAGCGCCTATTCTTTTGTCTGTTTTTCATGAAAAGCGGGCGTTAAACTGTACAGGAATACTATTCCGTCCCGGTTATAACGTCGCTATAACTTTTATGATTTGGACGGGCATAACGAATTTATGATACGGTATAGACACAGAAAGGAATGAGGCTTATGACACCGATCAGCGCACTTGCGATTCTATTCTGCATCTACGCAGTCAGCGAGCTGATTGCGCAGAAAACCAAAGCAATATTCTCCACGGTGCTCAGCATTGCGATCCTGCTGCTTGCAGGCTTCTGGAGCGGCATCCTGCCGCGCACACTGATCGACGACGCGCAGATCACCGGGTTCGGCAACATCATTGCCGGCCTGCTCATCGTGTCGCTCGGCACGACGATCGACTTCGCGGAGCTGCGTCGGCAGTGGAAGGTAGTCGTCACGGCGCTGTGCGGCGTGTGCGGCGCAGTTGCAGCAATCGTACTGATTGGACGGCCGTTCATCGGCAGCGAAATGGCGATCGCTGGCGCACCGATCTTCGCAGGCGGCAGCGCAGCAACGCTCATCATGACGAGTACGCTCAAGGAGATGAACCTCACGACGGTGGCGACGTTCTGCATCGTGCTTTACGTGACGCAGAAGTTCATCGGCGTACCGATCGCGTCCCTTCTGCTTCGCCGCACCGCAAAGCTCATCCGCGATGACGCGGTGCTCGTGGAGCAATACAGCACTTTGCAGGAAGAAAACGCCGCAGCGCATCACGGTCCGCTCCACCTGCCGAAATGCTGCGAGCGTCCTTCGATGTACCTCGCCAAGCTGGCAGTCGTTGCGGTCATCGCGTACTATGCGTCCAAGCTGACCGGCGGCGCGGTTCACTACTTCGTCATGTGCCTGATCATGGGCGCGGTATTCTTCGCACTGGGCTTTCTTGATAAAAGCATCCTCGGAAAAACGCAGGCCTCCAGCCTGATCACATTTTTCGTCACCATTCTGATCTTTTCCAATCTGGCGCAGACCACGCCGGAGCAGATGCTGTCCGTTCTGCCCGCGCTGCTGACCGCAGCGGCCTGCGGCGTTTTCGGAACCATGGCGGCCGCGCTGCTGTGCGCCAAGCTGCTGCGCATCCCGATCAGCCTTGCGGCGGCCTACGGCATCAGCTGCACGTTCGGCTTCCCGACCACCATGCTCATTCCGCAGGAGGTCTCCGAGGCGTTCGGACGAAACGAGAAGGAAAAGAAAGCGATCTTGAATTTCCTGCTGCCGAAGATGCTGACGGCAGGCTTCGTCACCGTTACCATCGTGTCCGTGCTCATTGCAGGCGCGGCAGTGAAAATGCTGTGAACTGAGACCTGTAAAAACAGGTTTTCCAATCAAGGAGGTACACAAAAATGGAGCAAATTTACACGCAGATTCGTCAGTACATCGACGAGAACCGACAGCCGATGCTGAACCTTTGGCGCGATCTGGTGAACACAGAAAGCGGCACCCTGCAGATTGACGGCGTGAATGCGGTATGCAGCATCCTGCGCCGCGAGATGGAGAACGCCGGCATCCACACCCGTGTCCGCGCCATTCAGAACTCCGGTGACATGCTCATCGGCGAATGGAACCCCGGCAGCTCTAAAGCGCCGCTTCTGCTCATCGGCCACATGGACACCGTATTCAAGGAAGGCGCGGCGAAGGATAATCCGTTCCGCGTAGACGAGAACGGCATGGCGCACGGCCCCGGCGTGCTGGATATGAAGGCCGGTCTGGTCATGGCGCTGTACACGGTCAAGGCGCTCGACAGCGTGGACTGGAAGGAGCGTCCGATCAAGTTCATCTTCGCGAGCGACGAGGAAAACCTGCATATGCACTCGGACGCGAAGGAGATCTTCGCAGAAGAGGCGGCAGGCGCGCTGGCAGCATTCAACTTCGAGACCGGATACATGGACAACCGCTTTGTTGTCGGCCGCAAGGGCGGCGGACCGGTCATCATCAAGATTCACGGCAGAGCATCCCACTCGGGCATTGCGCCGGAGAAGGGCCGCTCGGCAGTGCTCGAGGCCGCGCACAAGATCGTTGAGATCGAGTCGCAGAACGACATCATGCGCGGCAGGCTGATGAACTGCGGCATGGTGGACGGCGGCATCGGTGAGAACACCATCCCTGACTCGTGCGAGGTGCGCATCGGCATCCGTTTTCCGAACGCGGAGGTGCGAGACGAAATTTTTGAAATCCTGCACCGCGCAACCAATCACAACTCGGTGCCAGATACGACGGCGGAGCTCGATCTGAGCCGTGTCATGCAGTGCATGGATACGACTAACGGCGTTATGGCACTGTTCCGTCATCTGCAGCGCACCGCACAGGACTGCGGCTTCGGTGAGATCGGCTGCTTCCAGGTCGGCGGTCTGTCGGACTCCGGCATTACGGTAGCGTGCGGCGTGCCGACGGTGTGCGGCATGGGCGTGCGCGGCGAGGGCAATCACACCCCGGACGAATATGCGGAAGTAGAATCGCTGTTCCAGCGCAGCGTGCTTGCGGCATGCGCAGCGTATACGCTGAACGACGATTTTGCAAAGGCTGCCGAATAAGCGGCGGCATAAAAGGGATAAGGAGGTCAAAACTCATGGCAAACAAAGAGAAACAGGCGAAAAACAAGGAAAAGATCGGTATCGGCGCATGGCTGGCACTGATTGTGCTCATTCTTGTGCTGTCCGGTGCGTTCCGCACGGCGGAGGGTCCAATCAAAGTCCTTGACTTTACCAATCTGGCAGGCTCGTTCGGACAGATCGGCGACACAGGTGCGAACCTCATCGGTAAGGGCGGCACCGGCGCGAAGGACGGCTTCATGGCAGGCTTCAACCTGATCCCGGCGGTCATGTTCTTCTGCGGCCTGCTCGGTGTATTCGAGCAGCTCGGCGCATTCAAGGCGTCGGACGTTCTGTTCCGTCCTCTGCTCCGTCCGCTCCTCGGCATCCCGGGCAAGTGCGGCATCGCATTCATCTCGAGCTTTACCGGTTCGGACGTCGCGGCCGTCATGACCCGTGCGTTACAATGTAGCGTATTACGCAGGCGGTGCGCTTGTAGCGATCTGCCCGGTGGCACTCGGTCCGTGCATCGTCATCATGTTCGTCTGCAAGCTGATCGGCGCGAACATCGTCCGGTTGATCCTTCGCATGAAGGGCAAAAAAGCATAAGGAGGGCAAACTATGAATGCAGAAGTAAAAATAGCAGCAGCCCCTCAGCAGGCAGCCCCGAAAAAAAGCCAAAAAAGCCTTCGGTCGTCGATACATTCCTGAAAGGATGTGCCAAAGGGCTTCAAGGTCGGCATTGAAAATATCACCCCGCAATGATCCTCGGCTATGTACTGGTGTACATTCTGAAGGAGACCGGTCTGATGGACATTCTCGGCACGGTTATGAGTCCAGTGATGGGGCTGTTCGGCCTGCCGGGTGAGGCGTTCGCAGTTTTGATCTCGGCATTTTTCGCCAAGGCATCCCGGCTGTGCAACCGCGGCATCCATGTATCAGGCTGGAACCCTGACGCTCGGTCAGGCGTCCATGATGCTCCCGGCATGTATCCTGATGGGCACGCTCATCGGCCACTATGCGCGTATCGTTTTGGTGACCGGCGCGAACAAAAAATGGCATCCCCTGCTGATCGGCATCTGCCTGCTCGATGCAGCCATCAGCCTGATTATCATGCGCATCATCCTTTCGATGATGGGCGTACAGTAAATGCGGAAAGGCGATAACCATGCTTTCCAAGCTGTCCCGCCGGCGCGGTCTGCATTGGAAGCCCTTGGCAGCGTATTGATCTCTACCGTCATGCTGGCCGACCGCTTTCTGTTTACTCTGCGGGACGGGTTCGTCTTATCTGCAGCGATCGTCTCCGCATTGTTTTTAACTGCTGGCATACGCGTGGTAAAGCGCGCAGATGAACAGGCACAGAACGGCGATCAAGCGCCGGAATAAGCCTCGCTGCTCCCTTTATTTGCCCCCACCTCCCGAGAGAGCCCCCTGAGGAAAAGAAATTCCTCAGGGGGGCTCTTTATCCATATTTATCCCATAGGCATTGCATGGGATGGCTGATCTTCACGGGTTCTGCCCACGGCCTTCATCTCATTATGATGATATCCATGCTATTTCAGTCTTCTGGCATTTCCCAATGAAAGCACGCGTAGTACGGCGCCGCTTTCCGTTTCAGATAATCCGCGTCATCCTTTTGCCCCAATCATAGAGCCCTGTCCGGCACTTCGGCCGGTTTTTCCCGCTGCAATCCCATCCAGTACAATCTGCTGGATAGCCCGCGTACCGCACAGGTCGGGGTATACGCTTTGGCAATATCGCACTCCAGGTTAAAACCTACATCATCAAAGTATTCCAACAGGCCGATCGATGCGTACCGCATACCAACTGCATATTTGATTGCCTTATCCCGTCCTCGACCGAAACCACGCCCTGCTCGACCAGATAAAGCGACTCGCGGAACAGCGCTTGTGCGAATCGGTTGATGATAAAGCCGGGTACGCTCTTATGCAGCGTCACAACCTCGCGATCCAGCTCTTCCAAAAGCCTGCGGGCGCGCCCAATGGTTTCCGGCGTAGTTTTCGGCCGCCGACCAGCTCCACCAACGGCAGCATATGCGCCGGCTGGAACGGATGGGTAACCACGAAGCGCTCCGGATGCCTCATTTTCCGCCGTCAACAGCTCGGCCGAAATCGCGGATGTCGTAGACGCCATCAGGGTTTCAGGCGAAACGATCTCCTCCACCTCACGATAAATCCCACGCTTTACTTCCAGATTTTCAAACGCAGCCTCAAGCACAAACACGCAATCCCTCAGATCAGCCGGATCGGTCGTCGGGATAAAGCGTTTGCGGATCGCCGCACGGTTCTGCTCCGTCGCAAGCCCCTGCTGCACCAGCTCCTCCAGATTCCCCTCCAGAATTGCGCGGCACCGCTCAGATCTTCCTCATCCAGCCCGACAATGGTCACCCAGCATCCGTGTCCCGCCATCAGCGTCGCCATCCCGCGCCAACGCGCCCTGCACCGACCACACCAGTTTTGTAATCCAGCATTTTGTTTGCTCCCTTTCCATCGTGTCAAAGACTTTCTGCTTTAATTATATAGCAAGAAGCTTGCCAAGTCAAAATACCTTCTCAAAAGAAGCGATTCGCACAAAAAACTGCTGGATTTACATTATTCTGACAAAACCGTTCCTATCTCATACCTTGTCCTGTCGCCCGTTTCACGGCGCGGGCGCTGTTTCATGAAACAGTGAAACACTCCTCCGCGCATAGCGGCGCGTTCCCATCGAGCAACTTCGTTCATGGGGACGCGCCGTTTTGTTAACCCTCAATTCTCCTGCTCCATCTTTTCAGCTGCCGCCACAGAGTCACGCGGCTAATCCCCAACATCTGTGCAGCGGCAGTCTTATTTCCGTTCGCCGCCTTCAGGGCGGCACAAATCTTTCCCGCCCAGGCAGCAACTCCTCCCGCATGCCTTCTTCCGACTGTGCAGGAAGCGCGCCGCCCGGCAGGAATCTTTTCAGCGCCCGCGCATCGATCAGATCAATACCCCACAAAAACCGACAGGCGCTCACAGAAATTACGCAGTTCTCTAATATTCCCCTGCCAGATCTGCTGCTCCAGCAGCCCCTTTGCCTCTTCACTGAAGCAGATTTTCGGCTTGCCCTGCCCGATCTGAAATTCATCCAGAAAGCCTGCGCCAGCAGGGCGATATCCCTGCCGCGTTCACGCAGTGGCGGCAGTGTCAGATCCAAGACATTCAGGCGGTAGTAGAGATCCTCGCGGAACTCCCCTTCCGCACCTGCTCATACAGGTTGCGGTTGCTCGCCGCGATAATACGGACATCGATCGGGATCACCTTATCATGCCCGATCCGCATGATCTCACGTTCCTGTATTACACGCAGCAGCCGGCTTTTGCAGCGCAAGCGGCATTTCAGAAATCTCATCCAGGAAAATCGTTCCGTTATGTGCGATTTCAAACAGGCCGGCTTTCCCCTCCTTGCTCGCACCGGTGAACGCGCCGTTGACATAGCCGAACAGCTCGCTTTCCAGCAGGCTTTCGGAATCGCCGCACAGTTGATTGCTACAAAAAGGCTGCCCGCAACGCATACTGGCATTATGGATCGACTGGCTGAACAGCTCCTTGCCTGTACCGCTCTCGCCAAAGATCACAATATTGGAATTGGTTTGCGCAAACGCATCCGCCCTGCGGATGCACTCCCGAATCGCCGTGCTTTCCCCGATGATACTGTCAAGGTGTATTTCGCCGTATGACCCTTTATGGTAAAGCTTTTCCGCTTTTTTTTGCCCTCGGTTTCCTGAATCTGATTGGCGTTCAGGAAGGTCAGCACATAGCCGATCACTTCGTCGCGCAGATTAATTGTGATTTTCTTAAATGAAAGGTGAGTCTGGTGGTATTCGATAATTTCATCAATATAATCGTTAGGCCGGTTGACCAGACGAGGCGATCTGCGGTGACCGCAGCACTTCCGTACCGGCATGCCAAGGAACCAGTCCCCGGCGTGATATTCAGGATACGCTGTGCCGCTCGATTCATCGCCGAAATATTCGGTTCTGGTCGGGCAATCAGCCCCTCGAACGCGTTGTCCACCATTGCGGTGCGCAGCAGATTCTGCTCCTGCGCCTCCTGCTCGCTGCACCGAGCTGCTTGGCGGCTGTGATCGCATTCAGATCGAGCTTCTTCCCGATGTGAGCAGCATCGTCTGGGCATCAAGGTTCCGGGCATAGATGCATCCGCGCATACCGCCCAGAATGACCTTTTTTCCATCCTCAACCGCACGCACAACCGCTCGGTATACCTCCTCGTCTGTATTTTCTTCCAGATAATATGGCGTTACATCACGCCGATACGCTGGGCGGTTTCCTCGATCCCAAGAATCATATTGGTAGAGCCTATGATTCCGGCAGGCGCAGCGCCATACAGCTCTTTCAGCTTATACAATACGTTCAATATATCTTCGCCGGAAATCACCAGCTCAACAATTGGGATCGGCCCTCCCCGGCGCTTCAGATCGAACGCCAGCGCCCCCGTGCAATGATCACATCGGCGTCCAGATTCTGTGACAGCGCCTGCGCTGTCGTCGGCGCTAAAACCGCGCAGAAATCATATTCCCGCCCATTCCCCGCGCGTCCGGTTTCCATCCCCTCGGCAAAACCTCTTCCGCCTGTTCCTTTAGCTCCTCAAACGGCGCTAATAATACGATACGAATCATTTCTTTCTCCTCTACTCTTTCCGGCGATGCAACATCGTTTCACGTTTCGTTACGTCTCGTTACAGCGTTGCAACAACCATACCATATGTTCCGCCCATTATCAAGCCCTTTCTGTTTATTTTGAACAACCAGAAAAGTTTTACTTTGTCGGAGAAGGAATTATTTTGTCTGTCCTGCTTTTTGGCATACTTCCTGCTCTTTAACAGGGCGAACGCAAAAAAGCGTATCCATAAATAAAGGAGGTCTTTGCTTATGAAACTTCAAGTCCTGATCCCTTCCGACATTTCAGAAGCCGGCAAGCAGTATCTGCGCGACCGGGGTTATGAAATCAAGATGGGCGCGGGCTGGACGAGGACACCATCATCGCCGATGCACAGGGCTGCGATGCGATGCTGGTGCGGAATGAGCCCATCACCCGCCGGATCACGAGAACATCCCTTCCGTAAAGGTGATCAGCAAGCACGGTGTAGGCTGGACAAAATTGACTGGAGGCTGCCGCCGAGCAGAACATTTGGGTAACAAACGGTCCCCTTTCAATGCAATCGCCGTATGGAGCATACCATGATGCTGCTTCTGGCCTGTGCCAAAAAGCTGGTACGGTTCGATTTGGCGATCCGTTCGGGCGACTACAACATCCGCAATGCCACCATGAAAGGTATGGATGTAGAGGGAAAACCATCGGTATCATCGGCTGCGGTAAGATCGGTTCCATGGTTGCAAAGAAATGCGTGCATGGTTTTGATATGAAGGCGGTCGGCTATGAGTCCTTCGTTCCGGCGGAAAGCGCGCCTGCCAGAGATCGAGTATGTCGATACGATGGAAGAGGTTTTCCGCAGGGCCGATTTTGTTTCCCTCCATGTCCCAGCCACCAAGGGGATAATGCGGGCTTTGTCAACAGGATATGCTCTCTTTGATGAAGCCTACGGCATACCCATGCTCAATGCCGCGCGCGGCACAATTGTCAATAGAAGCCGATCTGTACGAAAGCGCTGCACAGCGGTCGGATCGCCGGCGCCGGTCTGGATGTATATGCACAGGAACCCCCGCTGCCGACAATCCGCTGTTTACGCTTCCCAACATCACAGTGACGCCGCATAACGCCTCCTGACGCATGAAACCACCGATCGCATGGGCCTCCACGCCGCTATGGGCATCGACGAAGTGCTCTCCGGCGGCCCCGACATGGCCGTGCGTTACGCCGAAGAAGCCGAGGTAGCCTTTTCAAAAAGGAGAGAAATATGTATCAGCTTAGGAGTAAAAATACGATATCGTCATAAAAAACGGCACTTTAATTGATACAATTGGCGATTTTGAAAAAGAAGATCTTGCCTGTCGTCGCCGGTAAGATTGCCGCTATTGGCACCATCTCAACAAACGATGCCAAGATGTGCATCAACGCAGAGGGATGTTATGTTTCTGCCGGGCTGATCGATTACCATTGTCATGTATTCCACGGTGGCGATTGGGCGAGCTGCTCCCGCCGAGGCTTATGCATTTGCCAAATGGAGTGACTACATTAGTGGATGCCGGCTCGGCGGGCTGTGGTGGCTTCCGATATTTTGGAATAGTGTAGCAGCACGCAGCTTAGTGAATGTAAAGGCATATATCTTTGTCGGAACAGGCGGTCAAAGTAGGTCTGGGTTGTGTGGAGGATGAAAATCCAGATCATATTAATCGGACGGCATTGTGGAGCTTTGTCAGAAGTATCCAAATGAGATAGTTTGGTATAAAAATTAAGATTGATAAGGATCATCTGGCGCCATATGGCATTGAGCCTCTGCGAGGCCATACGTCTGGGCGAGGAAACAGGCTTCGCATCTCTGCTCATCACGGATCCCATCGTTCCTGTTGACGAGTTCATTGACCTATTCCGTCCTGGAGATATTTACTGTCACATGTTCCATGAAACCGGCGAGGGCATTCTGGATGAGTCTGAAACGTACGAAGCAGTATCCGCCATGCGCGTGAACGCGGTGTTTTATTCGACGCAGCACGGAAACCAATAACTTTTCCCTTTTCCTGTGCAAAGAAAGCAATTGATCAAGGTTTTCTGCCGGATATCATTAGGCTCGGATTATACCAAAATCTCCTCTCCGCACGCTATCCTTTCACAATGATGCTGTCAGAATATCTCAACCTCGGTATGTCTTTCACCGAAGTCCTGCGATGCTGCACCGAAAATCCAGCAAAGCTTTTTGTACGGGCGCTCAGCCCCTTTCCTTGCACTTGGCGAAGCAGCGGACCTTGCCATATTAAAAAATCGCGGAACGTCCGGTCACTTTCTGGGATCACTACGGCAATCTGGTTCACGGTGATCAACTGATCGAAAACAAGATGACCATTGCAACGGTGAAATTTTGTTCGATCAGCTGGAAGATAAATATCAAATTTGCTTAACAAAAAACAAAGGAGAAAGAGAATGAAACTGAGAAAAATCTGCGCACTGTTTCTGGCTTCAAGCCTTTACTTTTCGGTCGCAGCCTGTGCGCCGAATACGACTGTGGGAAAGTAACAATGACGGCGGTGAAACATCCGCAAACACCGAAGCCAGGTATTCACCATAGGTCATTCCAACCCCTGCGGATCCAGATGACCAATATCATTATTTCTGTGAGCAGCTCAATAAAAATACGTAAGAGATCTGCGATGTAGGTATTCAGTTTGAAATCTTCTCAGATAGCCAGTTCGGTACTGAAACTGAGATGTTTCAAAGCAGTCAGTGACAGCTCGCTGGATGCGGTCTGCATTTCCAACAATATCGTTTTCGGTAGCATTCCGCAGTTACAGGTACTTGACCTGCCATATTTCTTCGATAGCGAAGATGAGTATCAGTTCTGATTGTCGCGAAGACTTCTCGTAAATCACTGATTTATGAAGGCCGGAACGCATGCACCAGTTTGCACCGGTGCTCGTACTTCCTTGGCGGCGCTTTGTTCACCGGGTGAGCTGTTAAAACGGGGATATGAAGGATCCAAGGTCCGTGTACTACCAACCGCGATATGCATGAGGCCGCTTACAAAGCTCTGGGAACCATCCCTCGAGTTATCGCATGGAACGAATGCTATACCGCCTTCCAGCAGAAGTGTTATCGACGGCTTTTTGGACGTTGATCATTCCGATCGCCGCTACCTGGGCTTCAGAGTATCCGATTACTGCACGCGCGTCAATCCGTTCCCGATCCTGTGCTGGCCGATGATCAACATGGATGTCTGGAACTCCCTGACCGAAGAGGGAGCAGGGCTGGATTACCGAGGGCTGGTTATGATGCCGCAATGGCCCAGCGCACCCATCAGCGTGAGGATGGAGGTTTTTTTACGGAAATGGAAGAGGAAGCAGGCATTGAATTCTTGAGGCCCGACCTTACTCCGTTCAAAACAACTGCCGGTGTACGCGATCAGTTCAAGCCTGAAATCGGCGAACTTTTTTTACCATGTGCGTAAATCTGGTGGAAGTATCAGCGAGCAAATAAACCACATTGCTGCTGTGTGTGCTGGAGGCTGCACCGGGCAGCCCCCCTTATAGTCTGCGAAAGGAGATGAATATATATGTATGCAGTGGGCGAAGCGTCTGGACCATAGCGCGTTCAAAAATCAATGCAGCGCTTGATGGTTCTCGCCCTGTATATTCCTCGGCATCCTAGTCGTTACCTGTCATGATGGTTTCTCACCCGCTTTATCAATTTTACTGACCGGTCTGGGAGAAATTGCTCGATAGCCTTTTTTATTTTCCTTACCTTCTTGCAGCGGGTGGAACTGGAATAACGCACGGAGTTTGACTCTTTTGCGTGACGGCGCACTACCGAAAAAAGGCCGGTTTGCCGGATCTGATCGTTTTTTGCTAATCGCACTGTTGTTCGTTATTTTATCGTTTGCGGTTATCAGGCTGCTATGGGCGTCAGCAAGCTAATTTCTACGTCTTGGCGCATTCCAATGCCGATTATCTATTTTTCAGCGGTGCTGGGCGGCATTTTATTACTGGACACGATCAATAACGTGATCCAGCTAATCGTATGCAGCGATGACAAGCGCAGCACAGAAATCGAAGAAGTTCAGATTGTTGCTGTTTGGCAGGCCAGAAGGAGAGGAAAAACAAATGAAAGCATCGGCTCTTATCCTGTTTTGGTTTGTTGTTCCTCCTGCTTGCACTCTGTGTGCCGGTAGGATATGCGCCATTGGTCTGGCATGCTGCGGCCTTGCGTTATTACCGGAACCTGCTACGACTTATCATGATCAGCCAAGATGATTACCAGTAACGATTCCTTTATTTTTGCTTGGTCCCGATGTTCACCTTTGCAGGATACTGATGGAAGCCGGCAATATCACTGAGCGTCTGGTCGACTGGGTCAACAAGGTATTCGGCCGTCTTCCTGGCAGTTATGGGTGCGGTCGCTTTGATTCGTTACACTGGCATGCGATCGCGGCAGCGACCAGCGCGGGCGCTTTCGCAACGACAGCAGCCGTTGGCGGCGCTATCATGTTCGCTGATGATCAAGGCACAGTACAGCAAAGACGCATCTGCCGGTATTATCGCCCTCCGGCGCCGGTACTCGGCCCAGTTAATTCCTCCCAGTATCCCGATGATTATTTACGGTTCTGCCATGGGCGTATCCATTTCGGACATGTTCCTGCTCAGCGGCGGTATGTCGGAGGTTCTTATGGCAGGTTCTTTCCTGCTGCTTACAACACTTGGTATGCGATTAAGCATCAGTTACCGCAGCACAACAAAATTATTCTCTATACGACATTCTGGAAGCAACACTTGGCTGGCTTAGGCGGAATTCTGATGCTACCAGTTATTATTCTCAGGTATATATTCCGGCCTTTCACCCCCCTGGAAACAGCTGCAATTCTGCAATGTTATACTACAGCTCTAATGATCGCGTACGGCCGCTTTCAAGCGGTACCTGCAGGTTATAGAAGCGTACGTAGCAAGCACAACCGGCGTTATTATGCTAATTGTTGCACTTTTCCAACGCATTTTCTTTCCTGCTGACCAGGAACGTATCCCTCAAACTGACATCGGCCGTTGTTCCCATGTTAGGTAATGCATACATTGATCTGGCAGTTGTAATCATTATATTCCTGATTGCAGGCGCACTAATGGATACTGCGCCAGCACTGCTTATTCTGCCGCCTATCACTGGTCCCCTATCGGCGTAGAGTTCGGACTGAGCGAACTCCATCTCGGCGTATTGATGTGTATCGTTATGATCTGCGGCCTGATCACACCGCCATTCAGGGGCTGAACCTGTTTTACAATATCGTCCACGTCGGGCGTATCTTTTGAACAGGCTACCAAAAGTGCAGCGCCTATGATTATATGTTGTGTTATCATCTGCATCCTGTGTGCCTATATCCACTGGTTTAATTACATTTCCTGCCATCCCTTGTGGGCGGATGATTGCCCCATCCTTTCTATATTCCATCAACTGACAATAAGACTTGGAAAGAGGTTCTTTAATGTTTAATCTTCAAAAAATCACCGATAAAATCGCTGCCGGAAAGGTTCCGGTTGGCTCCCACGTTGGCTTTGACAGCCCGTTTCTTACCGAAGCTCTCGCAGGCTGCGGCTTCGATTTCATCTGGATCGATGCGGAGCATTCCGCCATCGACAAGAAGATATCCAAAACCATCTGCTCGCATGCCGCGCAGCAGGTGTGGCCGGTATCGTCCGTGTCCCGTGGAACGATCATGTTTTTATCAAAAGCGTTCTCGACATGGGTGCAGACGGTATCATCGTGCCGATGGTGCGCTCGCTGGAGGAGGCTCGAAACAGCCGCCGCAGCAACGCACTATCCTCCGAACGGTGTACGCGGCATGGGAAACGCCGTGCGGTCAAGCTACTCGATGTGGGACAAGGCAGAGTACACCGCCAATGAGGATAAGCACATCTGGACGATCGTGCAAATCGAGCATGTTGACGTGGTCAGGATCTGGAGGCTATCGCGGCACTGCCTCGGCATCTGGCTTTGTCATCGGCCCGAACGACTATGCCATGAGCATGAACACGCAGGAGCACCGCTATACAGCCGCTTCCCTGAGCCAAGTCTGAATTTGACAGGATCGGTGAAATCCTGCACGTAAGACCGGCAAGCCTTTCGGTGTTTCCGGCGCATACAGCGAACAGTTTGTCAAGGATTGGCTCGGCCAGGTGCCAACTGGCTGTGCATGAACTTTGACTTCAACTACATCGTTAACGGCGGCAAGGCGGTCCTGAAAGGCACACATGAGACTCTGGACGCGCTTGGACAGGCCTATTGAGCCAGAACACAGCAAAGGGGGCTCCGAAAATGGAATGTCTGACAAATGCACAGCTGGAAGCGCTGCGCGAGGTGACACCCCCACCATCTGCAACGCCATCGAGGGCTTCGGCGTGCGCGCCAAAACCACAGGCTATACCGATACCAGTCTGCGCCTGCGCGTCAGCATGGAGGATAAGCCGATGGTCGGCTATGCCCGAACGGGCATCATTTCCGCACGGTATCCGGCGGACACCCAATGAGGTGATGCGGGCATACTAAGCAGTATGAAGGCTTCGATCAGCCGCAGGTCGCGGTGAGGATCTCGACCCGCAGCCGGTCGGCTCGTTCTGGGCGACGTGCAGGCGACCGTCCGTGGGCGCTCGGGCGTTGGGCGCACGGTCACCTCGGGCGGCGTCCGCGATGTGGCGGAGGACGCGAAGGTTGGCTTCTACCTGTTCTCGGGAGATCCTGATCTCACGCACAATCCATATGGTCGAGCCGGTGGAACGGTGGGGTCTGCGGCATGAGGTCCATCCCGGCGACCTGATCCACGCGGATTGTCATGGCGCGATCGTAATTCCTCACGAGATCGCCCCGTCGGCCGCCGCGTGCCGGCAGGCGGTAGAGCAGAGAGGACGCCCTTCTGCTCCCCCTGCCGAAAGCGCTGTCCGGAGGAGCCGCCGCGTCACTGCGAGATGAAAGTCATGGCATGGCGTGTGCGGAAATGACCCGCCGCCGCGCCGCAATCGGCAAAGTCAAAAGGAGGCCGTATGTTTTCAGGAACAAAAAATTAAAAATCGCCCGGCAGATCCGCCGCGATATCGTTACCATGATACCGCACCAGCCGGCTCAGTCATCGAACTGTCTCTTTCTGCCCGCGTCTGCTGCTCGCGACGCTGTGTTTCACGGACCAGTTCACTGCGACCCTTCCTCCCAGATTGACAGGCGCGACCGGTTCTGCATCCTTCCAGGGAACATGCCGCGCCGGTGGCCCCAGTGTCCAACTCACGCACGCCGTGGCTTTTTCCCTCCTGAGGGCACCGCTCCGCGCGCTGCGCCAGCGACTCCAGCTAAAGGACACCCCAAAAAGGATGCGACGCCCGGCTTGGACTGTTCCTCAGTTCGCTCGGTCAAGGGCTCAGCATTGCAAACGGTATTGCCTTTGCGTTGCAGCGGCGCGGTTCGGACGCGCGCGTCTACTGCCTGATAGGGTGATGGAGAGCTACAGGAAGGCCGGTATGGGAGGGCAGCATGTTCCCCCCAGCGGGCTGGACAATATATGCGCCTCGTCGACTGTAACGTTTCGGCGACGGCCGCGTCGATGAATCAAGTGCAGCCGCTCACCAGTGGGAGGCTTTCCGCTGGAACGTGATGAAACGGACGGGCACGACGTCAGCGCACCGATTTACTCCGCCTATCAGGCCGCACGCGCCTGTGAAGGGCAGGCCGACCGTTATCTCGCCCAATGCGTAAAGGGCAAGGGCGTTTCCTATATGGAAAACAGCGCAAAAATGGCATGGAACCGCGCCAAATGATGAAGAATATGCACAGGCGATGGCAGAGCTGGAGGTGGAAGCATGAAGGGGATACGCCTATGCGCGACGGATACGGCAAAGCGCTCCTTAAACTCAGCCGTCTGCATGAGGATGTGATGGTTCTGGATGCGGACGTGGCTAAATCCACCCGTTCGGAATGGGTCAAGCAGGAAAACCCCTCATACTTTTTTTGGATTGCGGCATTTCCGAACAGGATATGGTCGGCACAGCCGCCGGCATGGCCCTTGCCGGGCTTACCCCCTTTGTATCAACCCTACGGCGTGTTCCTTGCGGGCCGCGCCTGGGATCAGATCCGCAACACCGTCTGCTATAACCACCTGAACGTTAAGCTCGCGGGGGCGCATGGCGGCATCTCGGTCGGGCCGGATGGTGCCACACATCAGGCGCTTGAGGACGTGGCGCTGATGCGTACTTTGCCGGTATGACGGTTGTCGTCCCCTGCGACGCAATCGAGACCCGCAAGGCGACGCTTGCCCTGTATGACCACCCGGGCCGTGCTTTATCCGCTTCGGCCGCGAAGCGGTCCCTGTCATAACGGATGAGGACACTCCTTTTTTGTACTCGGTAAAACCGTCTGGTATGCGACGGCAGCGATATGGTATTCCTCGCAAACGGTTACCTTGTCCATCAGGCGATGCGGGCTGGAGCAGCTCTCTGCCGAAGGCATTTCTGCCCGCGTCGTCGACGTGCATACCGTCAAAGCCTCTTGACCGTGAGGACGTCATCCGGCACGCCTCGGAAACCGGCGCTGTTGTTACCTGCGAGGAGCATCAGGTCATCGGTGGGCTGGGCAGCGCGGTATGCGAGACGCTTTCGGAGAGCGTCTGCGTACCGGTCGAGCGTATCGGCGTGCAGGACAGCTTTGGCGAATCCGGCACGCCGGAGGAGCTGATCGACAAGTACGGCCTCGGCGTAGATTCCCTGTGCGCAGCAGCGCGGCGGGCCGTGCAGCGCAAAACGTCCCGTTAAAAATTTCCCTTAAGAACAGGAGTTGTCATGGATATCCATGCAAAACAAAGCCTTTCGCAAAAGCAAACCCCTGTCCCACGCACAGGTACAATCTCTGAACGTGCTTGCCATGACCGGAGACGAACTCGAGCGGTTTCTCCAGCGCGAGCTGGAGGATAACCCGTTACTCGAACCGCCCGAATACACCGACAGCTCTTTTTCCGAACCATTTTCCCTTTTCGGGACACGGCGCACCCTCCGAAGCTCCGGAACACGGAGACATCCGCTCCCCCGATCGTCCGTCCCTTCGCGACCATCTGCTCAGCCAGCTCAACGAGCGCTCCATGTCGTCTGCCGAATGGGGCTGCATGCAGTTTTTGATTGATTCGCTCAGCGCGCAGGGCTTTCTGGACGTTTCCACACAAGAGGTTTCCCAACTCCTGCATCTGCATCCTGAGCAGGTATCGCGCTGCATGGCGCGTCTCCCTCTCTGGAACCGCCAGGCATCGGCGCGCACGACATCGGCGACTGTCTGTTTCTGCAACTGGAGCGGCTGGGTCTCGGGAATACCGCCTTTGATACCTTGCTGCACTCCTACCCTGGAGGATCTCGCAGCCGGGCGCTTTTCCAAAATCACAGGAAGCCGGTATTTCCAAGCTTTCCAGCGGCGCTGCACGGGAGGCGGTCCGCCATTGACCCGCATCCCGCCGCAGCCTTTACCGGTGGCCAGACGCAATACATCGTTCCGATCTGGTGTTGCAGCTACACCGATGGAGAATGGAATATACATATCAATGACCGCTGGATGTGGGTTCGGTTGGCATATCCACGCTGTATGACAGGCTGCTCCGTTCGGACGACCGGCCGGAGGTCAAGGCTTACTCATGCCGAACGGCTCGCACAGGCCAAATTTGTGCTTACCTGCATCGAAAAACGCCGCGCAACCCTACCGAAATCGCCAGGCCGCGTTGTGGTCTGGCAAAGTGATTATCTGCTATATGGCAAGCCGCTGAAAACTCTTACCTTTCATCAGCTGGCGGCAGCGATGGTGTGCATGAATCTACCGTCAGCCGCGGTGTGTGGGGACAAATATATCAGACCCGCGTAAAACCCTGCCGCTGCGCGACCTGTTCACCGTGTCTCTTGATGCAGAACAGGGCATCAGTCAGGCGCAGGCTATGCAGGCATTGCGAAAGCTGATTGAGGAGGAAGATAAAACACGCCGCTGAGCGATCAGGCGCTGATGGAACGGCTTGAAGGCGGAGGGTATCCCGCTTGCCCGCCGCACAATTGCAAAATACCGTGAATCGCTTGGGATCCCATCCGCAGCCCAGCGAAAACGTTGAAAAGGAGTCCTGCCCTATGAAATTCCCTGTTGAAACCATCCGCACATTGGAGAAGCCGTGTCGGTCCAAGGCCGGTATGTCTCCGGAAGCGCCAGAAATCTTTATCGATGTATGATTGTGCCGACCTGCGCCAATGTGCGCTCGCACGGTATCACCAAATTCCGCGGTTATCTATCCCGCGTCGAGCACGGCGTATCTGATATCAGGGCCGAGCCGACTATCGTCGAACCGCACCCGCCGCACTTGCTGTAGACGGGAACAACGGCATGCGGTACCACGATCCTGGAAAGCGATGAGAAGCCTGTATCAAACCGCCCGTGAAAACGGCGTAGCCTTCGCCACAATTAAAAATGCTTCCCACCACGGCTTCGGCGGTTACTATGTCATGCATGCCGCCGAGCAGGGTATGATCGCTTTTGAGGTTTGCAACTCGCCCAAACTGGTCGCCCCGTTCGGCGGCGCAAAGCCCCTGCTGGGCACAAACCCGATGTCGATCGCGCTATTCCCGCCGGCCCGGCGCCCCATGCTGGTCTGCGACATGGCAACCAGTGTTGTGGCAAAAGGAAAAAATCGCGCTGGCTATAAAGGAAGGCCGTTCGATCCCTGATACACGGGCGCTTGGATGCGAGGGCCGCAAAACGACCGATCCGTTGCGGCAAACATCGGCGTGCTTCTTCCTTTCGGGGGGACCCAAAGGGATATGCGCTTGCACTGATTATCGATGTGCTGTGCCACAGTCTTGCCGGTGCAAACGACCAGCATATCGCGCGTATTTGAAAACCTGGAGGAACTTCCAACATCGGCTATTGCATGTGCGTAATTGATATTAGCAAGTTCCTCCCACTCGCGGAGTTCCAGCAGGCGTAGACGATCTGTTCGACAGTATCAAAAGCCACCTGTCCGCCCGCCGAGGGGTTCGACCGGCGTGCTCATCCTGGTGAAATCGAATATGCCGCAGCGCAAAAAAACAGGGGAGGATGGTATCGAACTCTCCGAGCCAGTCCTAAAGGAGTTCCGCGAACTTTCTGAAAAATATCAGGTGGACTACCCATTTTAAGACCATATCACTTAACCTCTTTTTTCAATATCGCGCGACAGCGCAAAGCAAAGGTACCGCGTTTGCGGTACCCCGCACGCTTTTTTTAACCAATTCTATCTTACCTTTGATACGGAATCGTAACGCTTCACGAAAAGCAAAATTGAATTTTTATAGTTTATAGTGGAATAATTTCCTTACCGCGGGAAATAAAAGCTTTTTCCCCTGTCACGCTCTCATATATCCTGAAGCGCTTACCCTTTTCCGATGTTTCGATTGCTATTCTTCCTGTTTCGTTCTTCCACGTTCTTTGCTTGACCCACGTCGCTCTCAGGCCGCAGACATGCCGGCACACCACCGTCCCCGCCTTAACACTTGGGCGCCCGCAGCGTGATCTGCCTGATTTGCTCCATCACCGGAAAGATCATCTCCTTGGGGATAGGTGCGGTCAGTCTCACACTCGCAAGCGGCAGGACGCCATTTTTCCACCAGAATCGAACTCGCAATCGTCCGCTTAGGAGCAGTCAACTCCTGCCGCACATACTGTTCCCCTTTCGGGCAAGGTGTGTCCACGACCGACAAAATTTTTCCATTGTCCCATTCAGCCTCGATTCACAGCCGTTCGGGCAAATGATACAAGTATACTGTTTTTTCATTCACTGCTTTTACCTCCAGCGCGCCTATCCGGCGCAGGTTTCCCGCTTTAACCGCAAGCTGACCATCTGCGGGGATCGCCTTTTTCACGTTTCGACACGACCTCACGCCCGTCCCTGCCGCGCACGACCCGGGCGGCGGTCCCGATAATGCCCTGTCACGCGCAGCGAAGCCGCCGTTCCCACTCACCCGCTGCGGCACGGTATGTCCCCGGCCGGCTTCGACCGCCAGGTTGCAGGGTACGGGCGGGTTCCGCGACATACGCCGCCACGCTACGCCAGCGTCCCCGCTTCCAGCGACACAAAATCGACGAGGTCATGCACATGTAACACGTTACCCGCTGAAAGATCCCCGGCACGCTGGTCTGCAGCGCTTCATCCATCGGCTGCTCCGTTCGTGCGAGGATCTATTACAATACCCGCGCCCTCAGAAGTTGATTCTCTGGGATCAATCCGACCGACAGAATTAGCGTATCGCATGTATACTCCTGTTCTGTGCACGGGATCCGGGCGTCTGTCCACGTCAACTTCAGCTATCAGACACCGGTCAACCGCGTCCGGCAAAGTGGATCTCCGTGACTGTATGGCTGAGATACAGCGGGATGTCGTAATCGTCCAGCATTGCACGATATTGCGCGCGCAGCAGGCCGCTCGGATGCGGCAGCAGCTCCGAATACTGCCTGCACATGCGCACCTTCCAGCGTCAGTCGGCGCCATGATCATGCCAATATCACCTGAGCCAAGAACCAACGACCCCTCCCTGCGGCATGCGGTTATACAGGTTCATGTACGCCTGTGCCGACCCCTGCGGTGAACACGCCGGAAGGGCGCTCGCCTGTATGCCAAGCGAGCCGCGACTACGCTCCTTGCACCCCATGGCGAGCACGACCGCTTTGGCCTCATATTGCCGAAGCGCTGCGTGTAGCGC
>VOFH01003872.1_pt1 | contig 31876 bp, 30 predicted proteins | sample 5384091 | NCBI WGS metagenome assembly VOFH01 (sample SAMN12384727, study PRJNA508395) | human gut metagenome | isolation source: healthy gut G | host: Homo sapiens
GGGCGAGTACTTCGCGGGCGTGCACGTCGAGAACCTCTGAACGACCAGCGCGCGATGCTGCGCCGCAAGTACTCGGGTTCGTCTTCCAGGGGTTCAACCTCCTGGCGCGCACGACGGCCTTGGAAAACGTCGAACTCCCGCTCATCTACCGCGGGATGTCGACCAAAGAACGCCACAAGTTGGCGCGCGCGGCCTTGGACCGTGTGGGTCTGCTTGAGTGGGAGACCCACACCCCGGCCGAACTCTCGGGCGGGCAGCAGCAGCGCGTCGCGATCGCCCGCGCGATCGTCACGCGCCCGAAGCTCCTTTTGGCCGACGAACCGACGGGGAGCTTGGACAGCGCGCGAAGCGTGGAAATCATGGAGCTCCTCCGGGAGCTGAACCGCGAGGACGGCATCACCGTCGCGCTCGTCACGCACGAGCCCGACATGGCGACCTACGCCTCGCGTAGGATCATCTTCAAGGACGGCCATCTCGTCGATGACGGACGGGGAGGCGGGGCATGATCTGGAACGCCTTTCTTCTTGCGCTGCGCCAGATCTGGCGCAATCCGATGCGAAGCCTTTTGACGGTGCTGGGCGTCGTCATCGGCGTCGCCGCGGTCGTCACGATGGTGACGGTCGGGAACGGCGCCTCGGACGCGATCCGCACGCAGATCGAGAGCTTCGGGAACAACCAGCTGATGCTGCGCCCCGGCATGCGCCTGGGGCCCGGCCAAAAGGTGGGCGCCCCCGACTTCAAGTTGGAAGACGCCGAAGCGCTCGTCAACCAGCTGGCCGGCATCGAAGCCGTGGCGCCGCAGACCTCGAAATCGCTCACGATCGTCGCCGAAGGCCGCAACTGGCAGACGAGCGTCATCGGGACCGACAACAACTACTTCACGATCGACAACCGCGAGTTGGAGAGCGGCCGCTACTTCGAAGACGCCGAACTCATGGCGGGCTCGGCCGTGTGCGTGATCGGCGGGACGATTCAGCGTGAACTCTTCGGCGCGAACGTCGACCCGGTCGGGAAGTCGCTTCGCACCGGCGGGTTCTCCTGCCGCGTGGTGGGGCTTTTGAAGACCAAGGGCACGGCCGCGATGGGCGGCGACCAGGACGACCTGGTCGTGATGCCGTTGAAGACCGTGCAGCGCCGCATCCTGGGCGAAAGCCGCGTCGCGAGCCTGATGCTTCGCATCAACGCGGACTCGGACCGCGAGCGCCTCAAGGACGCCGTGCGCGACCTGATGCGCGAGCGCCGTTCCTTGTCCGAGGGCGACGACGACAACTTCCAGATCATGGACACGGCGGAAATCGCCGCGAAGGTCGCCTCGACCACGCAGATCATGACGACGCTCCTGGCGGCGGTCGCCGCGGTGAGCCTCGTCGTGGGCGGCATCGGGATCATGAACATCATGCTGGTGTCGGTTACCGAGCGCACGCGCGAAATCGGCATCCGCCTCGCGATCGGCGCCTTGGGCCGCGAAGTGCAGCTGCAGTTCCTGATCGAGGCCCTCGTGCTCGGGTGCCTGGGCGGGATCCTGGGGCTCGTGGTCGCGCTGGGCGCTTCGAAGATCTTGGCGAGCGTCATGAGCGTTCCCTTCCTCTTCAACCCGGGGATCAACCTCCTCGCCTTCACGGTGTCGGCCCTGACCGGCGTCGTCTTCGGGTACTTCCCGGCGCGGCGCGCGGCGAAGCTCGACCCGATCGAAGCGGTGCGCCACGAGTAAGCGCGGACCGGCTGTAAAAACAAAACGGGCGGCCCCCTGCGGGACCGCCCGTTTTTCAATTCAGGTCGGCAGCCGATCAGAACGGAACGTCTTCGTCCAACGTGTCGATCGAAGCGCTCGTCGCGGGCGCGGCGGCCGGAGCGGCAGCCGGACGGGCGGCGGGACGCGGCTGCGATTCGAAGCCGTCCGGGCGGCGGGACGCGGGGCCCAGCCGCCGGACTGACCGCCGCCGGCGGTCGCGCCGCCGTCACCGCGGGAGGAGAGGAGCTGCATCTGGTCGCAGACGATTTCGGTCGTGTAGCGGTCCTGGCCGTTCTGGTCCTGCCACTTGCGGGTGCGCAGACGGCCTTCGATGTAGACCGGGTTCCCCTTATGGAGATATTCCTTGGCCACTTCGGCCGTGCGGCCGAACATGACGACGCGGTGCCATTCGGTCTCGGAGACGAGTTCCTGCGTCTGCTGGTTGCGGTAGCGGCGCGTGGTCGCGATCGAGAGCTGCGCGATGGCGCGGTTGCCCTCCGCGGTGTAGCGGACGTCGGGGTCCGCGCCGAGATTGCCGAGAAGAATGACCTTGTTGACGGAAGCCATAACTATACCCAAAAACTAAAAATTTACTTACACATCAAGGGCTTCGCCCGTTTCGTGCGTCGTCCTGCGGGGCTCTTTGAGGTTCCTCGCACCGACGAACCAGATGAGCATAGCAAAAGCCGCCGCGGCGAATACGGCCTCCGCGGAAAAATGTTCCGAGATCCACCCGCCCAGAGCGCCGCCCACGAAGAGGCCGATGTTCTGTGTCGTGTTGTAGATGCCGAGCGCCAACCCCTTATCGGCTTTGGGCGACGCGCGGGAGATGAGGCCGGGAAGCGTCGCTTCGAGGATGTTGAAGCAGCCGAAGAAGAGCGCGAGCAGGAACGCGATCTCCCAGACGGAGTGCATGAGGAAGACGAAGAGGACGAAGACGACCGTCATCACGAGGATGATGATCCGCTGGAGCTTCGTCACGGCCCCGGCGCGCTCGGCCCAGCCGATCGGCTTCATCATCACCGCGAAGCCGAAGAGCACCGCCGGAAGGTAGATGTACCAGTGGTGGAGGACGGGAAGCCCCATCGATTCGAGGCGGCCCGGCACGACGACGAAGAGCGCGGTCAGAACCGCGTGGAGGATGAAGATCCCCAGGTTGAGCCTGAGGAGCTGCGGGTCGAGCGCGATCTCCTGCCAGGGGCGGTGCGCTTCGACTTCCGAGCGCCCGGTCTTGGGTTCTTCCGGCGGCGTCACCCAACGGACGACGCCGATCGCGCTCACCGCGAGGATCCCGGTGATGGTGAAGAGCCCGGAGACGCCCCAGAGTTCGGTGAGTGGCGGCGCGATCACAAGCGAAAGGGCGAACGTGAGCCCGATCGAGGCGCCCACCAGCGCCATCGCCTTCGTGATGACGCGCTCGCGCACGGCGTCCGAAATGAAGGCCGTGACCGCGGCGGAAATGGCGCCCGCTCCCTGGAGCGCGCGCCCGAGCATCACGACGCCCAGATGGTCGGCGCACGCGGCGATGAAGCTCCCGATCGCGAAGATGACGAGCCCCAGGACGATGATGGGCTTTCGACCCCAGCGGTCCGAGGCCCAGCCGTAGGGGATCTGCAGAATGCCCTGCGTGAGGCCGTAGATCCCGAGCGTGACCCCGACCCAGAAGTGGTCGTCGCCGCCCGGGAGCTGATGCGCGTAGACCGCAAAGACCGGGAGGATCAGAAAGTTCCCGAGCATGCGCAGCGCGAAAATGCCCGCAAGCGAGAGACTCGCGCGGCGTTCCTTCGGCGTCATGCGGTGTGCGGTGTCGGTGGTGTTCGTTCGCATCGTTCTTGGCGGCTCGTATTTCCGGGATCCGGTCGGTGTTGGGGGTGGTTGGAGACGTGCCGGGCAGTCTATAGTAGAAATTTCGCATTCAACCTTAAGGTCAAGGTCAAACCGTGGACGTCATTTCGGTCCGGGGCGCCGCCACGCACAATCTCAAGCACGTCGACGTCGATCTGCCGCGCGGGAAGCTCATCGTCATCACGGGGCTTTCGGGCTCGGGGAAGAGTTCGCTTGCGTTCGACACGCTCTATGCCGAGGGGCAGCGCCGCTACGTCGAGAGCCTCTCGGTCTATGCGCGGCAGTTCCTGGAGCTGATGCCGCGCCCCGAAGTCGAGTCGATCGAAGGGCTCTCGCCCTCGATTTCGATCGACCAGAAGAGCGCGGGGAGCAATCCGCGCTCGACCGTCGGCACGGCGACCGAATTGGCGGACTACCTGCGCCTCCTTTTTGCGCGCGCCGGGACGCCCCACTGCCCGACCCACGGTCTTGCGCTTCGCGCCGACCCCGTGGCGGCGATGGTAGACCGCACGCTCACGCTCTCGGAAGGCGTGCGCCTCATGGTGCTCGCCCCGATCGTGCGGGGCGGCCAGAAGGACGTCGGCCGCGAAATCGAGCCGCTCTTCGTGAAGGGCTTCACGCGCTTCCGCATCGACGGTGAGGTCGTCATGCTGGAGCGTGCGCCGCTCCCCGGGGAGTTCGAAGGCGCCAAGGTCGCCGACGTCGTCGTCGACCGCCTGCGGGTGAAGCCCGACGTGCGCGAGCGGCTCTCGGAGAGCTTCCAGAGCGCCGCCGAAATTTCGGGCGGCCGCGTCATCGCGGCCGAGATGGACGGCGACGCCGAGTACGCCTTCACGACGCGCTACGCCTGCCCCGAGTGCGACTTCACCGTGGGGTCCTTGGAACCCCGGCTCTTCTCCGCCAACAGCCCCGTCGGGTGCTGTCCCACGTGCCGCGGCACCGGCGTGAGTTCGGACTTTTCCTTGGAGCGCATCCTGCGCGATCCGACCGCGAGCCTGGAGGGCACCGCCCTTGAGGGTTGGGGTCCGATGTCGGGCGCCAACTGGGCGAAGTTGGTGCGCCTTTCGCAGACCGCGGGCTTTTCGCTCTCGACCCCCTGGCGCGAACTCTCCGAAGACGTCCGCAGCATGGTGCTCTACGGGGGCGGTGCCGCGGAGCGGCTCGATCCGCCCTTCATCGGGGTCGTCAACGAACTGCGCCGCTTCTGGGCGCAGTCGGACAATCCCCTGCGGCGGGCGCTTGAGCGCTTCCGCGCCGAGGTGACCTGTACCGACTGCGGAGGTTCGGGACTCTGCGAAACCGCGCGCCACGTCCGCCTGGGCGAAGGCGACGCGATGAGGACGCCTCGAACTGAGCGCCGAGAGCCTCTCTTCGCTCGACCGCTACTTCGCCGACTTCAGGCTCTCGGGCGCGAAGGCGCAGGTGGCGGACCGCATTCTCTCCGGCATCACGTCGAGGCTCCGGTTCCTGAACGACGTCGGCCTCGGCTACCTCACGCTCGGGCGCCGCGCCGACACGCTCTCCGGAGGCGAGAGCCAGCGCATCCGTTTGGCGAGCCAGATCGGCTCGGGCCTCACCGGCGTCCTCTACGTTTTGGACGAACCCAGCATCGGGCTTCATCAGCGCGACAACGACCGCCTGATCGAAACGCTCCGCCGTCTGCGCGACCTCGGGAACACCGTCGTCGTGGTCGAACACGACGAGGACGCGATCCGCGCGGCGGACTTCGTGGTCGACATGGGGCCGGGCGCGGGCGAAGCGGGCGGCCGGATCGTCGCGGCGGGGACGCTCGCCGAAGTGACGGCGAATCCGGAGTCCTTGACGGGCCGCTACCTCTCGGGGAACGTCGCGAAGCGCCCCCCGCGCCCCGCGTTCGACGCGAAGGCCGCGGATTGGCTGGAGTTGGTCGAGGCTTCCGGGCACAACCTCAAGGACGTGACGCTGCGCATTCCCATGGGCGCGATGACGACCGTCGCCGGGATCTCCGGCTCGGGGAAGTCGTCGCTCGTCCTCGACACGCTGCTGCCCGCCTTGGCCGCGCACTACCACCGCGCGCAGACGGTGCCGCTTCCCCACCGCGAAATCCGGGGGCTCGAGCACTTCGACAAGGTGATCAGCGTCGACCAGAGCCCGATCGGCCGCACACCCCGCTCGAACCCCGCCACCTACACGGGGCTCTTCTCGGCGATCCGCGACGTCTTCGCGCAGACGCTCACCGCGCGCGAGCGCGGCTACGACGCGCGCCGCTTCAGCTTCAACACGAAGGGCGGACGCTGCGAAGCGTGCCAGGGCGACGGCGTCGTCAAGGTCGAGATGCAGTTCCTCCCCGACATCTACGTCGCGTGCGACGTCTGCGGCGGGAAGCGCTACAACCGCGAAACGCTCGAAGTCCGCTACAAGGGGTTGTCGATCGCGGACGTGCTGGAGCTCACCGTCGAGGAGGCGATTCCGTACTTCGACGCGCATCCCGGCATCGTGAGGAAGCTCGAGACGCTGCGCGACGTCGGGCTCGGGTACATCCGCCTGGGGCAGAGCGCCACGACGTTCTCCGGGGGCGAGGCCCAGCGCATCAAGTTGGCGACGGAACTCGCCCGCACCGACACGGGCCGCACGCTCTACATCCTGGACGAGCCGACGACGGGGCTTCACTTCGCCGACGTCGATCAGCTTTTGGACGTGCTGCGGCGGTTGACCGCCCTCGGGAACACCGTGCTCGTGATCGAGCACAACCTCGATGTTTTGGCCTCGAGCGACTGGGTGGTCGACATGGGGCCGGGCGGCGGCGACGAAGGCGGCCGGATCGTCGCCGAAGGGACGCCCGAAGACGTGGCGGCGAATCCCGCGAGCGTCACGGGGCCGTACCTTGCTAAACTCATCCCCAAGCACCGAAACGGCGGTTGATGTGGAAAAGCCGGGGATTTTGCGTGAAGCCTTTGATTTTCAAAGACAAAAAATGTGGATAACCCGTGAGTCCGCGCGCCAGCCGAGGATGCGCGCGCTCTTGTCCGGGCAGGCGTACACCGTCGGCAGATCGCCCGCGCGGCGCGGCGCGATGCGATAGGGCACGTGCACGTGGTTGGCCGCTTCAAAGGCGTGCACCATTTCGAGCACGCTGTAGCCCCGGCCGGTGCCGAGGTTAAAAATGCTCTCGCCCGTGTGCGCCGCCATGTAGGCGATGGCCGAGACGTGGCCGCGCGCAAGATCCATGACGTGGATATAGTCGCGCACGCCGGTGCCGTCGGGCGTGTCATAGTCGTCGCCGAACACGTTCAGGCACTCCAGCCGGCCGATGGCCGTCTGCGAGATGTAGGGCATGAGGTTGTTCGGCACGCCGCGCGGATCCTCGCCGATGAGGCCGCTCGGGTGCGCACCGATGGGGTTGAAGTAGCGCAGCAGCACGACCGACCAGCTCGGATCGGCCACCACACAGTCGCGCAGGATCTGCTCGCAGACGTACTTCGTCCAGCCGTAGGGGTTCGTGCAGCCGCCGGTGCGGGACGTCTCGTAGAGCGGCATATCGTTGTCGCCGGAGTACACCGTCGCCGACGACGAGAAGATGATCTGCTTGACCCCGTGGTCGCGCATTGCCTCGCAGAGCGTGACGGTCGAGCCAAGGTTGTTGTCGTAATATTCCAGCGGCATATGCACCGACTCGCCCACGGCCTTGGGCTCGTGCTCTCGGGCGGCGGCGCGCGCGGGTTCGCGCACGCGGGCGTGCTCAAGGTCCTCGAAACCCTGGGCGTCAGAATCGACGTCGTCACCGGCACCTCGATGGGGTCGATGGTGGGCGGCGCCTACGCGGCGGGCTACACCGCGGAGGAGATCGAGAGGATCGTGCTCTCGGTCGACTGGGACCAGATGCTCGCGGTCCGGCCGGAGCGCGAACTCCTCCCGTGGCGCAGGAAGGCCGAAGACTTCCAGGGGCTCTCCTCCGCCGCGATCGAAATCACGGCGGACGGCCGGGCGCGGCTCCCCAAGGCGATCGTGCCCTCGCAGGAGCTCGACATCTTCCTCATGCGCCACACCGGGATCGTCTCGATGGTGGAGGACCTCTCCTACCTCTCGATTCCCTTTGCGGCGTCGGCCACCGACCTCATCACGGGCGAGCGCATCGTCATGCAGAAGAACTGTACCCTCGGCACCGCGATGCGCGCCTCGATGTCGGTGCCGGGCGCCTTCGCGCCCTTGAACGTCGGCGACCACATGCTGGTCGACGGCGGCCTCGTCGACAACCTTCCGGTGGAGTTGGCGCGCGAGATGGGCGCGGACGTGATCATTGCGGTGAACGTCGGGACGCCGCTCTCGGGCCGCGACGAACTCCAGTCCGTCGTGGGCGTGATGGCGCAGATGGTGAACATCCTCACCGAACAGAACGTGCGCCGCTCGATCCGCTCGCTCGGCGACCGGGACATCCTCATCACGCCGGATCTGACCGGGCTCTCCAGCACGGACTTCAAAAAGAGCGCCGACATCATCCGCGCCGGGGAGACCGCCGCGCAGACCCACGCCGAAGCGTTGGAGCGCCTCGCGCGCCCGCGCGCCGAGTGGGCGGCCTGGGACGCCGAGCGCCGAAGCCTCATCACCGAGGCACCGAAACGCACCGAGCACGTCATCAGCGCGATGCGCGTTGAGGGGAACGACATGGTGACGCCCGAGCGCGTGATCGCGGCGACCGGCATTCCGCTCAACAAGCCCGTCACGAACGAAGAGGTCGAACAGGGCGCCCGCCGCGTCTGGGCGGAGGGCTACTTCAGCAGCCTCAAGTACCGGTTCGAACCCGGCCCGGGCTCGACCGAAGTGTTGGTCTTGGAACCCCAGGAGCGTGAAGAAGGCTATTCGACGGTGCGGATCGGCGGCTCCCTGGAGACCGACTTCGAGGAGAACAACAACTACAACGTGATCTTCTCGCACACGTGGCACCTCCTCAACAGCTGGGGTGCGGAGTGGCGAAACGAAGCGGCCTTCGGCGACCAGCACCGGTTCCTCACCGAGTTCTATCAGCCGATCGGCCCCAACACGAACTGGTTCGTGGAGTTGGAGGGCTCGTACGAGCGCACGCCCTTCGACATCTACCGCGGGGGCGAACCCATCATGCGGTGGCGAAACGAGGTGCTGGACGGCCACGTCATGTTCGGCCGCGAATTCCCCGGGTTGGGCCACGCGGGCGTGATGGGCGGGTGGCTTCGCACCAAAGCGAAGCGCGAGATCGGCGTCTCGGACATGGACTACGAACAGGGCGTCGTCTCGACGGGCTACCTGGGCGGCCAGATGGTGTTCGATACGTTGGACGACGTCGACTTCCCGACGAAGGGGTATCTCTTCTCCGCGGAGGGGCTCGTCACCGAAGCCGACGCCGACGGGCGCTCGCCCTACATCTTCATGGCGGAGGCGCTCGTTCCCTGGAGCGTGGGCCCGTGGACGGCGCTCCTTCAGGTCGAAAAGGGACGCTCGACCCAGCCGGACGCCTTCCGTCTGGGCGGCGCCTTCAACATGGCGGGCGTGCCCGCAGGGCGCTGGACCGGGTCCGACTACGACTACGCGAGCATCGCGCTCGCGCGGCGCTTCGCGACGCCGCTCCTTGAAAACACGCCGATTTGGGTGGGCGGGCGGCTCGAAGCCGGCCGCGCCTACAACGGAAGCGATCCGGGCTGGTCCGAGAGCGGCGACGACAAGTGGCGTTCGTCCGCCTCCGCGTACGTCGGGCTCGACAGCGTGATCGGGCCGCTCTACCTCATCTTCGGGCGCACCCGCAACGAAGGGAGCGCGCTCTACTTCGTTTGGGGCCACCCACACTGAGGGGCGCGACCCCGAAGGAAGCCCTTACTCCGTCTTCTCGGTTTGCCCGGCAGGACCTTCCGGCGCCGGAGGCATGTTGTCGATCGCCATCTTGAGGGCGTGGAGCGACAGGTTGATTTCCGCCGAGAAGTAGAGCGTCGAGACGACGATGAGCGTGATCGCGCCCATGAGGAGCCCGCCCTCAACGTAAAGCAGACTCACGTCGGTGAAGTCCGCCAGGACGCAGAGCGTGACGAGCAGCGCCGAGAAGACCGCGGAGAGCGCCACGCAGAGCATCCCGCGGCGCACGAGGCTCGCGCGCTCGTAGATGAGGTCGATCTCCGCGTCGATCACGGGTTCGAACTTCGCCGCGGCGGTGGCGCGCTTCGCCATCAGCTGACGGATGCGGTTCGTCGCGTGGTTGTAGCGCGCCGTCATGCAGATCATCAGAAGCCCGACCCCCGAGATGAGCGTGATCGGGGTGAGCGACGAGGCGAGGATTTGGTTGAATTCGTTGATGTCGACCATGATTCACGCTCCTCAGTGCTGCGTGCGCTTCTTGCCGGGGAGGTGCTTCACCGCCATGCCGAGGGCATGGAGCGACACGCCGATCTCCACCGAGAAGAACGCCGTGGAGACGACGATCAGAAGGAGCGCCGCCACGAGAAGCAGGCTCGAGAGCGCCACGAAGCTCGTCCCGCTGAAGTGTTGGATGACGTTCGCCGCCACCATGAGGCCCGAGCACAGGGCCGAGAGCGAGAGGCAGAGCATCGCGCGGCGCAGGAAGAGCGCGCGGCGGAAGATGATCCGGATCTCGCGGTCGATGTCGGGTTCGCCCGCGAGCCCGAGGTCCTCGCGCTTTTTGATGAGCTGCCGGATGCGGTCCGTCGAGTGGTTGTAGCGGTTCGTCATGCAGAGCATGATGAGGCCGACGCCGGAGATGAGCGTGATGGGCGTGAGCGAATTCGCCAGCATGCCCTGAAACTGTGCGGCGATCATTTGTCTTCCGTCTGGGTGGGTTCTTCGTCGCGCAGGAATTCGACCTCGCGGGGCGCGACGATGCGGCGGTAGTCTTCCGTGTTGATGAAGATCGAGACGTCGCGCTGGCCCGCGTTGAAGACGAGTTCTTCGTACCGGGTGAAGAGCGACGGATCGGCGACGATCTCCAGCTCCGGGTGCAGGCTCACCGGCGGGACCGCGCCGAAGACGCAGCCCGTGAAGTTCATCACTTCGTCGGGGCTCGCGAGCGAGGCACGGCGCGCGCCGAACGCCTGGGCGAGCTTCGTGAGATCGGCCTGCATGTCGGCGGGAAGGATCGCGAGAACGTGCTTCTTGACGCCGTTGCCCTTGATCGTGCAGCAAAGGGCCTTTGCGCCCTGGCCGAGTTCGGTCCCGCGGATTTCCGAAACGGACTTGCTCGACGTGCCGCAGGCTTCGTGATGCATGACGCGGAAACGCGCGCCTCCCGCGCTGAAGCGTTCGACGAGTTGATCAAGGACGTTCTCAACCATTGGGCATACTCCGGAAGGTGTGGGGTCGTGGGGCGCCCGGACCGGGTGGATTTCGGGCGCGGGAAAAGACGAAGACGATAAAATACGCCGATCCGCGCGGTTTGGCATCTTCCCGGCCGCGCATCGGCTTTTTTTATAGGGATACTCATGACGGAAGGTACGGTGCTCTGCTTCGATTTCGGCCTCGCCCGCACGGGTGTGGCCGTCGGCAACACGCTCACGCGGACCGCCGAACCGCTCACGATCATCCGAGCGCAGACGAACGACGCGCGCTGGAAGGCGATCGAGGCGCTCGTCGCCGAATGGGATCCCGCGCTCTTCGTCGTGGGCGTCCCCGTTCACGGCGACGGCACCGACTCGACGATCACGCAGCGCTGCCGGCGCTTCGCGCGTCAGTTGGAAGGGCGCTTCCGCCGTCCCGCCAAGGAAGTCGACGAACGCTACTCGTCGGTTGAAGCCGACGACGGGAGCGGCCGCATCGACGATCTTGCCGCCGAGGTGATTCTCCGGCAGTACTTTGAAGAGAACGCCGACTGAAACGTCCGCCCTCCGACCTTTCTCCTTTTCCTTTTATGACCTCGATCCGCAAGGCCTGGCGCCTCACGCTCGTCGCGCTCCTCATCCTGATCATCCTCTTCACGGTGACCGTGCTCTTTCCCATCGCCGGGAACGCGGGCCGCGGGCGCCTCACGCGCACGTTGGCGAAGTTCAGCATGTGGGTGATGGGGATCCGCGTGCGGGTGACGGGCACGGTGCCCGACGCCTCCGCCGCGGCGATCGGCTGGGCGTCCGAGGGTCCGGGCTACATGGTCTGCTCGAACCACGTCACCTTCGTCGACATCTTCGCGCTCTCCTGCGTGCTCCCCGTGCGCTTCGTCGCGAAGAAGGAGATCGCCTCGTGGCCGGTCTTCGGGTTGATTTCGAAGCGCACCGGCACGATCTTCATCGACCGCACGCGCCGCCGCGCGGTGCTGGAGATCGCCGAAGCGATGACGAACGCGATGAAGGAGGGCCGCAACGTGCTCTTCTTCCCGGAAGGGACGACCGGGACGGGCGAAGGGCTTCTCCCCTTCCACGCGAACCTCTTCGCGTCGGCGGTGGCGGCGGAAGCCCCGATTCTTCCGGTGACGCTCCGCTACACGAAGGACGGCGCCGTGACGACGCTCGTCTCCTACGCGCACCGCGACCTCTTCACGGTCCTCAAGGACATCTGCGCGACGCCGGGCCTCGCCGTCGACATTCAGGTGCTTCCGGTCATCGAAGCCGCCGGGCGCGAGCGCCGCGACATCTGCGCGGAAGCCTCCCGCGTGATGTCCGCGGCCCTGGGCGTCGAAGACGCGACGGCCGCACTCGAGGCGAAGCGCCTCGCGCGTGCGGCCGCGGCGGAAAGGAAGGAAGAAGTGAAGGAAGAGGCGCCTGCGGCGCAGGCCTGATCACTTCTTCTTGAAGGCGAAGGGATCCGCCCAGCAGGGGCAGGGCTCTTCGAAGAACCGGCGGTCGGGGAAGCGCACCGCCGTCAGCTTCCCGCCCCAGAGGCACCCCGTGTCGATCGCGACGACGTTGGGGCGGTTGATGAGCCCCAGCATCGACCAGTGTCCGAAGCAGATCGTGAGGTCCCCGCACTTCCTCTTCGGGAACTCGAACCACGGCTGAAGCCACGCGGGGGCGTCCGCGACGCCTTCCTTCTGCTCGAAGTCCAGTTCGCCCGTATCCCGGTCGACGAAGCGCATGCGGGTGAAGGCGTTCAGAATCGCGCGCATCCGCGCGGGACCTTCGATCCCTTCCTCCCAGTGGGAGTTTCCGTACATGCCCTGGAGCCACGCGGCCCAGTCCGGGCCCGAGAGCGCGGCGGCGGCCTCGGCGGCGAGCATCCGCGCGCGCTCGATGGGCCAGAGCGGATGAATCCCGGCGTGCACGAACACGACGCCCGCCTCTTCGATCAGGAGCGGCTGACGGCGCAGCCAATCGATCAGCTCGTCGCGGTCCGGCGCCGCGAGGATGTCGCTGATCGTGTCGCGTTTGTGGGGCTTTCCGGCCCCGGCCGCGACCGCCAGAAGATGCAGGTCGTGGTTCCCGAGCGTGACGCTCGCGCGCGGGCCCAGATTCTTCACGAACCGGAGCGTTCCCAGCGAATCGGGTCCGCGGTTGACGATGTCCCCCACGAAGATGAGGCGGGCGTCGTCGGGGAACTGCTCGATGAGGCCTTCGAGGCTCTCCAGGCAGCCCTGTACGTCGCCGATGGCGATGAGCGCAGTGTCGGGCATGGTGTTCGATCCGGATGTCGTGCGGCCGCGATGTTGCCGAACGGGCGGCCGACGCGGTAAGCTCCTCGGCGCCTGCGGCGCCGTCGGTGCGGTCCATTGTAAGAGGATTGCACGGAAACGCGCGCGCCGTCACCCAACATTGACCCGGGGACCCGTCGTCCGCCGGGATAGCTGAGGATTCCCATGAAGCCCGTCCGCAAAGTCGTCTTTCCCGTCAACGGTCTCGGCACGCGATTCCTGCCGGCCACCAAGGCCATGCCGAAGGAAATGCTCCCGATCGTCGACAAGCCGCTCATCCAGTACGCCGTGGAGGAGGCGGCCGCCGCGGGGATGACCGAAATGATCTTCGTGACGGGCCGCAACAAGCGTGCGATCGAAGACCACTTCGACGCCTATCCCGAGCTCGAGCGCGAATTGGCCGAAAAGGGCAAGGACGAACTTCTGGAGATCGTCAAGAGCATCGTGCCCCCGGGCGTGAAGTGCATCTACATCCGTCAGCCGAAGGCCCTGGGTCTCGGCCACGCGGTGCTCTGCGCCGAACCCGTCGTCGGCGACGAACCCTTCGCGGTGATGTTGGCGGACGACCTGGTCGACGCGCCTTCCTCCTGCGTGGGTCAGCTCGTCAAGGCGCGCGAAGCGCAGGGCGGCGGCTCCGTCGTCGCCGTGCAGGACGTCGCGCCGGAAGAAACGAAGAAGTACGGCATCGTCAGCGTCGACGACGCCGAAGAGCGCACCGCGCGCATGCGCGGCATGGTCGAAAAGCCCGATCCCGCCGTGGCGCCCTCGCGCCTTGCGGTGATCGGCCGCTACGTCTTCGAACCCGAAATCTTCAAGCACCTCGCCGGTCTTGAAGCGGGCGTCGGGGGTGAAATTCAGCTGACGGACGGCATCTCCGCGTCGCTCGCAGACACGCCCTGCTGGGCGCACCGCTTCGAAGGCACCCGCTTTGACTGCGGGAGCAAGCAGGGGTTCTTGGACGCCACCGTCCACTTCGCCCGCAAGCGGGGCTTCCGGATCAACTGATCCCGCGGACCTTTCGGAGCAGCGCCGTCGTGGAGCGTTCGTGCTCGAACGTCACCGTGACGGTGCGCCCGCCCCAGGTGGCGGCGAGCTTCGCCTCCGGGAGGTCCTCGACGCGGTAGTCGCCGCCCTTCACGTAGATGTCGGGGCGCGCGCGGCGGACCGCTTCCAGAGGGACCTTGTCGGGAAACACCACGACGAGGTCCACGGCTTCCAGAGCCGCCAGCACGGCCGCACGGTCCGCTTCGGCGTTGATCGGGCGGTCGTCGCCTTTTCCGAGCATGCGCACCGAGGCGTCGCTGTTGACCGCGACGACGAGGCTCGCCCCGAGCGAGCGCGCCTGCGCGAGGTAGGTCACGTGACCGCGGTGCAGGATGTCGAAGACGCCGTTCGTGAAGACGACGGGGTGCGGGAGCGCCGCGGCGCGCTCGGCGAGCTCCTCCATCGTGCAGATCTTCGACTCAAATGCCGGGGCGGGAAGGCGCGTGCTCATCGTGTGGCCTTTTCAAACTGAGTGAACCAGGGAGAGGAGACCGCTTCCGCAAGACTGCGGAAGGTCTGCGTCGCGTCCGCGGACGCTTCGGGCGCCGCGCGCCCGTCGGTGCCCAAAAGCACGCGTTCGGGGCAGCCCGCGCGGGCACCTGCGGTGCAGTCGCCCGGCTTGTCCCCGAAGATGACGCTCTTCGTGAGGTCGAGCCCGAGCGTTCGGGCGGCGGTGAGGAGCATCCCCGGCTCGGGCTTCCTGCAGCCGCAGGCCTGCCGGTATTGGGGAAGCGCCTTTTCCGGGTGGTGCGGACAGAAGAAGACGCCCGCGAGCGGCGCTCCGGCGCGTTCGAACTCGGCCTTCATCCAGTCGGTGAGTTTTCCGAACGCGGCTTCGTCGTAGTAGCCGCGCCCGATGCCGGACTGGTTGGTGACGACGACCAACGCGAAGCCCGCGTCGTGAAGGCGCCGGGCGGCGTCGAGCACCCCCGGCACCCACTCGAACGCTTCGATCGTGTGGACGTAGGCGTGATCGATGTTGATCACGCCGTCGCGGTCGAGAAAGGCGGCGCGGCGCATCAGCCTTCCACCGGGTGGGCCTGAAGGAGGTACTGAACGTAGTCGCGCGTGCCTTCCTGCACGGTGCGGAAGGGCACGTCGCAGCCCGCGGCGCGCAGGTTCTCGAGATTCGCCTGCGTGTAGGCCTGGTACTTCCCCTTTAGAGCTTCGGGGAAGGCGATGTACTCGATTTCGCCCTTCGCGACGGCTTCCTCCAGCGTGAGCTCTTCGCGGCCGTCGGCTTCCCTGAGGCTGTTCACCACGGAGAGCGCGACGTCGTTGAAGGGCTGCGCACGGCCCGTGCCGCAGTTGTAGATCCCCGAGACCGGGTTGTCGAGGAAGTGCATCAGGACGTTCGTCACGTCGTCGATGTAGACGAAGTCGCGAAGTTGCGCGCCGTCGGTGTAGCCCAGGCACCCTTCGAAGAGCTTGACGCGCCCTTCGCGGCGGTACTGGAAGTACTGGTGGTAGGCGACGCTCGCCATGCGGCCCTTGTGCTGCTCGTGCGGCCCGTAGACGTTGAAGTAGCGAAGACCCACGACCGGGGCGCGCAGGAAGGGCATCTCACGGCGCAGAACCTGGTCGAAGAGGTACTTCGAGTAGCCGTAGACGTTCAGGGGTCCTTCGCAGCGGAGGTCTTCGACGAACTCCGTCTTCGCGCCGTAGGTGGCGGCCGAGGACGCATAGATGAAGGGGATCCGGAGCTCCTGCGCCCAATGGAAGAGATCGAGCGTGTAGCGGTAGTTGTTCTCCATCATGTAGACGCCGTCCTGCTCCATGGTGTCGGAGCAGGCGCCCTGATGGAAGATCGCCGTGGGCTTCGGGGCGGTCCCGGCGCGCACGCGGGCGATGAAGTCGCGCTTGTCGAAGTAGTCCGAAATGCGGCACTTCGCGAGGTTGATGAACTTCTCGCTCTTTTCGAGGTTGTCGACGGCGATCACGTCGGTGATGCCGCGCGCGTTGAGGGCGAGGACGTTGTTGCAGCCGATGAAGCCGGCGGCGCCGGTGACGAGAATGCTCATGTGAGTGCTTCCATGTGGTGCGCCCTGAGGGGCGCACGGAAATCGAATCAGTTGCCGAAGAGTTCGTCGTAGCTGACGGTGGCCGTGCCGAGCTTGCCGACGACGATGCCGCCCGCCTTGTTGGCGACGGCGACCGCCTCCTCGATGGGGACGCCCGTGGCGAGCGTGGCCGCGAGAACGGCGATCACGGTGTCGCCCGCGCCCGAGACGTCGAAGACTTCGCGGGCCTGCGCGGGAACGGTGATCTGGCCCGAGGCGCTGTAGAGCGTCATGCCTTCTTCGCTGCGGGTGAGGAGCAGGTGCTCAAGCCCGAGCGACGTGCGCAGGTTCTGCGCGCGCTCGGTCAGGTCCGCTTCGTCGCGCCAGCGGCCGACCACCTCGCGGAGTTCCGAGCGGTTGGGCGTGATCACCGTGGCGCCCGCATAGCGCGCGTAGTCGTCGCCCTTCGGGTCGACCAGAATCGGGATTTTTCGGGCGCGCGCGGCCTCGATCATCTTCGTGATGTGCGAGAGCCCGCCCTTGCCGTAGTCGGAGAGAACGAGCACGTCGGTCTCGTCGAGCAGGCGCCCGAAGGCGCCGAGGTGCTTCAGGAGCACCTCTTCGGCGGGCCAGGTCTCGAAGTCGCAGCGCACCATCTGCTGCTGACGGGCGACCACGCGCAGCTTCACCGTCGTCGCGTGACCCGGATCGAACTGGAGTTCGGGGCGGATCCCCGATTCGCGCAACAGCTTGTCGATCGTGCGGCCGGGCTCGTCGTCGCCCACCACGGAAAGAAGCGTCGAGGCGGCGCCCACGCCCGCGATGTTGAGGGCGACGTTCGCGGCGCCCCCGAGGCGCTCTTCGGTACGGTTGACGCGCACGACGGGAACGGGAGCTTCCGGGGAGATGCGCTCGGCGTCGCCGAACCAGTAGCGGTCGAGCATGGCGTCGCCCGTCACGAGAACGCGGGCGCGCGAAAGTGTGGATTTGTCCATAGGGCCTTGGGCTGCCCGGAGACTTCGCTTCGACCGCGGCTTCGTGCGCGGGAGCGGCTCGGGGCGGGTTGGCGTTGTTGATGGGTTGCCCGAATTGTACCAACCGGCCCGGGGCGCGGCGCCCCGGCGCGGAGCGCCCGGCCTCAGCGGAAAGGACCGAGGTGTACGCGGATGTGTCTGTGGGTGCGTCTGCGGGGAAGCGCGGTGCGCGGGAACCCGCGGCGCTCCGAGGCGGGCTCTCCGCCGGACGACTTCCGCCCGCACGTGCGCGCACGTGTGAGAGGTGCGGGAGCAAGACGGTAAAATAACAAGATTCTTCCCGGCGCCCGCGCGTCATCCGAACCCGAGGAAAACCCATTCATGCAGGTCGATCCTTCCATCTTCAAAGCCTATGACATCCGCGGCATCGTCGGCGTGACGCTCACCGAAGAGACCGCGCGCGCCGTCGGGCGCGTGCTGGGGTCGATGGCGCTCGAGGCGGGGGTCGACACCTTCGCCGTCGGCCGCGACGGCCGCCTGAGCGGCCCGGCCCTTGCCCGCGCCCTCATGGAAGGCGTCGCCGATACGGGGATCCGCGTCGTCGACGTCGGCGCCGTGCCCACGCCCGCGCTCTACTTTGCGGCGCACTACCTCAAGTGCGGCACCGGCGTCGCCGTGACGGGTTCGCACAATCCGCCCGAATGGAACGGCCTCAAGATGATGGTCGCGGGCGTGACGCTCTCGGGCGCGGACATTCAGCGCGTGCGCGAACGCGTCGAGCGCGAGGAGTGGACGATCGCCGAGGAGCCCGGTCTGATCGACGAGTGCGACGTCATTCCGGCCTACGTCGAGAAGGCCGTCGCCGGCGTCAGGGGCGGCGTGCGCCACCGCATCGTGGTCGACGCGGGGAACGGCATCGCCGGCCCCACCGCGATGAAGATGATGGAGCGCCTTCCCGTGGATGCCGTGCCGCTCTACTGCGACGTCGACGGCACGTTCCCGAACCACCATCCCGATCCCTCGAAGCCCAAGAACCTCGAAGCGCTCATCGAGCGCGTCATGAGCGAAGGCGCCGCCTACGGGATCGCGTTCGACGGCGACGGCGACCGCATCGGCGTCGTCACCGACACGGGCGCCGTCATCTACCCCGACCGCCTGCTCATGCTCTACGCGCAGGACATCCTGCGCACGCACCGCGGGGGCGCAGATCGTCTACGACGTGAAGTGCTCGCGGCGTTTGGTCGACTGGGTGCGCGAACACGGCGGCATTCCCGTGATCAGCGCGACGGGGCACTCGCTCGTGAAGGCGAAGCTGCGCCTCACCAATGCGCCCTTGGCGGGCGAAATGTCCGGCCACGTCTTCTTCAACGACGAGCGCTGGCTCGGGTTCGACGACGGGCTCTACGCCGCGGTGCGTTTGATTGAAATCCTCGCGCGCACGGACGACCCCTCGAAGGTTCTGATGGACCTCCCGTCGGCCGTCAACACGCCCGAACTCCAGATTCCGATGAAGGAGGGCGAACACCACGCCTTCATCAAGCGCTTCTGCGAAGAGGCCGAATTCCCGGACGCCGAAGCGGTGATCCGCGTCGACGGCCTGCGCGTCGAATGGAAGGACGGCTTCGCCTTGGCCCGCGCCTCCAACACGACCCCGGTCGTCGTGCTCCGCTTCGAGGGGGACACCCCGGAAGCGTTGGCGCGCGTGCGCACGGTCTTCGAAGCGGAAATGCGCCGCGTCGAACCCAATCTCGCCGAGCCGCGCTGAGTCTGTTGAGGAGACCCTCATGAGTTCGATCGCCGATCTGATGCATCCGCTCCTTCGCGAGAGCGCCCCGGGCGGGGTGGAGGCGAAGGCCTGCGGGATCCGTCTCGACATCTCGCGCCAGCGCATGACGCTGGACGACTTCCGCCGCCTGGTGGACTTCGCCCAAAAGCGGGGTCTTTTGGACGCGCACCGGCGCATGACGGCGGGCGAACACGTCAACGTCTCCGAAGACCGCGCGGCGCTTCACACGGCGCTTCGCAACTTCTCGCCCGAAGGCGTCATGTACGACGTCGTTCACCGCGAACGCGCCCGCATGAAGGCCTTTGCGGAACAGATCCGCGACGGGCGCCGCTGCGGCTGCCGCGGCGAGCGCATCACCGACGTGATCAACGTCGGGATCGGGGGTTCGGAAAAGGGCCCGCACGCCGTCTGGCACGCGCTGCGCGCCGCCAACCCCGAGATCCGTCTTCACTTCCTCTCGAGCGTCGACGGCGTGCTCCTGGAGCGCACGCTCGCCTCCTGCCGTCCGCACTCGACCTTGATCGTCGTCTCGTCGAAGAGCTTCACCACGCGTGAGACGCAGGTGAACGCCGCGGCGGCGGACCAGTGGCTCCTCGACCATGGCATCGTCGGCAACGACCGCGCGCGGCACATGGTCGTCGTGAGCGCGAACCCGCAGGCGGCCGAGATGATGTGCCTGCCGGAAGAAAACCTCTTTCACCTCTGGGACTGGGTGGGCGGCCGCTTCTCCGTCTGGGGCGCGGTGGGCCTTCCCATCATGATCGCGTTGGGTTCCGACGCCTTCATGGAGTTTTTGAAGGGCGCGAACGAAATGGACCTCCATTCGCTCACGGCGCCTCTGGCCCAGAATCTCCCCGCGATGCTCGCGTTGACAGCCTACTGGAACGCGACGCGCCTCGAAATCGCCTCCCACTGCCTCATGCCCTACGACGAGCGCCTGCGCGAGTTGGTGCCCTGGCTCCAGCAGTTGGAGATGGAGTCCTTGGGCAAGAACGTTTCGGTCGCCGGGGAACGCATCCCGGGCTGCACCGGGCAGGGCGTTTGGGGCGCGAACGGCAACGAAGCGCAGCACAGCTTCTGTCAGTGGCTCCGTGAAGGGACCGCGCGCACGGCGATCGACCTCGTCTGGAGCGAAATGCCCGGGCACGGCTACGCCGAGCACTACCGCGTGCTCCTTGCGAACGCCCGCGCGCAGGCCGAAGCGCTCGTCACGCGCGACCCGAGGAGCCCCTACTACAACGTCGTCAACACGATCGTGATGGAGGCGGTGACGCCGCGGCGCCTGGGCGCCCTGATGGCGATGTACGAACACAAGACGACGATGCTGGGGACGCTCTTCGGGGTGAATCCCTTCGATCAGCCGGGGGTCGAGCTGGGCAAGCGCCTCTCGCGGCGCGCCGAATCGGGGCGCGACCCCGCGACGATCGTCCGTGAGGAAGCGATGGGAGGCGAACGCCCGTGAAGATCCTCATCGTCAAGTCCTCCTCGATGGGGGACATCATCCACGCGCTCCCCGTCGCGCACGACATCCGCGAGGCGATGCCGGACGCCGAAATCCACTGGGTGGCGGAAGAGAGCTTCCAGGACATCCCGTGGCTGGCGCCCGCCGTCACGAAGGTGCACGTGCAGGCCTTCCGCCGGTGGCGAAAGAGCTGGCTCTCTTCCGCCACGCGCCGTGAAGTCGCGGCCTTCCGCCAGGCGCTCGCCGCCGAGCGCTACGACGTCGTTCTGGACATCCAGGGGCTCCTTCGCAGCGCGCTCGTCTGCCGCTGGACCGGGCGTCCCTCGATCGGCTACACGCGCCGCACGGTGCGCGAGCCGATCGCATCGTTTTTCTATTCGCGCCACCTCGACCTTCCCGAAGAGATGGGGGCGGTGCTCCGCTACCGAACTGCTGCGGCCGAAGCTTTGGGCTACCCCCTCCGCGGGGGCGACGCCGTCTTCGGGCTCGACGCCAAGGCGGAACCCGTGCCGGCAATGGCGACCCCGTACGCCGCGATGGCCGTCAACACGAGCCGCGACGAGAAGCTTTGGCCCGAAGCGCACTGGGTGACGCTCTGCCGCGAACTTTTGGCGCGCGGGCTCCCCTCCGTCTTCTACTGGGGGAGCGCCGTCGAAGAGGAGCGCGTGCGGCGGATCGCCGCGCAGGTCGAGGGCGCCGTGGTCGCGCCCCGCGCCCCGCTCGCCGCGGTGGCGGCGGGTTTGAAGGGCGCGAGCCTCACGGTCGGCGTCGACACGGGGCTCTCCCACCTGGCGGCGGCCCTGGGCTGCCCCTCCGTCGGGATCTTCGTTTCCACGCCCCTGGAGACGCTGCGGCTCTTCGGGGACGGCCCCGTCGAGAGCCTGGGCGGCGTCGGCAAGGTGCCGGGCGCGGACGAAGTCCTCGCCGCCGCAGAAAGGGTGCTCGCCCGCGGCAGGGCTTGAGCACGAACCGAACGCATTTTTCGGGAGGGCGTCCCCGGGACGCCTTCCGGTTGAAGGAAAGTTATGAAAATCACACCGGGCATGTACCGCGCCTTCACGATGGTGGCTCTCCCTCTGGCGAGCCTCTACCTGATGTGGCGCTCCCGCAAGCAGCCCGCCTACCGCGACTTCTGGGACGAACGCTTCGCGTGGTCGAGCTATCCCCCGAAGGGCGAAAAGCCCCGCGTGTGGCTCCACGCCGTGAGCGTGGGCGAAACGAACGCGGCGAAGCCGCTTTTGGAAGCCATGCTGAAGGCCTGGCCCGAGTGCGACGTTCTCCTGACGCACATGACGCCCACGGGTCGCGAAGCGGGGCGCGCCTTGGTGGACCTGGCGCCCGAGCGCATCCACCAGTGCTACCTCCCCTACGACGCGCCCTATGCGGTCGAACGGTTCTTCCGCCAGACCCGCCCGACGATGGGTGTCATCATGGAAACCGAAGTGTGGCCCAACGTCATGCGCGAAGCCGCGCGCCTCGGGATCCCGATGGTGCTCGCGAACGCGCGAGAGAGCGAAAAGTCGAAGGCGAAGGCCGAGCAGGTGATCGACGTCATGCGTCCGGCCTTCGCGAGCTTCAGCGCGGTGCTCGCGCAAAGCGACGAGGACGCGGAGCGGCTTGCGAGCTTGGGCGCCCCCAACATCACCGTTTGCGGGAGCATCAAGTTCGATCTGAAGCCCGATGCGAGCCAGCGCGCCGCGGCCCGCGCCTGGAAGAGCGAGGTCACGCGGCCCGTGGCGCTTCTCGCGTCGACCCGCGTCGGCGAAGAGGTGCGCTTTGCGAAGGCGATCGCCGCCCAAAAGGACTTCACGCGCCGTGCGCTGGTTCTCGCGGTGCCGCGCCACCCGCAGCGCTTCGACGAAGCCGCCGCGGCCTTTGAAGCCGAAGGCCTTCGCGTCGTTCGCCGCTCGAAGCTTCGCGACGCCGCGTCGATTCCGGCGGACGCGGACGTGCTTCTGGGCGATTCGATGGGCGAGATGAGCTTTTACTGCGCGTTGGCCGACATGGCCGCGATGGGCGGCTCGTTCGAGCCCTTCGGGAGCCAGAACGTGATCGAGCCCGCCATGGCGGGGACCGCCCTGGTGGTCGGCCCCTCGGTCTTCAATTTCGACAAGATCGTCCGCGACGGCGTCGCGGAAGGCGCGATGCTGCAGGTGGAGACCCCCGAGGCGGCGATCGCGCAGTTCACCCGTTGGCTCGACGACCCCGAAGCGCGCCGCGCCGCGGGCGGGCGCGCCGCTCAGTTTGCGAAGCATTGGTCGGGCGCCACGGCCCGGATGATGACCCTCCTGGAGGAAGTATGGCGGACGGCCAGAAAAAACGAATCCCTCATGTCCTGAGCATCGCCGGGGTCGACCCCTCGGGCGGAGCGGGCGTCCTGGCCGACATCAAGGCGATGTCGGCCTGCGGCGCCTACGCCTGCGGCGTCATCACGGCGCTCACGGCCCAGAACACCAAGGGTGTGACGGGCGTCATGCCCGTCCCGGCCGCGTTCGTCACCGAGCAGCTGAACACGCTCTTTGAGGACGTGCGCATCGACGCGGTGAAGATCGGGATGCTGAACGACTGCGAGGTGATCGAGGCGGTCGCCTCGGCGATCGAACGCTGGAAGCCCCGCTGGGTCGTTCTAGACCCGGTGATGGTCGCGAAAAGCATGGACCGGCTCCTGCGCGAAGATGCCGTCGAGCGCTTGCGCACGCGTCTTCTCCCCCTGGCGAGCGTCATCACGCCCAACATCCCGGAAGCGGGCGAACTCCTCGGCATCCCGACGGGCGCCGTGGCGGAGGACCCGGAAGAGAGCGCCCGGAAGCTCCGTCAACTGATGGGGCGCCGTGAGGGCGCCTGGGTGCTCCTGAAGGGCGGCCACCTCTCGGGCGAGCAGAGTACGGACCTTCTGACCGACGGTCTCGCGACGGCGCGCTTTTCCGAGCCCCGCATCGAAACCGCCAACACCCACGGGACGGGCTGCACGCTCTCCTCCGCCCTGGCCGCGTACCTCGCTTCGACGAACGACATGCTCAACGCCGTGCGTCTTGCGAAGGCCTACATCACCGGGGCGATCCGTCACGCCGACGAGCTCGACGTCGGTTCGGGCCACGGGCCCACGCACCACTTCTTCGCGATGTGGCCGAAAGTGGACGAAGGAGGGGCTTCCGACGAAGCGTAAGAATTTGTAACGGCCGCTTGACGGGAGACTTGCGTCTCGGCACAATTCTGCTTCTCAACGGCGCATTAGCTCAGTCGGTTAGAGCAGAGGAATCATAATCCTTGTGTCCGCGGTTCGAGTCCGTGATGCGCCACCAAATTCAACAAAGAAGCCTCGCCGTCCGGCGGGGCTTTTTTGTTATTCTCGTCGCGCCGTCCGGGCCCCTCCGGCCGGTGCGGCACGCCCGCCAACGTTTCCAGTCACCGGACCTAAACCGTGTTTGCTCAGAAACTCTACCTCCGCAGCTTCGGCTGCCAGATGAACGATTACGACTCGTCGCGACTCGCCGACCTCCTGAAGAGCGAGCTCGGCACCGAACGCGTCGACACCCCCGAAGCTTCCGACCTCGTCGTCATCAACACGTGCTCGATTCGCGAAAAGGCGCAGGAGAAGGTCTTCTCGGACCTCGGCCGCCTGCGTGAACTCAAGCGCGAAAACCCCCGTCTCCTGATCGCCGTCGGCGGGTGCGTCGCCAGTCAGGAAGGGGAAGGCATCATCCGCCGTGCCCCGTACGTCGACATCGTCTTCGGGCCGCAGACCCTTCACCGTCTCCCCGACATGATCCGCCGCCGCGTCGAAACCGGCAAAGCGCAGGTCGACGTGAGCTTCCCCGAAATCGAGAAGTTCGACCACCTGCCCAAGCCCGAAGCCAAGGGCGCGACCGCCTTCGTCTCGATCATGGAAGGCTGCTCGAAGTACTGCTCCTACTGCGTGGTGCCCTACACCCGCGGCGAAGAGATCTCGCGCCCGTTGGTGGACGTGCTCCTCGAGGTCGCGCAGCTCGCCGACCAGGGCGTCAAGGAAGTGACGCTTCTGGGGCAGAACGTCAACGCCTACCGCGGCCGCACGCCCGAAGGCGACGAAGCGGACTTCGCGATGCTCTTGGAGTACATCTCGGAAATCGACGCGATCGAGCGCATCCGCTACACGACGAGCCACCCGCGCGAATTCACCGACCGCATCATCGACTGCTACCGGCGTCTCCGAAGCTCGTCAACCACGTGCACCTTCCGGTGCAGGCGGGCTCCGACCGCGTGCTCGCGGCGATGAAGCGCGGCTACACCGCGCTCGAATACAAGTCGATCATCCGGCGCCTGCGCGCCGCGCGCCCCGGGATCGTCGTCGCGACCGACTTCATCGTGGGCTTCCCCCGGCGAAACCGAAGCGGACTTCGAGCAGACGATGAAGCTCCAGGAGGAGATCGGGTTCGATGCGAGCTTCAGCTTCATCTACAGCCCGCGCCCGGGCACCCCGGCCGCGCGTCTTCCCGACGACACGCCCTATCAGGTGAAGCTGGAGCGCCTGCAGCGCCTTCAGGCCGCCAACGACGCCCGCGCGCAGGAAATCAGCCGCGCGATGGTGGGCGGCGTCGAGCGCGTGCTGGTCGTGGGGCCCGCGCGCCGCGGCGAAGGCTTCCTCATGGCGCGCACCGACAACAACCGCATCGTCAATTTCCCCGGGCCCGAAAGCCTCATCAATCAGATGGTCCGGGTGAAAATAACGGAAGCGTTCCCGCATTCGCTGGGCGGCGAGCTCTGCGAAGACGGGGAGTGAATTTCACCCGACGCGAAACCATACGAAGGAAGGGAGAACGTTTTGACGAAGAACTTTGATGGCACCGCTGAGGCGCTCACGTTTTCGAGCGCCGCCGACAACACGACACTCGCGCTCGTGTGCGGGCCTCTGGACGAAAACCTGAGGGAGATGAGTTCGGTTCTGAACGTGGAGATCCGCCGCCGCGGGTCGACCTTCCGTGTGGCGGGCGAAAAGACCGCCGCGGAGCGCGCCGTGCGCGCGATCCGCGGTCTCATCGAAGAGACGGAACGCTCGGCCGAACCCGTGACGAAGGACGCCGTGCAGTGGCGCTTCGTCGCGGAGGACGATCAGTTCCGCGCGGGCGTGACGGACGAGGAGCTCGGCCCGACGGTGGACCTGAAGACCCGCCGCCGCGACCTCCAGGGGCGCACGCCGAACCAGCGCCAGTACCTGCGCGCGATCCTCTCGCACGACATCAGCTTCGGGATCGGCCCTGCGGGGACCGGGAAGACCTATCTTGCGGTCGCCGCCGCGGTCGACGCCTTCGAGCGCGGCCAGGTGGAGAGGATCGTCCTGACGCGCCCCGCCGTCGAAGCGGGCGAGCGTCTCGGCTTTCTGCCGGGCGACCTCACGCAGAAGGTGGACCCCTACCTGCGGCCGCTCTACGACGCGCTCTTCGACCTGATGGGGTTTGAAAAGAGCCAGCGCCTCATGGAGCGCCAGTCGATCGAAGTGGCGCCCCTGGCCTACATGCGCGGCCGAACCTTGAACAACGCCTTCGTCATCCTCGACGAAGCGCAGAACACGACGCCCGAGCAGATGAAGATGTTCTTGACGCGCATCGGGTTCGGGTCCCGCGCCGTCATCACGGGTGACGTGACGCAGATCGACCTCCCAAAGGGCGTCAGGAGCGGCCTCAAGCACGCCGCCGACATCCTCGCCGACGTGCGCGGCATCGCCGTCACGCGCTTCACCGCGCGCGACGTCGTGCGCCATCCGTTGGTCGCGCGCATCGTGGAAGCCTATGAACGCGCGGGCGGCGCCGACGCCCAGCGCTGAGCATTCGAAGGAGAACCTACATGACCGAGAACGCGCCCACGCTCACCGTGCACATGCAGCAGCGCTCGAAGTTCCCCGAACTGCCCGACCGCCGCGTCATGCTCCGCTGGATGCGCGCCGCCGTCGAGACCGACGCGGAATTCACCGTGCGCTTCGTCGACCTTGAAGAGGGCCGCGAGCTCAACCACCAGTTCCGCGGCCGCGACTACGCGACGAACGTGCTCACGTTCGACTACGCGCGCGAGCCCGTCGTCATGGCCGACATCGTGATCGCGGTGCCGGTGCTCGTGCGCGAGGCCGAAGAGCAGGGGAAGACCTTCCGCGAGCATCTCGCGCACCTGCTCGTCCACGGCGTCCTTCACGCCCGCGGCTACGACCACCTCGACGAGGAGGAGGCCGAGGAGATGGAGGCGCTCGAGACGAAGATCCTCACCGGGTTGGGGTTTCCCAATCCCTACAGCGATCGGATCGGCATGGTGCACGACTAAACGTGTATCCTGAAAGCTCGAATCCGTTTTCCCGCATCCATGCAGAACAACGAACCTCCCAGTACGAAGCCGAAAGGCTTTTTCGACCGCCTTGCGGCGGCATTCCACGACGACGCGCCCGCCGACCGCGAGGCCGTCCGCGAAACTCTTCGCGAAGCGCTTGAACGCGGACTGATCGACACCGACACGTGTTCGATGATGGAGGGCGCGCTCACCGTTTCGGAGCTGCGCGCCCACGAACTGATGGTGCCGCGCTCGCAGATCTACGCGATCGACCTCTCAGAGCCTCAAGAGACGTGGCTCTCGATCGTGAACGAATCCGGCCACTCGCGTTTCCCCGCCGTCGACGGCGACCTCGACAACGTGTTGGGGTTGATCCACGCAAAGGATCTTCTGAAGCTCATCACGAAGCCCGACCTCGACGTGAAGACGCTCCTGCGTCCCGCGCGCTTCATTCCCGAGAGCCAGCCGACGAACGTGCTCCTGCGCGACTTCAAGGCGACGCGCTCGCACATGGCGCTCGTGATCGACGAATTCGGGAGCGTCTCGGGCCTCATCACGATTGAGGACGTTCTGGAGCAGATCGTCGGCGACATCTCCGACGAATTCGACCGTGAGGACAAGTCCGGGAACATCGTCCCCGACGGGAAGGCCTGGCGCGTGAAGGCGATCACGCCCATTGAGCAGTTCAACGAATACTTCGGCGCGGACCTCGAAGACCCCTACTGCGAAACGATCGGGGGTCTCGTCACGGACCGCTTCGAGCACGTGCCCCGCGCGGACGAAGTGCTCGAAGAAAAGAACTTCCGCATCCGGATCCTGCGCGCCGACGAGCGCCAGGTTCAGACGCTTCTCGTGGAGAGAATTGGATGAATGCGCGGCGCGCCGCCCTGAAGCTCGCCGCCGGCGCCGCCGCCCTTTCGGGCGGCGCGCTCTTTGCGGCCTCCTTCGGCGGCGTTCTTCCCGCACCCGTGCGCGCGCTCCTCGCGCTGCTTCTTTGGACCGCGCTTCTCTTCTCCACTTCCCGCCTCAAGCCGCTTTCCGCCTTCGCACTCGTCTGGGCGTTCGGACTCGGTTGGTTCGCGCCGGGACTCGCCTGGACGTCGGAGAGCATGATCGCACACGGACACGTCCCCGTGCCGCTCGCCTATGCGGGCGTGGCGCTTCTGGGCCTCATCTGCGGCTTCTTCCCCGCGCTCGCCGCAGGGCTCGCCAGCCGCTTCACGGAGGGTCCCGCGAGGGCGATCCTCGCCGCGTCCCTGATCGGCCTTCTCGAATGGGTCCGGGGCTCGGGGCTCGTCGACTTCGGTTGGCTGACGCCCGCCTACGCGCTCCTCGACACCCCCTGGGCGGGCTTTGCGCCGGTGTTCGGCGCCGAAGGGGTCGGGATCGGCTTTCTTCTCACCGCAGGGCTTGTCGCCGCCGGTTTGGGCTGGCTCTTCTCCTTCGGGCACAAGCATTCCGTGCGGGGAGCGGCCTCCTTCGCTGCGGCGCTCCTCACGGTGCTCGTGGGCTGGGGCCTCACGGTCGTCCCCTGGTACGAGCCCGCGTCGCCGGTCCCCTACCGCATGATCCAGGCGAACCAACCCGTCGCCGACCTCTTCACCCGGGTCGACCCGGTCTCGAGAATCGAAGAGGTCCGCGCGCTTCTGCGCGGCGTCGCACCGGTGCGGCCGGGCGTGCCCGTCTTGACGCCCGAAGGGGTGCTTCCCACCGCCTGGGACCGGCTTCCCGAAGCGGCGCGTGAGGCCTGGGTGGGGCTCCTCGCGGAGGCCGCCGCCCCGGTCCTTCATACGAATTTCCGCCCGACCCCTGCGGGTTGGGCCAACAGCGCCTTCTGGCAGACGCCCGACGGCGGCCTCGTCATCAACGACAAGCGCAAGCTCGTGCCCTTCGGCGAGTACGTTCCGGCGGGGTTCCGCTGGTTCACGGATCTCCTCGGCATCCCGATGGCGGATTTGGCGGAAGGCGCCGCGGATCAGCCCAACCCCGAATGGGCGGGGCGGACCTACGGCCTTCTCATCTGCTACGAAAACCTCGACGGCACGGTCCTTCGCGACCTCGCCGCGGCGCGCGTGCCGGACGTCTTCCTCATCACGTCGAATCTCGGATGGTTCGGCCCCGCCGTGCAGGGCCAGCACCTCGACATGACCCGCATGCGGGCCTTGGAAGCCGCGCGTCCGATCCTCTCCGTCAACATGAACGGCATGAGCGCCGCGGTCGACGCTTCGGGCCGTGTGCTTGCGGCGCTCCCCACGGGGACGACCGGCGTCCTCCAGGGTACGGTGCCGGGCGCCGCAGGCGCGCCGACCCCGTACCTCCGTTGGGGCGTCCTCCCCATCCTCATCCTCACGGTACTCACGGCCGGGATCGCCCTCGTTCTCGGGCGGCCGCGCCGCTGAGACGGCCGCGCCGTCGGGTCTATAATTCAAAATCTTTCTGCTTCGACGCCGCGGGTGCCGAAGCACCCGATTTTTCAATCACTTGGCGCCCGCCTCCCGCGCGGCGTGACTTAAGCATGATCACCTTTCAGGAAGTCATCCTGCGCCTGCAGGAGTATTGGAACCGTCAGGGCTGCGCTCTCCTGCAGCCGATCGACTTGGAAGTCGGCGCGGGCACCTCGCACACCGCCACGTTCCTGCGCGCTTTGGGGCCGGAACCCTGGCGCGCCGCGTACGTTCAGCCTTCGCGCCGTCCGAAGGACGCGCGCTACGGCGAAAATCCGAACCGTCTGCACCAGCACCACCAGTACCAGGTCGTCCTGAAGCCGTCGCCCGTCAACATCGTCGACCTCTATCTCGGGTCGCTGCGCGCGCTCGGGATCGACACCGAAGTGAACGACATCCGCTTCGTTGAGGACAACTGGGAGAACCCGACGCTGGGCGCCTGGGGTCTCGGCTGGGAAGTCTGGATGAACGGCATGGAAGTGACGCAGTTCACGTACTTCCAGCAGGTGGGCGGCCTGGAGTGCAAGCCGATCACGGGCGAAATCACGTACGGGCTCGAACGCCTGACGATGTACCTGCAGCACTGCGACAACGTCTTCGACCTCGTCTACACGACGTGGACCGACCCCGACGGCAACGAGCGCAAGCTCACCTACGGCGACGTCTTCCACCAGAACGAAGTCGAACAGTCGCACTTCAACTTCGAAGCGAGCGACCCGGTCAAGCTCCTCGCGCAGTTCGACCTCTTCGAGAGCGAAGCGAAGCGCCTGATGGACCTGAACCTCGCGCTCCCGGCCTACGAAATGGTTCTGAAGGCCGGCCACACCTTCAACCTGCTCGATGCCCGAGGCGCCATCTCCGTGACGGAACGCGCCGCGTACATCGCGCGCATCCGCAACATTTCGCGCTCGGTGGCCCAGAGCTACTACGACGCGCGCGAACGTCTCGGCTTCCCGATGCTCAAGAAGCAGGGCGAATGAGATCGAGGAGGACGAAAACAAAATGACGAATCTGCTCGTTGAACTTCAGACCGAAGAACTCCCGCCGAAGGCTCTGGAGAAGCTCTCCAAGGCCTTCGCCGACGGCGTGGCGAAGAGCCTCGCCGCGCAGCACTTCACGACGGCCGAGAGCCGCGTGACCGCCTTCGGCGCCCCGCGCCGCCTCGCCGTCCACGTGACGGACGTTTTGGCGGAAAGCCCCGAAGAACCCTTCACGCAGAAGCTCGTGCCCGAGCGCGTCGGGATCGACGCCGAAGGCCGCGCGACGCCCGCGCTCACGAAGAAGATGGCCTCGCTCGGCATCGCCTGCGACGTCGCCGACCTGAAGCGCGTCGACGACGGCAAGAACGTTCAGCTCGTCTTCGAAGGCGTCCGTCCGGGCGTCGCGTTGGCGGCGGTCTTCAGACCGCGCTCGACGACGCCGTGCGCGCGCTCCCGATTCCGAAGGTGATGACCTATCAGCTGGCCGACGGCGTGACGACCGTTGCGTTCGTGCGCCCGGTGAAGCACCTCACGGCGCTCTTCGGCGCCGACGTCGTCCCCGTGCTCTTTCGGGCTCGACGCCGGCCGCGTCACGATGGGCCACCGCTTCCTCTCGCAGGGCGAAGTCTCGATCGCGGACGCCGACGCCTACGCCGAAACGATGCGCGCCGCGCACGTGATCCCGGCCTTCGACGAACGCCGCGAACTGATCCGCGAGCTTCTCACGAACCGCGCCCGCGAAGCCGGCGCCGAAGTGATCCTCCCCGAGGACCTTCTCGCTGAAGTCACCGCGCTCACGGAATGGCCGGTCGTCTACGAAAGCTGCTTCGAAGAGGAGTTCCTCTCGGTTCCCGAAGAGTGCCTCATCCTCACGATGCAGCTCAACCAGAAGTACTTCCCGATGCGCGACGCCTCGGACCGTCTGATGAACCGCTTCCTCCTCGTCTCTCAGCTCGAAGCCAAGGACGGCGGCGAAGCGATCCGCACCGGCAACGCCCGCGTCGTGCGCGCGCGTCTGGCCGACGCGAAGTTCTTCTACGACCAGGACCGCCAGCAGACGCTGGAGAGCCGCGTCGAAGGCCTCTGCCACGTCGTCTACCACAATAAGCTCGGCACCCAGGCCGAACGCATGGGGCGCGTGCGCCAAATGGCCGGTCTCTTCGCCGACCTGATCGGCGCCGACCGCGCCCACGCCGAACGCGCCGCGATGCTCGCGAAGGCCGACCTGCGCACCCTGATGGTGGGCGAATTCCCCGAACTTCAGGGCATCATGGGCGAGTACTACGCGAAGAACGACGGCGAACCCGCCGACGTTTCGCTCGCGATCCGCGAACACTATCAGCCGCGCTACGCGGGCGACGCGCTCCCCTCGACGCCGGTGAGCCTTGCGGTCGCCTTGGCAGACAAGATGGAAACGCTGACGGGCCTCTTCGGGATCGGCCAGATGCCGACGGGTGAAAAGGATCCGTTCGCGCTCCGCCGTCACGCGTTGGGCGTGCTGCGCATGCTCATGGAAAAGGGCCTCAAGGTGAGCCTGCGCGCCCTCGTCGACGCCGCCTGGGAAGCCGAAAAGGGTGTGGCCGGCGTCGCCGACCGCCGCGAAGAGCTCCTCGGCTTCTTCGGCGACCGTCTGCGCGTCATGCTCCGCGATGCGGGCTACAGCGCGCAGGAAGTCGACGCGGTGCTCGCCGTTCCCGTCGAAACGCTCGACGAACTCCCGCGCCGCCTCGCCGCCGTGCGCGCCTTCATG
>VOFH01002260.1_pt1 | contig 31865 bp, 58 predicted proteins | sample 5384091 | NCBI WGS metagenome assembly VOFH01 (sample SAMN12384727, study PRJNA508395) | human gut metagenome | isolation source: healthy gut G | host: Homo sapiens
GCGGATATCTATACGGTTTCCCGTCAATCTGGCCGGGATCTCCGGCGATTTCCGTTCCGTGCGGATTTACAAAAGAATGCCGGTGGGCATGCAGTTCATCGGAAACTCGTTTGAAGAAAAGAAACTCATTCGCATGGTGGCCGACGCATATCAGCAGATGACGACGACTATCGCTAATCAGAAGACCTGAAATTTTCGGGAAAGGAGGTGCAGAATAATGGAATATAAAATCGTCCTGGGCCTGGAGGTCCCGTAGAGCTCTCCACGAAAACAAAAGATTTTCTGCGGCTGCTCGACGGAATTCGGGAGGTGAGCCGAACTCATACCTGTCCGGTCTGTATGGAAATGCCCGGTTCTCTGCCGGTGCTCAACAAGGGCGTCGTAGACCGTGCCATCAAGGCAGGTCTCGCTTTTCACAGCGATCTGCAGTATACGAACATCTTCGACAGAAAAAACTATTTCTACCTGACCTTCCGAAAGATTACCAGATTTCCAACTTTTATCATCGATCATGTCTCAACGGCTATGTGGAGATCGACCAGGCTGCTCCGGATCAGGATCTGGACGAATACGGCATGATCCGCGACGCCGGCGCTTTATGAAAACGACGGCGTAAACGGCGGAGTAAAGACAACTGCCGGTCTGGGCCGATCACTCCCGGGAAAAAGAAGCGCATCCGTCTTCATGAAATCACATGGAGGAAGACGCAGGCAAGTTGGTTCACGATGCAGCGGGCACGCTGATCGATTATAACCGCTGCGGCGTTCCTCTGGTGAAATCGTTTCGAACCGGATTTCCGAGGAGCGCCGACGAGGTGGTGGATTATCTGGAAAAGCTCAGAGAGATGCTGGTCTATATGGACGTCTCCGACTGCAAGATGCAGGAAGGTTCCATGCGCGCCGACATCAACCTGTCTGTGCGTCCGGAAAGCGCTCCAGCCAATTCGGAACACGGACGGAGATGAAGAATATCAACTCTCTTAAGGCAATTCGCCGGGCCATCGAATTTGAGAGCAGACGGCGGATCGACGTCCTTAACGCCGAGGTACGATCCATCAGGAGACACGGCGCTGGGACGATGAAAAGGTGAAAACGTATGCCATGCGTTCCAAGGAAAACGCACAGGGATTACCGGTATTTTCGGATCCCGATCTGATCCCCGTAGCTCTGACGGAGGAATGGGTGGAAGAGATGAGAGCCGCAATGCCGGAACTTCCTCAGGCGAAGAGCGTTATGTAAACGAACTGAAACTGTCCCGGATACCGCAAAGGTTCTCACATCGGATAAGAATTTCGCATTGCTGTTTGACGATGCGTATGCTGTCTGCGGCAAGGCAAGAGAGACGGCGAATACCATCACTACCGATATCATCGCTTTGGTGAAGGAAGCGGGAATCGAGCCTTCCGCCATGAAGATGAATCCGGAAAAATTAGCGGATATCATCACTTTGGTAGCAGACGAGAAAGTAAACCGCAGTGTAGGTAAAGATCTGACCGCGAAATTATTCAAAGAAGACATTGATCCGATAAAATATGTGAAAGAAACGGTCTGATGATCGTAGAAGATACGGCGCTGATCGCGGCGACCATCGATGAGGTTATCGCAGAATTCCCTCAGTCTGTGGCGGATTATAAGGCCGGCAAGGAAAAAGCCTTCGGTTTTATGGTGGGTCAGACTATGAGACGATTGAAGGGGAAAGGAAGCCCGCGCAGCGTCAACGGCCTGCTGAAGGAAAAGCTGGACGGTGTGAGAGTTCGACGCGGAGGCCGCAAAAGCTCAGGAGGAAGCGGAAAAGGCCGCGAAAGTTCAGGAACAGCTGAAAAAAGGCTGCGCAGAGAAGAAAGCCGAAGCCTCAGAAGATGAAGATGCAGGCCAGTGGAAGAAGTTCGTCAGGAGCAGCTGACCGCAGCGGAAAAAGCTCTCGAGCTCAGGATTACGGCGGCGCAGGCGCTGATGAAAACAGCGGAGAAGACAGCCGGGTGGCATTCCGTCCGAACCGTTATCGTACCCATAACTCGGCGGGAGCTCCGGGCGGAACATCGGAAGTCCGGTTTCCGGCTGGATCAGCACCATACGAGAAACCACGGCGGTATCGTATTTGTCGATCTCACCGATTATTACGGTGTGACACAGGTAGTGGTCACCGACGAACAGATCAGCGGTTTAAGCAAGGAAACGGTTATTCTCGTTCACGGCACGGTGCTCAAGAGAGATGAAGAGACGGTCAATCCGAATATCGCCACGGGATTTGTAGAGGTGAAAGCGGACAGAATCGAGCTTCTCGGCGCTTCTCTCAACAATCTGCCGTTTGAAATCGATCGGTCGAAAGAGACACGGGAAGATATCCGTCTGACGTATCGCTATCTCGATCTGAGAAATCGAAGGTGAGAAATAACATCGTCTTCCGTTCTCAGATCATAAAATATCTGAGACATAAGATGGAAGATCTGGGATTCCTGGAAGTGCAGACGCCTATCCTGGCGGCTTTTCTCCGGAAGGCGCAAGAGACTATCTGGTGCCGAGCAGAAAGCACAAGGGCTGCTTCTACGCTCTGCCTCAGGGCGCCGCAGCAGTTTAAGCAGATTCTCATGGCCTCTGGATTTGACAGATACTTCCAGATTGCGCCGTGCTTCCGGGATGAGGACGCCCGTCTCGACCGCTCGCCGGGTGAATTCTATCAGCTGGATTTCGAGATGGCCTTCGCGACGCAGGAAGACGTTTTGCCGTAGCGGAGAAGGTGATGTACGATACCTTTTTACGCAGTTCTCCGATCTGCCGGTATCCAAACCTCCGTTTACGAGAATCCCGTTCAGGGAAGCGATGCTGAAATACGGCACCGATAAGCCGGATCTGAGAAATCCTCTGATTATCATCGATCTGACGGATTTCTTCTCAAAAGTAGACTTCCCTGCTTTCCAGGGAAAAAATTGTACGGGGAATCGGGTTCCAGGCGCCGCGAAGCAGTCCAAGCGCTGGTTTAAGGAGATGGAAAATACGCTCTGAGCATCGGCATGAAAGGATTGGGCTATATCAGCGTCAACGCAGATATGACCTATAAAGGGACCGATCGACAAGTTTATGACAGACGAGCAGAAAAGGAAATCGCTCAGACTGCGGATCTCCAGCCTGAGGACGTTCTCTATTTCATCAGTGACGAGCCGGATACGGTAGCCAGATATGCCGGACAGATCCGCACCGAGGTGGCGAAGCGCTTGGATCTCATCGATAAAGACCGTTTCGAGTTCTGTTATATCGTCGATTTCTATGTTTGAAATCAACGAGGAGACCGGAAAGATCGATTTCACGCACAATCCGTTCTCCATGCCTCAGGGCGAGATGGAAGCTCGAAACCATGAATCCGCTGGATATCAACGCTTATCAGTACGATATCGTCTGCAACGGCTACGAGTTTCTTCCGGGGCTGTGAGAAACCACAGAACAGATGTGATGGTCAAGGCATTTGAAATCGCAGGATACGATGAAGATGTGGTAAAACAGAAATTCGGCGCTCTTTATAATGCCTTCCAGTACGCGCGCCTCCTCACGCCGGCATGGCTCCGGGAGTGGACCGTATTGTCATGCTGCTCACCGGAGAGGAGAATATCAGGAAGTCATCGCCTCCCCTCTGAATTCCAATGCCCAGGATCTCATGTTCGGCTCACCGGGGAAGTTACGGAGCAGCAGCTGCGGGAAGTTCACATCAAGGTGAGATAGAATCTCATTTGTCTTTCGTCGGATGAAAAGGGAGAATGAGACGATAAATAAAAAGCAAATAAATAATGAATGGACGTTTCCCAAAGTCAGACCGGACTTGAGGAGACGTCCTTTTCTGTTCTTTTCATTTCTTTGCGCGTTCGCAGGCTTCGGATGTGTTAAAATCATTTCGTGCGCGTTCTCTGATACGCCGAAAAACGATGCGCACCGATTTCTTAAAAAATAGAAGGAATTTGTTAATCAAATCTTAAAATTTTAACCCGTTTTTTCTTAATATCGGCTTCTGCTAAAATGACGGTGTAAGGAAGCGCAGTCAGCAAAGCTGCCGTCGCCCGCCGGCCCTGCAGAGGGAGAAGCGGCGCCGCCCGCAGCCGAGTGCGCGAAAAGAGCAGGACCGGCCGTGGGCAAGCCGCAGGATAGGGGAGAGGAGATGGAGGATTGTATAACGTACTCGTTTGTGATGATGAAAGGATATCGTGGCCGCGCTGAAAATATATCTCTCGTCAGGGGATTACAGAGTTTATGAGGCGTACAGCGGCAGTGAAGCGATTGAGATCGTAGGGAAGAATGACATACATCTGATTCTGATGGATATCATGATGCCCCAGATGGACGGCATCGCCGCTACCGCGAAGATCAGAGAGATGTCAAATGTTCCGATCATTCTGCTGACCGCAAAGAGTGAGGACAGCGACAAGATTCTGGGGCTGAATATCGGTGCCGACGATTATATTACCAAACCCTTTAATCCCGTAGAAGTGCTGGCGCGAGTGAAGTCTCAGCTGCGCAGATATACGAATCTGGGCTCCTGGGAGAAAGACAGGAGTGTTTACCGCCGGGGGCTGCAGCTGGATGACGAATCAAAACCGTCACGGTGGATGGAGAACCTGTGACGCTGACACCGATTGAGTACAGCATTCTCAGACTGTTGATCCGTTCCCCTGGGAAAGTGTATTCCTCAGGGGAGATTTACCGGCGCATCTGGAATGAGATACCGCTGGGATCCGAAGGGGCCGTGGCGGTACATGTGCGTCATATCCGGGAAAAATCGAGATTAATCCTCCGAACCCCGCTATCTTCAGGTGGTTTGGGGGCAGGGATACAAAATCGCAAAACAGGGCGACAGGTGACGGTCCCGCGGCGATGCTTTGCAGTATCGCCGGAAGAATTCACAGCGTACCGCCGCAGCCTGCGGATATGATGCAGCAGCGGCAGTATGCGGGCAGACATTGATATTTAAGAAATCGGGGATGATAATGATGAAACGATTGATGACGAACACAGGGGCGAAAGCCGGAGCGGTGCTGATACTGACACTGTGCGTTCTGCTTTTTATCAGCAGTATCGCCGGCACGGTATATCTTTACGGTACGAATGCCGTAGATAAAAAAGGACTCAGATATTATGAGACGGATTTTTTCCAATATAATCTGTCCGACAGCGCGTTCCAGTATATGGGATATTATTACTATAACAGCGATGCGGGAAAGAAGGAAATGGAGGAGGCAGCTAAAGGAGGTGACAGTGCAGCCGGAGACCAGGTTTCAGGCAATACATCCGACACATATGACGATTCCTTTATCCGATTGTCGAGTGGCAGGCAGTTCAGGGCGATATGGTAGCGAAAATCCCGCTGTGGGATGATTTTACCGCAGGATCTTACCGGATTAAAGCGGATGGATATTTTTACAGTGTGGAATCGACGTCCGACGGAAAGAAAAAGTTTATCAATGAAGACGGTTCTGTGGCATTTGTTCTGTATCAGAGCACAGAAGAATATGAGGGTGAAAAAACATCGGCTATCTGCGGGGGATTTAATCAGTACGAATCCTTCTCTGATGAATTATACGAATAAAGAACTCGACGATAATATAAATGGTGATGTTATATGGCTGACACTGGGCAGAGGCGATCTTTATTTTGATCAGGATCGAGATGTCGTTTGGATTGGACAAAGAGATCTCAGAAAGCGGCACAGAGACTGCGCAGTTTATGCTTTCCCTGGATTCTGTGATTTATGCCGATGAGAGCAGGGAAGAAGACGGGCATATGAATTATATGGCGTCCGCCGCTCAGCGCCACAGCGCAGGGGATTTTGAAAATATGAATGTCCATATGGCGATTTACAGCAAATCAGACGGAAGTGCGGATTCGGTGCAGACTGGAGGAAATTCCGCCGCTGAAGGGTCGGATACAGATGGAGCGGGAGCACAGAAGACGTCGGATACTCCCCTGACGACAGACAGCGTACTGGCCCGGTATATGACAAAGATCTTCTTTCTTTCAGTACGAAGATCAGTGCCGAATCCGTCAGCAGCACGGAAGGAGCGGCAGATGTCTCCGGACTGGGAAGTAAAGTTTCAGAAAATTATTCCTACAGCGGAAAAACAGATTATTCGGTGACGATCGGCTACGATAACGGTATGAGTATCGTATGCTCTGTCACCGAGCCCATGAAAAATATCGATATCTTTCTTCTGATCAAATTGTTTCATAATATCTTTACTCCTTTTGGCGCATGGATTATTTTAGCGGACGTGATTCTCGGCTTTCTTTGCGCGGCTCTCTTTGTCTTTCTGATGATGGCTGCGGGGCGCAGGACCTGTGACGGGCGGGATCCTGAAGATGATGATCCTCAGACGGCGAACCGCGGTGTGAACGGAGACGGCAGAGACTTTTGGGAAAAAGGCGAAGGATTCGAACAGAGCGCAGAGGCGGAACCGCAGGCAATGAAAATGGAAGCGGAGCCGGTCGCATGCCGGCAGGCGGAGAGGCTGCTGTAAGGCCAAAGGCGGCAGGAGCAAAGATGCGGTCTCAACGCAGGCTTTGAAAGCGGAACAGAAAGCTGCCTGGAGATCATCACAGGGATACTGTATCACAGCGTCCGCCGCGGATCGAATTCCGTTTGATCTCTTCTTTTTGATTTTTCTTTATTCTCTTCGGAGGCGCAATGGCTATCGATATCGCTTCCGCCGAGAGCGCTTTGATTGTGCCTTGGGGAAATCCGCCGGTCTCTCAGACTTATCCGATTTTCTGCGCAGCGGCAGCGGCAGCTGTCGTTGGGATTCTGCTGTGCATTCTTTTTCGATGAGTTGTGCCGTGAGATTTAAACTCGGCGGCTGGTGGAGAAACAGCCTGATCTGGCGTATTCTGGTCTGGATGGCGGGGATCCTCGGAAAAGCGGGCGAGAAGATCTTTGGACCGCTGTGGAGAGGGATCAGAGAAGCCGTGGGAAACATTGCTGTCCAGTGGAAGCTCGGAGCGGTCTTCGTTCTGGTCGTTATGGTCAATCTGTTTGCGGGAAGCCAGCTGGGATGGTACGGCAGCGGATTTTTCGTATTTCTGGGAATTTTATTTGATATCGCGGTATTTCTGGTGGTTATGGCCGTCGGCGTGATGCTTCGCAGACTGCAGAAAGGGGGACGGGCGCTGGCAAACGGCGATCTGAACGCAAAGGTGGACACCTCGAATATGAGAGGTGAATTCCGCGAACACGGGGAAAATCTCAATAACATCAGCAGAGGTATGGCCATCGCCATCGAACAGCGGATGAAGAGTGAGCGGATGAAGACCGAGCTGATTACAAACGTATCTCACGACATTAAAACGCCGCTGACTTCTATCGTGAATTATGTGGATCTGCTGAGTAAGGAAGATCTGGAAGGAAAGGCGGCGGAATATACGGAGGTGCTGGTCCGCCAGTCGGCGCGGCTGAAAAAAGCTTACAGAGGATCTGGTGGAAGCGTCGAAGCCTCTACGGGCAATATCACTGTTTCGCTGCAGCGGATCAATATCTGCGAGACGGTAAATCAGGCGGTAGGAGAATATGCGGAACGTCTGCAGGCTGCTTCTCTGAGCGCTGTTACCGATTTTCCGGACCATCCGGTGATTGCAGAGGCGGACGGACGCCTGCTCTGGAGAATTCTCGACAATCTGCTGAGCAATATCTGCAAATATTCCATGCCGGGAACCCGCGTTTATATCACAGTCACAGAGCTTCGCACGGAAGCTTTCACGGCAGATTCTTCAGCGAACAGCCGGAAGGCAATGTCCTCTACACCGATGGAAATCCCGCGGGTATTTTCGGTGAAAACGGCCTGAAAAATATTTCGGAAAAACGCCTGCACCGGAATAGGTTGGAAAATAATACGGATCTGCGGGATTCTCAGAGATATGACACGGAGAATGACACAGCAGATGCCGTGGGATATAGCGCGCTGCCGGGCAGAGTGAGCATCGCAGTGAAAAATATTTCCAGAGAGCGTCTCAACGTCGCTACAGACGAACTCATGGAGCGGTTCGTAAAGAGGCGACAGTGCGAGAACCACGGAAGGCAGCGGACTGGGGCTTAATATCGCCCGCAGTTTGACGGAACTTCAGGGAGGAAGATTCGGCCTCAGTATCGATGGAGATCTGTTTAAGGCAGAAATTATCCTGAGATCGGAATAAACAGTGCAGAATTATGCTGGAGCGGTGAAATATGGTGAAATTCCGGTGAGATAGATGTCCCGGCGTATTTTTTAATGAGATGCGCCGGGATTTCTATTTTCCCTTGCAAAAGTGGAAATACACTGTTATACTATTGAGTTATCGCGCAGGGCGGTAATATCCTTGCCTCGGCAGCGAGGCCGGAAAGTCCACAAGGAGGTGACAAGATGACAAATTACGAAGTAATGTTCATCCTCGATTCTGCTTTAGAAGAAGACGCTAAAAACGCAGCGGTAGAAATGGTGAAGAACATCATCACTGCGGAAGGCGGCGAAGTAACGAAAGAAGATATCTGGGGAACAAAGAAGCTCGCGTATCCGATCCAGAAGAAGAATGAAGGATACTATGCAGTAGTAGAATTCCAGGCAGGCACGGAACTCCCCGAAGGAGTTAGACAGAAGATTGAAGATTTCTGACGCCTGCATCAGACACATCATCGTAAACAAAGACGAAAAATAGTTTTCGGATTCTGAAAAGAAAACTTTCTTCGTCAGGATGACAAGGAGTTTAAAATGAACGTAGTCGTATTGATTGGCAGATTGACAAGAGATCCGGAACTCAGATATACCAATTCGCAGATGCCGGTTTGTTCTGCGACTCTGGCGGTAGACCGTCCGGTGTCGAGAAACAGCCCGGATGGAGGAAATGACAGACAAGCCGATTTCATAAGAATTACTTTATTCGGAAAGCAGGCTGAGACGTTTTTCCAGGTACCTTACGAAGGGCCGCCAGGTAGCGGTAGAGGGAAGAATTCAGACAGGCTCCTATCAGAATCAGAAGGGCGATACGGTATATACCACAGACGTGATTGTAAACCGTTTTGAATTCATCGGAAGCAAGAGCGATTCCCAGGCAGGAGGCAGCGGTTACAGCGCCTCAAACTACGGCGGAAACAGCAGCGGCGGGTTCGACGGATATGGAAGCCAGCAGAACACAGGAGCTCCTCAGCAGGCAGCGCCGGTGCAGTCTGGTATTCCGGAAGGCTTTGAAGCCATTGACGACGACGACATTCCATTCTAAAGAAAGGAGACGCGCTCTATGGAAAAGAGAAGAGGCGGCATGAGAAGAAGAAAGGTCTGCCAGTTCTGCGTACAGAAGGCACAGAACGGTGCAGCTTCTATCGATTATAAAGATGTCGATACACTCAAAAATATGTGACAGAAAGAGGTAAGATTCTTCCAAAGAGAATCACCGGCACTTGCGCTATTCACCAGAGAGAAGTGACGAAAGCGATTAAGAGAGCAAGAATTGTGGCATTACTCCTTTATACGCAGGACTAATCGAGCTCTGAATTGAAAAATTGTATCCGGTTGAAGCCGGGCAATTTCAGCATAGGCTCTGCACGCTGCAGCAAACTGCAGGCAGTGCTGTAAAAGACCGGGCGAAGCCCGTCATTTTATGCATCCGGCACTGAAAAGTGCCGGATTTTTGTGTTTTGGAAAAATTTCACCGGAAGAGCGATTACCGAAAAGTGTCGAAAACCGCAGAGATTGAATTGCCGTATCGGGTATGATATAATGTCTGCACCCTGCGACTGGCGAGCGGAGCGAAGACAGAGCAGTGGTGCAACAGATGCTCCAAGCGCGAAACGACTGGCAAGCTTGTCAGAGCTTTTGCTGCGATTTGAACAAAAAACAGATGTTTCTATATTCGGATTCGTATTTTTCGAATCAGAAGGAAGGCGAAATCATGAAAAAGAAATCAGGCAGACAGCCCTTTCTGTCAGTAAATTCAAAGCCGGATATCGTCGTAATGCTTATCATTACACTGCTTCTCGCTTTAGAAAAGCCTGTCATGGGACTGGTAGGACTGGCGCTGGTTTTATTGCCATGCTGATAAATCTGAAGACTTCAGACAGCAATTCCAAAGCGATCAGCGAGTATCTTTATGATGTGACTTCAGATATGGATGAAACGATCTCCTTTTCTGTCATATATAATCCGCTTCCCCTGTGCATTATTGACAGCAAAGGCAAGATCATGTGGTATAATGCGAAATTTAATGAGCTGGTAGATGATTTGGAAGCGGGAAAGTCGAATATTTATGATATCACGGGTGTTAAAATTCACGAGATGACCAGAGAAGCGCTGAAAGATAAGACGATCACTTTCAAATCGAAACAGGCGCGCCTGAGAAATTTTAAAGTATTCGTGTCAGAAGCACGGATCAGCTGTTCTTCGGGAAGCAGGATGCTCCATTGGTAGAAACCACGGTCGTGGACCAGATCAAAGAGAAATACAGAGATGAGCGGACTTGTATCGCTTATGTAAATATAGATAATTACGACGATATCATTTCATCAGCGCCGGATGACAAAAGTCCGGTATCGGAGCGGAAATCGAAATGAAATCCGTCTCTGGGCGACAAAATGTCAGGCGGGCTTTCTGAGAATGGGAAAAGCGAAATATGCTCTGATCTTTGATTTTCGCACTCTGGAAAATATCGAGGCAAAAATAAGTTTCCGATTCTCGACGAAATTCGCGCTATCGAGACGGGAGGAGATATTCCCGCTTCTCTGAGTATCGGCGTGGGCGCGTCGGGAAAGACCCCGCTCAGACAGACGAGTATGCCACTGCGGCATTGGATCTTTCTCTGGGACGAGGGGCGATCAGGCGGTGGTGAAGAAAGGCTCCAATATCGAATATTACGGCGGTAAACTGCAGACTGTCGAAAAGAGAAATAAAGGAAAGTCCAGAATCGTGGCGCTGGCGCTCCGCCAGCTGATCGATCAGGCTCCGAATATTTATGTCATGGGGCATTCCGTGCCGGATATGGATTCCTTCGGAGCGGCTCTCGGTATCGCCAGAATTGCAAAAACCGCGGAAAAAAGCGAATATTGTCATCGATACCAGCGACGCCATCGAAATGCCATATCAGATGGCTGAGAAGGAGGCAAACTATAATTTTATCAACCCGGAATATGCGAAATCGGCAGCTTCTAAAGATGACCTGCTCATTTTAGTCGATACCCATAAGCCGAGTCTTTCCGCTTGCCCCGCTCTCACGGAGATCATAGAAAAAGTTGTGGTAATCGATCATCACAGACGGGGGAGGAGATCGTGCAGAACCCGATTCTCCTTCATCTGGAGCCGTATGCGTCTTCCGCTTCAGAACTGGTAACGGAGATGTTCCAGTATGTGGTGACGGAGAAAAAAGAGCATCGGGAAGCTGGAGGCGGAGGTCCTTCTGGCAGGAATCACGGTTGATACGAAGAGTTTTTCCGTAAAAACGGGCGTGAGAACTTTCGATGCGGCGTCATGGCTGCGGCGTCAGGGCGCGGATACCGCGGAAGTGAGACAATTTTTCAGATCGATATGGAACTGTCGCGTCAGGAAGCGCAGATTGTTTCCGCGGCGGAAATATTGCCCGGTAATATCGCATTTTCCTGTCAGGAAAAGTCCTGTCATAACATCGCGATGCTGATTTCCATGGCGGCAAATTCTCTGCTGGATATCAAAGGGATGCGGGCCAGTATCGTCATAGGACTGGATATCGACCATAAGGTCAGAGTCAGCGCCAGATCTCTGGGTGACATCAATGTGCAGCGTATGATGGAAAAGCTGGGCGGAGGCGGCCATCTGACTATGGCGGGAGCACAGCTGGATCTTTCCGTAGAGGAAGCCGCAGTTAGAGTAAAAGCGGTGGCGGCGGAGTTTGTGGAAGAAGAACGGCAGCGACTGCGGGCAAAGCAGAACGCGGAGAAAAGAGTGAGACAAAGCGCCTGCAGATTCCGTCCGAGAAACAGGAATAAGTTACTCAGAGAAATTGCTTCTGTCCGACGCAGCGGCGGTTTCGGAAAAAGAGGGAGGTTATATAGATATGAAGGTTATATTGCTGGAAGACGTCAGAGGTCAGGGAAAGGCCGGACAGATTGTCAAAGTGAGCGACGGCTACGCGAGAAATATGCTTTTTCGAAGAAGTTGGCGAAAGAAGCGACTCCCGCCAATATCAAAGCTCTGGAAATTCAGAGAGAAAAAGAGGCGGAGCGCATAGCTGAATTGAAGAAGGAGGCGGAAGCCGTTAAAGCCGCTCTGGAATCGGAAACGATTCAGCTGAAGTCAAGGGGGGCGAAGGCGGACGGCTGTTCAGTTCCGTAACCAATGCGGACGTGGCGGAGGCCATCAAGACGCAGAAGCAGATCGACATCGACAAAAGAAGATCAGCATTCCGTCCCCGATAAAGATGGCGGGCAGACATGCGGTAGACATCAAATTATTTACCGACGTCAGCGTGCGGATCACGGTGGAAGTCACCGTATAAGACAGGGCAGAGGATCAAAGTTCCCTCCGGTAATCTTGTCTGGAGGGTATTTTGAAAAGTTCCGTAAGATACAAAAAGCGCAGTCTGAGGAGGAAAAATGGAAGAGAATCCCTCCGCACAGCGATGACGCGGAACGTTCCGTGCTCGGAGCTGTGATGAAAAATAAAGAAGCTCTGTTTGACGTTCTGGAAATTCTTACGCCTGAGGATTTTTACAGCGAAATACATAAAGAAATTTTTGGAGCCGTGAGGATCTCAATCGGGCTTCCTCTCCGGTGGATGTGCTCACCGTCAGCGAGGAGCTGAAAAACGCAAGACCTTTGAAATGGTGGGAGGAAGAGCCTATGTAGCAGGTCTCACCACTATGGCGCCCTCTACGGCGAACGCATCGGCATATGCGAAAATCATAAAAGAAAATGCTGTTCTGCGAAGGCTGATCGAGGTATCTTCCGATATCGTCGACAAAAGCTACCGGCAGAAGACAGATGCGGCTCAGGTGCTGGACTATGCGGAGCAGGAATCTTCGATATCGCCCGGATGAATCAGAAAAAGGACTTTACTGCATTGAAGGATATTCTGTGGACCAACATGGACGATATCGACCGGATGGCGGGGATGGACGGCAGTCTGACCGGTCTTACCACGGGTTTGCCGACCTCGACGCCCCGTACTTCCGGCCTGCAGAAATCGGATCTCATCATACTGGCGGCCCGGCCGAGTATGGAAAGACCGCTTTCGTGCTGAATGTCGCACAGAACGCCGCTATCAAAGGGGATGCGAAGGTTCTCATCTTCTCTCTGGAAATGTCCAAAGAGCAGCTGGGACAGCGTCTTTTGAGCATCGATTCCTGCGTGGAACTCGCCAAATTGAAAACAGGTGATTTGTCCAGAGGAGACTGGGAGGATCTCAATATCGCTATTGACCGGTTGTCAAGGCGCAGATTTATATCGACGACACGCCGGGCATCTCCGTTTTGGAGATGAAGAATAAATGCCGGCGCCTGAAAGCTGAAAAGGGACTGGATCTCGTCATCATCGACTATCTCCAGCTCATGAGTATCGAGGGAAAACAGAAGGACGGCAGCAGGAAGTCAGCGCTCTGTCGGATGCTCAAACAGCTTGCCCGGGAGATGGAGTGCCCTGTCATCGTGCTGTCTCAGCTCTCCCGAGCGGTGGAACAGCGAATGGATCACCGGCCTCAGCTTTCCGACCTGAGAGAATCCGGCGCCATCGAGCAGGATGCGGATATCGTAATGTTCCTTTACAGAGATGAATACTATAATCCGGAGACGACGGAAAAGCCGAATACCTGTGAAGTGATTATCGCCAAGCAGAGAAACGGTCCGACCGGAAGCATCGATTTGGCATGGCTCGGCAAGTATACGAAGTTTGCGGATAGAAGCCCGCTGCAGATTTAATTTCGGAAGAAAGGATCAGTAAAGATGGCAACATTAGCAGTAGTCGGAACCCAGTGGGGCGATGAAGGAAAGGAAAAGCGATCGATTACTTTGCTACGAGCAGATGTAGTAGTCAGAGCGCAGGGCGGAAGCAACGCAGGGCATTCCGTCGTAGTCAAAGGGAAAAAGTATGCTCTGCATCTCATTCCGTCGGGGGTGCTGAACCCTTCTGCGGTAAATATCATCGGAAACGGCGTCGTATTCGATCCGGCGGGCTTCTTTGACGAAATCGCAGATCTCGAAAAGACGGTATCGACCCATCAATATTTTTATCAGTGACCGTGCGCATATCGTGTTTCCCTATCACAAGCTGCTGGACGCTCTCGGCGAAGCTGCCAAAGGCGGCGGAAGGTAGGCACTACCAATAAGGGAATCGGGCCTTGTTATATGGACAAGATGGAGCGGACAGGCATCCCCATCTGCGATATGATGGATGATGAAAGTTTTGCAGAAAAAGCTCTCCCGCTCAGATCGATCGGAAAAATGCGATTATTACAAAAATCTATGGGGCGGAGCCGGTGGACAAGGAAGCTGTCACAGCTGAATATCTGGAGTATGCCAGGAGACTGAGACCGTATGTCAGAGATACTGGCGTCCTCGTGTATGAGGCCGTAAAATCCGGAAAAAAGTGTTATTTGAGGGAGCTCAGGGGCGATGCTCGATATCGATTTGGGCACTTATCCGTACGTAACCAGCTCCCATCCGGTTTCGGAGGATTTACCACAGGCGCAGGGGTGGGGCCGAACAGCATCGAAGAGGTGATCGGCATCGTTAAGGCGTTACACCACGAGAGTAGGCGCGGGTCCGTTTGTTACAGAGGAAGACAATGAAATCGGCGATGCGATCCGCGAGGCCGGTCATGAATACGGCGTTACGACAGGAAGACCGAGACGCTGCGGCTGGCTTGATCTGGTGGTGATCCGTTACGCTGCGCGCATTAACGGGCTGACGGGAATCTCTCATGCTTCTGGATGTTCTCGATCAGTTTGATACGGTAAAGGTCTGCGTGGGATATGAAAAGCCGGACGGTGAAGTCATCGCGGATTTTCCGGCCGACCTGAAGCAGCTTGCATCCTGCAGACCGGTCTACAAAACGCTCCGGGGCTGGCATGTACCGATTACGGAATGCAGGGAAGTATGAGGATCTCCCGGAGGAAGCGAAAAAGAATACATCCGGGTAATCGAGGAATTCACCGGCGTTCCGGTGAGAATCGTATCCGTAGGCCGGACAGAGAACAGACGATGGTGCGGGGCGAACTTTTCTGATAAGAATAGAATTTGTTCTGATAAATTATAGTGATAATACAGGTCCGCCGGCAGGTTGTCGGCGGCCTGCTTTTAACGTGAAAAATTCACACAACTGTCACATATAGTATGGTATAATCGATAATGTATGAGGTGCAGACAGATGAACTTCAGACGGGAAAAGGCGAATAATCTATATCTCAGAGACACGCAGGTAGAGAATATTTTTCTCACCGAATATATGCCCGGTGCGGAGGGAGATTTTGTAAAAAGTTTACCTGACGGCGCTCATGTACGCCGGGGATGAGAAGATGTCCAACAGTCTCATCGCAAAACATCTGGGCATGGCGGAAGAAGACGTGCTGAGAGCCTGGAATTATTGGGAAAGCTGCGGAGTTATCCGCAAACGCGGACTGTCTGAGGACAGATTTCATTATACTGTCGAGTTCACCTGTTTGAAAGAAAAGCTCTTTCTGACGCCGAAAGATGCCGAAGAGGCCGTCTCTGAGGAGAATGCGCCGGAGGAATTCAATCTGCAGATGAACGATGAAGAGCTGAGAAAAACCTTTGATGCCATCGAGGAGATCACAGGCCGCATGCTGGAGAGCAGAGAATCTTCGGCAGTGGTAAATTGGATCTACGATGAAGGTCTTTCACCCGACCTCATATGTTTGCATATAGATTTTGCGCCGAGAAGCGGGGAAACAGCAGGTTTCCATACGTTTCCAGCGTCATAAGGGACTGGGAAAGAGAAAATATAAGGACTGCAGAGGAGGCGAAAAGGTATTTAGAGGATACGGATCTTCGCCACAACCAATACCGACGTGTGATGAAGGCTTTGGGATTCCATCGAAATCCTACGGAGAAAGAACAGGATCTCATAGATTCCTGGTTTTGACCAACTGGGCTTCGATATCGGCAAAATACTGGAGGCATGCGCTAAAACCAGCGGAATTTCAAATCCGAACATCAATTATGTCAACAGCATCCTGCTCGCATGGAGCGGCAGAGACACGAAGAATGTCAGAAACGGATCCGATGCCGGCGGCACGGCAAAGGGCGGCAATCCGGCCGTAAAGGTGAAAAAATGTACGAGGATCTGAGGCGCAGAAAGGGCTGAGCTGGAAGAGCGCAGGCGTTCCGTCTACGCATCGATTCCCCGTGTCAGAGAGATCGATACGCAGATTCGGCGGACGAGTCTGGAGATTTCCAGGCTGGCGCTGCACGGCAGCGGTGAGATGGAAAAGAGCGGCTCAACCGAAAGATCACTGATCTGGGAGGAGAAAAAGCATTCCTGCTCACAGAAAATAATCTGCCTTTACGATTATCTCGAGATGCAGTACGACTGTAAGTACTGCAAAGATACGGGCGTTTTAAACAACGGCGAACGGTGCAGGTGCTACTCCGAAAAACTGAAACAGTTTATTTAGGGTATGTTTGACACGAAAACGAGTAAGAGCGTATTCCGTTGCAACGGGATACCGTCCTGAAAAGGTGGTTGAAATGAGTAAAAGAATATCAGAAAACACGGCAGGCGAAAGGAATTCAGTACAGACATCTCCTCGCTTGACGAAATTCCGAGTACGAACACTTCGTCGAATGACGCTACAGGCATCGAAAGCGTCGGCGTAAAAGCAGAAGCGGCAGACATAACAGGGGCAGAACTTGGCGGAGTGAATACAGAAATAACAGAAAAACCGCGGCGGCAGACTCGGCAGAAGAGCCTTCCGACAGCGGTGAACAGTTGCAATCGTCAGAGTACAGACGAGAAAAAAGAGAAAGATTTCTGGGGATCTCGCTGTACGTGCAGGAAAGATCAGCAGATCAGACTTCGCGAAGAAGCTGCGCAAAATGATGCAGGAGGCTGACGAACAACTGGAGTATTTCAGACAGTCCGTATCTGAAATGCTGGATTCGGGGCATGCGGTATCTGTAAATGTGTTTGGGCGTATACCGACACGTATCAAAGCTGCGCGCAGAGCCCACGAAAGGTTCAGAAGAATTAACTGGATGCAGAGGCGTCTTATCATCAACGAAAAGGCTATGAGCAAAATCAGAGACAGCCAGTTCTCCGCGGCGGCGGAGACCGTTGCGAACTTTGAAAAGCGCACCGCTATGCGTTTTGACAGCCTGAGGATGAAAGGTCATCGCTTCGTCAGAAAATACGAATTTCTCGTAGATTCTGTGGTTCAGTACTGGATCAATCACAGAAAAAAGTGTACGATTGCGGCAGGTTCTGTCATGATGTTCATGATGGCCTTCGCTTTTTACGATTAATGCGGCGACTGTTTACGATTATTCCTATCACGGGACACAGCTGGGGACGGTAAAAGATAAAACCGAAATCGAAGAGGCTGTGGAACAGGTGCCGGATGCTCTGGATACGAATGTAAACGTTTCCGTAGATCCGGAATCCGACGTTACGTATACGAAGCAGTTAAATTTCTCGGCGATTACGGACACGGCCGAGACAGCTGCCGATAAGATTGCAAATGCAGATAATCTGACAGGCGCCGGGTTCTCTATCATCGTAGATGGAAAGACGGCGGCTCTGGTGGACTCTCAGGAGACCGCAGAAAAATTCTGGAAAAGGTGAAACTTTACTATTGCACGGTGGACAGCGCGGGAAACAAGCTGTCGGAAAGTGTTTCTGCAGCGGGGAACTCAGTATCCGAGAGTTCTGCCAGCAGTTCTTCCACGGAAAAAGATTTTCTGCGGATCAGAGTAAATTAGATGCATTTCACAGCATTTTAACCGCATCTACAGAGGATGCGGAGATTTTCCTGCAGGATTCGTCCGACGCAGTAGATTCCGCGGTATATGAGTCTCAGACTGCTGATGCTAAGGCGCAGGGAGCGGCGGATCAGAGCAGTTCACAGGACGAAGACACTGCAGAGAATGATGTCATCGATCCGAGAGAACAGGCGATAGATGCGGCAGCCGCGGTTTTAGTGGATGGTAGAGAATTGGAAGGACCGGGACATCCGATGGTATTTTCCGCGGATGTGGCTCCGGACGATCTGATTTTCGATGAAGAAGTGAAGATCGAACCGGTCGTAGCTAATGTAGACGCTTTCCTGGATTATGATGATGCCAGTGAGGTATTTGTCGATGAAGATGGATCCAGTAAGCTCCTCACTGTCTCTACCAGTGAGATTCAAATTTTTTCTCTCAGGTGGAATTCTACGAGACAGTTTATGAAGACGATCCTACGCTTTATAAAGGAGAGACGAAAGTGAAGACGGAGGGCGTCAACGGAGAATCCCGTGTGACCGCACGGATCTTCCGTATCAATGGAGAAGAGGTGAACAGAACAATTCTCTCTGAAGTGGAAACCACAGCTCCAGTGGATCAGGTAATCCTACGGGGAACGAAGGAAAAGCCTTCCACAGAACCGACGGGCGATTTCATCTGGCCGACAAAGGGCGGCCGTTTGAGTTCGAGCTATGGTTCGAGATGGGAAGACAGCATAAGGGGATCGATATAGCGGCTCCTTATGGGACGAGTGTCGTCGCTTCCGACGGCGGGACTGTAGTCTACGCGGGATATAACTCCAGCGGTTACGGCAATCTGATCAAAATTGACCACGGAAACGGCTATATGACATATTACGCTCATAACAGCAGTCTGTGCGTATCCGTAGGCGATAAAGTAGCCAAAGGACAGCTCATCGCAAGGTGGGAAGTACCGGCCGAAGCACAGGAAACCACTGTCACTTTGAGATCCGCAAAAATGGAACCCCGGTCAATCCATACAGCTATGTCGGCTGATCCGGCGGAAAAATATCTTCTGCGGAAATGTCCGGTTCTTCACCGATGACAGCGGAAAAAGATGAGACAGAAGTTTGACTTGAAATGATAAGAAGATCCCGGTGCAGTGCACAGGATCTTTGCCTGTATACAAAAACGGAAAGCCGATTTGAAAATGCTTGTTTTGTATGATAAACTGATAGTATACACTGGACTTTGTTTTCCTCTCCGTGCAGGCGGCAAGGGGAACAAAATCCGCAGAATGAGATAAAATAGGGAAGAGAAAGTTATTTCGGTTTCAATGGAGTATTGAGATATGGATGATTCGAAGAAAAGATTTTTAGTAGTTGAGGATGAAAAGTCCATTTCAGATATTATCAGATATAATCTTGAAAAAAGAGGGTTTTCGGTTTATGCGGCATACGATGGCGAGGAGGCTCTGACAAAACAGGCGGTTCTGGATCCCGATCTGCTTCTCCTGGACGTGATGCTCCCGGAAAAAAATGGATGGATTTACCGTCTGCAAAGTGCGGGGAAAAAAGCGCGGTTCCCATCATTATTCTGACCGCTAAGGAGGAGGAAGTAGATAAAGTGCTGGGTCTTGAACTGGGGGCGGACGATTACATGACAAAACCTTTCGGAATGAGGGAGCTGCTCGCCAGAATCAAAGCCAATATCCGCAGAGCGACGCTGACACTGGGGCCGGACGTGGATAAAAAGCAGAAGCGAATATCAGAGAATTCGGAAACCTAACGATCGATTTGAATCGCTATGAAATCCGCAAAAACGGAGAAATTCTGGAACTCACTCTCAGGGAATTTGAACTTCTGCGTTATCTGGCGGAGCGGGAGAATAAGGTTTTTTCAGAGAACAGCTCCTGGAGGAAGTCTGGGGATATGAATATTACAGGGATATCCGCACGGTAGACGTTACCGTGCGGAGACTCAGAGAAAAACTTGAGGATGATTCCAGCAGTCCGCGTTACATAATGACAAAACGAGGAATAGGCTATTATTTCAGGAGGCCGTAAAATTTGTTTGAGAAAACGATTAACAGTATAAAATGGAGAATATTGGCGATCTTTGTCCTCATCGTTTTTATCGTCATGACGATCGCAGGCGTATTTGTGACCAATAAGCTGGAATCTTACGAAATCGATTCCATACGCAGCAAGTGTTTCAAAACGCTGGATATCGTCATGCTCTCCATGCCTTTCGGCAGTTATACCGTATTGGACGGACAGCAGGAAACTATTCAGGCGATCGTCAATGAATGGCAGACCGGCACCGATTATGAGCTGTACGTCATCGACACGAATTTTAAAATCATCGCTGCGAATAACACGACGGTAGTGGGAAAATCCGCTATCAATACTCTCAGCGAAAATGTCATAGTAAAAGCGCTGAAAGGGAATACCGCAGAAGGTCAGGATACGCTGACAGGTTCTATTCCGGTGCTCAACGCCGCAAAACCGATCGAAGGCAGCGGAGGGAGCATCATCGGCGTGCTCTATCTCAGCGCCAATCTCACCAGCGTATACGACACGACGAATGAATCGAAAGTCATTTTTCTGCAGGCGATGTTTATCGCCTGCTAATCTCCGCTCTGTTATCTTTCTTTATCACCAGCAGCATCACGGCGCCGATAAACGATTTAACTGAAAAAGCCGAGAAAATGGCGTCGGGCGATTTTTCGCAGGAGATCCGGGGAAATCGAACGATGAAATCGGCCGTCTCGCGGATATGTTTAATATTCTGCGGCGGGAGCTCGATGATAATATCACGGAGATTTCCAACGAGAAAAGCAAACTGGAGACGATTCTGAAATACATGGCCGACGGCCTGATCGCGGTGGATCTGTCCGGGCAGATTATTCACGCTAATGCGGCGGCCAGAGCTCTTCTGGATCTGTCCGATGAGGAGATGGAGAATCTGAATTTTTCCGGGATTCTTCAGAAGTTCGGCAAGAAAGATATCGCCGACGGTATCAAGAATATTACATCCAGTGAAGTGATGAACGAAATTGTCATGTACCGTTCCAATATTTTGTCTATACGCTACGCTCGGTTTACGGCGGAAGACGATAACGATATCGGCGTAATCATGCTGATTCAGGATATCACCGAGAGTCAGAAGCTGGAACAGATGCAGACCGATTTCGTAGCAAATGTGTCTCATGAGCTGCGGACGCCTCTGACGACGATTAAGAGTTATACGGAGACGCTTTGGAAAGCGGGATCGAAGATGAAGAGACACAGAAGAATTTTCTTATGGTTATCGATGATGAAACGGAACGCATGTCGCGTCTCGTCAAAGAATTGCTGCAGCTGTCCTGCCTGACAGTCACCGGGAAAAGATGAACTTCAAAGAGCTGGAGGTAGGTAAGATTCTGAAGACTGTGTCAAAAAAATTACTCTGACAGCTCAGGCGAAAGAACAGACCGTAGAGTGCGTCTATGATCGGAATACGCCGCTCTATATTATGGGAGACAGAGATAAGATGCAGCAGGTGATTCTGAATATTCTGACAAATTCTATAAAATATACGCAGGCAGGCGGAAAAATCCGGCTGAATGCTTGGAAAGAAGACGATGTCGTCTGTATTACAGTAGAAGACAACGGAATCGGAATCAGCGACGCGGAGCTGTCCCGGATTTTTGAACGTTTTTACCGGGTGGATAAAGGCGCGTTCCCGGGCTATGGGAGGCACCGGCTTAGGTCTGTCCATTGCGAAACAGATTATAGAAGTTCACGGCGGCAGTATTCTGGCCCAGAGTAAAGAAGGCAGCGGTACTACGATAGATTACGCTTCCTCTCTCGCCTGGAGCAGAGGAAGGCGGAATATCGATTGAATTGAAATTGTATCCGGCGGAAGCCGGAAGTTTCTGTATGAGAGTTGCACAACTGCAGCAGGATGCGGCAGCGCAGTTAAAACCCGTATTACGGCGAAGCCGGACGATTTCTGCACGGGAATCTGGCGCTGCTGCTGCTGAAAACCGTACTCCGGTAAAGCCGAGGGATCTCAAGAGAGGGTAGATTTGAAAAAAGTCATGAAGTGGGGAGCCGCAGTTTTCGCGGCAGTCGTGCTGGCAGGTACAGGTCTTTTCTTCTGGATTGTCATAGATGATGAAATAAAATTCGCTTCTGTTGCTGACGAGGAAGAACTGGTCGATGCACTGATCGAAAATTTCAGCACAGGACAAGAGTCCGTCATTCTGTGGACGAGAGGTTTTAAAATCGACCGGGAACAGATTGCGTCGTACGTTTCCTCGGAAATATCCAATGATGCGGAGGATATGTGTATCATGCCGGTCAGCTATACGGTGGGTCTTTTTTTTTGATTTCGCCGGTCTTTTGGCAGTTTCGTCTTTATTATGCCGAGGACGGGCATTCCGACACCCTGAGATAACGGGGAAAATTTGGGGAGAAAAAACAGCGCTTTTTATACGGCGGAGGATGTTGAGACAGCGCAGATGCAGGTGAGTGCGGTTGGATCAGATCGTCCCTCAAATCCGGGAGACGGCGGAGACGATGAGATTTCCATGCATAAAGCTATTTTTGAATATCTGTGTGAAAATGTCAGCTATGATTATGAACTGAGCGATGCGATCATCTTCAGGAGATACCGGCAATCCCCTGAGAAAAACAGAGGATGCTACGGTGCGCTGATTCAGAAAGAAACGGTATGCTCCCGGTTATGCAGGCGCGTATAAGGCGATCTGCGACCGGTTGGGACTGACTGCTGGGTAGCGGAAAGCGCCGATCATGCCTGGAATCTGGTGAGGCTGAAGGACGGACGGATTTTCTGTGTGGATGCTACCAGCGGAGATCAGGATACCTGGATTGCGGATCGTTCTTTCTGATATCGCCGCAGGAGTATGAAGCGGAATACGGATATCGCGTCAGTGACAATTGTTATATCCCGCCGCGCTTTCAGAGTTAAAATCATATTTGAAAAGTGAAAAGGAGATCTTTCCGCACGGGGCGGAGAGATTCCTTTTTATTTTTAGTCTTCAAACATTTCGCTGTACGGTTTGTTCTCCGCCACCATGTCACTTACTTCTGACATTTCGGTGATGTCGCCGATCAGTGTCGCGCCGCAGAGTTTTCCGCCGATAAAGAAAACTTCCGAAGTGTTTTTTTTTCTTCGTCGAGAAATTCTTTTGTCTTTTTCCGGTTTATCGCCGGATGCGGTACCGATGGAATAGAGCATGGTGTTTGCCACATCCATGGTCATGCCGTAAGCTTCTGCCTTTTAAATAGGACCGAGACATCTCCTGCTGCGTTTGCTCCGGCGACCTCGCCTTGGCGGGAGGCTTCCGGCCAGAGAGCATAATTGACGCCTTCGAATTCCCGCGCAGTCGCCTGCCGCATAGACTCCCCGGAGCGCTGGTCTCCATTCGCTCGTTTACGATAACCGCACGATCTGTTTTGATGCCCGCAGCTTCCGCGCGACAGCTTTGTTTGCCCGACCTCCGCAGGATACGATGACGAGATCCGCTTCGTATTCGCGCCCGTCCTTCAGCTTTACTTTTCCGTCTTCACAGGCTTCCGTGTCGGCGGAAGTGACGATGTGGACCCCTTCTGATTCGAAGATTTCCATCAACAGCGCGGATGCTGTCGGGTCCAGTTTGTTTGCCATAAGGGATGGAGCAGAATCGAATACATACGTGTCAAAACCGGCCTTTTTCAGTTCCCAGGCAGCTTCCAGACCGGTCACGCTGCCGCCGATAACGCCGGCTTTTCTTGCCGGGACCTCTGTAAGAGGACAATTTTTCAATATCGGCGATGGTCCGGATTCCTGTGACGTTTTCTGCATCACGCCCGCGGAAAGGCGGAATGAAAAATGAGCTCCGAGAGTGTAGATACATTTATCATATGAAAAAGTCAGACCGTCTTCTGTTTTGATTTCCTTTTGTTTCGGTATTGATGGACTCCACTCTTCTGCCCAGAAGCAGCTGAATATTTCTCTCCTCATACCATTTTTTATCGTGGATCGCAATTTATCCTGCTGCGGCTCGCTGAACATATTTTTCGTCAGCATCGGTCTGTTGTACGGCAGCACTTCTTCTTCAGAGAGAATCAGGATATTTCCAGTGGCGTCTCTTTTTCGGATGGTTTCAGCGGCGTTTACCGCCGCAGGACCGATCCCAGAATAAAAATAGCGCTGCTGAGTATCAGCTGAAAATCCAGAACCGGAATCTTCCACAGGCTCAAAAATTCAGGACCGGCGTTGCAGACCGGACATTTCTCGAGAGAAGAATCGAAAATCTCTCCGCAGATTTTACATCTACGAGTTTTGTTTTAATTTCAGTCATGAGTGTACCTCCATGGACGTCTCATTTCAATGCGGTAGCTTATTAATAGCAAATTCTTCTTCTCATTTTATCATATGCGATGAACGGCAAAAAAGCCGTTTCCATGTAAATAATTCTCATTTTTCGCAGAATCATTCCTTTGCTTCTCTGACGCTGTGAGCTTCAGCGCATATCTGCCGCCATCGGCGCATAGGATTTTACAGGGAGGTTTGATTATGACAGAACATACATTGATGTCGGAAAATCGTGAATCTCTGAAGTGACCGCTGTTACGGATGTAACGAGTTTTGACGAAAGCTCGGTGCTGATCGTTCTGGAGGAAGGAGCTCTGTCGGTAAGAGGGAGGTCTCAGGATTACCAGCTGGATCTCGATACGGGGAGAGCGGCGCTGAGCGGAGAGATTGTCAGCCTGACTTATATGAGAGGAACTTGAATCGGGCGGCGGTCTGCTGAAAAGCTGATGAGATGATAGATGAATGCAGATAGATGGGGACAACTGACGGATTCGGTCCGTGACTTTCTGGATTTGGGTATCCGCCGCATTCTGGGCGGCGTAACAGTGGATCCGATTACCGGATATGAGTATATATTTCGCAGATCCGTGAGATATTTATCATGGCTGTCTGTGGAGCCTGTATCGCATTTTTTCTTCGAAGTATACGAAAGCATCTATACTATGAGTTCCGGCGGCCGAAAACCTCGTTCTGCCTGGAGGGGCGGAAAGCGGCGGTCCGGAAAACACAGAAAAAGAAAGGTTTTAAAGGAGCGCGAGAGTCGTCCTGGATTTTTTATTCTGCGTGGCAGCGGCTTTGATCGCAGCTCGTTTTTGGTACATCAGCAGCTGCGGTCGGATCAGTTTTCATGAGGCGGCCGCTTTGATCGCGGGACTTCTGATCGGAAGATCGGTCTTCCTGTTTAAAATTCGAAACCCGTTCGTGCGCTGGCGGTGGTTTATGTTATAATGCTTATAATAGCATATATCGTCATATCATAAATTGGAAAATTACGACAGACACGGGGGAATTCTATGGAAAGAGAAGCAGAAAAAAAGAAAGACAGTCTTGTCGATGCGGATACTGTGATCGATCTCGACGCGCAGCGGGAGGCGAGAAGACGTCAGCTTCGGGAAGCGGCGGCGGAATCCCGCAGAAGACGCGGCGTGCCGGATAACGATCGGTCGGGATACGATTATTACGGCGATCCGGCGGGGACGAGAACGTCTGTCCTTGAAGAAGAGAAGACAGCGGATGGTGAAATCAAAGGTGAACAGCGTACGGGGCAGAAGAAAAAACGGCTGACGCCGGTGCGGATCGCGGTCATAGCCGCTGCGCTGATCGCTTTGATCGGTCTCGTGTGTTCGATCTGGAATATCGTCTCGCTGAAAATAGAAGAGAAAGAGAAACGCAGCCAGATTGAAGCGCTGAAGGAGGAAGAGGCAGCGCTGGAGAAAGAGGCTGGGAATATCGGAACCGAAGAATACATTGAGGAACAGGCCAGACAGTGGCTTAAGATGGCCAAGTCCGGCGAAATCATATATGTCTTTGATGACAGGGATGAGGAAAAATAACTTTAGAAAATGGACGGCGATGGCAGAAATTGATTTGCAGAAAAGGCGGAGAAAACCGGTTTTTGAAAGATGCGGAAACCGGAGGAAGACAGAGATGGCAGAGTTGATTAGAGAAGTTATTATAGTGGAAGGGCGGGACGACATCGATGCCGTGCAGAAAGCTGTCAGCGCTGATATCATAGCGACACATGGCTACGGTATCAGCGCGTCTACTCTGGATCGGATCCGCAGGGCCTACGAGACCAGAGGCATTATTATTCTGACTGATCCTGACCATGCAGGGGGCCGCATTCGGAAGCGGCTGACAGAACTTTTCCCGGAAGCGGGACAGGCCTATGTTTCCCGGGGAGAAGCAGAAAACGGTGATGATATCGGGATTGAGAACGCAAAACCTGAGGTCATCCGCAGAGCTATTGAAGCTGCAGGAAGGACGATGATTGACCGGACGGCGGAGTTTGACGAAGCGGATATGGCGTATTATGGCTTGACGGGGAGACGGCGGGGCCAGAGCGCGGAGGGATCTGCTCGGCAGAAAACTGGGAATCGGTTATGGAAATGCCAAGGCCTTTTAAAGCGGCTCAACAATTATGGGATTTCAAGAGAAGAATTAGAAGCCTGCCTGAAAGGCGAGGAGAGAATCAAATCTGAAGAACCAAAGGATACTGTCTGCAAATATTTTATATATTATGGAATAAAATCCATATTTTAGAAGGAGGAGTAAATATGATTAAAGTCATCGAGCAGGGCAGTTACATGAATCGTGTGGACAAGCTGCCCGACGGTCTGTATTCAGCAGAATGCAGTTATCTTGGCACCCATTATGAGTGCAGCGTCGTATTTTATATCGATGCGCGCAGGATGGAGACAGTGAGAGCTTTCGTATGCGGTTCACCGCACGCCGAAAAAACGATAATCTGATCGAAGGCGATATTCCGGAACTCGTCGGTCAGACATGTACCTTTGCGGCGAATAAGATCATCAAGGGACTGCCGGATTACGACAGGAACGGATTTATCAAGGAACTTCTTCTGGAAAATCTGGGGAATCAATCAGGCAGAGATGTATATGCTGGAGGAAATGGGCATCGACGGTCCGATTGAGTATGAAAAAAATGGCTCAACGAAAAAGGTAAATTACTGTCGTCCTTATACGGGAAGGATGCCGGGACTCTATGACTGGCCTCATTATGTAAACAGCCTGAATCATTTCAGAAAGCAGAATCTTTACAACAAATATAAGCAGTATACGATTATCAGCAGCGGCGGGGATGTCGTCACAGCAAACACTACTTATCAGGACAGTTTCATGAAATGCATGCACAGCCGTCTTATTCGCTGACGACGAGAGAAATTACGGATTTCGATATGACGATGCAGAGATGGCCGTTTGCCGCATGTTTCGAAATGGATCACATGGCGGCGGGTCTCTTTATCGGAAAAATATCGATGATCTGACGAAACGTGAAGTAGGGGCTCATCGGGAGGCTCAGAAGGCTGTTTTCACTTAGTTGATATCGTTGCGGATGTGGCAAAAGCCGCACGCGACTTGAAAAACGCCGGACGCTGATGCGTCCGGTGAGGAAAAACGGAGAATGGAATGGACAAGCTGTATTCACCAGCTAAGATGGCTCAGCTTCGCGCAAAGCACGACTTCAGACATTCAAGAGTCTGGGGCAGAATTTTTATCGGATAAAAAATATTATCGACGCAATTATCGAAGGATCTGAAATCGGCGCAGAGGATCTGGTGATCGAAATCGCCCGGGAATGGGCGTACTGACCGCGGCGGCGGCGGAATGCGCATCCCGCGTTGTAGCGGTGGGAGATTGACCGCCATCTGATCCCTATTTTGACGGAAACTCTGGAAAATTACGATAATGTGGAGATTATCAATGCGGATGTCGCGAAAAACAGATCTTTCCGAGGTGGTGGAAAATACCGCACTTCGGGCAAGGTTCGGATTATCAATCTGCCGTACTACATCACGACGCCGATCGTCATGAAATTGCTGGAAGAAAGGGTTCCGGCGGACAGCATTACGATTATGATGCAGAAAGAAGTGGCGGACCGGATCAAAAGCATCTCCGGGTTCTAAAACGTACGGAGCTCTGTCGGTAGCGGTGGATTTTATTGTACGGTGCGGCATATCGCAAATGCGCCGAAAGAGGTGTTCGTACCTGTCCCAAAGTAGATTCCACTGTAATCCGGCTGGATGTGCGTCAGGAAAGGCCGGTTGAGCTGGTCGATGAAAAAATTGTTTTGAGACGATAAAAAAGCGGGGTTCGGACAGCGGAGAAAGACACTGCTGATTCCCCTTACCGGCATTCGGGGATGCCGAAGGGAGCATTGCCGCAGTTTTGGCCGACTGCGGCATAGACTTCAGACGGAGAGCGGAGACTCTCAGTATGAGGAATTTGCGGATCTCGCAAATGAGATCGCGCAGAGAAAGCAGAGTGAACACGACGCGGGATGGCGCGGCTCCGCTTTTTCATGTAGAATTTTTATTGTGTAGGAAAGGACTTGCAAGACATGGCAGAGAATTATCCCGGAACTTTTAGACTGGAAACTTCAGTTTAAGGATTATAAGACGCTTCTGCTTACAGGAAGCACCGAAGAAGACAGGACAAAGGTCAAAAGAATTGCGATGAATTATTTTCAGAATATGATCCATATCAACCTGAAAAATAACCAGGAGATCAGAGAGTATATCAATACCATGCCGCCCGGTCGCGATGCCTATTACTTTATTGAAAAAGGCGGTTCACGATATGATCGTTCCGCTGGACACGATGCTCATTTTTAATAATGCGGACTCCTGTGAAGGAAACGGAATCTGGGATTATGCGGCTCATTTTTTCAGTGAGGAGGACGATGAGTTTTCTCGCGGTTGTAGGCGATTTTTCCGAGAAGGAAATCCAGGCGGCTTCTGAATACTGCATTGTCATCCGGCTTCCGGAAAAGCAGGACTGAGGTGAAGGGACGAAAAGGGGATTTCGCATGGAGATTGGGAAAACTCTGCGGCAAAGCTGCGGGATTGTGATTCTGTCGCTGGCTCTTGTCGCGTTATCGGTATTTTTACCGGGGGTCGGAGAAAAGCTTTATTCGCATGCCGCCCAGTTCACCGATGTGGAAGAGCATTGGGTGGCAGAGTATATCGAAAAAGCGGTAGATTACGAATTTGTGAACGGCTATTCTGACGGTACTTTCCGGCCGGACGATCCTATCACGAGGGCAGAGTTCACGAAAATGGTAAACTCTGTACTGAAAAATGATCTGACAGCCGATATTGATTTTGAGGATGTCAGTGAAGACGACTGGTTCTGCGAGGACGTGAGAAAGGGCGTAGCAGCTTGTTTTATTTCAGGTTACAGCACGTCGTCTTTTTGGACCGGGGAATAAGATTACTCGTCAGGAAGCGGCAGTCATGCTGTCGAGAGTCGTTCCGGCAAGCGGTGAAGAGGTTACGATAAAGGTCTTCGGCGATTACGAGGATGTGGCGTCCTGGGCAGAGACCGCTTTCCGCAAAAATGGTGGGGAAAGGGATACATCGGGGGATCTACAACCGGCAATCTGAATCCTGTCAGCAATCTGACGAGAGCGCAGGCGGCAAAGCTTCTGGTGGATATTTATGAAAATGAGAATATCGTCAGTAAGAATCAGACCGTGGTGCAATCCGATGTCACATTAAAAGATACGATTTATACCAATCAGATTTCCATCGGCGAAAAGGTGGAGGATGGTGACGTCACCATACGAAACTGTACGATTCTGGGGACTTTGAATATCGAAGGCGGCGGTACAGACGACAGTGACGGCGGAGCAAGAATTTCCGACAGCAGAGCAGCCAACGCAAACATTCACAGAAATGATGAAGCTGTTCAGGTTTTCGTGGAAGGGAAAACCACCGTAGTCAATTCCCGCGTGACAGATGAAGCCTGCCTTGAGGAAAGAGAACTGAAAAGAACGACGATTTCGGCCAGGGTTTTTTGAAATGTTTCCGTGGAAGGGCGGCTTATACATCGTTGATAGGCGATTTTGAATCGGTGGTAATCGGAGCGGCTAAGGTGATCTCATGCTCGAGGAAGCGGACGTCGATCAGTTGACTGCTGAAATCGTCGCTACGAAAAACAAATGTAGCAGTGTCGATCAATGCGGTTATAAATAACGCTGATATCAGAGCGGAAGGTCTGGTATTTGAAGGAGAAGGTACTGCAAAACACCTGAATGCGAGGGCAAACGGTATTACATATGAGACAGAGCCGGAAAGTATTACGACGGCATCAAATGTAAAAGAACCTCCGAAACAGGCCTTTGTGAATCGGATCACGCCGCTTTTCTGTCGTCATTGTTCGTACGCTATCTGGGGTGGCGATACCAGCGCGGCGTATACAAACCTCCCGATATCTTCGTCGGAATTTACTACTATATTCCGTCGAATTCCACGAATCTGACGCTGAATTTCCGTATCGTCACAGACGAGACGCAGGGACGGCTATGTTCCGGAACCGGAGTATTCTGTAAAATATGAAGGCGTTTCTCAGAATGTCTCAGGAAGAGAACGGCCTCATGTCGCGTGATGTTGCCGTGGCTTCCGGTACGGAGCCTGAGAAACCGTAACTGTCAGCAGCGGAAACCGGGAATGGTGGAAGAAAACATACACGATAAACCTGCGGAGAATAGATCCGTCGATCAGCAGCGTTTATGCAGGTTCGCGCAATATTACGGATTATCTGTACAGCAGCCGTTCGGATTCGGAAAGTGATCCGTATGAGGTGCCGGGTTCCGCTGCCGATCTGACCGTTAATCTGTCGGAGCTGATGACGCGGACTTCGTTTCATACAATATATATAAAATGAATGAATCCGGTGCGGAAATCGTTGCAGAAGGTATCTCCGGAGGAAATGCGGTAACTCGAAAGAGTGAGCGTCTATCGCATCGTAACACAGATCCGCTGCTACAGCGATTCTTACGCGGGATGTAAGACAGTGCAGGGGATTACCCGATATGTGACTTTGAAATAACAAACGAGCAAACGGATCTGTACCATACGATGATTGAAGATGAAAGCGCGGAAATCCTGTTCCTTATATAATTCATGCGCTGAAAAACATTGAGCGGAATCAGGTTTGAATGGCGGCCGGAATCTTTGAACGTGCAGAGACCGATGCAAAAAAAGCATCTGTTTTAGTGAAGAAAACATTTGGTAGCAGTTATGTAATATGTCTGTAATGGAAAAAATTCCCGATTCTGTTGTACTATAGTTACTAGTAAAAAGAACTCGGGGCGGCTCCTATTTTGCATAAAACAGTTGTTTCTGGGTGTAAGTGATTGCATTGTTACAGGTCTGTTACATTTGAAACTTGCAGTTGACTCTGTTAGTTTTGAATGTATTTCCCTCTATGAGAATCTGGTATGGCATCTCTGCTCAAAAATTTCCCATATATTATGTCAAATTATCTACTTGAAGGGAGTGGATAATTTTGCCCTTATCAAAAAAGAAAAAATGGTCTCCCTTCGAAAAGAATTTAAAAGGAGGAATTAAGACATGAAGAAAGTACTTTCTATCGTACTCTCTCTTCTCTCGTCTTGGATGCAGAAACCATACCAGAGCAAAAGTCACCATTGATAAGAATAAAGCTGCACACCTCAGCCAAAGCTAAAGGTAACCATTGCAGCTAAGGTTTCGGTAAGACAATCAAAAATTTACTCTTGTAGCCGATTGGACTGCAACAAAAGCCTGCCAGTTATTTCTGATAGTCAGATCAATACGATCAAGAATAAACAGACACTTCTTGGATATGATTTCTTTAAATGATGACAGAGAAATCGATATGACTTCTTTCGAATTAGTAGGCGTTGATTCCTTAGATAAGATTGAAAAGAGATGATATCGTTTACGTTTATACCGGTACTGATAAAGAAATCACAAGAGTTGCTGTAGGTCAGCAGGTTGTTAATGCAGAGCTGACAAAAGTCACAAGTAACGAAAAGTATACTGTTGATGGTACGGAATATAAACTGGCCGCAAAAGAAACAGCAGGTATCAGTGAAAGTTCTCCAGGATATAGTATTGC
>VOFH01000347.1_pt1 | contig 31839 bp, 48 predicted proteins | sample 5384091 | NCBI WGS metagenome assembly VOFH01 (sample SAMN12384727, study PRJNA508395) | human gut metagenome | isolation source: healthy gut G | host: Homo sapiens
CATGATGCAAAAGAACCTCTCCTGCCGTAATCTGCACGGGAAGCCCAAAAAGAATATGTACTGCTACGGATTCTCGTTCATCCCGCTGAATTTCCTGTTTCTATGCCTGGGCATTATTGATAGCATTAGCCGGACAAATGCAATTGGCATTACCTGCTATGAATGATGATATTTTACCCATGTTTGCAACGCAAGGCTATCTGGGACAATCCGTATTGGTACTTTTTACAATCGGTATTATCGCAGCAGCTTTCAGCAACTCGGACTCCGCCCTGACAGCTATGACAACCAGTGTATGCGTAGATCTGCTGAACACGGACAAAGACACGGAAGAAACAGCCCGTCGCAAAAGAAAGAAAGTACACCTGTCCCTCTCCATCCTGCTGGCTTTCTTTATCTGCCTGGTGGAAATGCTGAACAACAAAAGCGTTATTGACGCCATATATATCATCGCCTCCTACACATACGGCCCCTTTGCTGGGCATGTTCGCCTTCGGACTGTTCATTCTGATTAAAATAACGTACTTTGCAGCAAATTTAAGAGAACAATGACAAACAAGCTATTATTCTTTGTCCTACTGGCCCTCTGTTTCAGTGGCTGTGACATGCTGGAAACCCATCCATACGATGTACATATTACAGGAGAAAGAGAACTGAACAACAAAAACATCCAGTTGATAGAAAACAAAATGCAAGGCAAAAAAACAATCCGCTTTGCCATGATCAGTGATACCCAACGATGGTACAACTCTACCGAAGATGTTGTAAAAGCCCTCAATGCCCGTGGTGACATAGACTTTGTCATTCACGGAGGAGACCAGTCCGATTTCGGCGTCACAAAAGAATTCATATGGATGCGGGACATATTTAACAAATTCCAGATGCCCTACGTATGCCTTTTAGGCAATCACGACTGCCTGGGTACAGGTGAAGACGCATACAGGGCCATTTATGGAGATCCCAACTTCGCCTTCACAGCCGGAAATGTACGCTTTATCTGCCTCAATACCAATGCGATGGAATATGATTATTCGGAACCGGTTCCCGATTTCAACTTTATAGAAAATGAACTGAACAACCTGTCGCCTGAAATAGAAAAAACGGTATTCGCAATGCACGTAAAACCTTTTGAATTTGTATTCAACAACAATGTAGCAAAAATCTTCCAACTATACGTCAACCAGTTCCCCAAAGTCCAGTTCTGTCTTTACGGCCATGAACACAAATTCGCAGTAGATGATCTATTCAACGACGGAGTTCTGTATTTCCAATGCCCCTGCATAGACAAACGCATCTACTTATTATTCACCATTAAAGAAGATGGAACCTACGATTATGAAACAGTTGAATTTTAAAAAGATATTTCTGAACCTATTGTGGCCACTATTGCCTTTTACGGCACAAGCCCAAGAAAATAATACACTTTACTCCATCTTATCCAAAGACAGCATACTTGTCTCCTCTCCTTCCGTTCAAAACCAAGAGGAAGATATTGTAACCCAAATGCCAAACCGGCACCATAAATACGACAAGCGCGTACACCGTTACAGGCGTGCGTGGGAAGCTTTGATCCCCACCCACACCAAATTACAGTACGCCGGTGGAATGGGCCTGTTATCCTGGGGCATAGGCTGGGATTATGGAAAAAGAGGCCAATGGGAAACCGATCTTCTTTTGGGCTTCATCCCCCGCTACTCATCCAAACATTTCAAGATGACCATGACCTTGAAACAGAATTATATCCCGTGGAGTATCTGGCTGGGCAAAGACTTCTCGCTGGAACCGCTGACTACCGGAATCTATTTCAACACCGTATTCAGCGATGATTTCTGGACAAGCGAACCCGAGCGCTATCCCCGTGGATACTACGGATTTTCCACCCGTATCCGCACCCATATCTTTCTGGGACAACGCGTCCGTTTCGACGTGCCCGAAAAGTACCGGAAGTTCTCTAAAAGTATCACCGCATTCTACGAAATCAGCACATGCGATTTATACGTTGTCAGTGCGTTCAACAACAGTTATTTGAAACCCGATGACTATCTGAGACTATCATTTGGATTGAAATTTCAGATATTCTAATCAAATCATGAGGATGTTTCTCTATTTTTTCACTATTTTTGGGCATTTATTATGATAAATTTCAAAAATAATAACATAGAGAAACATGAAACAAGAAGAAGAAAAATCGGTTGGATTGCCCGATAACGCGTTCCGACCTCTGAAACCGGGGGAACAATATCACCCCATCATGTCACCAAACAAAAAATATCCCGAAGTAAACCTATGGTCTGTGCTATGGGGTATCGCCATGGCGGTATTATTCTCGGCGGCCGCAGCTTACCTGGGATTAAAAGTGGGACAGGTTTTTGAAGCCGCCATCCCTATCGCCATCATCGCCGTAGGTGTATCGGGAGCCGCCAAGCGTAAAAACGCGTTAGGTGAGAATGTCATCATCCAATCCATCGGTGCCTGTTCGGGAGTCATAGTGGCAGGAGCCATCTTCACATTGCCCGCCCTTTATATATTGCAGGACAAATACCCCGAAATGACAGTCAACTTCTTTCAGATGTTTGTCAGCTCACTGCTGGGAGGTATTCTGGGAATCCTGTTCCTCATCCCCTTCCGTAAATATTTCGTCAGCGACAAACATGGCGAATATCCCTTCCCCGAAGCCACTGCCAGTACGCAAGTGCTTGTTTCCGGCGAGAAAGGCGGAAGCCAGGCAAAGCCATTGCTTTTTGCAGGGCTAATAGGAGGTCTGTATGATTTCATTGTAGCCACATTCGGCTGGTGGAATGAAAACTTCACCACCCGCGTATGCGGCTGGGGTGAGATGGTTGCCGAAAAAGCCAAACTGGTGATGAAAATAAACACCGGTGCGGCAGTATTAGGCTTAGGCTATATTGTCGGCTTGAAATACGCGGCTATCATTTGTGCCGGTTCATTAGTGGTATGGCTGGTTATTGTTCCAGGTATGGCCCTGTTGTTCGGCGATCAAGTGCTGAATGCATGGAATCCGGCCTTGACACAAACCATTAGCGAAATGTCACCCGAACTTATATTCAAGGAATATGCCAAAAGTATCGGTATCGGTGGTATCGCCATGGCCGGTGTGATCGGTATCGTGCGCTCATGGGGCATTATAAAGAGTGCTGTGGGACTGGCCGCCAAAGAGATGGGCGGCAAGAAGGTGGAAGCAAACGTCATCCGCACGCAAAAAGACCTTTCCATGAAAGTGATCGCCTTCGGTTCCATCTTCACCATCCTGCTGATCTTACTGTTCTTCTTTTTTGATGTGATGCATGGAAATGTATTACACAGCATTGTAGCCATCCTGCTCGTAGCCGGCATTGCATTCCTGTTCACCACCGTAGCAGCCAACGCTATCGCCATAGTCGGCACTAACCCTGTATCGGGAATGACACTGATGACACTGATACTTGCCTCAGTAGTAATGGTTGCCGTTGGACTAAAAGGCGCTACCGGCATGGTTGCTGCACTGGTTATGGGTGGTGTGGTTTGTACGGCACTCTCTATGGCAGGCGGGTTCATCACAGACTTGAAAATAGGTTACTGGCTGGGCAGTACTCCTGCCAAACAGGAAACATGGAAATTCCTCGGCACACTAGTATCGGCAGCAACTGTGGGCGGCGTCATCATGATCCTGAACAAGACCTACGGCTTCTCCACCGGCGCATTGGCAGCTCCGCAGGCCAACGCGATGGCAGCCGTAATAGACCCGTTGATGAACGGTGTAGGCGCTCCCTGGCTGCTTTACGGAATAGGCGCCGTACTGGCATTGGTGCTGACCTACTTCAAAGTACCCGCACTGGCTTTTGCGCTGGGTATGTTCATTCCACTGGAATTGAACCTGCCGTTGCTGGTAGGTGGAGCGGTGAACTGGTATGTCACTACCCGCAGCAAAGACGAGGCGGTGAACGCCGAACGTGGCGAGAAGGGAACTTTGCTGGCATCCGGATTCATAGCCGGAGGCGCATTGATGGGGGTTGTCAGTGCCGCCATGCGCTATGGAAAAGCCGAATGGCTCCGACGACCCTTCCGTAGCACCTTACCACGGAGTAAACTATTACCTTGCTTTACAGAAAAACAAGGTTCCGGCAACTCTCCATGTTTATCCTACCGGAGGACATGGCTGGGGATTTCAGGATCATTTTAAATATAAGCAACAATGGACACAGGAATTGGAGAAATGGTTGCGCGACGGCGTTGTATTCCCGGAAAACCCCGAACCCATGTTACGAATCGGAAAATCTTACTTGGGAACTAAATACGTGGCTAACACATTAGATCAAGACGGAGAAGAATCATTAGTGATCCGGACTGATGCCGTAGATTGCCTCACTTTCGTAGAATACACGTTGGCACAGGCACTCGGTTCTTCCTTTGCCGACAATCTGCAAAAAATACGTTATCGGGACGGCATCATCAACGGATATCCTTCCCGGTTGCATTATACTTCCGAATGGATAGAGAATGGAATTCGCCACGGATTCCTCACCGATATTACTGCCAAAAACAGTGCACATACCCAGAGAATCTCTCTTTCCTATATGTCTACCCATCCCAAGCAATATAAAAAATTGGCTGATTCGCCGGAAAATGTACGACAAATGGCCGAATATGAAAAAGCAATCTCCGGAAAAGTCGTACATTGGTTGCCGAAAAGCGAACTGCCGGAAGCCGGATTACCCTGGATCATGAATGGAGATATCATTGCTATTACAACGAAGATGCCCGGACTGGACATTGCTCATGTGGGAATAGCAGAATATAAAGAGGGAAAACTGCATCTGCTGCACGCTTCTTCCACGCTGGGAAAAGTGGTTGTCAGCGAGAAGCCTTTCAATCACATGCTGAACAATAATAAATCGTGGACAGGTATACGTGTTGTCCGAATGTCTCACTCTAAAAATAACTGATTATGAAACGACTTAAACATTTCCTTCTCGCCTCATGCTTATTCCCGGCTTTGCTGGCTGCGCAAGGAGTCGCAAACGCCTACTTTCTGGAACTTACTCCGGATGCCCAATCAGCAGGTATGGCCGGCACGGGATTAGCTACCACCGACAACGGTAGTACAGCTATCTTTCATAATGCTTCTACCATTGCTTTCTCACAAGAAGTGATGGGCGCGAGTTATTCGTACGCTGACATAAACAAAGATTACTCGATGCACAGCGCATCTGTTTTCTATAAAATCGGAAGAGAAGGGAATCATGGTTTCACAGTAGGTTTCCGTCATTTTAAGAATCCGAAGCAAAGACTGGACGGTGATCAGAACGATAACTTCCGCCCGCATATATGGGATCTGGAAGCCGGATATTTCAGTACTGTAGCCAAGAATCTGTCTCTTGTCTCTAACATTCAGATATTTACAGGCTAAAGCTTGGAAGGATGCGGACACCAAAAACTCGGTTTGCCTTGACTTCGGAGCAACTTATCACCGCAATATGGCTCTTTTGGACGAAATGGCTTCCTGGAGCATTGGTTTCCAAGCTGCTAACTTAGGAAAAAAGCTGGACGGTTACAAAACTTACCCGCCAGACTAGGCCTGGGAGGTACAATCGACCTGCCATTCAGCATAGAACCGTCTGCAAGTTGCACTCGACTTCAACTATCTGCTCCCTTCTGAAATCCGTCAACTCCAGGCAGGCATAGGAGCCGAATATAACTTCCTGAAATACGGGGTAGTCCGTGCAGGATATCACTTCGGAGACAAAGACAAGGGAGTAGGCAACTACGGCACTCTAGGCTGCGGAATAAACTTCTGGCCGATACGTGCCGACTTCTCATACGCACTTGGCTGATAAAGATTGCTTTATGCACCGTACTGGCAGCTGGGAGTTGGAATAGTATTCTAAGCTCCACCCTCGAGGCGTTGCTTCACTTCGTCCATCGGTACCTCGTGTTTTAACTCCTGACGCAGAGAAGTGACGCCTTTATCTATAAATCCGCAAGGGTGGATGTAACTGAAATAACGCAAATCGGTATTCACATTCAGAGCCAGCCCATGCATCGTGACATAATGGCTACTCCTCACTCCGATAGCACAAATCTTACGCGCACGAGACGTATTACCTTCCAACCAGACACCCGTTGCTTTCTCCAAGACGTCCCGGCTTCAATGCCATAAGAAGCACATACCCGAATCACCGCTTCTTCCAACAGATGAACATATTCCTTCAATCCCAACCGGAACTCCTCCAGATTCAGAATCGGGTAGCACACTAACTGTCCGGGGCCATGATAAGTAATGTCCCCGCCCCGATCAATATGGTAAAGGGTAGCATCAATAGCTTTTAGTTGTTCCTCACTCAACAACATATTATTTTCCTTTCCGCTACGTCCCAAAGTGTAAACGTGAGGATGTTCGCACATAATGATATGGTTCTCGTACGGTTCTCCTTCCGCTTTCGCACGGACTATCCCGTCGAACCATTCCGTCTGCTGTTGCCATGCCTCGGCATACGGTATCAAATTCCAATCGATAAAAATTGTTTTCATAAAAACAAAGGTAAGAAATAAAAAGAAAATGTGTACATTTGTTGGCCCAATATAACAAACACAACTATGAAAATGGACTTTCCACAGGTAGACTTGCCTACCGAAGTATTAGCATGGACGAATGTAACAGAAGACATTCTCAATATTTACAAGCAATCTTGCCGGTTGCAAGCATGTATTGTAGCCATCTGTACCGAGGGTTCGATGAAGGCCTCGATCAATCTGCTTGATTATGAAATTCGTCCCAATGACCTGATTACATTACTACCGGGAACAATCATCCAGTTTCGGGAAAGAACAGAAAAGGTATGTCTTTGTTTCGTCGGCTTCTCTGCTCATTGTACCGGACGGGTCAATCTGATGAAGAATATTGGTAACGCTTATCCTAAACTTTTAGAACAACCGGTGGTACCGCTTTCCGAAGATGTTGCCGGTTATCTGAAAGACTATTTCGCCTTATTATCCCGGGCCAGTTGCAATGAAAACTTCGATATGGACCCGGAACTGGTAGAATTGTCACTCCAGACTATTCTGACAAGTATTCGGCTGATATACCACAACTATCCCGGAGAAAACAGCAGCTCAAACCGCAAAAAAGAAATTTGCCGGGAACTGATCCAATCTATCACCGAGCATTACAAAGATGAACGCCGTGCGCAATTCTACGCCGATCAATTAGGAATCTCCCTCCAACACCTGAGTACCACGGTGAGGCAAGTAACGGGCAAAAGTGTATTGGATACCATTGCTTACATTGTTATCATGGACGCCAAAGCAAAACTGAAAGGAACCAATATGACTATTCAAGAGATAGCTTATTCTCTAAATTTCCCCAGTGCCTCATTCTTTGGCAAGTATTTCAGACGGTATGTAGGAATGACACCATTGGAATTCAGAAACAGATAACTTCATAAAAAGGGATAGTGGCTAAATGGAGGCTGGCTGAAAGTCGGGGTGGTAGGTAGATACACAATGCTGATAATAAATAATTTATGTATTCACCGTACCATGAATTTACGGGTACTCCTCCTTCCTGAAGGAGGAGAATTTTAGATACTATCGACTTTTTAGTCAGTCATTTCCCTGTTTGAAAGAAACCGGGCCAATAATCAAAGACTTCTTCTTCCCAAACTCAACGAATTGAGTACTACGCTCACACTGGAGAACGCCATTGCAGCACTTGCCAGCATCGGATTCAATAACAAGCCATTCAGCGGGAACAGATACCGGCAGCAATAGGAATACCGATCAGGTTGTAAATAAACGCCCAGAAAAGATTCTGATGAATCAGCTTGACCGTCTGCTTTGACAACTGGAAGGCTTTAGGAAGCAGCAACAAATCAGAAGTCATCAAAGTCACCATAGCTACATCCATAGCAATATCAGTTCCTTTTCCCATGGCAATACTGACGTCAGCCAATGCCAGTGCTTGCGAATCATTGATACCATCGCCCACCATCGCCACCTTCTTTCCCTGCATTTGAAGCTCACGTACAAATTCGGCCTTATCGTCGGGTAGAGCGTCAGCTACAAAACGTTCGATTCCTAACCGGGAAGAAACTGCTAGCGCAGTACGTTGTCCGTCACCTGTAAGCATACAGATGTCAATCCCTTGACGTTTCAGTTCCTTCACTGCTTCGGCAGAAGTTGCTTTAATAGGATCGGAAACAGCAATGATAGCCAACAGTTCGTTCTCGCAACCAAAGTAAATGATACCATTACCGTCCGATTCATAGCGAACCAGCATTTCAGCCATCACATCGCTTACTGCCGCACCGAAATCTTTCAGGAGTTTATGACTACCTACCCAATAAGTATCTCCCTCATAAGAGACCTTGATTCCTTTCCCCGTAATGCTTTCAAAGCTGTCCAGCGTAGCAGGTTTGATCTTCTCCTCGTCTTGGAGTACGGCTACAATCGCACCTGCCAACGGGTGTTCCGATCTCATCTCGGCAGCTAAAAGTACATCTTTGAAATAATCTTCCTGCGATTGTGCCCACAACCATCCGGTAGCAGTAGGGTGTCCTTCGGTCAATGTACCGGTCTTATCCAGTACCACCACATCTACCTTGCGCATCTGTTCCAAAGCAACTGCATCCTTGATCAAGATATGTTGTCCGGCAGCCTTACCGATACCCACCATCAATGCAGTAGGCGTAGCAAGTCCTAAAGCACACGGACAAGCAATGACAAGAACAGAAACAGCCGACATTATCCCATAAGACATATATTCGCTACCGCCGATAACAACCCAAAGGATAAATGTCAGAATAGCAATTCCCAGCACAACAGGTACAAAAATCCCCGTAATACGATCGACAATACGTTGTACGGGAGCTTTGCTGCCCTGTGCTTCCTGCACCATGTGAATGATACGGGCAAGCACGGTTTCACTACCTACCTGTGTGGCACGAATGATAAATGAGCCACGCTGGTTGATCGTCCCTGCCAATACTTTATCACCTTTCTTCTTCTCCACCGGAATCGGTTCACCGCTAATCATACTTTCATCGACATACGAGTCGCCTTCGGAGAGCTGACCGTCCACAGGTATCTGTTCTCCCGGACGTACAACTACCAAATCACCTACTTGCAGTTGGTCTATCAATATTTCTTCTTCCACTCCGTTACGCAATACACGGGCAACTTTAGGCTGCATTCCCATTAACTTGCGAATGGCAGTCGATGTATTTCCCTTGGCACGTTCCTCCATCAAGTTTCCCGGTAAGAACGAAAGCTATAATCACCGCAGAAGCCTCATAATAGACGTGCGGTTCCAATCCACGATCATACCAAAATTCGGGGAAGAAAGTATTGAACAGACTGAACAAGAAAGCAATGGAAGTACTAAGCGCAACCAACGTATCCATATTGCTCCGTCCTATTTTAGCCTGTTTCCAGGCTCCGGTGTAAAAACCGCCGCCGAAAAGTACCAATACAGGAATAGCAAGTACCATCTGAATCTCATTAGAGTATGGCACATGCATCAATACCATTGAGAAAATAAGCAAAGGGACTACCAGAATCCACGCACCGATTACCTTCCGCTTCAGACGAAGATAACGCCTATGTTGTTCCTCCTCCTGACGTTCTTCTTTATGAGCTTCCTCTACAATCAAGTCGTAACCTGCTGCAAGCACTGCCGCACGAATCTCCCCGGGAGCCAGTTTATCGCTCTCATAAGAAACGGTTAATGTATTGGTAGCAAAATTGACAGAAGCCTCTATGACCCCCGGCAACTTCCTGACTGTTCTTTCTACATTATTTGCACATCCCGCACAATGCATATTGAGCACGGGAAAATTCTTCTTTACCATATTATTATCTATATTTATAAGAGTTTCTCCCCAACCCTCTCCAAAAGAGAAAGCCGGGGAGAGACCACATTCTATTTATAAAACACGCAAATACGGGTATTTGTTCAATTACTTCTTATCCGCTTTTTTATCGTCTTTCTTTGTTTCTTTTACAAATTCGGCTTCATAACTGAACTTATTAAATCCTGCCTGCAACTTCTTTACATTCGTTTTATCCGCGTCGTAAGTGATAGTGACGGTTTTGGTTTTCACCTCAGTCGACAAGTCCTTCAGCCCTTCTCAAAGCGCATATTGTCCTTTACTTTCTTTTCACACTTCTCACAGTGCATCTGCGACACTTTAAATACAACAACACGAATATCTTTCGCCAATACGGCAGTCACACCCAAAAGAGCCACCACGCAAGTGGCATCCATCTTCTTGTTCTCATTTTTCTTATTAGTTTAAAATTCTATGATTCATTTTGATACATTCTTCTTATTCACCGTTTCTTGCCAGATTGAAACGTATGCCGACATAGGCTTTTGCACCGTGCACAGGTCCCCAAATCATGGTAGAATCGAAATTATCTCCCCAAGGATTCGCTGCATCAATGATCGGATTCTTCTGCTTGAAGTTCGTCAGATTCTCCCCTCCTATGTAGACAGACCAGCGGCGGAAATAACGAGTCACCTGCATACTAAGCTGTTCGAAGCTACCATAACGACGACTCCATGAGAGTTGCCCGTCCGCCAATTCGTAAGGAGCAGGCATTCTGCCCCCGCCATTAAGTTGCAAGGTCGCATCAAACTGCCAGATTCCCAACGGAGTCTGATAAGAAGCCGTCAACAATCCTTTATACTTGCCGGTTAGTGGTTTCTCCATTCGCTGACCTTTATAAGTAGTTTGTGCGTCCGTCAACCGATAGGCTCCGGTCAGAGTGAAACCTTTGAAGAAAGGATAGCTTGCTTCCACCTGGAATACGTGCGAATACGAACGTCCGTCCAGATTATAAAAAGCCACTTCATGAGGATTACTATCCATATCTACAACAACTTGCTTCCGGAAATCCGTATAATAATATTCTGCGTTGACATTCAGCGTCTTACCGAATACCGGAATATAAGTAGAAACACTGGCACCCAAGTTCCATGCTTCTTCCATATCCAGACTTTTCGCTATTTCCACCTTACGGCTACTGGAAAGTAAGTAGTTGTTTTCTGCCAACACATGATTTGTACGGTACCCTTTCCGGCAGAAAGCCGGAAGTGTACATAATCATTCGGATTGTATTTAAGATGCGCACGCGGAGTCACAAAGAAACCGTGTTTACTGCTATAATCTCCCCGAAGACCGGCCATTAACATCCATTTATCATTCAGGTTCAACGTATATTGCACGTAAGCACCGGGAACAGCCTCTTTATCAAAGCTTTAGAGGGGTATTCCGCGTTATTATTCAAACGATAATGCTGATCGTATGCGTCATAGTTAAAGCTCAATCCTGCGGAGAAACTATTCTGCGGATTAAATTCCGTTTCAAACATCAGAGAAGCGTATGTATTAGTCTGGTCTACATTATACAATTTCCGTCCGTACATCGCATCCTGATTGTGCCAGGAAGTGGACAGAATCAAAGCTAGATTCGTATTCTTCTCTTTATCAAATATGTAAGCGTTTTTAGTGAACAGTTCGTAGCGTTCCGTGTCAATCCCGACCTTATACAGTTCACCGGAGTACATATCTCCATGCGTGGACTGTCCGCTGGTACGTGTTTCAGAAAGAGCTTTGATACCTGCCTGGAAAACATAATGGTCGCCCATATATGCCCACCGGTTCCACACATTATATTGTTCCACCCGCGGAATATCCACAAATCCATCATCATTGCCGTCATGCGCTTTGGTCTCATTTTCGTAATGCGCCAATAACGAGGTACTCCACCGTTTGGAAAGTTTCAAAGTGGCATCAGCATTAGCTTCATAACGATTCGTGGTACTTGCAAAAAGGTTGGCAGATACCCAGTCGGCCTCAGGTAATTGCGGCTTTTTAAACTCCACATTGATCTGTCCCGTAATAGCTTCGTAGCCGTTCTTTACCGAAGATGTTCCTTTGGAAACCTGTATGCTTTGCATCCACGGACCGGGGACATATCCCAATCCATAAGGAGCGGCGGCTCCCCGATAATTCGGAATGTTTTCCGTCAACATCTGCACATAAGTCCCCGACAAGCCTAACAATTTTATCTGTTTGGCTCCCGTTGCCGCATCCGAGTAACTCACATCCACCGAAGGATTTGTCACAAAACTCTCTCCCAGATTACAACAAGCGGCTCTACTCAATTCGGCACTGCTTATCATGTCTTCGTTCATCACGCTGCTGCGCAACTTCATCGTTCCCAACTTACGGCTGACGACATTCACTTCTTTCAATTCCACTCCGCCCCGGAGGACAATCTCCAATTCCTGCTTTTTACTGTCAACGTGGATCGTATCATTCTGAAAGCCGATAAAACTGACAATCAGCATGTGGCTTTTGGAAGGCTTCGTGATAGAAGAAACTACCATCCTACTTTCGTTGTCACTCCTTGTCCTGTATTCATCCAGAACACATTGGCTCCCGGAACAGGTTCTCCGGTACTATCTTTACCGTCCCCCGTACTTGCGCATACATATTGCCGGCAAATAACAGGAACAGTCCTATTATCATATATTTCATTCTTTCTAAAGTTACTTTCGAGATACAAAATTAATTCATTTCTCTTAGTTGCATTCAGTGCTGCTTTGTTTTCAAAATTGAAAGCAAAGGATTAATCCTTGAAATAGTGGCTAAATAATAAGTGGAATATAGCGCCACTCGAGCAGAGAGGTGGCGGAGAGGTCAGACTATCAAATTCACCGGTTGTCATAAGTCAGCAGATAGCAGAAATGTTCACAGAAAAGATCGATCACCAAAACTGATACGGTCAGTTCGGTAAATGTTTCATCAAATCGGGCTTATAGATAATTGCTGTGCAGCCCTCGTTTCTACAATTTTTCTTTGAAAAGTATACTTCTTACATTTGGGACAAATCACAACAGCCCTGGTCTCACAACGGCACAGCAATAATGAACCAACATCTGAATAGATAATCAGGAGAGAAAGGAACTGCTGTTATGTAGGCTAGTCTTTTGGCCAAAGATAAGAATTATATATTCAACCGATATTATCCGTATATTTGACCCATATTGTTCACATCATTCAAATAGCAGAACTGCATCACAGAAAAGGTTCAACCACCGGAGCTGCAACGGTGAAAGGCAGCTATAGCTAACCGGAATGTCGGTAGCATGGTTCATCAGGTTCAGCTTATAGATAGATTTTAGCCGTGCGATTTTACAATTCTTTCCTTTGAATCGCACGTATTGAGATTTCAATCTTCTTTTTGGAAGAAGCCAAAAGAAATTCGCACGTAGTCAGGACTTTTCTGATTATCGGATTTGGGACAGCCCGGCACAGTACAAACAGGACTGTACTGTTTGCACAACCGGCAAACAATAATGAACGCCCGACTCCATCCACAGGACCCAATATAATAATCAGGATCGGGAAAGAAACATTGCAGTTATGTAGGCTATCTTTGTCTTTTCATATCCGGAGACAAAGATAGAAATAAAAACAGACTATACCAGCTGTTTCGTTCAAAAAAAGATAATAACCATAAAGCCTAAAGCTGCATTACAAGAAAAAACAGATTAGAACAAAAAACCTTTTTTGTCAGTCTGCTTGCGATTATACTTTCGGTAAGCGGCTTTTTCTTTTCTTGTCATGACAAGATGAACAAAAACACTGGTGCGTTGCAGTTCGATAGTATCCGGGTAAATGAGACGGTACACCTGTTTAATGATACAGCCAAACCGGCATGTAACATTATTATTAACTTTGCTTATCCGGTAAAATCATCGGATGATATGCTGAAAGACAGTCTGAATTCCTATTTCATATCCGCTTGTTTCGGCGACAAGTATATCGGAGAAAAGCCGGAGGAGGTTATAAAGCAATACACAGAGAATTATGTCAACGAGTATCGCCGTGACTTGGAACCGATGTATGCAGAAGACGAGAAAGACAAGGAGGACGAATCCTCCATCGGAGCTTGGTATTCATATTATAAAGGTATAGAGAGCCATGTACAACTGTATGATAAAGGATCTACTTGTATATCGCATCGACTATAACGAATATACCGGAGGCGCACATGGCATTTACATGGCTACCTATCTGAACATGGACCTCACACTGATGCGCCCGCTCCGTCTCGATGACATCTTCGTCGGAGACTACAAAGACGCATTGACCGACCTGATCTGGAATCAGCTCATGGCAGATAATAAAGTGAACACTCACGAAGCATTGGAAGATATGGGATATGCTTCGACCGGAGACATCGCTCCGACAGAGAACTTCTATCTAAGTAGAGAGGATCACGTTCTACTACAATGTATACGACATCACTCCGTACTCGATGGGACCTGTCAAAGTGACAATTCCATTCCCAATGTTGGAACATCTATTAGGCAGTAACCCGATTCTGGGAGAGCTAAAAGATTAAAGCCCTATTTTCATTAAAAGATTGAACACCAATGAATATCCTGTTGTTATTGCCCCGTGTGATGCAGAAGGATATTCATTTCATATAAATATTTTAAATTCACCATTCAAAACTTAAGAAGTGGAAATCATACTGAAATATTTTCCGGATCTGACGGAAGAGCAGCGTAAACAGTTCGCAGCTCTATACGACCTCTACATTGACTGGAATTCTAAAATCAACGTAATCTCCCGCAAAGACATCGAGAATTTATATGAGCATCATGTACTTCATTCGTTAGGTATTGCAAAAGTAATTCAGTTCCGCCCCGGAACAAGTGTTATGGATTTAGGTACAGGAGGAGGTTTCCCGGGCATTCCTCTAGCAATATTATTTCCGGAAACCCAATTTCATCTGGTTGACAGTATCGGTAAGAAAGTGCGCGTAGCCACTGAAGTAGCAAATGCAATCGGATTGAAAAATGTCACTTTCCGCCATGCCCGTGCCGACGAAGAAGAGAAACAACTGTTCGATTTCGTTGTCAGCCGTGCCGTAATGCCTTTGGCAGATCTGATAAAGATCATCAAAAAGAATATCTCTCGAAACAACAGAACGCGTTGCCCAACGGGTTGATCTGTCTCAAAGGAGGCGAGCTGGAGCACGAAACGATGCCTTTCAAACATAAGACAGTCATCCACAGCTTGAGCGAAAACTTCGAAGAAGATTTCTTTCAAACTAAGAAGGTGGTATACGTTCCCATTTAACAGACTATCCGTTCTGATAGATATAAATCATAGAGAAACCATGAAAATAAAGAGATTTGAATTTAATATGTTTCCCGTAAACTGCTACGTATTATGGGATGACACTAAAGAAGCAGTCGTAATCGACCCGGGCTGTTTTTACGAAGAGGAAAAGCAGGCCTTGAAGAAGTTCATTCTTACCAACGAGCTGAATGTAAAGCATTTGCTGAATACTCACTTGCACCTGGATCATATCTTCGGCAATCCGTTCATGCTGAAAGAGTTTGGATTATCGGCAGAAGCAAACAAAGCGGATGAGTACTGGATTGACGAAGCACCGAAACAAAGCAGAATGTTCGGATTCCAGTTGCAGGAGAAGCCGGTTCCGCTAGGCAAGTACCTGCACGACGGTGATAGTATCACTTTCGGACATACCACTCTGGAAGCAATCCACGTGCCCGGTCATTCACCCGGCAGCTTGGTGTACTATTGTAAAGAAGAGCACTGCATGTTTTCCGGTGACGTCCTGTTTCAAGGCAGTATCGGTCGTGCAGATCTTACAGGCGGTAACTTCGACGAGTTGATAGAGCACATTTGCAGCCGTCTTGTTTGTCCTCCCCAACGAAACCGTCGTTTACCCGGGACACGGCGCTCCCACGACTATCGGAATGGAAAAAGCTGAGAACCCATTTTTTAGATAAAACAAAATCCTCCTAAATATCATTAATATGAAAACCGATTTGTTAGCTAGCCGTCACATCGGCATCAATGAACAAGACACAACCATGATGCTCCGCAAAATTGGCGTGAACTCGTTGGACGAACTAATTGAGAAAACAATTCCTGCCAATATCCGGCTGAAAGAACCACTTGCATTGACTAGCTCCGTTGACGGAATACGAATTTGGGAAACACATAGCCACATTGGCTGGTAAGAACAAACTGTATACGACATACATTGGAATGGGGTGGTATAATACGATCACTCCTGCAGTCATCCAGCGAAATGTATTCGAGAATCCCGTCTGGTATACGTCTTACACTCCTTACCAGACCGAAGTATCGCAAGGAAGACTGGAAGCCCTGATGAACTTTCAGACAGCCGTATGTGACCTCACTGCCATGCCACTAGCCAACTGTTCACTTCTGGACGAAGCAACTGCGGCCGCCGAAGCCGTAAGTATGATGTATGCCTTCCGCTCCCGCGCGCAGCAAAAAGCCAATGCCAACGTAGTCTTCGTGGACGAGAATATCTTTCCGCAGACATTGGCTGTTATGACAACACGTGCCGTTCCTCAAGGTATCGAGCTACGTGTAGGTAAATATAAAGATTTTGAACCTTCACCGGAAGTGTTTGCCTGTATTTGCAATATCCGAACTCACATGGAAACGTAGAGGATTATTCTGAATTTACCGAAAAAGCTCATGCCGCAGACTGTAAAGTTGCCGTTGCTGCTGACATTTTGAGCCTTGCCTTGCTGACTCCTCCGGGAGAATGGGGAGCAGACATCGTGTTTGGAACAACGCAACGTTTGGGTACTCCCATGTTCTACGGCGGTCCGTCTGCAGCCTACTTCGCCACACGGGATGAATACAAACGGAATATGCCGGGACGAATCATCGGCTGGTCTAAAGATAAATACGGTAAACTTTGCTACCGGATGGCTTTGCAGACCCGTGAACAGCATATCAAACGGCGAGAAGGCGACTTCCAATATCTGTACCGCTCAGGCACTGCTCGCAACCATGGCAGGATTCTATACCGTCTACCACGGTCAGGAAGGTATCACGACTATCGCTTCACGTATCCACAGTATCACCGTATTCCTTGATAAACAATTGAAGAAATTCGGATATACGCAAGTGAATGCACAATACTTCGATACACTGCGCTTTGAACTGCCCGAACACGTTTCCGCACAACAGATCCGTACGATTGCTCTTAGCAAGGAAGTTAATCTGAGGTATTACGAGAACGGAGACGTAGGGTTCAGTATTGACGAAACGACAGATGTAGCAGCCGCCAATGTGTTGCTTTCTATCTTTGCCATTGCTGCGGGAAAAGATTATCAGAAGGTGGATGACATCCCTGAAAAAAGCAATATAGACAAGACTGTAAAACGTACCACGCCTTTCCTTACACACGAAGTATTCAACTAAATATCATACCGAGACGGAAATGATGCGCTACATCAAGCGTCTCGACCGCAAGGATATTTCATTGGCACAATCCATGATCTCACTCGGTTCCTGTACAATGAAGCTGAATGCCGCCGCAGAAATGCTGCCTTTGAGCTGTGCCGAGTTTATGTGCATGCATCCATTGGTTCCGGAAGACCAGGCAGAAGGGTATCGGGAATTGATTAATAATCTGAGTGAGGACTTGAAGATCATCACCGGTTTTGCCGGAGTAAGTTTGCAGCCCAATTCCGGAGCTGCGGGAGAATATGCCGGTCTGCGAGTTATCCGTGCCTATCTCGAAAGCATTGGACAAGGACACCGTAACAAAATATTGATACCCGCATCGGCACACGGCACGAATCCGGCATCGGCAATCCAGGCAGGGTTCACAACTGTCACTTGTGCGTGTGACGAACACGGAAACGTAGACATGGATGACTTCCGTGCCAAAGCGGAAGAAAACAAAGATAACCTGGCCGCACTGATGATTACATATCCCTCGACGCACGGTATCTTTGAAACAGAAATCGTGGAGATCTGCGATATCATCCATGCTTGTGGCGCTCAGGTATATATGGACGGTGCCAACATGAATGCACAAGTGGGACTGACGAATCCGGGATTCATCGGAGCTGATGTCTGCCACCTGAACCTTCACAAAACCTTTGCATCACCTCACGGAGGAGGTGGCCCCGGTGTGGGTCCGATCTGTGTAGCCGAGCATTTGGTACCGTTCCTTCCGGGACACGGACTGTTTGGTAATGCACAGAACGAAGTTTCCTCTGCTCCGTTCGGAAGTGCGGGAATCCTGCCGATCACTTACGGCTACATCCGTATGATGGGTACAGAAGGACTGACTATGGCTACTAAAATCGCGATTCTAAATGCCAATTACCTGGCTGCTTGTCTGAAAGACACATACGGGATTGTCTACCGCGGAGCGAATGGCTTTGTGGGGCACGAAATGATTCTGGAATGTCGCAAGTACGAGGAAACGGGCATCTCCGAAAATGATATCGCAAAACGCCTCATGGACTACGGCTATCATGCTCCTACCCTCTCCTTCCCCGTGCATGGCACGCTGATGATCGAGCCCACCGAAAGCGAGAGCCTCTCCGAACTGGATAACTTCGTCCTTATGATGTTGAACATCTGGCAGGAAATTCAAGAAGTGAAGAACGGTGAAGCGGACAAGGAAGACAACGTACTGATAAATGCTCCGCACCCCGAATACGAAGTAGTAAGCGATCAGTGGGAACACTCGTATACGCGCGAAAAAGCAGCTTATCCGATAGAGAGTGTGCGTGAGAATAAGTTCTGGATAAATGTAGCCCGTGTAGACAATACACTGGGCGACCGGAAGTTATTGCCGACTCGCTACGGCACATTCGAATAAGAAGTAGAAAATCATCAACAAATAATTTGATGAAATTCACCACATAAAGCAATCCGGGGCTTATCACTTGTTGAGTAGGAAATCATAAAAGATAAACCTGACTCATGAGACTCTTCTGGTCAATTTAAACACAAAAGTGGTGAATCTTAATAAATATTCCACGATGGTTATTCGAAATACCTACTTGACAAAGTTATCTTTTCTTTCAACACCTTTTTCGCCTTTCATCGGAATCTTAGAATCAGCATATCCCAACGCTACACAACCATAAACTTTATGATTTTCGGGCACTCCGAGCGAAGTCAGATAGGCCCGTACCTCCGGATCATCACAAGTCGTACCGAGCTGATTTATCCAACAGGAAGCGATGCCCAGTGAAGTGGCCGCAAGAAACATATTCTCGATAGCACAGGCACAGTCCATCCCGGGCCACCACTGCTTCGGCTCATTGGAAACGATAACCAAGGTAGGGGCATGATAGTAACAGCAATACGTCTCACTGTGCCCCCGTTCCCGAAGATGCTTGTCATCACTTTTGGCAAATGCCCCTTTAATCCGTTCATTCAGTTCTTCCAGTTTATCTATATTTTGAATAGCGGTGAAATGCCATGTCTCCAGATGCATTCCACTCGGTGCATAAGTTGCAGCTTCCAAAATAGCCTGCAAATCCTCTTCTAAGACTTGCTTTGATCATACGCACGTACACTACGCCGTGCCTTGATGGTCTCTAAAATTTCATTGTCTTCATTATCCATTCTCCTGCCAATCGGATTTATCGTTTAACCAACCCAATCTTTACATTCAGCTTGAAATAATACACTCCATTCTCTTTCTCGAGGAACCCGTACTTATCTTTCTCTACAGAGCCTTTTTCGAGACGGGAATTAAAAAAAGAAAGTCCTCAAATGTTTTCTTTTCCGATTTATGATAACAAAGTACCTCACCTTTACCATCTACCAGCAATATGCCTTCAACAGCCGAATCGGTCCCATTGTATATTTTGGCCGGACGCATACCCAAGGCTAGTGCTATCAGGAACTGCTTCATTTTAAACTCGTAAAAGCCATGCTTGCTGATCAACTCCTCTTTTATCTTGAGAGGATTCATATGATCTTGATTACTTCGGTCAATTCACTGACGCGTGAGATGCCGTCCAGGTGCATCATACGCACCATCTCTGCCAGCACACGAGGGAAGTGCAGATCGATCATCAGCAGATTGCTACGGAACACACGGTCCGCTACGTCCGAATACTTCAGCACACCACCCAGACGCTCTATCAGCATCATACGCTCGGCCACCTCCGTTGGGTGATTCGGGAATGCATTAATCTTATTGACCGTAGGAGTAGCAAACTTGATACCCACTGCTCCAACTTCAGGTTCGCCGCACGTCCACCATCCAGCAGCGGATTCATCGTACTGAGACGCGAACGGACATTGAAACCCGCCAACGGAGCCTCCGGATGCCAGAAAGCAATCGAGAAGTCGGTACGGTCCTCTGTCCTGGCTTCCAGATCAAAGATACCTGCCTCGTCCAGGAACTCCTTCCACCCCGTCGGGCGATGTAACTTCATCGCCGAAGAATTTTTAATCGCGTCCAGAATCAGGTCCGCCACAATGTTGAAGTCCTCACGGGGAATGGACTTTTCTCCACCTTCTCACCTTCCATCCGGATGACCTCTTCTTCAATATAGTAACGCCGGGTGCCGTCATGCTCTTCACGCTGGATCATTGCAATGGGCCGGACTTTTCATCTTCTTTCTTTGCCTGCAGTTCCAAGCGATACTTTTCCATCCGCCAGCAGACGGAAAAAGACGTACAACTCGCTCCACTCTCTTTTTGTTGCTTCAAATGCCATTCTATCTATCTTTTTTTTATTATTTCGGAGAGGTGTGTCATCATTCATCACAGAGTTGTATATGGGTAACTTCTTCCAATGGGGGCAACTTTCCCCCTATCTCTACTATCCATTTCCTTCCTGTTCATCTGCAATGCGACTTGGCAGTCTCCACTTTCTCCATCGCCGGGACCTTAAACGGGGCATTGCCGACTGCCGGATACGAAGCGTCATGCTGCAATCCATATCGTACGACTGGTTGAGAATTTCCGGTTCTTCTTCCTTCACAATCCGCATGATATCATTCATAAAAGGATACTCAAACATTACCGTCACTTCTTCATCTACCGTTTTTTCTATGATAGTAGCGGCAGCGATCGCTTCGGCAGCGGCGGCTTTGTAAGCAACAATCAATCCACTTGTCCCCAACTTGATTCCTCCAAAGTAACGAACCACTATAATCAGTATATCTGTCAGTTCGTCGTTGCTGTCTGAGAATTTATTTGTCCGAGAATCGGGTTTTCCCGCCGTTTTCCCCGAATATAGGAAGGTATTCTCCGTTATCATTGCACGGAAAATCCTTTCAAAGCGGAAGCTTAAAAAAAGCATATAGGCATAACATACATGTGTCGTGCGTCATAATACTTTTTCTGATACGTTTCAAGATGTATTTTTATCTCATCAAAGTTCCAGAGAGTACGCACAGGAAGGGCTATAGCAATGAACTTCCTCAAACATGATCCTCGTCCACCTTCGCTTTTCTGTATAAATACCTTCGGAAGGTTCGGACAATTGTTTTGTAAGTATCTTCAGCAGTCATGTTGCAAAGATACCACACTGTCCCAGCATATAGGGGCGTGGCGCGCATCATAATATAACGGAAATTTCAATCTATCGTTTGGAAATATTAAGCGTAATCAGACATTGTTCGCTTTTCTGTATAAAATTTGACGATCTGATCAGCAGTGCAAAGATACGGAAAAACGTACAATTTCAAGCAGTCGTTTGGAACAATGTCGTCACCACAAAACGAACGGCTGACAACCATTTTATCATTAAATAAGCGGTCGATCCGTTATAATCTACCGTATGATTGTAACAAATCGACCGCTCTATTTTATAAAATGATACTTGTCTTATTCCAATTTATGGATAACCAGTCCCGAACGAAGTTTCGGTTCGAACCAAGTCGTTTTTGGAGGCATAATGTTGCCAGTATCGGCAATATCCATTAATTGCTTCATGGACACGGGATAAAGAGCTAGTGCTACTTTCATCTCACCGCTATCTACACGCTTCTTGAGCTCTCCCAATCCACGGATACCCCCCACAAAGTCGATACGTTTGTCGGAGCGTAAATCTTTGATACCCAAGATTTCATCCAAAATCAAGTTGGAGGATATAGTCACATCAAGCACACCGATCGGATCATTGTCATTATATGTGCCTGCTTTAGCAGTCAAGCTGTACCATTTGCTATCCAGATAAAGAGAGAAATTATGCAAACCGGAAGGCTTGTAGATATCTGTCCCCTTTTCCTCAACAATGAAGTTCTTGTTTAAGGCGCCAAGGAATTGCTCGGGAGTTAAACCATTGAGGTCTTTTACTACACGATTATAGTCAATGATAGTTAACTGGTTGGCAGGGAAACATACAGCCATGAAATAGTTGTATTCTTCGTCTCCTTATGATTAGGATTTTGCTTTGCTTCTCGGCCCCTACCAGGGCAGCGGCAGCCGAACGATGATGCCCGTCGGCGATATATAGTGCCGGCATTTTAGCAAACTCTGCAGTAATTGCCGCGATATCTTCGCTCTGGTCAATAATCCAGAAAGTATGTCCGAAGCCATCCCCCGGAGCGATGAAGTCGTAAACAGGCTTGTTTGCAGTATACTTCTTGATAATAACATCCAACTTCTCATTATCCGGATAAGCAAAGAATACGGGCTCAATATTCGCGTTGTTCACACGTACATGCTTCATACGATCCTCCTCCTTGTCGCGACGGGTAAGCTCGTGCTTCTTGATCATACCATTCATATAATCGGGAACGTATGCACCGACTACCAATCCGTATTGCGTCTTACCGTTCATCGTCTGCGCATAGATATAATAGTTTTCCTTGCTATCCTGCACCAACCAGCCTTTATCCTGAAACAGTTGGAAATTCTCGGCAGCCTTAGCTGTACACTCATTCGTCGTGCTCATCTGTACCTACCGGGAAATCAATCTCAGGTTTAATGATATGATAAAGAGACTTTTCATTACCTTCCGCTTCTACGCGGGCCTCTTCGGAGTTCAATACGTCGTAAGGACGTGAAGCAACCTGCTCTACCAGGTCTGCGGAGGACGAATGCCCTTAAAAGGTTTAATTATTGCCATGATATTAGTATTTTAGATGTAAAAAATAAGAGCCACAGACTTATTGAAAATCTGTGGCTCAAATATACTACTTATTTCTAAAAAAGACGTTCTGCGACAGATTGTTTTTAATCAGATTATAACTATGTTATCCTGAAAATCCGCCTTCCTCATTCTGAATATTATTTGTTTACTCTAAATTTTTCGCAACCATCTTTCAGGAAGCCCACAATTTGCCGTGCAGCTGCAATACCGGCATTGATATTCGCCTCGGCCGTTTGAGCTCCCATCTTCTTTGGAGTCGAGAAATAACGTCCGGCAAATTTCTCTACAAATTCTGCATTAGCAACAGGCATAATATCCGTAATATATTTGAAGTCGGCACGTTCCTCCATTAATTTAATCAGCTCAGCTTCATTAATTACTTCCTTACGGGCAGTATTCACCTAACATAGCACCTTTCGGCATATCTTTCAGCAAAGCATAGTTGATAGAGTTCTTCGTTTCGGCAGTTGCCGGGATGTGAAGAGATACCACCTGGCAAGTCTTATACAGTTCTGCTGCAGAATCAAGCGCTTTCACTCCGTCTTTTTCGATTACTTCTTTCGGGCAGAATGCGTCGTATGCATACACTTCCATTCCGAAGCCTTTAGCAACACGGGCTACGTTACGGCCTACGTTTCCATATGCGTGAATACCCAATTTCTTTCCCATCAATTCTGTACCCGATGTACCGTTATAGAAGTTACGGACAGCATATACCATCATGCCCAACGCCAATTCGGCAACAGCATTCGAGTTCTGTCCCGGAGTGTTCATCACGCATACATTGTGAGCGGTAGCAGAAGCCAAGTCTACATTATCATATCCAGCACCGGCACGAACCACGATCTTCAGTTCTTTAGCAGCATCAAGCACTTCTGCATCAATGATATCGCTACGGATAATGATAGCATTCGCATCTTTCACTGCATCCAGCAACTGGGCTTATCTGTATATTTCTCAAGTAAAGCAAGCTCGAATCCGGCTGCTTCAATTTCTTTACGAATACCGTCTACTGCAACTTTAGCAAACGGTTTCTCAGTAGCTACAAGTACTTTCATAATCTAATTCTGTTTATAAAGGCTCACCACAGATTAGGCTCAGATTCTCACAAAATTTAGAAATATCTGTGCCAATCCGTGTAATCTGTGGTGACAATATATTAATGAAGTTTCTCAAATTCCTGCATACAATCGATCAATGCTTGCACACTTTCTTTCGGCAGAGCGTTATAGCAAGATGCGCGGAAACCACCCACTGAACGGTGTCCTTTGATACCTACCATACCTCTTTCAGTAGCGAACTTCATGAAGTCAGCTTCGAGGTCTTTGTATTCGGGAGCCATTACGAAACAGATGTTCATGCGTGAACGGTCTTCTTTAGCGGCAGTACCCACGAACAGTTTGTTGCGGTCGATTTCAGCGTACAACATATCAGCTTTTTCGATAGCACGACGTTCCATTTCTTTCACACCACCCTGTGCTTTAATCCAGCGAAGCGTTCAGCAAAGCTGCATAGATAGGTACAACAGGAGGAGTGTTAAACATAGAGCCGTTGTCGACGTGAGTCTGATAGTTTAGCATCGATGGAATATAGCGAGAAACCTTACCTACCGCATCATTCTTCACGATAACAAATGTAACACCTGCGGGAGCCAAATTTTTTTGTGCACCACCATAAATACAGATGTATTTAGAAACGTCGATCGGACGTGAGAAAATATCAGAAGACATATCGGCAACCATAGGAACCGGAGAATCGAGATCTTTCTTTAATTCTGTACCGTAAATCGTGTTATTTGTAGTTATGTGGAAATAATCTGCGTCTGCCGGGATTGTATAGTCTTTCGGGATATAAGTATATGTAGCTTCGGCTGAGGAGGCAACTTCTACAACTTCACCAAATCCTTTAGCTTCTTTCATCGCTTTCTTAGCCCACACGCCTGTATTCAGATAAGCAGCTTTTTTTTCCAGGAAGTTGTAAGGAACCATGCAGAACTCCATACTAGCACCACCACCAAGGAACAAAACCGAATAGCCTTCGGGGATATTGAGTAATTCCTTGAATAATGCCTCTGCCTCGTCAACCACAGGTTGGAAGTCTTTGGCACGGTGGCTGATTTCCATCAAGAGAGAAACCAGAGCCGTTGAAATCTAAAATAGCCTTCGCTGTATCCTCTATCACCTCACGCGGAAGAATGGAAGGTCCTGCATTGAAATTATGCTTTTTCATTTGAAGTTTGTTTTTGGTTTAACAATTTCGTTACCTTTTGTCTTTCGACCTTGCGAATTTACGAATTTATTTTCGGCGTACAAATCTTTCCTTATAAAAATACTGTTTTATAGCAGATTTCTCTTACTTTTTATTGGTTTATACAGGATATATACACCATTTTGTTATCTATACATATCAAGATGGTAGAAAAAAGTTCAAACTGATATTAAAATATTCAATGACTAAAAAGTGAATATTTATAAGAAAGAAAGACAAAAGCCGGGAAGAGTGAAAAAGAGAAATGAGATAAAAATGAATATTTATAAAGAAAAAGTTTTTTTTGCAACCCATGGTGAACTCGTCATGTGTCAATCGGATAATTGTCTTCATTCCTTTGATAAATCGCTTTTCCGCCTCCTTGGATCACGAATTCAGCAATTGTTTCACCTTAGCCCGACGAACGGCAACAAATGCATAATGCTCTTTACATCAATAGCCCCTACATCTTCACGAGCCAGATTTCCTTTTTTATATAAGAATCCGGCAATATCTATCCGGCTTAATTTTTCTTTCTTTCCTTTACCTATATATACAGTAGTCCAGACAGATTTAGGAGGACGAGGAGCATTTTCCGGTAATGCGACGGTTTCCATATTATCCGGGATATAGGCAGGGAAGTTTCTCTTCGGCATGAAGAATCAGATAAGACGTTCCGGTCGCATCCCAACGTGCAGTTCGGCCATTGCGGTGGGTAAAGGCTTCTTCATTCACGGGCAAGTGATAGTGGATGATATGCTCAATCTCCGGGATATCAAGTCCGCGGGCAGCCAAGTCGGTAGATACCATACGGGGCAGCTGCCGTTACGGAACTTGTAAAACGCCCGTTCCCGATCCGGCTGCTCCATGCCGCCATGAAAACGTTCTGCAAGATAACTTCTTATCAGCCAGAAGCTGATGTACCCGATCTACCGCATCCCGATGATTGCAAAACACGATGCTTGAAGCGCTCCCCAGTGTACAAAGCAGGTTATATAAAGTATCAATCTTGTCTTTCGAAGGCGAAAGCACCTTCATCAATTTCAAGCGCGACTCTTGTTCTTCAGAAGCGTCCGAAAGGAAGTTCAACTTAACTGTGCGGTTCAATCCTGTAAACTCGGGAATTTCTTCGGCATCGGTAGCTGAAAGCAACATACGTTTCTTTAATCCCGGAAGCTGTGTGATAATCTCTGCCATTTCATCGTGGAAGCCAAATTCCAGTGATTTGTCGAACTCGTCAATAATTAGTGTTTCAATCGTTTCAGGGTTGAAATTGCCCTTAGACAAATGATCGGTGATACGTCCCGGAGTACCAATAATGATAGCAGGATGATTGCCAGAATACTCTTCTTTTCTTCGGCGATAGGTGCCCACCGTAACAACAGCAAGTTTTCCAAGAAGTACCCATTGCTTTGAATACACTGTCTATCTGTAAGGCCAGCTCACGCGAAGGAACGAGATCAATACCTGCACGCTACCATCATCCGTTTTCAAAGTGAGCAATAATGGCAGCAGATAAGCCAATGTCTTGCCCGATCCTGTCGGTGACAACAGTATAACGTCTTTTCTTCCGGTAGCTTGTTCAAGTGATGCTTCCTGCATCGGATTCAGCTCCTCAATCTTCAAGTTGCGGAGAGCCGACTGTATAATTTCATTTTTCTCTAACATGGTGGCAAAGATACAAAAAGAGTAAGAGTATGAAGACAAAAAGACGGTCAAACTTTAGCCATTCCAGTCAGTATATAGCGACCTTTCAGGTTATTCTCCTTCATATAAATCGTAACTTCTACCCGACAGGCTTTCATCAGATCATATCCGGTTAAACCTGCATTCATAGCTTTGATAAACGAATACTCCGTGTCGTCGTGAATAAAAGAAATACGATGATATTCCATAACAAAATGTATTTAGGGAACTATTATGTAGTCAAAAGTACAAAATTAATAGATAAGTAGATGCAAAAACAGATAACTATCTTCAAAACTGACATAAAATTCACCAAATACATCCCGAAAAGACACAAAAGAAGGCGGGAAATCTGAAGAAGCATAATCAGCATTCAGATTTCCCGCCCTGTTTTTTATAACCTTTCCGGTAGTTTCCCAACCGGAGGGTATTTTTCGAAGATTATCCTCCGAAGTTATCGAACATCAAGTTCTGTGCTGGAACGCCAAGGTCATCAAGCATTTTCTCAACAGCTTTCGACATCGGGCCAGGACCACACATATAATATTCAATATCTTCAGGAGCTTCGTGATTCTTCAAGTAAGTTTCGTAGATCACATTATGAACGAATCCCGGCGTATACTTCACACCTGCGGCGTCGGCAGCAGGGTCCGGACGGTCAAGAGCCAGATGGAAAGTGAAATTCGGGAAATCCTTTTTCAATTTGCAGGAAATCCTCCAGATAGAATACTTCGTTCAACGCACGGGCACCATAGAAGTAAGACATCTTGCGATCAGTCATATGCAATGTTTTGGTCAAGTGCATGATCTGCGCACGCAACGGAGCCATACCGGCACCACCACCGATCCACATCATTTCCTTCTTAGAATCCAAGATTGGGTGGAAATCTCCATAAGGACCACTCATTATAACCTTGTCACCCGGTTTCAGAGTGAAGATATAAGAAGAAGCGATACCCGGCATTACGTCCATAAATCCGGGTCCCTGATCTTTCGGTTTGAACGGAGGAGTAGCGATACGTACTGTCAACATGATACGGTCACCTTCCGCAGGATAGTTGGCCATAGAGTAAGCACGGATGGTTTCCTCATCGTTGCTACACTTCAAACCGAGCAAACCGAATTTCTCCCATGCCGGCAGATATTCATCACCGATCAGGCTCTTGTCAATATCCTTATCATAATCCATCGAGAAGGTAGGAATCTTGATCTGGGCGTACGAACCGGGCACAAAGTCCATGTGTTCGCCCTTAGGCAAAGCCACGATGAACTCTTTGATAAACGTAGCCACGTTCTTGTTGGAGATCACCTCGCACTCCCACTCTTTCACACCAAGCATAGACTCATCGATCTTGATAGCCATATCACTGCTTCACTTTCACCTGACAGCCCAGACGCCAATGATCTTGCTGCTGTTTACGGCTAAAATGAGGAATTTCAGAAGGTAAGATCTCACCACCTCCTTCGAGTACTTGGCATTTGCACTGTCCGCAAGATCCCTTACCACCACAAGCAGATGACAGGAATATCCCATTTACAGACAGCGTATTCAATAAAGTAGAGCCGGAAGCCACTTCCAATTCCTTTTCGCCATTAATTGTCAGTTTTACGTCTCCTGAAGGCACCAGGAAGTTCTTGGCAACCAACAAGATTACAACAAGCAGCAGAATAACCACAAGGAATACCCCAATGCTCGCTAATATTAAATTCATATCCATTGTCTTATTCCTTTCTTTTTAGATGTTCAAACCAGAGAAACACATAAATGCGATTGCCATTAGGCCTACTGTGATAAATGTGATACCCAAGCCCTTCAACGGAGCAGGCACGTCAGAGTAAGCCATCTTCTCGCGGATAGCAGCCAGACCAACGATAGCCAGCAACCAACCGATACCCGAACCCAGCGCGTATGAGATGGCATCCCAAATGTCACCGATGTACTTCGGATCGCTCGGACCAAGTTGATACGTTGTTGCATAAACAGAGAGGCACCCATGATCGCACAGTTAACGGCGATCAGCGGAAGGAAGATACCCAGTGAAGCGTAGAGCGAAGGGCTGAAGCGTTCTACCACCATCTCTACCAACTGCACGATACCGGCAATAACGGCAATGAAAAGAATAAAACTCAGGAAGCTGAGGTCAACACCTTCAATGATAGCATTGGCAGCCAGCACCTTAGTTTGAAGCAGATAGTTGACCGGCAGCGTAACCAGCAACACGAAAGTCACGGCGATACCCAGTCCTACAGCAGTTTTCACATTCTTCGACACGGCCAGATATGAACACATACCCAAGAAGAAGGCGAATATCATGTTGTCCACAAAGATGGAGCGGACGAATAAACTTAATAAATGTTCCATAATTCTTTTTTTATGATTCAGCAGTCATGCGACTTGACTATAAAGCTAGACATAAATCATAATTCATTACTTTCTTCTTGCAGTTCTTTATGACGTGCACGTTGGTACCAGATGATGCAAGCTACGATAATCAATGCCATAGGCGGCATCAACATCAGACCGTTGTTAACATAACCGGTGTTCTGGATAGGCTCATAATTCAATATATTGAAACCAAGCAGAGTACCCGAGCCGAACAATTCGCGGAAGAAAGCTACGATTACCAGAATCTTGGCATAGCCTAAACCGTTACCGACTCCATCCAGGAAAGATTCCCAAGGACCGTTCTGCATGGCAAATGCTTCCAGACGTCCCATAAGAATACAGTTGGTAATGATCAAACCTACATATACAGAGAGTTGCACACTTACGTCATAAGCAAATGCTTTCAGGACCTCACTCACGATAGTCACCAACGCGGCTACCACCACCAACTGGACGATGATGCGGATACGGTTTGGAATGGTCTTGCGCAACAGTGAAATAACAACATTAGCAAACGCTGTAATCACCGTTACTGAAAGTCCCATTACAATGGCAGGCTCCAGCTTTGCGGTAACAGCAAGTGCGGAACAGATACCTAGCACCTGTACGGTAACCGGATTATCTATTCCCAGCGGAGCAGAGAATACTTCTTTATTTCTCTTTGAAAACAGTTGTCCCATATTCTTTCTATCTCCTCCTTATTATTTAGTTAAAAAACTCAAATAACTGCTCAGGCAAGACTTCAACATAGCATCTACCCCTACTGAGGTAATTGTACCACCGGAGATACCGTCCACTTGGTATTCAGGTTTCTCTACCTTGCCATTTCTTTACGACTCCCAAAGCGATAGAACCGTCTTCCAAAGTCTTCTTACCTACAAATTCGTTTTGGAAATGTTCGGTAGCAATTTCAGCACCCAGACCCGGAGTTTCACTAGCGTGTGAGAAGTAAGTACCGTAAACGGTATCCTTATCCTCGTTCAGCGCGATGTATCCCCAGATAGCGCCCCAAAGACCGGCACCGTAAACAGGAACGACATATTTAGTCTGGCCGTCCACTTCGCACACAAATACGTGCAGACGTTGTTGTCCTTTGCTTCTTTCTCGTAGTTAGTGGCAAACTCGCCTGTGTTTTCGGTCAGCGTGCCGTCTACGTTCATCAGCATATCCCCTTTCACATATTTCTGATATTCTGCATCCGCATCCTCTACATTTTTAATGTTCAATGCAGCGAGAATCTGCTTCTTAGTGTCCAACTGCACATTCTTATCTTGTGTTGCTCTCAATGAAGAACTAACGAATGCCAGCAGGAATGCAACGATAATAACCATTACCGAAGCATAAATGATAGTATAACTGTTACTATTTGTATTCATTTTCTTTCGGTATTTATTGGTTAGACTTGATAGCACGTTTCTCGCGGCGACTGATGTTACCCTGCACTACACAGTAGTCAATCAGCGGAGCGAAGATGTTCATCAACAGGATAGCGAGCATCATACCTTCGGGATAACCCGGATTCAGTACACGGATGATGATGGCCATCGCACCGATCAGGAATCCGAAGATGTACTTACCGGTTTCCGTACGTGCGGAAGTCACAGGGTCGGTAGCCATAAATACAGCACCGAAGCAGAAACCACCCAGCACCAGGTGTTCGTACCAAGGCATGTGCGCCATTGTGTTGTTTTCCATGCCGATTGCGTTGAACACCCAAGCCATGAATGCACCACCGACAAACACAGAAATCATAGTCTTCCAACTAGCAACCCCTGTCCACAAAAGGATAACGGCACCAATCAGAATAGCGATCACGCTTGTTTCACCGATAGAGCCCGGAATCAGACCGGTTATCATATCCATGTTGAACTCAGGCACAGTACCTGATCGTTGCAGCTAATCCCAGAGGAGTGGCAACCGTAAGTCCGTCTACCGTGTTACCCATACCGAAAATAGTGTCTTGTGCCACCCAAACGGCGTCACCGGACATCTTGGTAGGATATGCGAAGAACAGGAATGCACGAGTGATCAAGGCTACGTTGAACATGTTCATACCTGTACCTCCGAACACCTCTTTTGCGAAAATAACAGAAAATGCAGTAGCTACGGCGAGAATCCACAACGGGCAGTCAACCGGTACAATCATCGGGATCAGGATACCCGAAACGAGGAATCCTTCCTGAATCTCTTCCTTCTTCCATTGTGCCACCATGAACTCAATGCCCAGACCCACTACGTAAGATACGATATTTTCGGCAATACTGCCAGGAATCCGTAGATAAACATTTCGAAGAAGCTGCCAGTGGCACCTGTATGAGTGAAATGCTGATAACCTACGTTGTACATACCGAACAGCAACGCCGGTACCAACGAAATAACCACAATCGACATGATACGTTTGCTGTCGATCGCGTCGTGTATGTGCGTTCCCGTTTTCGCAGTCTTGCTGGGCACGAACAGGAATGTTTCGAAGCCGTCGAACACCGACTGGAATGCGTGGAATTTACCGCCCTCCTCAAAGTTCGGCTTTATCTTATCGAGATAATTTCTTAACGCTTTCAT
>VOFH01001628.1_pt1 | contig 31829 bp, 52 predicted proteins | sample 5384091 | NCBI WGS metagenome assembly VOFH01 (sample SAMN12384727, study PRJNA508395) | human gut metagenome | isolation source: healthy gut G | host: Homo sapiens
ACACGGAATCTCCGGATTGATCCCTGCATTCTTGTCACGGAGGTACTCCTTCTGCAGGGTATCGGCGTCATATTCGGAATGGCCCATGATGAAGATCTGCCGGTCATTCTCACTTTGACGGCATAAATCCCAGCCTCTTCGGAGCTGGCGATAATCTTCAGTTCCGGCACCGCTTCCATCGTCCTCACGGTCTACCGTGGTATTTCGCGAATGAGGGACGTAGAATTCGTCGTCAAAGCCACGGAACTGCATACCCTTCTTGTAATCCAAGGTATGCTTTATATACGCCTGACATCTTCTTTGGCAAAGTTCTCTCTGTATGCCGTAGTGGTAGTAGAGTCCTGCCTGGGCGCCCCAGCAGATGTGAAAGGTGCTGTGGACGTGGCGCTTGACCACTCCATGATTTCGCACAGCTCATCCCAGTATTCCACCTTCAAATTCCATCAGTTCCACTGGCGCGCCAGTGATGATCAGTCCGTCGTAGAACTTGTGCTTGATCTGATCAAAGGTCTTATAGAATGCGATCATGTGCTCCTCTGAGGTGTTCTTTTTGACTTATGGCTGCTGACCTGCAGCAGCTCCAGTTCCACCTGCAGCGGCGTGTTCCCAGCAGTCTGGTCAGCTGGGTCTCCGTGTCGATCTTGGTGGGCATCAGATTCAGGATCAAAATCTGAAGGGGTCTGATATCCTGGCTCATTGCCCGGGTATCCGTCATCCACGAACACGTTTTCTTCTGTCAGCGTCTTCACCGCCGGCAGATTGTTTGGTACTTTAATTGGCATATGTAAAATCTCCTATTCCATTGGATTTTAGGATTCGTCCGATACTCGACCTAATATTACTATTATGCGATAAAACGCGGTGGGTTTTCAAGTTTTTTCTGTATTATTTCGTACTGGATTTCGCGTTGAAAGTGCAGATTGCCTTTGTACCCCCTGGCGCTCGAAAGTATTGTAAGCGAATGCTGTAATCCTCAATCAAGCTTCCCCCTCACCTGCGCTTATTTCACATCCCATGGACTGCGCCAAAGCCCGTATAGGAATAATTGACTTCCGGCTGCGCCTGGAACCACTTGACCAACGCAGCGTTGTTTGCTGCCGTGCCTACAATCCACACGTCAGCGGCTTTTCCCTCCAGATGCTTCGACAGGTGAAGAGCCTGCAAGCTCAGCGTTTCGTTTTTACAGCGGAGACCAGAGGTAATCTGCATTGCTTTTCCGTAATGGGTTCTGGCCTTCTCCAAGAGCTCCACCAAATCCACATCTATCTCAGCGGGATAGCCGTCACAGTATTTGCCGTTGCAGTCACACTGGAACTCCGCCTTCTCGAAATACTTCACTTCACTCCAGTTTACTTCAGCGTCAGCTTGCGGCGCTGTGGACAAATTCATCTTTCTCAGTGTCTGCGTGCCGATGATGCCGTCTGCCGTCAGTCCGTTTTTCTTCTGAAAGCGCTTCACTGCGCTGATGGTATCGGGACCGATGATGCCGTCTGCTGTGGCACCTGCCGCTTTCTGACACTGCTTTACTACAGATACCAGCTTCCCATCGGTCTTTGTGCCGTAAATGCCATCCTGAACTAATCCATACTCCTTTTTGAAACTTCTTTACCGCCGTCTTCGTCAGCGTTCCGACAATGCCGTCGATTTCCCTGTATAATAGTTTTTGTAATACTTCAGATTTTTCTGCATCTGTTTATTGGTCAGCATTGCGTCCACTCCTTTCTCTCAGCACTCTGATGCGCTGCTGCTTTTCCATGGCCTCCTGGTCCAGCTTATCGATATCTCTGTCGTAAGCCTGTCCCAAGCGGATGCAGCGCTGGTACTCCATGACCTGTCTGTCGTACTGCTCAAACCAGGCCATCAATTCTGCCAGTTCTTCTCGATCAGAGGTCCCCTCTCGCCTGGCACGCTGTCTGCCCTCGTCAAAGTCAAGGTATCCTCTTCGATTTTCCAGCAGTCAAAGCTTTCCTCGTCAAAATCCTCCGGCACCCTGCCTCGATACAGCACTCCTCCGGGGAGCACTGTATCAAAGGAATAGGCGCAGAGATATCCGTTTTCATCTAATTGATAATACATACTCTATACCTCCATATTTTTTAATCTGTAGTGATGCTGATGGCCTTCCATATGACGGAGAAGGCCGTGGTGTTGGTACGGTTGACAAAGATGTCACAGCCGTCCGCCGTATTGTTGTTGAAAGAGACGCCCTTTACCACAGAGCCGATGACGCCGGTTCTCGGCGTTACGGTGACGAAAGGCGCCTCCGTAAAGAAATTGGACTTGTAGGACAGTGCCGTCGCAACTGGCGTGTTGGTTTCTGACACCTTGACGGTGATGGTTCCCCAATTCATCCGCAGTATATAGGCGCCCAGGTTCATCTCTACGAAATTGCTGCCCTGCTGCGTGACCACCGGCACCCTGCCTGCGCCGACGGTGATGGGGCTGCCGTCAGGCATCTGCAGACTTCCCGACAAGATCAGACTGCCCAGAGCCGGCTCCACGCAAAGCCTGCCGGACGTATCGGTGTAGATGCCAGAAACTTGATCGTCTGCACCGATCAGCTCGAGCCCGCCTTTGACCGACAGGCCTGCTTTCTCGCTGGAGGCGTCAAGCTCCGACGCATCAGGTTTGCAGTTGATACCCACGTGATAGTTGTCGTTGTTTCGTTTCAGGTACATGCCGATCATGCCAGAGTTGACCACCACGTCTGTCATGTAAGATTTCAGGCAGTCGCTGACCTGGGCGTGGATTTCATAGGCCGCGTCGGTATCAAAGCCGCCTGCCGTGCCCGAGTCCAAATCTGCAATCCGTTCAAAGCCTCCGCCCGAAGCGATGGGGATATTGCTCAGGGTGAAAGGACCATATACGGTGCTCGTTCCCGATTTTTTCACTGTGTAGGTGATTTTCAGCCCGTTGGACTGCAAAACCGAAGTTCCCCTCCCATGCCGTACCCTTCACATGCATCTTCACCGCAGTATCAAAACCGTTTTCACGGTAGATGCGGCACTCTGCCACCTTCAGAGAGGTGTAGTCGATAAAATTTTCATCGCTGATGGCGTAGTGACACAGCTTCGTATTTCCGCGGCTGTCCATAATCAGCAGTTCGATGATTTTTCCCGTGCCTCCGGGCAGTTCCAGAGTCAGATCCCCGGAAGCCGGAATTTCGGTCAGCTCTTTGGATTGGCTGCCCATGGTCACCTGATATTTTATGATGGACGCCTGATAGAGCGCCTCAGCCTTGACGCCGCTGGAATGGAAAGGCGCAGTGTGCCCGCCCCATTGATGAATTTTGCGCTGCTTCCCGTAAGCGCTGTGTCCAGGAAGGCGCAGACAGCGCTGTTTTGATCAAAGGAAACCACTCTGTAGCTGTCTGGCAGTCTGACGGTAAAATCCATGGTCTCAGGCTGCCCCACGGTGATGCCTGCATAGCTTGCCGTCATGGTCACCAGGCAGGACGCTTCGTTGACATTACCAGGCATGTTCACAGCAAAACTTTCTCCGACAGGCAGCACGCCCGCAGACGAAATCAGTGAAACAGACCCTTCAAACCCTGCAAACTGGTAATTTGCCGAGTAGCTGTAGAGATCCGAGGGGTTTTCCACCGCTACGCCCTGGCTTTCGCCGATCAAAACCGACGACTTTGACAGCATCAGTTCTCCAGGAGATGCCGCAGTAATAGTGCCGGAGTAGGAAGCGCTTCCGATTTCCGTATTTCCCGACCTGGTAGTCAGAACCACGGTGCACGCCTTAGAGAGACTGCCGTCCAGAGCTGCAAAGATACTGCTTTGATAGCTTTCCGAAGAGAAGGTCACCTTTCTCCATACCCTTTCGCTTCCCTGACCACATTGCCGCCCACTTTGATGGCGATATCGTGGACATAGTCCGCAGAATATCTGTTGATGTTGACGGTAAAAGGCTGGCCTGCCGCAATGTCCACAGAACCGGAAATGTAAGACAGCCTTTTATGGTGTCCAAAGTCACCGTCTTGCTGGCCGAATAGGTGCCCGCAATGGTAGTCCCCGAATTTTTAAAAGACGTGCTGATGGTGATCTTCTTTTGTTCCGTCACTGTCGTGATTCACCCTGACCCCCCGTCTTCGAGGTCATCAGCACATAAGAGGAACCTAAAGTCGCATTTTTGCTGAAACTGTAACTGGTCCTGTTGATGGTCAGTTTCCCTGAAAAGTCGCCCCAGGACGTATATCCATCGGTCTTTTTCAGATAGACGTATGCGCTGACCAGGGAATAGTTGTTTGTCGCCGAACTGGCTTCGCTGGTCCATTTGATATAACCCGCCACTGTCGATTTGGGCGTGTCCAGTGTAATTGTGCCGTTTGCCATTATAAATCCACCTCCGAATCACTGTTGATAATCCAAGCAGCCATCTGCTTATCACTAAAAAGAAATCATTCTCACTCTTCCTGCCGCAACCTGTTCTCTGGCGATCAAAGACTTGGCTTCCACCCCGTCCTTGGTATATTGCGCCGCTACATCCTCCGCCTGGTCGGTTTCCTCATTTTCGATGTTGATCACCCTGGTTCCGGCTGAGTCGATGACCGTCTTGGTCTTTTGCGTTTTCCTGCCTGATGGTGATGCCGAACTGGGACATGGTCATTGTGGCGGAATCCACTTCTCCCGGGCAGGCTGACCAGGTGGTCTGACTGCCTTCGTTTAGCAAAAGGTCGCCTATGACAAAGCTGCCGTTTTCGGAACGCAGCCTGATGGTAAAGTCCCCGGCTATATCACTTTCGGTCACAGCAAAGGCGGTCTCATATTTCTGCCAGCTTCCGCCGCTGCCTCCCGCGTCGATCTGCGCCAGGATATTTCCTGATCCGCTGATCAACTGCAGGCTGCCGTAGCAGTCATTGTGCTTGATGACTGCGGACAGTGTATAGGGAGACGCTGGGCAGTCAGCCTGATCGGCGCTGCCACAGCGTCCGACTCCAGCGCACTTTCCCGCGGGCAGAGAAAAGGCTCTGCCAGAGATCAAATTGATCTTCTGCTCCTCTCCGTTCAGTCTCTCAATGTCTCCAGCAGGAATCCAGCCCTGCAGGCCGTAGCGCCTACGGGTTACAGATTTTGTTGGTTCCGCCGCTCTGGCTGACCTGCATTTTGATGGCCTCCGAAATGTCTTCGCTGTCGATATCCAGAGAAGCTGAGTTGATTTTCTGCTCGCCTGCATTGATGCCGGCAACAATTTTCTCGATGACCTGACTGTCGATTTTCAGCTTGCTGCCGGCGATGCTCTCCGCCTGAATGTAGGAGCCAACGATTTCTCCGTCCTGGGTCACCGCCGTGCCGTAAGGCCCGTTATAGCCGTTGCTGCTGTAGCCCAGGCCGCCCTGATTCCACCTCCAGACCTTCTTTGCCGTTCGGATATCGTCCGTATCCATGATCAAAATCTCCGCAGGACCCCTGTCATTTTCGTTGATCACCACATAGCCGCCGCTCTGCCCTGTAATCCTGCTGGTGGCTTTGAGAATGGTTTCCTGCAGAGAGGTATAGACCCTCGTCAGCTTCTTGTCTGTCGGTCCGTCTCCGGCCGAAGAGAAATTAGCCGAGGTTTCGTTTTCTCCCTTGGCCGCAAGCTGGCTGCTGAGACCTCCGCTGAGTTTTAAGCTCTGTGCCATAATGTAAAAGTGCGCGCGGCTTCCGTCCGCTTTTTCCGCCATGACAATGTCGCCGCTTTCGAGAGGGGTTGCCCCTGCCACTTCAGTTCTCCCGGAAGGTAATGGATTCGATAGTCACTGACCTTCTCTTTGGTCAGCGTCATTTCTGTGCCGCCCGCCATGCCGTAAATCGGCTCTGCAGAGGTATCGGTCAGATAGAGTTCTCCCGCCTCTCTATCAATCATAGAGACGACGACAGTGCCCTGGCCGGAAACTCTCAGAAGATCGTTTTTCTCGATGGAGGCGAGATCCCCGACGGTGACAAGCCATTGTTTTTGATGGCAAAGCTGGCTGTCAGATCCTCTGGCAGTGACAATTCCTCATCCTGCCCCTCCTCGGTTTCTTCAAGGGTAAAGGTGAACTGGCTCTTTTCCTCATCAACATCTTCCACCATGATGTTTCTGGTATATGCGGTCTGTTCCAGTTCGTAGGTCATCTCCATCAGTGTGCCCGGATGGACTTTTGACAGATCCGTACAGCGAAAAAGCGGCCAGAGATTGGTTATAGGTTCCGGTCAGCGCATGGTTCGTATCCAGTTCCCCGCTGTAAGACACCTGCAGCGTCTCAATGGTCTCTGCCGTGTCCATGTCGGCCACTCTCTCCTGCCAGATGGATTCTATGATCGTTTCCGTCATGTACGGATTTTCAAATGCCAGTTCCAGCCCGCTGGTTCCCTTTCCTCTGGTATAGGTTCTCTCCCCGTCAGAGCAGATGAGAGAGGTCACTGTGACCGGGCTTGCCGTAGAAGGAATGAACTCATGGAGATACTGATTCTGTCGATCTATGACCACTTCCATTGCAGGCTCCTGGTACCAATAGAACTGCAGTCTTCCCAGCCGGTCAAAGCGCACATTGCAGCCCATGAGCCCTGCGGCAAAGCCCAACATCTGTCTTTCGGTATAGCCTTCTCTGAACTCCGGTAAAAGGTATTCCTTGTACACGTTGTCCGGGTGGAGGCCGATCCCTTTGCTCGCCGCGATCTTTGATACCAGATCCTCGATCGACATGGGGGTACCCTTCGTCTATGGTGGAGGGTTCTTCCAGAAGACAGGCGCCGTCGTAAGCGGTCAGCGTCAGATTTCGATAGTCGTTCTTGGTGCTGGCCTCTGTGACATAGAATACGCCGAGGGGAACGTATTCGTAGTCCCCATCGGTCAAAAAGGCCGCTGTAGGCTTTGATCATCACATGGTCATAGTCGATATCCTTCGGCGCGTCGATCAGTTCCACCGTCAGCTTTGCAGAACAAAAACTGCCCATGGAAATGCGGTCGTCTGCCGCGGATGTCTCTTCAGGGTCATGGACACCAGATGGTCCGCTCCTGTCAGAACGGCAACCTCCTGCACCGGTCTCTGTCCCGTCTCGTCAGGTGCCGCGCCGGCAATTGGCTGACAGAAGACCGCTTTGATGATAAATTTTCTGTCGTAGGATTTGATCGCGTCCTGATATTTTTCTGTTGTGTTTTTGCATGGGTCCACCTTACCTTTCTACCAGCGTGGCAGCAAGCCCCGTCCACAGCCACTGATCGGTCTTTGTATCAAAGCGGTACAAAGGCGTCTGCTTTGATGTAACGTAGAAGACAGAGGTCTCTCGTTTTCCGGTCAGCGCATCGGGGTACTCCACCTCAAAGTTGTCGTTGAGACAGGAGAGAAGATTTTTTCATCTTCTCTCCCTCCATAACTGCCCAGGAGCAGCTCAGCTGCCTCTTCTGAGAAATTCTGTCCTTAAACGTCTCCCCCATCTGGTTTCTGCCGTTGCCGTCCTCACTGTCGAGATCCGTCAGGCTCCACTGCAGGGACACAGGGTTTTCCACCTCCGTCCACTGGTCAGCTCCGATTTTTTTTCATTCTCAAAATATTCATGTATACTCCTCCTTTACACTAGCAGCGGCGATGTGCCGGAATGCTTTACAATACCGTTGTGGTAGTTTACAACCTGTCTGCCGATTTCCCTGCCGTCCAGCTTATTGACGATGTTGAAGGTGTAGTTCCCGTCCCTGCCGGACATGGCGGCTCTGACGGCCTCATATACGCCTTTGGATACGGACGTCACGATCTGGTCGTTGTTCATGACAGCGGCTCTGCTGCCAAAGCTGCCCACCAGCTCAGGCCCCGCTTCTCTCGCTACGAACATCTGTCCTGCATCCACCAGGCCGCCTGCTGCCAGGCGCGGAATGCTCAGTTTTGATATGAGTCCGATACTGACACCGGGAATCTTGTTGATCAGCTTGATGGCGCTGTTGATGGCGCTGATAAAGCCGTTGATGGTGTTCTGGGCAAAACCGATGATGGAATTGACCACTTTCTTGAAGGCGCCACCGATGGCATTGCCGATGCTGGTTCCGATGTTGGTAAAGGTCTTTTTTGATGGTGTTCCAGATGCCGCTGAAAAAGCTGCCCACGCCGGAAAAGACATTTTGACTGCCGTCCATGCCGCCGAGAACTTGGATTTGAAGAAGCTGCTGACGCTGCTGAACACCTTGAAATCCCCCTTCCAGATGCCGCTGAAAAGTCCACCGCCGCATCAAATGCATTGAAATCCCCTTCCATGCGGAGCGGAAAATTTTGCCGAACCACTCTGCCGCGCTGGCAAATGCTTCTTTGATGCCGCTCCATATTCCCGCAAAGAACTCTACCACCACGGAGAAGATGTCGCGGATCACGTCCCAGGCTGCCGAGAAGATGGCGGTAACGCCGTCCCACATCCGCTGACGCCGCTGGAAATCCGATTGCCGTCTCCAGTGAAAAATCCGACGATGACGTCGATGATGCCGCTGACAATATCGATGATGCCGCTGATGATTTCGGTAATGGTCTCGATGGTTCCTGAAATAAATTCCGAGATGGATTCTCCGTGTTCCATCCACAGTTCTGTCAAAAATCAAAAACGCCGGACACGATCTCTGAGATCAGTTCCGCCGCTTCGGCTATACAGTCTATGATGTTGAGTGCGCCTTCCAAAATAGCATCGACTAGTGGCGGTGTCTCGCCGCTGTCTTCCCCAAACAGGGCTTCCTTCAGTCTGCCAAAGGCTTCGATGACTGGCTCAAGGCCTCCGTCACCTTTTGACCATGCCGTTTCTATCTTTTCTCTGAATTCTTCGTTGGACTCCATCAGATGCTTGAAGGCTGCCACCAGTCCAGCCACAGCGGCAACTGCCAGAGCAATGCCAGCGATGAGGCCTCGGACAAAAGCTTTCCAGCCGTTGAACCGATAGAACCTGCGTTAGCAGACAGCGTGTTCCCCAGATTGCCCATGGCCTCACTCATGGTCTCAGGAAGGTTTTTGATGGATTCCTTTAGGTCAGAAAAGCTGAAGTTGAGATAGTTTTTGAGGTCCTCGAGATGACACTTGGCGTTTGCGGAAAAAACACCTACGTCAACCTTAAATTTATTGAACTTTTCACTACCAGAGTCGCAGAAACCTGACAAAATCTCCTTTATACTCTTGGTTCCATCTGATAAACCTGAAAAACTTTCACCGATTTTCTCCACGTTGGTAGTTACATGTTTAGCGAAATTTTAATAAACTCGCTGTCACCTATAATCAAATTCATATCTTTGAATGTTTTCCTTACATCATTTGCGGCTTCTTTTATATTCGGTAATTCAGCGATTACACTGCTGATTATCTCCAAAGTTCCTGCCAAACCTTCTGATGCTTCTGATGCTGCTTTTGTAATTTCACTCAGACTTCCTCCTATGTCTATTAGCCCTTGTGAAAGTGCTTTAATATTATCTTTCATTTTAACTCCTTTCATATTTATCCAGTTACAATTTCTTTTTATTGTTTAACTCGCATAGGCCTCACCTCCTTTATTTTCCATAAAAAAAGCACCAGTATTATTGCTGATGCTTTTCGTCCATATTTTCATTCTATTGTTAGTTGTTTACAGCCCCAATTCCTCAAAGCTATATGAAGTCAATGCTTCTTTCCTCTTCTCCAGATCCGGGTCAGCTTTGCAGAGTAAGATGAACTTTGCCCTTTCTTTCCCCAGTTTCTCACACAGAAGCTCATAGGCCAGTATGTTCTGCCCTTCCACCTCGCTTTCTGCAATCTCCATCCATTGTTCTACCTGTCTGCGTTCTCTTCCTGATAGCAGCATCTTTGCGCCTTCAGTCGAACTTCTCAGTTCAGCCAGTAGTTTATCAGCCTCAATCTCACTTTCCTTTTTTCTGTATCATTGCTTCCTCCAGTTCATGTGGGTCAGATATGAACTGGATATATCTTCTTGTCATCTCATCTGCCCGCTTCTTCAGTTCGTCTTTCGAAGCTTCCCTTCAATTTCTGTCACTGTTTGCTGGAATATCTCCTTGCTCAGTCCCTGTGCCAGTACCTGGCCGATGTGATGTCTCCCCACTCGCCGATCTTAACCGCCGTTTTCTGGATGGACAGGCCCAGATTATACATAAACGCATTCTTTTGTCTCAGGAAGTCCCTTTCCTCTAAACGCGACTGGATACATTTCTCAATGAGTCCCTGTTCCTCTTTCGTAAAATACTGATCCTTTGTCTTTTTCGTAATCCCTGTCATAATTCCAGCATTCTCTATAGTACATGCTGTCTTTCAGTGACTCGTTCCCTGCATTCAGCATCCATCTGCCAACAGTGGTTTCCGCTTTGAAGAGTTTGTTCTTATACCTTGTCTCAATCGGCTCCTCAGGGTCATAGCTGTACTTTTCCATGGCCTCCTTCAAATCCTCATTGAGCATCTTCTTGATACGCTGGATTTCTTTTTTCAATGGCAACAGTATCACTATCCGCCCCGATGGGAACATATCTTTAATTACCTGGCTATGTAACTCGGTAATATCCTTCAGGAAATCTTTAGGATTACCACCTTCTTCCACAAGCCACTCCACGGTTTTTTAAGGCTTTCCTTATTATTTTCTATTTTTCTTCTTTAGCTTTTCCTGCTTCTTTTCATTTTCTTCTGCTTGTAGTTTCTTCTGATTTCTTTCGATTTCGTCCAACCAGACTTTAATATTTTTACCATAGCTTGCTATCTTTTTTTTCTGTCTTCTTATCATCACTCATGAAAATTCCCCTCCCTCGTTTTTGTCTTCCTCTAATATAGACGGGCGACACTTGGTAACGGTTAATTTATATTTAACTGCTTACAGCCCCAGTTCTTCAAAGGTGTAGGATGTAAGCAGTTCTTTTCTATCTTCTTTCAGTTTATCGTAGGTGTATAACAGGACAAATCCCGCCTTCTCTATGCCCAGTCGTTCCCTTAGCAGCAGGCAGGTGAGCATGTTTACACCACCGACCTCGTCCTCTGCCATTCTGACGGTTTTCTTCAGTTCACGAAGTCCCGGCAATGACAGGTCTTCTGCCGATTGGACGCCTTGTTCCAGTTCTTCTAGTTGCCGGTCGGCCTGTTCTTCACATTCCTTCATTACCCTGAGCCCTTCCTCCACCGCCTTTTCATCTGTGATGAACTGGATGTACCGCCTCGTCATAGCCTTCGATTTCTCTGACAGTTCTTCTTTTGAAAGCTTTTTCCCTTCAATTTCCTTCACAGGGTTTATGAACACTTCCCTGCTCAGGTTATCGGCAAAATATCCTGGCCTGGGTGATTTCCCCCCACTCGCCGATCTTCTCCGCAGTATTACATAAGGATTCGCCTAACCGTCCCATCCATGCACGTTTCTGCCTGTAATATGCCAACTCTGCTTCGTAGGTCTGCATACAGTTTGCAATCAATTTCTGTTCTTCAGGGGAAAAATATTTATCTTTTGTGGAGTCGTAATCTCTGACATAATTCCAGCTATCGTTATAATGCTTATTTACCGCTCCTGAAAGAGATTTTGGGTTGCTGGCCCTCATCATATTCCAACTAATATATGCTTCCTTTTCGAATAGTTTACTCTTCTGTTTTATCTCTACCGGATCATCTGGGTCATAGGTGTACTTTTCCATGGCCTCCTTTAGATCCTCGTTAAGCATCTTCTTGATCCGCTGGATTTCTTTTTCAATGGCAACAGTATCTCTGTCAACTCCAGAGGGAACAACTCATCAATTATCTTTCTTTGAAATGCCGTTATATTTCCCAAGAACATTTCTGGACTTCCCCGCATTTAGCCAACCGTTCCATATCGCGCTTGAGAATACCCTTATGCTCTTCTATTTTATCTCTGATTTTTCCCTTCTTTCGTTCATTCTCTTCTTTCTCTAGTTTCAAATAATTTTTCTCGATTTCATTTAACCAAACCTTGATATGTTTACCATAACTGTCAATCTGCTTCTCTGTCTTCTTATCATCACTCATGAAAATTCCCCTCCTCGTTTTTGTCTTCCTCTAATATAGATGGGAGACATGTGTTAACGGTTAATTTATATTTGACTGTTTACAATCCCAGCTCCTCAAAGCTATATGAAGTCAATGCTTTCTCTCCTCTTCTCCAAATCCGGGTCAGCTTTGCAGAGTAAGATGAACTTTGCCCTTTCTTTCCCCCTTCTCACACAGAAGCTCATAGGCCAGTATGTTCTGCCCTTCCACTTCGCTTTCTGCAATCTCTATCCATTGTTCTACCTGTCTGCTTTCTCTTCCTGATAGCAGCATCTTTGCGCCTTCAGTCGAACTTCTCTCAGTTCAGTCAGCAGTTTCTCAGCCTCAATCTCGCTTTCCTTTTTCCTGTATCATTGCTTCCTCCAGTTCATGTGGGTCAGATATGAACTGGATATATCTTCTTGTCATCTCATCTGCCCGCTTCTTCAGTTCGTCTTTCGGAAGCTTTCCTGTCAATTTCTGTCACTGTTTGCTTGAATATCTCCTTGTTTCAGTCCCTGTGCCAGTACCCTGGCCGATGTGATGTCCCCCACTCACCGATCTTCTGCAGTCTTGCACAAGGATTCTCCTAATCTTCCCATCCATGCACGTTTCTCTGAAAGGTACGCCGCTTCTTCCTCATGGGAACGCAGACAGTTTATGATTAAATCCTGTTCTTCCTTTGTAAAATACTTATCCTTCGTAGATTCATAATCCCTGTCATAGTTCCAATAGTCGTTGTATGCCTTATTCGGCGTTCCAGATGCCATTGTCTTTCGGCTGCTATGCTTGAGCGTGAGTCCAATTGCGTGCTCTCGATAAAAAAAAGCTTGTTCTTCCTCTTCTCTTCAATTGGTTCCTCAGGGTCATAGCTGTACTTTTCCATGGCCTCCTTCAAATCCTCATTGAGCATCTTCTTGATCCGCTGGATTTCTTTTTTCAATGGCAATATCATCAGAATCTGCATTTCCAAACATTTCGTTCCAGATTTCGCTGTTCCTTGGACAGGGTTTCTGGAATATCGTCAATAGTGCCTCCAAGGTCAATGGCTGCGTTGACTGCAAACTGTATGCTTTCCTTTGCACTCTGCAGACTCTTTTCACTCTTTGCCTTCTTTTTTTTCACCAACAGCCTGCTTATATGGATTTGCATATTTTTCTGCTGCCTTCAACCAGAAAAGAATGTCTTCTCTCCGTTTTGCTATCTTTTTTTCTGTCTTCTTATCCTCACTCATAAAATTCTCCTCCCCACTTTTGTCTCTTCCTCTTACCATTAAAGATGGGCGGCATCTACCAACTGCTATACATACATTTTACCTTTTTTCAGCGTCTCGGGCAAGGGTTTCAGCCCTGCTACTTTGTGGCAGGGCTGAAGAGTTTGTGAGCATTTTATGAATTTCATCCATCATTTCCTGGATTCAAAGTTTTTGTTGAACATGTCCACATAAGCAGAAAACAGCTCAGCTTCCCGGGCTTTCCGGCTCTCCAGCTCTTCCTCTGTTTCGTAGAGATCAATGGGCTTTTCCGGATATCTGGCGTTTTCGCCCAGAGATGCGGCGATAGAGTGAGTCACGTAGATGCCGCTGAGCCATGCTGCATAATTTGCCCGCTCAAGCTGCGCTTTTGTTCCTCTTGATAGGCCTTGACAAAAGGCTGCAGCCTTCTGGGGTTCAGCTGCCAGAACAGATGATAATCCACGCCCATTCTCAGAGCCATCGGAAGATAGGATTCCTCTATGAGCTGCCTTATACTGTCAAAGGCTGGTTCGCTTCTTCCTGCGTTTCCTGGCTCGCTCCATTGCTCTTCGGCGTGCTCTGGCTGAGCCCTCGAAAAACCGCTGCGCTCTACCGCCTCATTAATTTCCTGCAGCATCTGCTCCAGAGAGCCTCCCTTTGACAGATGGGCTTCCAGTTCTTTGCCGGCGCGGTGAAAATCACCGTTCATGGCCAGAGCCAGGAATCCTCTCACCGTCGTCAGCACCTTCTTGTCCATATCGGTCAAAGCGATGCCCATGTCTTCCAGCTCGCACATGGCGTTAAAGTCAAGCTCGGGCAATCTGTATTCTCTGTTATTAATAATCATCCTTTTCTCCTCCTCGTAGTATGGCAAAGGCGGCCTTCTGCCGCCTATGCCTTTCAATATAATTGTTTTGCCGCTTATGCGGATGGCGCTGCTGCTTTTGCCACCCTTGAAGACGGAATTGCTACCACCTTCATGTCAACTGCCGCGTTGAGAGCGCCGGCTGCGATGATCGCTGTATGCTGTCCTGTAAACTCATAATTGTCAGCGCCGATGTTCAGCGTATAAGTCAGCTCCTTGCCCTCTGCTGCGGTTAAGTCAGCAAAGACTGCCGCGTCATAGTTTGCCACGAATTCCATGGCTGCCATGCCCTTTTTGCCCGGAATGAAGACCTGCGCTTCATCTGCCAGAGTGGTCACTTCGATTGCAGCCGGTGCTGCGCCCAGATCAGGGAAGGATTTGATGTAAACTTTGATATCCTTTGATAATCCTTCACCTTTGATTGTTAAATATGTTCCTGTTGTGCTAATTGCCATTTTCATTACCTCTTTCTTTCTGTTGATTTTGATTAGCTGCACGATGGCCTTTGCCAGTGCAATTTTTCTTCGTTTTTTGCAGGTCATCTTTGGAATGATGGCTTCGTACTGCTCTTTGACGATACCGCCTTCCACAAATGTCTCCCTTTACCTGTAAGTCCATGAGTGCATGGTCAAAATCTTCCCGAAGCTGTGCAAGCTCTCTGCGCAGGACCTCTATTTCACGATCCTTTGTCTCTATCAAAGCTTTCAGTTTTCTCCGTTTCCGCCTTTGCTTCTTTTATATTTCAGATTCACTTCGTCATATCTGAACTTTGGAAGCATGATAGGCTGCATTCTCATCTCTTTTCCATGTTTCCTCCTTCTGTTGTTATCGCTGTCATTCAGCGAAAATTTCTAAGCTGTGGCTTTCTTCAGGTACGCTGTCGTTTCCGTGCGAAGTCCGCCGCTGCTCTGATAAACGTTGGTTGCAACATCAATGATTTCCCATCCGTCCGTCAGCAAAATCTGAAGCTGCTGCTCTATATACAGTGGATCTCCTGAGATGTGTTTCACTTCCATTTTCTCTCCTCCTTTTCCAGATTCTTTTTATCTCTATCTTTTGATGATACTAACTTTAACACATTTTTGGGGTACGGATGCACACAGTGCAAACAGATTTTTATGTAAATGCATATATTGAAAAAGTCTTCTATTTCATATGGAGCCAAATTAAGACAGGAGTGAAATGATTATGATAAAAAGAATTTCTTTAGAAAAGGAAGCCCTGAAGTCTGCATGGAAAACAGCAAACCGCCATTTATTTTTCAGCTTCCGCCAGAAGAAGGCAGAAAGGTTTTAGACAAAGTGCAAGATACGCCCGTAGACATGTATTCCGCCTCCATTTTTACCACAGAAGTGAATACGGGCAGGTATGGGAAAATCGCAGTGAACTTTGTCGTCCCTGAAAACTGCGATGAGAAAAGGCATGTGATCTTATACATACACGGCGCCGGCTGGGTCTTTGGCAGCCTCCACACCCATGAAAACTGGTCCGCGAACTGGCAGCAAGAACCGGCAGTATCATCGTCTTCCCCGAATATTCTCGTTCTCCGGAAGTCCATTATCCTGTAGCGCTGGAACAGTGTTACTTTGTGCTCTGCTGCCTGGGTGAATTATTGGAGCGCATGGACTTAAATGCTGATTTAGACAAGCTGGTGGTCGCTGGTGACAGCGCAGGCGGCAACATCGCTGCGGCCCTTGCCATTATGGCAAAAATTCCGCCACGGTCCCTCCATCAACAGACAACTGCTGTATTATCCGGTCACCAATGCCTGTTTTGATACGGCATCTTATAAAGAGTTCGGCGTCGGCTACTACCTCTACCGTGCGGGCATGGAGTGGTTTTGGGATCAATATCTGCCTGACTGTAAAATGAGAGAGCAAATTACCGCCTCCCGTTAAAGGCCACAGTAGAACAACTGCAGGGACTTCCTGCCGCTATGATTCTAAATGGAGAAGCCGATGTCCTCCGGGACGAGGGGAAGCCTATGCCCGCAAGCTGCGCAGTGCAGGAGTGCCAGTCACCGCCATCCGCTTTCAGGCTATGATCCACGATTTCGTCATGCTGAACGCCCTGGATCAGACAAAAAGCCTGCCGGGCCGCCATGGATGTTTCCACCGCCTGGATTAAGAAAAGTTATTGTGAATAAAATGCGTCTTACTGACTTGTCTATTTTTCTTGCTGACAACTATGCCAAGGCTTGTGATTTTCGTAACGGGAGCTTAGAATTGTTGTAAAAAAGAATTGAAAGGAGTTCTCTGATGAAAGATTATACAAAATTATCTCCCGATGAAAAGGATGCGTTAGTAAAAAAGCAATGGATGTAGGATTTCAGACAGAAACAGATTATGGCAACTGTATTCAAAGCTGTCTCAACGGTCTCTACGAAGCCTTCCCGGATCTGGGAATTACCAAGGATATGCTGAAAGCATCCTTTGGAATCGCCGGCGGCTGCGGCTGCTCTCTGCTTGGAACCTGTGGGGCGCTCAACGCCGCCGCCTGGGCGATCAGCCTCTGTTGCGGCAGACCCATTGACGACTTAGCTGGAGACTATGAGGCGTGTCACGAGATGATCAGAGACTTGGTCGAGGATTTTCGCAGGGAGTACGGCGGCATCCTCTGTTCCGATGTCATGGTACATAATATGGGCGCCGTCTACGACTGGAAAACGCCAGAGGGCGACCAGGGCTACATGGATCACGACGGCACCTTTCATTGTGCAACCGCCGTGGCATACTGCGCGGAAAAAGGTTGCCAGAATGATCGTGGATGGCAGGCTGCGCGAATCTTAGAGACAGGCATTGCCCTGATACAGCAAAACAAAATACCGGCTGCATGACACCAGCCGGTATTTTTATTCTATACTTTCCCCAAGATCTCCACAGTCATACCTGCCTCTGTTTCGAAATAGGACTTGATTTCCTCTACACGCTCCTCTGAAGGAGGTGCGAATTCCACAGGCTTTCCGCCTATGTTCCGCTTCTTCGATACGCCCAGATTGTGATACGGAAGCAATGTCACCCTGGTAATGCCATTTGCCTTATAAAAGGCTGCCGTCTCTCTGATGATATCCCAGGAGTCGTTGACCTCGCTGACTAGGGGCATCCGCATCTGCACTTTGCTCCTGGTCACCTCGTCAGAAGCCAGCAGCCGCAGATTTTCCAGGATGATTTTGTTGCTCTGGCCTGTATATGCCTGGTGCACCTGGTCGTCTATGGATTTCATGTCATAGAGGATGTGTGTCACGTTTTTCTTTCTGGCAAAGTGCAGAAGGCGCTCTCCGTCGCAGAAACCGGATGTGTCCAGGCATACGCCAATATCTCGCTCCGCTGCCAGGTCGATCAATTCTTCGACAAAATCTCCCTGGGACATGGCTTCGCCGCCGCTGATGGTCATGCCGCCGCCAGTATGGTCATAAAATTTTGATCCTTTTCCACCTCGCAGAGGACCTCCTCCGCCGTCATCTCCTTTGCCACCGCCTGCAGCGCCTTTGCAAAGCAGAACTCTGTGCACAAAAGGCACGCCGTGCACTTGCTGCGGTCAACAGCGATGCGCCCCTCTTCATCGAGACAGATGGCGTTCTCCGGGCAGTGGGTCAGGCAGTAACCGCATTTGATACAGCTGTTTGGCATCTCTATGACCTGCTGCTCATAGGCGATCAGTTCTGGATTGTGGCACCATTTGCAGTCAGGGGGACAGCCTTTGAGGAAGACCGTAGTCCGTATGCCCGGTCCGTCCTCTGTGGAAAACTTCTGTATCGCTCCCACCAGGGCTTTGATCGGTTTTTCACCCATGACAGGTACCTCAGCCCGCATTTTCGAAGTGCGCCGTTCTGTAAATGATGGTATCCTGGGCGCTCTTATCCAGTTCTGTAAAGTATGCCATGTATCCTGCTACACGGACCATCAGCCCTTTATATTTCTCAGGATGAACCTGGGCGTCCTTGAGGGTCTCGGTATCGACAACGTTGATCTGGATGTGCTCACCGCCGTGATCAAAATAGGTCTTGATGACCCCTTCGATGCTGGCACGGCCCTTCTCTCCTTCTACGCCCTTCGGGTCAAAGCGTAGGTTGAACAGCGCGCCGTCGTGGAAGGCTTCCTGTCCCATGGATGCCACCGATTTGACCGTCGCAGTGGGATCGCTGACTTCGCGCCCCATCATCGGAGAAGCATTGTCACAGAAAGCCTCTCCTGCCAGTCTGCCGTCAGGCAGCGCCCCGCATACCGCGCCGTGGGAGACGTTTACCGTCTGGGAATGTACGTTAAAGCGAAAATCTGCCGCCTCTGGCGTCAGGCCAGGTCTGTACGTGATCTGCAATAAAATGCATCATCTCTGTAGATACCGTCTACATGCTCCTTGTCGTTGCCGAATTTTTTCCGGCTTATTGAGCAGAAGCTGGCGCATCCTCTCTTCCCCTTCGAAATTGTTGTCCAGGGCTTTGATCAACTGGTCCATGGTGATATCTTTGTCCTCAAAGACGCACTTTTCAATGGCAACGATGGAGTCAGCCATATTGGCTGCGCCGGTAATGTACATGCCTGCGGTGGAATACTTGGCGCCGCCGTGCTGCACCGATTTTCCGCTCTCACACAGCCTTTGGTGACCATGGAAGCGAAGATCACCGGTATTTGGTCATATGGACACTCTGCATCACCTTGTAACCTGTCGCTACCAGCTCATAATGATGAAGAATCTGCTTCTTCAGTGCGTCCTTGAATTCGTCGATGTTCTTGAATTCCCTCGGATCTCCCGTCTGAAGCCCCATCAGCTTTCCTGTCGAAGGATCCACGCCGTTGTGAAGGACGAATTCAATCATTTTCCCCCATATTCACATAGCCCGCATCAGGGGAACCGTCGGTGGTGCCGCCGCCAGGTCCCGGCTGTACGCAGCCTACGATGGTCCAGTCTCTTGCTTCCTCCATGGTACAGCCTTTGCCCAGCGCCATTTTCATAGCAGCCTTGTCATTAAAGAATCCCGGATTTGCCTGACCGTCCTGAATCATCTCACAGCCCTTGCGGATCAGTTCTTCCGGCGATCCATCCCAGAGACGCACCGCCATGACAGGCTGGGTCGTCTTCAGCTGATTTGCGGCCTCCAGACAGAGGTAGGACAGCTCGTTGGTCGCATCCCCTGCCATCGGGTGTCTGTCCGCCGACGATGAGAATCTCCCACATCGGATAGCCGGCAAAGGACGTGGCGTACCACTTATCTCTCACTTCAAATACTTCGCAGGCTTTCAGATAGAAGCATTCCAGCATTTCCAATGCTTCGTCCTTCGTGATGTTCTGTTCATCGATGACGTCTTTCTTGTAATACGGCCACATATACTGGTCAAATCTGCCGAAACCGTTGGCCGTGGTACAGACCTCGATGTGGAAGTAGACGTGCACGAACCAGATCATCTGCAGCGCCTGCTGGAAGGTCTTTGGCGGATTCTCAGGAACCACCCGGCAGTTTTCTGCAATGGTGAGTAGCTCCTTCTTTCGCTTTTCGTCACTGCATTCCGCTGCCTGTCTTTCGGCTTCCTCTGCCATTCTGTGGGCATAGGTGATCAGCCCCTGACACTGTATGATGCAGGCTCTCCAATAGTTGATTTTCTCCTGGTCCTCCTGACAGGCGCTGACGGTCTTCGCGATGTTCTCTCTGCACTCGTCCATATAACCTTTGAGGCCCACGGTCAAAATCTTCTCGTGGTCACAGGTAGTCTCGCCGGATACGCCGTTTCTAAGCCCTACGGTGATGATATCGTCTTGTATACATTCCTCGATATGGGGCGGCAGAATCGTCTTGAATAGTCCTCCATGGACTTGCCCTCCCAATATTTCAGAGTTTCCAGAATCTGCTCCCCTGTCCTCCGGCGCCACGTCATAAGGATCCTTGGTTCTGACAGGAAAATCGTCAATATCGCTGATGTACCAGGAGCTGGACTGGAATTCCGGATGCAGGTTGGCACCTCTGTACTTGTTGGTCGGCGTTCCCACGATCAGTTCGTCCTCCATGATCAAAGTCGTCATATGTTCCATGATGTAGTTGACGACCTCTGCTCTGAAAACAGGGATGGCATCCCCCGCAAACTTCTTGTATGCCTCAGTAGCCAGAACCAATCGTTCCGCCGTGATACAAGGTCTGGAATCCCAGAGCTTGTTTCTCATTCGTTGCAATCTTTCGTTTAACATAGTTTCCCTCCTAATGGTCCTATATTATCCCAGCATCTTTCCGCCGTCAGCCAAAATGTTGGCGCCGTTGATAAACCTTGCCTCATCGGTGCACAGATAGTATACCACGTCGGCCATTTCACTCGGTTCTGATGGACGGCCCATCGGTCCTAAGTTGATTTCGAATCGTCAAAATTACCGTAATCATCCGCTGTATCTCTGAACATCTTGGTGTTGACCCAGCCCGGTGAGACGGAATTGGCGCGGATGCCGTATTCGCAGTATTCGTTAGCCACATTCTTTGTCATGCCGATGACGGCCCATTTGCTGGAGCCATAGCCGATTTCAAAGGTGTAGCCTGTCATGCCGGATACGGAACCAAAATTGACGATGGAACCGGATTTCTGCTCTACCATGATCGGCAAAATGTTGCTCATGAGCAGGAAGGTGCCGAAAACGTTGATGGAATAGATTTTCTTGAAGTTGTCAAATCCGTAGTCGATGGTCTTGTTGTATTTACCCACGATGGCAGCCGTGTTGACCAGGGCGTCCACTCTGCCGTGTTTTTCTCTGATCTTTGCCGCCACAGCTTTGACCTGGTCCTCGCTGGAAATATCCAGGACAAAATAATCGATGCGGCCAGCTTCATACTTTTCCTCTTCGATGGATTTCTGCAGAGCCTCTTCGTTGATGTCCAGCATGATCACTTTATATCCATTGTCATAGAACTTCTTTACCACTGCTGCACCGATGCCGCCAGCCGCACCGCTTACAACACATACTTTTCCTTCATTACTCATAACCGTACCTCCTTATTATCAAACGGTGATTGTCATATTCTTCTTTTACTCATTGTAATTGGATTGGCAGCACAAAACAATAATTAAGTTGTCATAAACGCAACCCAATTGTCCAAAAGTCCGTCAAAAGCTTTTGTGATACATCGTATTTATTGTATAATAGTAGCAGAGACAAATCGCTATTTCAAATTATAGAGGTAGAAAAATGCTATTTGAAAAAATCACTTATCAGGACGATTTTCCCATCAATATCACCATCGCCAATATCGACGAATATCCCCTGCATTATCATCAGGACATCGAGTTCGTCTATGTACTCAAAGGCGAAGTCCGGCTGAAGAACGGCTACTGTTATTATACACTCAAAGAAGGAGATATCTTTACAAATGCAGGTCACGAGGTGCACAATCTCACCTCTACGGGTAAAGATAACGTGGTGGCTTTGATGCAGATCAGCACTCGCCATTTCTCACAATACTTTCCGACTCTGAGCAGGTCGTGCTACCGGACCTATTCCAATAATCCGACTTCCAAAAAGCACGACAGCCTGAGGGAAAAACTGCTGCAGATTTTGCTCCATTACTCCATCAAAAGCTTCAATTACAAGAGTGAATGCACCTATCTCATGGTGGATGTAATCAAACTCCTCGAGAAATATTTTAATCTCTTTGCCTTTGAGGGCAATGTGGTCATCAATTTCGAAAGCAGCGACCTGATCACGGTAGAACGGATCAGCAGAATCATCAACTACATCTATCAGTATTACGCCCAGCGGATCACTTTGGAGGATCTGGCGGAGATTGAACATCTGAGCACCTTCTATCTCTCCCCATCATCATCAAAACTGTACGGGCATGAATTTCCGGGACTTTCTCTGTTTTGCCAGAGTGGAATGGTCTGAGATCGAACTGCTGGATACGGACAAGAAAATCAGCCAGGTGGCACGCGATGTGGGCTTCTCCACTACGGCTTACTATGAAAAACATTTTGAGAAGTGGTTCAAACGCACGCCAGCCGAACATCGTGCCCATTTCAGGCCCCTTGTCAAAAGTGAACTCCATCCTGGCAGCCTGAAGCCGATTCCGGTCAATCGGATCATCATGCTCATAAAGAACACCTTGTCATCGCTGAATTCCCAGCGGAACCACGCTTCTCTGGTCAACTGCCTCGACCTTGAGCTGGACATCGATATTCATTCGAAGCCGATTACCACCATTGACCACCGCCTGGAAGTACAAGTGTCCGCAGAAGACCTCTGCCAAATGGGCAGTAATCTGCTGACCCCCTTGAAGAGTCTGCTGCCATCCGTGGTTTCCATTCTCTATTCTGACGTCGGACAGGTCAAAGATGCGCAGGATTTTGCATCAGCCCTGCAGAAAGACGGGTTCCATGCGGAGGCAAAAAATACGCCGAAGGGGTTTTGACGTCTTCTTACGGCAACGACTCCATCGCATACCCCATCTACGTCTTCAATCGCCTGCTCCGTTCTAACGAGCACTGGATCCACCTGCGTCTCCGCGATCCGGGCAGAACAAGTCAGATGATCAAAGGTCTCCCGGCAGCCCTCACTTCCTGCGGCATCAAAAAGCCCGTCTTTTATGCCTATCAGGTGCTTTCCATGGTAAAGGGCGACATCATCTGCTGGGGAAAGCAATATTGTGTCGTCAGAACCAGCGGCGCTGATCCTTCTTATGTGATGATCGTATCCAACTTTAACGACGAGATTTACAGCCTGTGCGCTCAAAAATCCACAGCACATCAGGTGAGAAATGCCCTCAACGACTTCAAGGATGAAACCAATTACAATGTCAGTCTGAACCTCGAGCCTGGCATGTACTCGGTTATGAAATATACATTTACAAAGGACCGCAATGTTTTTTGCCTATATGTCCGCCTTAGATTTTACTGATGACGAAAGCGCTTTTAGGCCCTGCGCCTGCTTTGATCGCAACGGAGCCAGATCTGGACATTTATGTAGAAGACGTGCGCACGACGTTCAATATCAACTTCTCACTGAAAGGCGCCGGCATTCAGATCGCTTTTCATAAGACGAAAAGGAGGATCGATATGACATACCAAAAACAGAGATTTGAAGCTAGAATCGCAACGGAAGAACTGATCGAAAAATATTTTGACCCCTGCTGTGACCCTGGCAAAATGTCGTGCCTGCCGTGGCTTTGCCTCCACCTGGTCCTGCCCGGACTTCGACTTTGATCCCTTGGACTTCTGGAAGGGTTTTTCCAGATTTCATCTCATCGTAGACAGAATCTCCAATGAAGGCGCTGCCTCCGTTGCTGCGGCAAAGGACCGTCTTTTTGGCGGAAAAGTCCCTATACGATGCGGAGATGCTGGCACTGGAAAAAGAACGGCCTGGAAGCTGTGCCCTAGCCGCGCAGGAATGTGCCCACTGTACAAAATGCGCCCGCCTCGCAGGAAAGCCCCTGTCTGCACCCGGAGCAGATGCGCTACGCTCTGGAATCCCTGGGCATGCTTGCCGTAAATCTGGTAAAGGATCAGTTCGGTTTTGACGTCCTCTGGTCCGACGGCAAAAGCGTTCCCGCTTATTACCTCTTGGTCGGCGGTATCTTAGAATAACGACACAAAAAAGAGGGAGCGTCACACCAAATCGGTGCGGCACTCCCTCTTTTTTTTTATGCTGTCTGTCTATATCGTATATTCGAAATTCACGCTTCGATTGCTTCTGCAGCGCGCTTTTGTTCTTCTTCCCTTCTCGCCATGGCTTCTTCATATTCTTCTTCTGTCATCTTCTCGATGGAAATGCCAGTGAAGCCGTAGAACAATGAAATCAGCGGACAGATCCAGTTGAGGAATGCAAACGGCGCGTAAGCAAAGGTGTTCACCCCGAGAGCGCCCTGCATGTAGGCAGAACAGGTTGTCCAAGGAATCAGCGGTGACGACAAAGTTCCGGCGTCTTCCAGACATCTGGACAGATTTTTCGCTTTCAGCCGTCTGTTTTCAAATTCTTCTTTGTACATCGCTCCCGGCAGTACGATGGAGATATACTGGTCTGCGCAGAGGATGTTGACGATGATGCATGTGAACAGAGTAATCATGATCAGCAGTCCGTTGGTCTTGGCGACTCTCAGCAGTATCTTGCAGAGGGAGGCCAGCATTCCGGAGGACTCAAGTACACCGGCAAATGCCAGTGCAATCAGGCAAAGGGAGGTCGAATAGAACATGGATTCGATACCGCCTCGCGTCAGAAGTTCGTCTACGAAGGCATCTCCTGTCTCGCTGACATAGCCGGCATACAGCTCGTAGCATGCGGCATCTGCCAGGGACCCGCCCTGAAAGATCGGAACAAAGATCAGTCCGACCATGGCGCCGATAAAGATAGATGCCAGGGCAGGCAGCTTTTTTGATCGCCATGACGACGACCAGTATCGGTGCGATAAATAACAGCGGATTCAGATTGAAGTTATCCTTCAGCACCTGCTGCAAGGCTTCGATATCGCTGGTAGTCGCGCTGGATGTGTCAACGCCCAGGCCGAGAATAAAGTAAATGATAAGAGAAACGATCAGGGACGGCGTGACCGTCCAAACCATATGTCCGATATGGTCGAAGAGCTTGGCGCCTGCCATGGCAGGTGCCAGGTTTGTCGTATCGGAGAGCGGCGACATCTTGTCCCCCAGGTAAGCACCTGAGATGATGGAACCTGCGACCAGAGGCGCTGAGATTCCCATGGTCACGCCGATGCCCATCAATGCGACACCGATGGTGCCTGCCGTGGTCCAGGAAGATCCTGTGGCAATGGCTACGATCGCACACAATATACACGATGCCACGAGGAAGATCTGCGGGCTTAGAATCTTCAGTCCGTAGTAGATCATCGCCTGGACGATGCCTCCCGAAATCCACATCGCTACCAGCATGCCTACTGTAATAAAGATGAGTACAGCCTCCATTGAGCTGCTGATTTTGTTAATCATTGCACTCTGCAGATAGGACCATTTGTATCCATTGAGCATTGCGATGATACAAGCCAGGCATAAAACCATTGCCAAAATGCCGTGCATATAGCCTTCTTTCTTGAGAACGGTGAACATCAGTGCACCAACCATGACGACGATCAGCAATAAGATCTGCCATACGGGGATTTTTTTACCCATTTTTGCTCCTTTCTAGATAATCCAACAAATAAATTTCGTTTATAGTTTAACGATATCGAATTTTGATATCTATAATCGTTTTGCCAAAAAAACTTTATTTTATTGTTGTGAGTGGAGCCTTTTTGCGGCAATGGTCTGTCTCCTGCCATATCAGAACTCGTTTGCCCAAAAACCTTATTTTCTTGCTCAATTAAAACCTCCGCTTTGCCTGCTGCTCGATTATGTTATACTGGGGACATCTGATTCGAAAGGAGTGGAAACATGACCGATAAAAAGAAGGAATATTTGTCCGTACTGGGACTGCTGTTGGCGGCGCTGCTGTGGGGCGTCAGCTATCCACTTACCAAGGTCGTAGAAGACTGCCCTACATTCTACATCGTGTCTATCAGATTCCTGGTCGCTGCCGCCGCCCTGGCTTTGATTTTTCATAGACATTTCAGAAATTTCCACAAGGAGATATTGAAATATGCTTTTCTGCTGTCTTTCTGCATCACCTCCATGTACATATTCGGCACCATCGGCATCAAATATACGACTTCTGTCAGAGCCTCTTTTTTCACCTGCCTTTCCTTTGTCATCATACCGATCCTCAACCTGGTGATCTATAAGCTGAAGCTGAACAAGACCATCGTTATCAGCGTCCTGATCTGTCTGGCGGGCATGTTCCTGCTCAGCTACACCGCCGATATGGGCACATTTTCCCTAAATGCGGGCGACCTGCTCTGTATCCTGGCCGCAACGGCCGGGGCGCTGCACATCATCTTCCTGGATCGGGTGACAAAACAGGAAAATATGGAGCCGATCTTGTTCACGATTTTCCTCATGGCCTTTGTGGCCCTCTGGTCCACCCTGATCGCCCTGGCAACCGGAGCCTTTGCCTATGCTGACACCACCCCGTTCCAGTTCGGCTCCATCATCGCCTTGGGACTGTTCTGCAGCGCCGCTGCCTTTCTCCTGCAATCCATCTGCCAAAAGTACGTGCCGTCAAACCGGGTCGGTGTCATCATCGCCATGGAACCGGCTTCGGGCTGCGTCATCTCCGTCTTTGTTCTCGGCGAAGCAATGCACTGGACCGGATGGCTGGGCGCTCTTCTCGTCATGGTCAGCCTGCTGTATATGGAGATTTCCGCAAGCCGTTCTAATGCATAGAAAAAAGCCAAGAGGGCGAATGCTCTTGGCTGATGGTTTTGTTAGATTTCAGTTCTTCTCTTTGCGAGCACATTTCGCGCCGCCTTCTTTGCTGTATCGTTATACTTGTCGCTCTCTATGATCTTGCGCAGGCGCTTTTCACTCATATCTGTAAAATCGGCCTCTAATTCTTTGAGCGGGTCTCTCTTCTCCTCTGGATTCTCTAGTTTTTCTCTCGGACTTTCAAACCAGAAGATGTAACTGCAGTCCCGACAGACATAGTTTGTCGCTTCGTCATTGGCCCAATCCAGTCCCAGATAGGTCATCCCCGCCGTGTTGAGCAGGGTGGCTCTGTCGTAAAATTCCTCACACCCGCAGACAGGGCACTTCAGCTGGATTTCTTGTTCCCCAACGTAGATGATTCTTTTGCTGAAAATTTTTTCTTTCATCACTCATTCCTCCCTTGTTTCCACATGTCGGACATACTGCAGCTCCTTCAGCGATTTTCCCCCGATATTGTCATCCAGGTAAGCACCACTGGCAGAAAAGCCATTTTTTCTCATAGAATTTCTTTTGCCCGCTCATTCTCCGCAAGGACCCAGAGCAGGATATCTGTGCACCCCATCTCTGCCTAGCTTGTCCACCGCCGCCTGCAAAAGTGCTCTGCCATAGCCTTTGCCCATGTACGCCGGCAGGAAATAGATGGAGATGATTTCTCCATAATCTTTCCAGTCTTCGAAGCGGGAATGACAATAAGAGGCGGTTCCGACGATTTGATCTCCGTCCAGCATCAAAAAGGGTGTTCCATCCCGGTGTGTCCACCGCCTTTGCCCAGTTTCCCGTAGGGATGCCGTCAAGATAGTCCTGCGGAATCAGCCCCTGATAGGCGAACTTCCAGCTCTCTTCGTATATTTTGCTGATTGCTTTCCTGTCGTCACTGTCATTCATCAGTCTGATTTCCATCGATCCACCTGCTTTCTCTCATTGTCATAAGGATAACACAAATTAAAATAGTAGCAATCCCCGCCCGCCAGGTCAATCAAGTACCTCGATAACGGACATGCCAGCCAGGTATCTCGGTTACGCAGATTTGCCTGTTTTAGGCTATTCCGTTAAGCATCTTGAGTCCGAAAAGCACCATATGCGTAACGGCCCCTCTTTGCGAAGGGAGTGTTACGCAGATTTGTCTGTTTTAGGCTATTCTGTTAAGCATCTTAAGTCCGAAAAGCACCATATGCGTAACGGTTCCCTCCCTTGCGAAGGGAGTGTTACGCAGATTTGCCTGTTTTAGGCTATTCTGTTAAGCATCTTGAGTCCGAAAAGCACCATATGCGTAACGGCACCCTCCTTGCGAAGGGAGTGTTACGCAGAATATGTCAGAAGATGTTCACGCCCCTTACACGAACAGTCTTGCAACGCTGGCAAAGGCGATGCAGCAGACAATGCCGCAGACTGTCGGAATCAGAAGGGACACCCGGTCCATTTCCAGCTACCCGTCTCCTTTTTGATGGTAATCAGAGTGGTGGAACAAGGCCAGTGCATCAGAAAACAGCATCATGCTGATGGCCGTAATCAAGTCCAGCCGTGGTCCACGAAGAGGGCACGCATGGCCTCTAAATCGGACAGTTCCAGGATACTTCCCTGAGCCATATAGGTCATGATGATAATCGGCACCACAATTTCGTTGGCAGGCAGACCGAGAATGAATGCCAGCAAAATGACGCCGTCTAACCCCCATGAGCTTTCCGAAGGGATCGAGAAAAATCAGCGCAGTGATTGAGAATGGTAGCATCCCCCACAGTCACGTTGGCCATGAGCCAGATCAAAAGCCCTGCCGGTGCCGCCACGCAGACTGCACGCCCCAGGACAAATAAAGTTCTGTCAAAGATGGAGCGGACGATGACCTTTCCAATCTGTGGCTTTCTATAAGGCGGAAGCTCCAAAGTAAAAAAGAAGATGGCATCCCCTTTAAGACTGTCTTTGATAGAAATACGAGTAATCAGCAGCGTCATGACCACGCCCAGAACGATGGCGCAGGTCAGCAGCAGCGCCGAGAGGACGGAGTCGAAAAAACCGCCTGCCGTGCCCACGAAGAACATGGTCAGAACGGCGATCAAAGTTGGAAATCTGCCGTTGCAGGGTACAAAGTTATTTGTCAGTATGGCCAGCAGCCGTTCTCTCGGCGAGTCGATGATCCGGCAGCCAACCATCCCGGCGGCATTGCAGCCGAAGCCCATGCACATGGTCAATGCCTGTTTGCCGCAGGCACAGCACCGCTTGAACGGTTTATCCAGGTTGTATGCGATGCGCGGCAGATATCCCGCGTCTTCCAGCAGCGTAAACAGCGGGAAAAAGATCGCCATGGGCGGCAGCATAACTGAAATAACCCAGGCCAGAACCCGATAGACACCTAAGATCAAAGCCCCATGGAGCCAGTCAGGTGCATGTAAGTATTGGAATAATTCCGTCAGCCGGTCCTGCACCCAGAACAGACCCTCAGATAATAGCTGTGATGGATAGTTGGCTCCTGTGATCGTCAGCCAGAAAACCACAGCCAGAAGGCCGATCATCACCGGATAGCCGGACCATCTGCTGGTGAAGATGCGGTCCAGTCTGCGGTCCATGGCATTATATTCTGATTTTTCAAAGGTGACTGTATCCCGGCAGACTTCTTCTGCCGTAGTGACCAGACTGGCGACGATGCTGTCTTTCAGCTTTTTCAGAGGATAAACCTCCTTCAGAGAATCGCCTTGCCCTGCTCAAGGGCCGCCACGATTCCTCATCCTGCAGGATATCTTCACCCAGATAAGTATTGACCTCCTGGATCAGGCGAGTCGTCGTAATCCAGGAGTTTCAATGCCAGCCATCTGCTTGCCAGTCTGCCGCCGGTTTTTTCCAATAATAATCGGCTCTACTGCCGCAATAGCAGCCTCTATCCACATCGTCGTAGGTCACGCGGAGAGGTTTCGCCGGTTCCCTGACAATCAATTTATCAAAATGCTCAAGGATATTGGCCAAGCTCCGTTTTTTCTCGCCACCGTGCCGATGACGGAACGCCCAGTCTCTTAGACAGCGCTTTCAGGTCGATTTTGATGTTCTTGCGCTTTGCTTCATCCATCAGGTTGACGCAGACCAGAACTTTGTCATTGATTTCAATGGTCTGCAGGACGAGATTGAGATTCCGCTCCAGGCAGGTGGCGTCGCAGACTACCATCACTGCATCAGGGGCCGCCAAAACAGATGAAGTTCCGCGCTACTTCCTCCTCTGCGGAATGGGCCATCAGGGAATAAGTTCCCGGGATATCCACTAAGACGTAAGAATACTTCAGCCCCTGGCAATACCCCTGGGCGTTGGTGACGGTTTTTCCCGGCCAGTTGCCGGTATGTTGATTCAGGCCGGTCAGTTCGTTGAACACGGTGCTTTTTCCCCACGTTGGGGATTGCCTGCAATGGCAATGACTTTATCATCAATCGATTGTTTTTGATTTCAAGCCCTGAGTCCACAGCATGCAATCCAACAGAACTACTTGTTAAGCCCATGCCAGACCGCCTTCCCGGCTGACCTTGCGCATAGCGTCGCCTTCCGAGTTTACGATGATGTCAGCACAGTCTTCTGAGCGAATGGCGATGACAGCCCCTCTAATCAAAAAGGCTGCTGGATCTCCGCCGGGACTTCTTCCCAGACATTCGATTTCCGTATTTTCAATGAGGCCGATGTCCAAAAGACGTCTTCTCATATTTCCAATACTGTGCAGTTCTCTTACGCTTGCCTTTTCGCCTGGTTTCATATCATTAAGATTCATAAAGCTGATCCTCCAAAATAAATTTAGTCTAGGGAAACTTTTTTTCCCTATGTATACTATTCAGAAGGGCTTTTAGAGGTGATTAAAAATGGTCGACGCAAAAAGGTTTTTATACGATAAAGGGATATCAGATACAAGAAGGGGCGGGCTGACCCCTGCCATGGAGGATTATCTGGAAATGCTCTGCCGTTTGATGGAAACACACACAGTGGTGCGCTTGGGGAGCTGGCGGAAGTCCTCCATGTAAAGCCTTCTTCTGCCTCAAGATGATTCGGCTCCTTTCAGAAACCGTTATATCAATGCAGAAAAATATGGTTACATTTTGCTCACAGAAAAAGGACGTCTGGCCGGCGACTATTTGCTCTACCGACATGACGTCCTGCAGCGTTTCTTGTGCCTGCTCAATGGTACGGACAACGAACTGGAGCAGGTGGAGAAAATCGAGCATTTTTCTCGATGCCAGAACCATTGAAAATCTTGCGAAGCTGACCGCTTTGATGAAAAAAAATAAAATTTCTTTTTTTCCATTCTATGATTTGCTCCAATCGCTCTTTGACTCTCTTTTCAAGTCCCTGGTCCGTGGGCTGATAATAGCGCCTGCCGCAAGGGCGTCCGGCAGACACTGCATTTTGCTAAGCTTTTCCTCAGTGTCGTGGGCGTAGATGTAACCTTTGCCGTACTCCAGATCTTTCATTAATTTTGTCGGCGCATTGCGAATCTGAAGAGGCACCGGTTCCGCCGGCAGATCGCGGACGTCCTTTTTGGACGGCCTCGCAAGCCATGTAGAGTGCGTTGGATTTTGGCGCCATGGAGAGATAGACCACCGCATGAGTCAGATGGACGTCGCACTCCGGCATGCCAATAAAGTGGCAGGCTTGGTGGCTGCCACTGCCACCTGCAATGCGTGGAATCCGCCATTCCCACATCTTCGCTGGCAAAACGGACAAGCCTTCTTGCGATATAGGGGATCCTCCCGCCGTCCAGCATGCGATACATCCAATAGACTGCCGCGTCAGGTCACTGTTGCGCATGGACTTGTGAAGGGCGGAAATGATGTTATAATGTTCTTCCCCTGTTTTTTTGTCATATAACAGCGACCTGCAGTTCATACACTGGGCCAGGCTCTCCTCCTCACATGGACACAACCCTCACTGTCCAGTCTGCCGTTGAGAACTGCCATTTCCAGAGTGTTCAGTGCCGTCCTGGCATCTCCGTTTGCGAATCTGGCGATAGCTGCAATCTGTCTGTCATCAATGTCGATATCCATATGGCCGAATCCTTTGGGGCTTTTTGACGGCATGGCCTCCAGAAGCTTCCTGCAAGTCCTCTTCTTCCAGACCTTTCAGGATAAAGACCTTGCAACAGGACAGCAGAGCGGAGTTGATCTCAAAGGATGGGTTTTCCGTGGTCGCACCCGCAAAACGACGCTGCCCTTCTCATAGGGAAGAAAAAGCGTCCTGCTGGGCTTTGTTGAACCTGTGGATCTCGTCGGTGAACAACAGAGGTGCGAATGCCCATCTTGCCAGTTTTTCCTCCCCCGGCTCATCACCTCTTTCACTTCTTTGATGCCGCTGTTTACGGCCCTTAATTCGATAAAAGTCAGCCTTGGTCTTCTTTGCGATGATTCGCGCCAGAGTGGTCTTGCCTACCCCGGCGGTCCCAGAAGATCATAGAGGAAATCTGATCTTTTTTTCAATCAGCTGCCGCAGAATCTTACCCTCGCCTATGAGGTGCTTTTTGTCCCACATATTCGTCTAAAGTTTCCGGCCGCAGACGG
>VOFH01003530.1_pt1 | contig 31777 bp, 56 predicted proteins | sample 5384091 | NCBI WGS metagenome assembly VOFH01 (sample SAMN12384727, study PRJNA508395) | human gut metagenome | isolation source: healthy gut G | host: Homo sapiens
GGTCCAACGTCCTCTATTTTTTGATATCATAACTTTTGCTTTGCTTTTCTTTGTGGTTTGTCCGCAAGTAACTGAACTAGTTATGCAGCGGCTAGCGCAACGCAAAAAATTAATTTTCTCAGCCATCTTTTTTGTACAGGATGGTTTATTGAATCACTTTGGACCCAAGAAATGGTTATTCATGCACTTAGAGATCCCAAATTACCATTTATTAAGCAACATGCTACAGCAATTGTTACTTGTGCAACAATCGGGATGGCAGTGGTGGGAACTGTCTTACCATTTATTACACCAATAGCTAAAGCAATAAAATTTGGTCCAATTCCAATGTACTTTTAGCAATTGTATTTCTTTTGTTAATCTTATATATTGCTTTAACTACTTTAGTAAAGAAGTGGTATTTGAAATCAGAAAAATATTTGATTTAATTAACAAGAAATATTTTCTTTAAAGAATCATGGGTTAATTCTTTAATGCAAACCAATTTCTAACATGTTAATGATGATTTTGGTAATCGGAATTTTAACCTATGGTGCGATTCGTGTAATACAAGGCAGTCTTACTATGGGTGCCCTAATTTCATTTTTAATGTACTTGTTCCAATTAATGGGACCAGTAATCATGGTTAGCCAACTTTAACGAATTAGCCGAGACATCAGGTTCAACTGAACGTATTCGTGAAATGCTCAATGAACCCATTGAAGAATCTGCTGATGATCAAAAAGTTGATGTTGCTGGTAAGACTGTAAAAAAAAAATGTCAGCTTCTCTATGAAAAGATAAGCAAATTTTGCATAACATTAATGTAGTGGCTAAACCAAATACGGTTGTCGCTTTTGCTGGACCATCTGGTGGTGGTAAATCAACAATTTTCTCATTGATTGAACGCTTCTACAAACCAACTTCAGGTAAGATTACGATTGGTAATGAAAATATTGACAATATCGATTTAACTAATTGGCGGCATCAAATTGGTTTAGTTGGTCAGAATTCTGCAGTAATGCCAGGAACAATTCGTGAAAATTTAGTTTGCGGCTTAGATCGTGAAGTAAGCGATGATGAATTATGGCGTTAAAATTCAATTTTTTGGCTTTGGAACTTATGAAATTAGTCCAGATCAAACAAAGCAAGCAGTATTATCGGCTATTGAAGATGGGTATCGCTTAATTGATACGGCGCAATATTATCAAAATGAACAACAAGTTGGTGAAGCAGTGAAAGCAAGTGGTCTAAATCGCGATGAAGTCTTTATCACAACTAAAACGATGACTGATGGTTATGAAGATACTAAGGTTGGTTTAGATGAATCATTGAGAAGAAGTGGACTAGATTATTTTGACCTGGTTTTAATTCACTGGCCAATAGGGCATGATATCGATACTTGGCATGCTCTTGAGGCAGCATATAAAGCAGGAAAGACGCGTGCAATTGGAATTAGTAACTTTAATAGTCGACAAACGTTAGATTTGATCCACCAAAGTAGTGTCCGTCCAATGGTTGATCAAATTGAAACTCATTTATTTTTGCAGCAATGGAAGATGCACGAATTTTTAGAAAAAAGAAAATATTGTGCACGAAAGTTATAGTCCGCTTGGTAATGGTCAGCAAAATCTAATAAGTAATCCAATTTTAAAAGAAATTAGCGAAAAAATATAGGAAATCACCAATTCAAGTAATTTTGCGTTACTTGGTTCAAAACGATGTTGTAACTATTCCGCGTTCAACTAATCCAGCTCATATTAAGTCAAATATTGATATCTTTGATTTTGAATTAGATAATGATGATCTTAAGAGATTACGCGTTTTAGACGAACGTAAGCCAATTGATGGCTGGCCTGCAGAAATGCGTGAAGATGAAGATTATTAAAGAAAAGCTGAACAAAAAGTTCAAAATAAAAGCCGCATTTTGGTAAAGGGGTGAACATTTTTACCAAAAATGTGATTTTATTCAGTTCAAGTATAATAATTTAACCCTGATTTAAATGATGGGGTTAATAAATACTCAAATGTTGGGAGCTGTACGAGCGTATTAGCTTTTCAACTAGTTATTGTTGATGAGGAAGATCCATTATATGAAATTGAGCTAGAAAATAAGTTTAACCTCCCTTTTATTTACTGGAGAAAGAGAAATTAGCATGCTAGCCTCTGGTTTAAAATTAAAGGCGAAAAATAATGTTTTGAGTTTAGTTAGTGATGAAGGCGTGATTGATGATACAATTAGCATTAACGATATAACTAAAGATAAACAATCATTCGTTTTAAATAAAATTTAGTTTAGTAGTTAAATACCACTCACTAGAATTGAAAGTTTTGCTTTCAATTTTTTTTGTAGAAGTGCACTATAAATCATATTCATACTACCAATAATTATTTTAATTTTTAATATATTTTCTGCAGTAATATATTAATCAATGAGAAATGTCATTAAGTTAAGACATGACTACTTAGCTTTGTATTTTAAGACATTGATTCAATATTGAATCAGCGTTTTTTCCATGTTTTGATTAACTTAGTTTTGTTAATTCTCCGTTTCGCATTTTAAAGAAAAAGTAGCCATTTTCTTTGGCTGAATAGTTGGGGTGGATAGTCCAAAAACGAATAATTCCAATTAATGCAGAAATGCTGTAATAAGAAAATAGTTCTTGTAAGTCATTATTTGCTTGTAAATGCATCAATGAATGTGACAATCCTTCCATTTCTAACAAATGGTCCATTAACTTGGTTGAGAAACTTAGGTCACCATGACTGGAAATCAGAATACGAATTGTTACTAAGTTGTCTTTGAAGACCTGTAAAAATTAGTTAGATATTCAATACCATTATCAGATTTTAATGCTAGTTGATCGAGCATTTTCTGATGTGGTTTTTTTAATGCCGTAAAAAGCCTAGCTTCAATCTGCTCAATAATTGCCCATTTATCGTTGAAATGGCGATAAATAGTAACACGATTAATATTTGCCATGTCAGCTAATTCATTCATCGTAATTTTATTTAAATCACTTGAATCCATTAATTTTAATAGTGCAGATTCTATTATTTGATCAGTTTTTTTTGCTTTTCTTATGATATTTATTCAAAATGCAACACTCCATCTCATTTTGTAGTTAAATTATAGTCCTTTTTTCTCTAAGATTGAATCAACAATTAAGAAGAGAGGTAATAACCCATGACAGAAATCTTTAAGAAACATTGGTCAGAATATAAAATATAGTAAAAACATGTTGCAAGATGCATTAATCAAGCATGTGATGGATTTAATGCCATATCGCATGAGCGATGAAGGTGAAGTCTTAGAAATCATTATGAATATTAAAGAAAGTGATGAACAAAGCTGGATTAATGCCTGAGTAATATGGCAGCAAACTTACAGAACCGTGCGCATAAGTTTGAAAAAGCCGGCAAACTAATTAGTGCTGGTAGTAGTTATCTGCGGGCTTCTACTTATTGGCGTGTATCCCTAATGTATTTTGGTGATTGGCAGGACCCTAGAATGCAAGAATTTTCTCAAAGAAGTAAAGACTGTTATGACCGTGCTTTAGAGTTAAATGGTTATCCTGGTGAAGCAATAAGAATTCCTTATGAAAATACTTATTTACCAGGTCATTTTTTACCGCTCGCCGTTTGCTAAAAATAAAAAGGCACCATTATTAATCGTAATTCCAGGACGGGATACTTGGGCAGATGATACAATTTGGGTTACTGACGCGGCAATTAAGCGCGGAATCCATGCCTTAACTTTCGATGGTCCTGGACAAGGGATGGCATTAAGACTGCAAGACTTAAAGTTTAGACCAGACTTTGGAAATGTTTTAGGACCAGTTATTGATTTCGCTCAAAAACAAGAGGAAGTTGATTCAGAACAAATCGGAGCAATGGGTATGAGCTTTGGCGGCTTTTTAGTGGCACGTGGTGCAGCTTTTGATGATCGGTTAAAGTTTATAATTTCTGATCCTGGTAATATGAATTGGGGGTGGTATGATTGCTAAACGGTTAGAAAAAAACACTTAAGATGCCAGCAATGATTCGACCTAATATGATTGACTTTGTTTTAAAAGACTATGAATGGAAGCATGGAGCAACTGATAAGACTATAATTAACGAATTAAAGAAATTTGATAATACAAAAATTGTACAAAATATTAAAACTAAAACTTTAGTTTTAGATGGTTCCGCAGAGGTTACTCATGGAGCAGCGAAAAAGTTTTATGATGCTTTAACCTGTCCTAAGGACTACTTACTGTTTGATGAAAATTCAACTGCTCAGCAACATACGCAAATGGGTGGCTATGCAACTGGAACTGAATATATTATGAATTGGATTGAAGACAATTTTTAGTTAATAGGAAGGAGAAGCTAATGAAACTCTTTTTAATTGGTGCTACAGGTAGAACAGGATCTGAAATAGTTAAACAAGCCTTAACACGTAATGATGAATTAGTTGCTTACGTTCGAAATCCGTCAAAGTTAAATATAAATGATCCTGAGCTAACAGTAATTAAAGGACAACTTGATGATGTTGCAAAAATGGCTTCTGAAATGAAGGGATGTAACGCTGTATTAGTAACGTTAGGTAATCCAATTTCTAACAGTAGTGGTAAATTATTTAGTTTTGCAATACCTGATATTATTAAGGCAATGGATCAAGCAAAATCAAACGATTAATTAGTCTTTCTGCATTAGGTGTTGGTACAACTTTTGCCAATACCAGTTATCCTTACCGTATGGGAGCCAAAAGGATTTTTGAAAGGTAATTTTTCTGACCATGAAGCGGGTGAAAGTCAACTTAAGAATTCTGATTTAAACTGGACTACCGTTCATCCTGGTCCGTTGTTTAATGGCAAAAGACTGAAAATCCTTTAGTTAGGGATGCTGATTCGGGATACAAGATGCCAGGTGCACCTCAGAACTTATCGTAGTGATGTAGCACAGGTGATGTTAAGAATTATCAAGGATCGTAAAACCTTTGGTAAACAGTTAATCATGTGTTCAAAGCAACATAAATAGCCCTCTTTAATATTAATACCTATTGGTACATTTTTAATTTTAGAGGGCGAAAAATCTACTTTTGATTAAATGAAAATAAGGCTTTGCGTTAAAAACTTATTGTATATTTTTTGTTTTATGATACTATGCTTAATAACATAGCGAAAAAAATAGTGATTAAGTTTACTACGCGTATACCTTGGAAAACTCAAGCAGTTATGTTCTTAAATTTAACTGTAAGGAGTTTTTTCATGCACAAAAAATATATATTATTCATGGGCTAGTAACTTTTATCGATTATTTATTGGCCAAGGGGCTAGCTAGTATTATTTCAGAAACTGTCAATTATAGTTTGCTTTTTATCTTACCTCAATTTCGAAACCAGCCACTATTTTATCTATTTCTGAAATAATTTCTTTATTACCAATCGCATTATTTGCTCCCTTCGCTGGCGTAATGGCAGATAGAGTTAGTAAAGAAAAAGATACTTATTTTTCTGATACAATCAGTCTTATTGTTACTCTTTTTACTTTTTTGCAGGCAATCAATAGCCACAATAATCTAACGATTGATCTAATTCTGATTTCAAATTTACTTAGATCAACTACTATTAGTATTCAGAATCCGACTATTCAATCTGCTGTACCTGAACTTGTACCTGATGATAAGCTTTTAAAAATAAATGGGCAATATAGTTCCTTCAAGCACTTAATCAATTCTTTCCGCCGATTTTAGGTGGAATATTATATGGATTGCTGTCAGTAGACTATATTCTTTTACTATCAGGACTTGCAAACGTAATAGGTATTTGTGCCGTAATAATTACATGCTTTCCGAGGAATGAAGTTAATAATGCAAATCAACGAGGCTTTCACCTTCTGTTCGAATTAAAACAAGGTCTTCATAGTATTATTCAAGTTACTGGCCTGAATAGGGTGATTATTTACAAGGCTTTTCCGTAGCTATTATTGTGCCATCAACTGCTTTATATCCACTTATGACTAGTGAACATTTTCATGGATCTTTAAAATTTGATGCGCCGTTAGTGGAAGTTTCAATTGCATTAGGTATGGCATTAAGTGGTCTGTGTATGGGAAATTTAAATAATTTATCACATCGACTTACACCTGCAGGTATTGGAGTGCTAGGAATCGGATTAAGTTTGTTTATTTCTGGTATACTTCCCGGCAATCATTATGGTTTTATAATCTTTTATTATTATTAATTTTATTGCTGGGTTATGTATTCCTTGGATTGATGCACCTGCTCAAACATTGCTTCAAGATAAGATTGAACATAAAAACTTAGGAAAGGTGATTAGTTTTTATTTAATGATGATCGGATTGGCCGGACCTGCGGGTCTAAGTTTAAGTAGTGTGATAAGTAAATTTATGTCTACTGCTGAGATTTTTATTGGATCAGGAATACTACTTATTTTGATGCTTTTAGTTGCTTTATTTGATAGGAAGCTTAGAAGTATTTAAGCTAGTTGAATATATGAATTTAACTAACTACATAATTTATTTCTCTTCTAGATATGGAAACTTACTTACATTCATTGTCTTTTTACTTTTTATTCAGAGATTAGAGTAACCAAATAATCAAATTAGAAAAAGCGAGCAATGCATTTTAAAATTGAAAATCATTGCTCGCTTTTATAAACTAGAAACTTTTTTAGATACTTTTAGGTATAGCTATTTCTTGAAATTTTGATATCCGGCTTCGGTAAATTTATTTAATAATTTTACATCATGAGACCATTTCTGATCTTTAACAAAATGATGGGCACGGTTAACTGCAAATGAACCATGAATAATATAAAGGGAAATATTGTTTTAGCTTTCTTTGTAGGTTTATTTTTAGGAGCCATTTCAATCTTTCTGGCTATTGGTGGTGGACCACTTAATGTATCTCTATTCGTAATAATTTTTCACTTCACAATGAAGCAATCTTCGGTTTATTCAATTGCAACGGTCTTTTTTCTCACAAATTACCAAAATCATTTCGATTGTTGCTAGTGCACAATATCAGATGTTTGATATGAAAATGATTCCTATGTTGATCATTGCTTCAATTATTGGCGGTTATATTGGTACAGTTTGGAACCAGAAGATTTCATCAGCAAAATTGGAAAATCTTTATACAGTTTTCATGATTGCTATTACAGCAATTACTGGCTTTAATGTAATTCATTTTATATAAAAAAGCAGGTAATAAACCTGCTTCAATTAACTATCTATTTTTGTGGCTCTTTACAAAACGCGTAACAGTAATTATTCAGCTGTTGCAGCGAATATCAGAGCAAAGATGAAGGCAATATGTAAACCGGACATAAATAATTGATTTTGTCCTACTGGATAAGTGGTGATATTTTTACCAGCTTTAAAACTCATTGAGCTATAAAGGATAATGGTTGATAGACTTACTCCAAGTTCCATCCCGAAATTACGAACTAAGGAATTAACACTACCAGCAATCCCTAAAAATTGCTGGTCAACGGAAGACATAATAACTGAATTTTTGGCGATTGGAAGAGTCCCATTCTGACTCCGTAAAATAAGAAAGTAACTACGAAGAGCCAAAGTGGTGAATTTAAGTTAAAGAAAGTCATAAAGGTAAAAATCGCAATTGCAATTAAAGCAGCAATTCGTTTGTTTTTCATGAAATTATCTCTTTCCTACTTTTTACAAGTTACAGATGAATGGTAATATTTACGTTTACAGATGTCAACATTAATTTGATTTTTGTCCATTAGTTTTGAGCAAAATATGATGGATATTAAATAATAAGTGTTACCATTAAAACTGTAAAGCAGAAACTATTGTGTTAGGAGGATTTTATGGATAAACGTAAAATTGTAATTGTTGGTGCTTCACATGGTGGTCATGAATCAGCAATTGAGCTGTTAGATAAATATAATGATGTAGATGTAACTGTTTACGAAGCTGGCGACTTTATTTCATTTATGTCCTGTGGAATGCAGTTGTACTTAGAAAATAAAGTTACAGCAGAAGATGACGTTAGAAACTTTGCCCCAGAAGATGTTGAAAAAGAAGGGCGGTCATGTTTATGCTAACCATGAAGTAACTGCTATTCATCCTGAAAATAAGACTGTTACAGTTAAAGACTTAACTAATAATTCTGAAGAAGAAGTCCAATATGATGGGTTGATTCTTTCTTCAGGCGTAACTCTAAAGTTTTACCTGTGCCAGGTAATGATCTCAAGAATATCTATTTGATGCGTGGACGTGACTGGGCTTCTAAGTTGATGAGTGCTGCTAACGATCCAGCAATTAAAAATGTTGCTATTGTTGGTGCTGGTTATATCGGTACTGAAGCTAGCGAAGTATTTGCTAAAGTGAAAAGCAACATGTAACTTTAATGGATATGATTGATCGCCCATTAGGAACCTATCTTAATTCTGAATTACTCGATGTTTTGGAACCTACCTTTAAGAAAAATATGGACTTGAAGATGGGGTGTCAAGATCGAAGGCTTTAACGGTAATGGAAAAGTTGAAAGTGTTAAAACTGATCAAAGGTGATGTCCCAGCTGACTTGGTTGTTGTTTCAGCAGGTGTAATGCCTAATACTGACTGGCTAAAGGGCGTAGTTGACTTAGATCAAAGAGGCTGGATTAAGACTGATCCATATTTGAGAACTAATGTAAAAGATGTTTATGCAATTGAGATGCAATTCTGCTTTCGATTCCAGCTGGTAAACCAATGCCAATTGCCTTAGCCACTACTACTAGAAGAGAAGCTCAATATGTAGTTGATCATATCTTCGAAGATAAGCCAGACCGTGCCTTCAAAGGTGTTATCGGTGCTTCAGCTCTTAGTGTATTTGACTATCACTTTGCTACTGCAGGATTAAATCAATTCTCAGCTGCTAAGAACAAGCTTGATTACCAAACTAGTTTCTATGAAGATAACATGCGCCCAGCTTATGTTCCAGAAGCAGATAATCCTAAAAAGGTATATGTCAACTTAACCTTTTAATCCATACACTCACCAAATTCTAGGTGGTGCAGTTCTTTCTAAGTATGATATTACTGCTCAAGGCAATGTTTTAGCTTTAGCAATTAGTCATAAGATGCGTTTGGAAGACTTGGCTGAACAAGACTTCTTCTTCCAACCAGGATTTGACCGTCAATGGAGTTTGCTTAACTTAGCTGCACAACATGCCTTAGGTATGGCAAGATTCTAAATTTAGGCATTAATAAAGATAAGTTATCAAGAAAAACTAGCCATGTAAAAACATGGCTAGTTTTTTTGTTGGATTTAGTTGTGTTTGGGTAAAATAGTTAGTAATTACAATTGCTCATTGAGGGAGATCATTTCAAGTAAACTTTGGGCAGTAGAAGAGCCTTCGTTGCCTGCTTTTAAGCCCGCCCTTTGCAAAGCTTGTTCAATATTTTCTGTAGTTAAAATACCAAAAGTGACTGGAATTTTAGCTTGTAAATTCATCTGCATAATCGCATTAGTTACGTTTTGAATAATCATGGCATAATGATCAGTTTCACCTTTTGATTACTGCACCGAGAGTCATAATTCCAGCATATTTATCAGATTTAATTAGTTTTTTTGAGCAGTGAAGGCTATTTCAAATGCTCCTGGTACCCAGATGACATCAATTTCATCGTCTTGGATTCCGAATTGATGAAGTGTTTCTTTAGCACCGCGAACCAAATTTTTAGTAACAATTTTATTAAATTTAGCTACGACAATCGCGATTTTTCCATGAGTATTAGTGAAGTTTCCAGTATATTCAGTCATTATTCAACCTCCTTGAGTTCTAATAAATGATGAAATCTCTTTTCTTAGTTTGTAGGTAAAACGATCAACATCATTAGATGCAAGTTCTAATGGAATACGTTTATTAATCTTAATACCGTAATCGTTTAATTGGTCAATTTTATCAGGATTATTAGTTAGCAAATTGATTTCTTTGATCTTCAATTCTTTTGAAAATCACAGCACCAACCAAAGGATTCTTCCAAGTTTGAAGCGTCCTTTTTAGCTTCTTGTAAAGCTAAATTCATATAATATTGGTCTTTTTCCATTTAAATCACTTCCTAACAGAACAAAAAAAGAACCTCGAAGCTAAACTTCGAGGTTCAGAAATAGTATGCAAGTTAAAAATAATTCAAGTACGCAAATAAGCGTAGATTAAAATTATCCTTCTTCCATCTAGACTATAACTATCGGTACCATTAAAGGGGTTCAACCGCTTGCGCGGGTTGCGGACTTTACCGCCGGTCGGGAATTTCACCCTGCCTCGAAGAACATTTATTTAATTCTCATTCGGCATAAAGCTGCTTTTTCTTTTTGTCAAATGATATTTATAGGGCTCTTTTAAAGAATTTACTGAAAAGTAAAGCAACGATTGTTTTTATTGTACATAACTTCAATGAAGGGATGCATAAATTATTTGATCGTGAAATCCATTTGGTAAAAAGAATAAACGAAACATCACAAATTTCAGTGGATTGATACTGGAGTCTGTGATGTTTCTTTATGTATAAAATTTGAAATTAATTATTGATTTTGATTATTCTTATCAATTTAACTGCTAAAACTCAAACTTTCTCATAAAGATTGGGTGAGTTTGGTGGTCTAGGTAACTAGCGGTTTTAGGCGTGATTTCTAAAACACCTAAATCTTTTTGCTGCCTCAACATCGTCAACGTAAATTTCATTTAAATGAGAATTTTTGATTGCTGGTTTGTTTAGTTAAAATATCTACCATAGTATGACCTTCCTTGTCCTGAACGCCTATCAGCATTATTATAGAATAAAAGACTGACATTTTTTTGACAGGAAAGCTTGCACAACTATGAAAAAATCTGAACGACTTAATCAAGAACTACTATACTTAACCGATAAAAAGATCTTTCATTTAAAAGAACTAGAAGAAAAATTTGCAATTTCTGAACGAACAGCTTTGCGAGATATTACCGATCTAGAGCAGTTAGGCTTAGCTTTTTATAGTGAAACTGGGCGTAGTGGTGGTTATTACATTACTAATAGTAAGTTACTATTGCCCATCCGTTTTAATACGCAAGAGATCAACGCTATCTTTTTCGCTTTACAGGCAATAAAAAATCTTAGTGAAACGCCATACAGTAATGAATATCAAAAGATTCAGACTAAATTACTAAAGAATCTACCTCAAAATTACAAAACCAAATTAGTCTTCAAAAAGAATTTGTTCACTATATTAGTCAGCCAAGCTTGAATGAAGTACCTTTTTTTACTTTGCTACTTAAAGCTTGGCTGAATAATAGCGTAATTTTAGCGCGAAATTTTCAGTTTATTAAAGAAGAACAAAAATTGCAGTTGCTTGATATATTCTACCAAGCAGGGAATTGGTTTTGTCATGCTTATAATTTGGATTTAAAACGTTGGTTTGTCTTGCGGCTTGATAAATTTGAAACAGTAAAGCTACTAAATACTAAACAATCGGTGATGAATAAAGAGCAATTACTTGATAGCTTCCGGCAATATGAACGGGAGCATTATTGCATCCCTTATCAATGTCAGTTAACCAAAATCGGTGAACAAAAAGTTGAGTATAATTCATACCCAATCATGCAAATTGACCATAAGCATGGAAAAATATATCTGAATGGTAAATATAACAAGGAAGAACTACATTATTTAGTCGACTATTTGATATCTCTGGGTTCTGAAGTAAAAAGTATTAAAGCCAAAAGAATTAAAGAATAGCTATTTGGAAAAGTTAAATGAAATAATTCAGCAATATTAATTTGCTAATTCTGACATAGGTTGTCAGGATTAAGGAATAAAGTAAAACTGAAAGGTTTTAGGAGGTAGAATTTATGACAAAGATAATGAACGAAGATTTTTTAGACGTTTTAGAAGATAAAGGACCAGCAACGATTATTTCCATCAATGGCAATCCAGCTAGTGTGGTTAATACTTGGTCACAATATATTAATGTGGTTGCGGATGATACTATTTTGATTCCGGCTGCTGGGATGCATTCAATTGAACAGGATTTCAAGAAAGATTCTAAGCATGAATTAACGATTACGATTGGTTCTTATAATTATCAAGGAATCGCTGGTATGGGTCGCGGGTATCATATTCACGGTAGTGGTCAATTTATTAATGAAGGTGCATATTTTGATCAAATGAAAGCACAATTTGATTGGATTCGAGCAGTATTAGTGGTTAAAATTCATGATGTTGAACAGAAAATATAGTAAAAAGTTTGGAGATTAGCTCCAAACTTTTATTTTTACGCTTTTTCACTTAAATCTTGATTATGCAAAAGTACTATAATTGAAAGAAAAGATTTAAAGGAATAATCAATAACAATAATTGAACTGAAAAACGTTAATTATCAAGTGGGAAAACGAACTATTTTAAATAATCTATCTTTTGGGATAAAAAATGGTGACTTTTTAACTTTAATTGGTCCATCGGGAGCGGGAAAAAGTACAATTCTAAAATTAATTGCGAACTTAATCAGTCCCAGTTCGGGCACTATTTTTTATCATGGTAGCGATATTCAAAAATTAGACCCAATTAAGTATCGTCGACAAAGTAATGTACTGCTTTCAGCAGCCGGTTCTTTTTGGCAAAACTGTTAAAGATAATTTATCTTTTCCCTATCAAATCAGAAATAAAGAAGTAGATTTAGCCAGGCTAGATTCATTATTAAAGATTGTAGATTTACCAGCTGAATTTTTAAATAAAGAAATAAATTCTTTGTCAGGCGGTGAAAAACAAAGAGTTGCTTTAATTCGAAGTATTGTCTTCTTACCCAAAGTGCTATTACTTGATGAAGTTACAGCGGGATTAGATGGAAAAAGTAAAGAAATAGTTCATCGTTTGATTGAATCTGTCCATCGACAAGGGACAACTATTGTACAAGTGACTCATGATCAGAGTGAAATTCAAGTAGCTAAAAAAATGTTTTAGAAATTAAAAGTAGGGGCTTAGTAAATGAAAAAAGTAGAGGCTTAGTAAAATGAAAAATGTAACGGTTAGCAACTTATCCTTAGTTTTAGCTTTTGCGCTAGTATTAGTATCAATTGCAATTTCCGCAAAAGAAAAAGCTGGGATTAACCAAAGATATTTTATTAGCGTAATTCGGGCAATCGTGCAATTAGTGATTATCGGTTTTGTTTTAAAATTTATTTTTCATATAGATACCCGTCGGTTAACGGCTGTTCCGATAAATAGTGTTTTATCGTCTTCATTTGCAGTGGTTTGATTGGCGAATTAAGTTTTCTATTTAAAACGGACTTATCGTATTTACTAGCATTTATTTTTCATCTTATTGGAACCCTTGCATTATTTTCAATAATGATGTTTTTAAATAATTGGTTGATTAATTGGTAAACTTTATTCATTTTTATCTTTGCTTACGCGATGATTCGGTTAGTCATTAGATTGACGCAGGAACGCGATATTAGGCGGATAAATCAAGAAGCGTAATAAACAAAAGTTAAATTCAAATAATCTTACTAAAAGTACGAGCACTTAATTTTCAATATTAAGTGCTTTTTCTTGATGGTTATCAATTTTTGTAAAACTCATTTCTCCTAAACTAAAGCATGTAAAACAAAGGAGAATGTAAATGGTAAAGATTCAACAATTTTTTGTTAAACATCAAAAGATAATTTTGGCACTTAATACTGTGCTGATTTTATTTGCGGAAACAGCTAAGTGGTTATTCCATATCAATGCTGCTTATCAAGTTTTGATGCTAATAGTAGGAATTATTGGCTTAATTCCAATTTTGTTAACAGCTATTTCATCATTAAAAGTAAAATTAGTTTCTATTGATGTCTTAGTATCGTTAGCAGTAATTGGTGCTATTGTTATTGGCGAATTTAATGAAGCGGCGATTGTTACCTGGCTTTTTGCATTAGGTGATGTTCTAGAAGAACTTACCCTTAAAAAGACTCGTAAAGCTGTGTCTGATTTAACTAAAATGGCGCCAAAAACTGCGTTGGTTTTGCAAGATGACGGAGCAACGGAAGAAGAGGACATAGATTTTATTGATCTTGGTGAAAAGATTTTGATTAAAACCGGCGATCAAGTCCCAGTTGATGGAAAAATTGTCGCAGGTTCAGGCTATTTAAATGAAGCCAATGTTAATGGTGAGTCAAAACCAGCTGATAAAAAACAAGGTGATCAAGTCTATGCCGGAACAATTCTAGAAGATGGTACCTTGACGGTAGAAACTACAGCAGCTGGAGACGATACTACCTTTGGTAAAATTATCGAAATGGTAGAAGAAGCTCAAGATTCTAAGTCTCATACTGAAAAATTAATCAATCGTTTTTCTAAATACTATACTCCAGCGGTATTAGTGATTGCGATTATCGTAGGCTTAATTACTAGAGACTTCAAATTAACGATTACAGTAATGGTTCTAGGCTGTCCCGGTGCTTTGGTTATTGGCGTTCCCGTTTCAACTGTCGCTGGTATCGGTAATGGGGCTAAGAACGGCGTGATGTTTAAAGGCTCACAAGTAATGGATGCGGCTCGTAAAGTTGATGAGATTGCCTTTGATAAAACCGGTACGTTAACAGTTGGCCATCCTGAGGTAAATAAAATTGAAGTTTTGAGTGGTAATAAGGATGAAATTATTAATCTTGCTGCCAATATTGAATCTCAAAGTAATCACCCGTTAGCCAAAGCAATGGCTAAACTAAGTGAGCAGAAGATTGATCAAATCGAGACTAAGACAGTTAAGGGCAACGGGATGATAGCTGACTTGGATCGAGAAAATATTATTTAGGAATTTAGCTTTAATTGAGGAAAATACCTTTGCTAATTCTAAATTAACTCAAGTGGTTAATAAATTAAGTAATTTGGGAAACTCTGTTGTAGTCTTAGCTAATAGTAATCAAAGTAAATTGGCTGTTTTCGGCATTAAAGATCGTCTTCGCCCAGAAGCAGAAACTGCATTAAGGCAATTGAAGCAACTAGGTATTAAGAAGTTGATTATGCTTTCAGGTGATAATCAAGAAACTGCTCAACAAATTGCGGCTGATTTGCCAATTGATGAAATTCATGGGCAAATGTTGCCAGCAGATAAGGCACAATTTGTTAAGAAGGAACAAGAAAATGGTCATCATGTTGCCTTTATCGGTGACGGCATCAATGATAGTCCGGCGTTAGCTAATGCCGATATTGCTATTGCGATCGGTAGCGGTACGGACGTTGCAGTCGATGTTTCAGATATTGTTTTAGTTAAAAATGATTTGCGTAAAATTGCCGATGCTTTATCAATTTCTAAACGAACGGTTTTAAATATGAATGAAAATATTGGGATTGCATTGTTAACTGTGTTGTTATTGTTTATTGGATTATTTACAGGTTATGTCGAGATGGCTAATGGCATGTTTATTCATGAATTCAGTATCTTGGTCGTAATCTTAAACGGCATGCGTTTAATTAAAAATCATCGAAAAGTTGACGGCCATCAATTTTCTGATAAAGAAAAAAGATTTAGCATTAAACATGTAAGGAATAAGAAAGGAAGATTTTTATGCAAAAAGTAATGATGAAGTTAGGTGGCATGACTTGCCCATCTTGTTTAACCAAGATTGAAAAGGCAGTTGAAGATGTCGATGGTACAGATCAAATCAAGGTATTATTTAATGCCGGTAAGTTAAAGTTCATGATGAATACTGATAAGGCTAATGTTGACGATGTTAAAACAGCAATCGAAAAGATGGGCTATGAAGTCAAGGGTGTAAAGGCAAAGGAGCTAGACTAATGAAGGCTGAGGAAGCATACAAGGCAGAATTAAAGCAAAGTGATATTGATCATCATACGCCTACAGCGGGTGCAATGGTGGATCACATTATTGCTAATTTATTAATCCATACTTTGAAAATAGATCAAGCTAAGTTCTTCGCCAAGGGGTCGGCTAGTTTATTTTTTTTTTAGAACAGCGTGCTGATGAGTGGATCAGATATGAACAGAATGAGTTTAACCAGTTAAATCAAATTTTAGTTAATAACGGCGAAAGTATTCCTACCACTACTGATCAATTTAAAGAATATACTATGCTTGAGGAGAATGGAGCAAGTAAGTACGAAAATGGTCAAGATCAACTTTTCGCTTTAGTAAAAGACTTTGATACACAAATTTTATTTATTACTAAAGCAATTGCCTTAACTCAAAAAGAAACTTGGCCAGAATTGAGTGCTAATTTGATTGAACTGCTAGCCTGGATTAAGGAACAAATCCGTCAATCGCAAAACTTTTAGGTCATGAATTGCGTGAAAGATTATATACTGAAGAAGATGATGACGACGATGATTTTAACTAAAGGAAGTTTTTTAGATGGCAGAGTTATGTGTACATTTAGTTCCATTATTTAATGCATTACCAATAAATGATCAAATGCAAATAGAAGAACTAGTTCACCATCAAAATTATCAAAATGGTGAATTAGTAATGGATCCTACTTCAAGTAATAATTTAGTAATTGTTGCTCATGGTGGTGCCCGCCTTTATACTTTAGACGAAAATGGCCGTGAAAATATTACCCAGATTTTAAAGACGGGTGATTATGCGGGTGAAAACTGGTTATTTGGTGAAGCAAATACGAATACTTATGTGGAAGCTACAGAAAATAGTGATATTTGTTTACTCAACCGAAATGATTTTTTAGCTTTAATGAAAAAGAAGCCAGAATTAAGTATTCAACTCTTAGAACAAAATATTATTAAAGTACGTGCTATGCATAAGCAAATTCAATTATTAAGTTTGCCTAAGGTAGAAGATCGACTATTGAGTTATTTACAGGCTTATGCAAAACAAGTGAATAAAAATTCATTTACTTTGCCCCTAAAAATGAAAGATTTAGCCTTGTATTTAGGCACTACTCCCGAAACTTTATCGCGTAAATTTGTACTGTTAGAGAAGCAGGGGAGCTTAAAACGAAAAATACGTCATATTGATTTATTATAGTTATTAAAGATCTACGAACTAACTGGTTCGTGGATTTTGATTATCGGAAATTAATAAAGAGTAGTTTTAAATTCAAAAAGTGAGATGCTCCTTTAATAAAATTTTATTAAAGGAGGGAGACAATATGTCACTAATTTATATTCGTCAAGCAGCCAAAAATGACCTTGAACAAATCATGCCGATTATTGATGAGGCAAAAAGTTTTTAAAAGAAGAGGAAAATCCGCAATGGCAAAGTGGTTATCCCAATGTTGAGACTATTACAGCCGATATTAAAGACGGGCCGCTTGGGTCTTAATCGTTGATCAGAAAATTGCTGTTTATACTGCGATTACGGATGGACCTGATCCTAATTACAAGCAGATTGATGGTAAATGGAAGAATGATCTTGATCCTTATGTGGCCATTCATCGCGTTGCAATTTCTGATGAGTATCGCGGGATGCACCTTGCTAGCTATTTAATGAGCAGTTTGACTTCAATGCACTATGCGGAAAGCATAAGGAATTATCGCGTTGATACTTTTCGAACTAACGACGTAGTTTGGCATATTGTTGAAGACGCTGGCTTTGTAAAACGTGGCAATATTAAGAATATGGATCCAATTGATTCATACCGTGTTGCTTTTTGAATTAAATTTATAGTTTTTAGAATGAATAGAGGGGCTTAATTGCATCCCTCTTTTTTAGTAACATCTAATTAAAGGAAACAAAAATTATGAAAATTGGATTTATCGGTATCGGTGTAATGGGTACAGGGATTATTAATAACTTACGGAAAAAATAATTATGATGTAACTGTCTATAATAGAACAAAAGCTCATGCGCAAACAGTTTTGGATAATGGGGCTAAATGGGCGGACAATCCAGCTGAACTAACTAAAAAAGTTGATATTTTATTCACTATGGTTGGCTTTCCAAAGATGTTGAAGATATTTATTTTGGTCAGGATGGTATCTTGATTGTCGCCAAAGCTGGTCAATATGTTGTCGATATGACCACGAGTAAACCTAGTCTGGCACAAAAGATTGATCAAATTGGTGAAGAAAAAAGGCTTACATATCTTAGACGCTCCGGTTTCTGATGGGGATATTGGCGCCAAAATGGAACTTTAACGGTCATGATCGGTGGCCATAAAGAAGACCTTAATCATTTGCATGATTTATTCATAACCTTTGCTAGCAAATTAAATTATTTTGGCAGTTATGGTAGTGGACAACATGCTAAGATAGCTAATCAAATTATGATTGCTGGAGAACCATGACTGGCATGACCGAAATGCTGGTATATGCTAAAGCGGCACATTTAAATTTAGAACAAATTTGTCAAACCTTGCAGTCTGGTGCAGCAGAAAATTTTAGTCTAGATTCATATGGTCCAAAAATATTGCAGGGTGATTATACACCTGGTTTTTTGCTAAACATTTTTAAAAGATTTGCGTATTGCCTTATAAGAAGCTGATAAGATGCAGTTAGATCTGCCTGCGACTGAAGAAGCAAGGCATTTATATGAAATCTTGGTTGACCAAAAGAAATTGGGCAATGATGGAACACAAGCTTTGATTATGTTGTGGTGGAAGTAATGAGTTTCAGAACATCATTAGCTGATAAAATGCGGCAGCTGCTGTGGTTTCACTAATTTGTTTTGTACTCACTTTTATCTTAAAAAATAGAACTAAACCAGAATTATAGTGAGATCAATGAAAATATATAATTACATCAATAAAGTTAAAAAATTAGATATTCTTTTGTCAAAGGAGATTGCTCAAATATTATTACGACAGGGCGTTCCTTTTACTAAATCACAAATTGAAGTAGTTATGTATTTATATCATCATCAAGATCAAGTTGTGTATCAGCGTGACTTGCCAGATATTTTGGGAATTACGCGACCAATGACTAATGGGTTAGTAAAACATCTGATTCAGAAAAATGCTGTAAAATTAATCGAAGATTCAGATGATTCAAGATTAAAGCGTATTAAATTAATGCCAGTAGTAATAGCGGAATATTGATTCTCGAACTGCTGCTTTTGCTAAAGAATTTAACCAAATGGAAGGTAAGATGACCAAAGGCTTTACTCAGAAGCAGCGTTATGAGTTCGATCAATTGTTGGTAAGAGCTATTAAAAATTTAGAAGAAAAGTAGGAAAATGAGCTTCATTTTTTGGTGTAAAGCTCATTTTTTCTTTTTTATGATAATTTTTGATATTAAAATGATATTTTAATTATCTAAATCACGTATCATTATTAATGGAAAGAGGTGACAAAATGCAAAAATTGCTTATTATAATTCTCCCGTTGGTCAAATTTTACTAGCCAGTGATGAGCAAGGCTTAACTGGCTTGTGGCTTCGTAGTGATCGCTTTATGCTGATAATTTAGCTAAAGATCATCAACTTGGTAAAAATAAATATTTAGATGATGCTATTAGATGGCTTGATCTCTATTTTGAAGGAAAGAATCCTAAGTTTTTACCTAAATTACATTTAATTGGAACAGATTTTCAAAATCAGGTCTGGTTAGCCTTACTAGAAATTCCTTACGGTGAAGTTACTACTTATAAAAAAATTGCAGAAAAAGTAGCTGGGCGAGCAGATCATTTACCCATTCGAGCAGTAGGGAGTGCAGTAGGTAGAAATCATATTGCTTTTAATTGTACCTTGCCATCGTGTAATTGGTAGTAATGGCAATCTTACCGGTTATAGTGGGGATTGATAAAAAAATCCAACTTTTGCAGTTGGAAGGAATTGATATTAGTAAATTTTCGCTGCCGGCTAACTATAAATGACGACTTTGTTTAAGCGGTAGTTGCGCTAGTTTAAGAATTTTCATTCGAGTCGAGGCAAATGTAGCAAATAAAGGTAATAGATATTCATTAATTGTGTGATTTTGCTTGGAACCAAATTGATAATCAGCTAAACGTGCACCCGTACTGACCGCAACTAGCACTTCCTTGTTATCAAGTGCGTGTCCTTTACTACCATAAGCCCAGCCATGTTCAAGAACCAAATCAAACCATTTTTTCATAAGTGGGGGGAACACTGTACCAGTACATTGGAAACTGAAAACAATTCGGTCACTTCTTAATAGGGCATCTTGTTCTGCTTTAATGTTGATATTTTCATCTGGGTAAGGTTCATAAATATTCCTAACTTCTGTTGTTATATCTTTAATTAGCGCTTGGTTTTACACTGGACTCTTTTTAAGTCGGGGTGAAATAGAAAATTGTTATTTTCATTTTGTTATCTCTCCTAATTCAATTTTAGTCAGTATAAAGTGTAACGTTGCGCTATAGTCAAGAGAGTAATTAAAAATAGATTTTTAAAAGTAGCATTAGGATGATAGTATTTTTTAAGATTTTGAATCAAAAATTAATGGTAAAGATCTGGATATATAGACATCTTTATGTTTGTTATATTTGGTTGAGATATATGTCTAAGCATATTTTTGATATTGTTGACGGCATTCATTAAAAGTTTAAAAGATTCAAATTCAATTTAAATATTATGAAAATTCAGCTTCAAAAATATCTACATTATTGGTACTTATATGCTCAATAACTGCAAAACAAACGTTTTCAACAGGAGAGGACTCTGCCCAAATTTGATGCCACATTTTGGCCACTTCTTTTTTCCTCGAAAGCCGAAAGCACCGGCGCCCCAAGCTCCTAGGATTAAATTATTTACGTGATTTTCTTCAGCAATTGTTTTTACAAAATACATTCTATTTTGTAAAACTTCGCATGCTGTCCTATAAGAGATATTATCAAAGTTTGCACGGTTATAACACGGTGCAGCACAGGTTATAACGTCGAATTTATTTACTAATGTACCGTCTAAATTAGTAAAAAAACAATATTTGGACTATATATTGCACGATTTTGGTATAGATGATAATTAATGTGTTCACGATTCCATTGATAAAAATCAGTAAAATTAGTTAATACTGAATATAAATTAGATTCATGACATAGCACTTCTTCTTGAGCTCCTGAACCATTTAAGTAACCACCTCCAGGAGTTAGATAATCTGCAAAATTTAAAATTGCTGTTTTTTAAATTAGGGTAAATATTTTTCAAATTGTTTGCAGCATGGCTGTATTTTCCTCTTTAAAAGATAAATTCGCATAATGAGTATATTTTATATGTGGTTTTTGTAAAAATCTTTTGGACTATAAATTTTACTTGCTTAATACTTAAATTAGTTTCATTAGTATATTTGTTTTCCATTATTTTTAAGCGGCTTTTAGCCATTGCAATGCGTTTAGCTACAATTCCCATATAGAATCTCCAAAATTAAAAAGGTATTTATTGATTTATAGATATTATCTTTAATGTCCAGCAGTAATTTTAATTCCGATAATTGAAACAATTAATAAAATGACAAAAATCCATGTCATCATATTCATTTGATCATGAAATAAGAATGAACCAACTAGTACTGATCCAACAGCTCCAATTCCTGTCCAAACTGGATACGCGATTCCAATTGGTAAATGTTTAGTTGCTATAATTAAACCTGCAAAACTAGCTATCATCCCAATAATTGTTGCAATTACCCAACCAATTTTAGTAAATCCTTGGCTCAATTTCATCGTCGTTGACCATACAACTTGAAGATTCCTGCAATTACTAAATAAATCCAAGTCATATAAATTCCTCCAAAAAGAAAAAGAGCAATTGTATATCTCTTCAAAGGCCTAATGAGATATATAATTACTTTTATTTGTTTACTTCCGGCGGAAGTGTCTATTTAACTGTAGTTATCTTAGCAAACTCATTATTAGAATTCTAGTTATTCGGTGAATCTCTGTTAGTTAACCAGTGACTCTTTTTCAAAATTACAATATTATGTCGGCAATAAAGAAGTCGACTTTGTAGCTATTCACGATGGTCTAAAAAGAGTACTATCAAGTTAGTTTGACGGTTCAAGATGAAAAGACCTATCAAAGAGAAATTGCACCATTTTTGGAAATTAAAGATAATTATCCCAAAATTCTTTTTGACTCAAGATCCAGTAAGTTATGATGATAATGGTGTTAAACAAATTAACGTGATTGATTGGTTGTTAAAGAGCTGATACATAAGATGTCTATATTTACATATATTTCCGTGTAAATATAGACGTTTTTTTCATCTCTTGCATTTCAAAAATCATATGTTATTATTTTACTTACAAAAAGTAAGTAAGTTTAGGAGTTGATAAAATGAATATTGAATTAGGTATCTCATCATTTGGTGAAACTACACCATTAGAAGAAACAGGAAAAGCAATTAGTCATGACCAAAGAATCAGAGATTTATTAGAAGAAATTATTCTTGCAGAAAAATTGAATATTGATGCATTTGCAATCGGTGAACATCACCGCAAAGATTTCGCTGTTTCAGCACCGGAAATTATTTTAGCAGCAGCTGCTTCGAAAACTAAGCAAATCCATCTTTCAAAGTGCTACTACAAATCTACCAACAATTAATCCAATTAGAGTTTACGAACAATACGCAACAATGGATGCAATTGCACCAGGTAGAGTTGAAATTATGGCAGGAAGAGGTTCATTCACTGAAGCTTTTGATTTATTTGGATATGATTTAAAAATTACGATGAACTTTTTATTGAAAAAAACTCGAAATGCTGTTTAAAATGAACAAAGAGGAAATTCTTTTGATTGGCCAAAAGGAAAATTTACACTTAGAGTTGATCATAAAGGAATTTATCCGCGTACAAAAAGCCAATTCCTATTTCTGTTGCTACTGGTGGAAGCATAGAATCGACTATTCGCACTGCAGAGTTAGGTTTGCCAATCGTTTATGCGATAATTGGCGGTGATCCTTTGCACTTTAAACCACTAATTAAGTTGTACAGAAGAGTTGCAGAAAAAAAGTTGGCAATGATTTAACAAAAAGATGCCGATTGCTGCCCATTCTTGGGGTTGGTTAGATCAAGATAAAGAAAAAGCCATTAAAGATTATTTCTATCCTACTAAATTGTTAGTTGATCAAATTAGTACGGAAAGACCGCAATGGAACGGAATGACGTATGAGCAATATCTTGAATCGGTCGGAGAAAATGGTGCAATTTTTGTTGGTGATAGCGAAACTGTTGCAAAACAAGATTATCAAAGTAATGGAAGAGCTTGGTTTGACTCGATTCTATCTTCATTTACCAATTGCTTCAATGCCACATGAAGATGTTATGAACGCAATTAGAATTTACGGAGAAGAAGTACTTCCTAAAGTTAAGGCGTATTTTCGGGAAAAAGATGAAAAAGAACGTCTTAGATTGAAGCGGAAGAATAATAAGTAAAGCTACGCTGTAACAAGATCTCGTTTTGCTGAGCTACCAATAGTAGAATTATCATAATAAATAGAAATAATGGGCAAAAGCAAAGAGGATATAACTGTTGTGGATAAACTAGAGATTAGAGAATATCATGAAGTTGATTTTGATAGGTTATGTCAGATTCATGATCAAGCAAGAAAAACGAGAACTAGAAGCTGCTAATTTAAGTGAGGCTTTTAAGTCCTTAAAAATTGCAGCATATGAAGAAGATCTATTTTCGTATAATATTTATGTTGGACAAAAAGATAAAAAAGTTATTGGTTTTGTAGCGTTTAGTGATGATGAACTTGCTTGGCTTTACGTAGATCCAAGTTTTCAAAAAACAAGGAGTTGGGAGTAAGTTAATAGAGTTTTCATTAAATAAAATGAAACGGCCAAAAAAGAGTTAAAGATATTTATTAGACATAATGAGCTACAAGAGTTACTAACTTTTGTAGCTTTTTTATATTGCAGATAAAACAAGATGATGATATTTTTTTTAATTAAAAGATAGGAAGAAGTGAATACCATGATTATTCGTAGAGTAACGATGGATGATTTAGAGAAGTAGTAAATCTAGAATCTGCTGCATTTAAGATGACTAAAGAGCAAACCAAAACGATATGATGGGAAGAATTGAAAATTATCCTGATACTTTTTGGTAGCACAAGAAGATGGTAAAAGTAATTGGTCATATTTTTGGTCCTGCTTTTAATAAACGCTATATTGAAGATGAATTATATTTTGAAAATCATCCTAATCAAAAAGATGATTGCTATCAAATGGTCTTGAGTTTAGCGGTCTTGCCTGAATACCGCAAACAAGGCGTAGCGACAAAATTAATTGAAGCAATGACGCAAGAGGCCAGAAAGCAAAATCGTCAAGCTATATCTTTAACTTGTTTACCGAAATTGATTAAATTTTATGAAAAACGTGGTTTTCATAATGAAGGAAAAACTAGTGATGATATTCCAGATCCAACTGGTGTTACTAGTGTAAATATGATAAGGGCTTTATAAAATGACTAAATTAACTGAAGAAATGTATGCAATTTTTTGATCGTGACGAATATTCTTTTAAAAAGCTGAAAGAGGAATATTCTGAAGAGGAGCTAGCGCAAATAAAAGCAAGTTTTAAAGATGTTTGGCAAACGTGGAAAAAGTTAAATCTTAGTGTTTATCTAAAATTACCACAAGATAAATTTGCTAAAGTTCATGTCGAAAGTTGGATAAATGGTTGGAACTTTGCGCGATCATTATTGGGCAGCTTATCGTTTAAATACTTTGGCTGATAAAAGCCCCTGCATTGGTGTAAAGCTCGATAAAAAACAATTGCAAGTTTATTTAATGTTTCAACATTATAAGAGTGAAAAACGCGGTGACAGTTCTGAACAATATAATAAATTATTAGCTGATATTCCAACTTGGGCAAAGAATCGCAAAATTAGTAACTGGTACTTATGGGACAAAAATGAGATGGAATTTGTAGATCATTTGTCCTTGAATGATTATTTAAAAGACGCAAAAAGCAAATTACGTTTAATGAAGAAGCCATCAAAACAAGTTTCTTACTGGGCAAGTTTGCTTTTTAGAAATCAAGATCAAGTTGAAGATATAGAAGAATTTATTTTGGATGGGATTAAGCAATTATTGCCGTTATATGAAAAAATAGAGCGTTAGATAAATTTGTCTAAAACGAGCGACTGTGCTAATAATTAGGGTGAGATTTAATTTACTATAAGTAAGCGAGTGAATTCTATGCCAATAAGAAAGCCATTAGCAGACTTAATCAGGCCTAAAGATTTATCACAGTTTGTAGGTCAAAAAGATTTAATTGAAGAGGGACGTCCTCTTTATCAAATTATTAAAAACATGTACCAATTTCACTGCTTCTCTGGGGACCACCAGGAACAGGAAAGACTAGTTTAGCTCAAATTATTGCTCGTGAATTTGACTATCCATTGGCAACTTTTAACGCTTCAATTGATAATAAAGCTAAGCTTACACAGATCATTAATACATATCCTTATCAATCCTTTGTTTTATTAATTGATGAGATTCACCGGATGACCACTACGCTGCAAGATTTTCTGCTGCCTTATTTAGAAAATGGACGTATTCTTTTAATTGGGGCAACTACTGAAAATCCTATTATGTCGATTGTGCCAGCAGTGCGATCACGGTGTCAGATTTTTGAATTCAAAACGTTAAGTGATGAAGATATTGAACAAGTTTTAGTCCGTGCTTTAAAAGAAGTCTTTCATTTTAAAGATGAAAATATTGACCGAAAAGCAGTTAAGATTATTGCAATTTCTGCCGATGGCGATTTACGAGTTGCATTAAATCTTTTAGAAACGATTCATGCAGTTAATGAGGATCTTTCAGTTGAAGAAGTAAGGCAATTTGTAAAGGACAACATTTTGCCTATGACCGAAAAGCAACTAAGCACTATGATTACTTAGCTGCTTATTCCGATTCTATGGCCGGTTCTGACACAGACGCAGCTTTATATTATTTAGCAGTTTTATTAAAAAATGGGGATTTACCTTCAGTAGTCAGGCGTCTGCGTGAGATTCCATATACTTACATTGGCTTAGCTAATCCTGAGCAAGCTACACAGATTGTGATTGCGGCTAATCAAGCAGAAAAAATTGGGATGCCTAAGGCAAAATATCCTTTGATGTTTGCAACAATGCTGATGTGTTTATCGCCAAAGTCAGGTGTTTTCGATGAAATTTGGCAAAAATTAGACGAAGATACTGATCATCAAGTAATCATCCAATGCCGCGAGGACTCCGCGATATGCACTATAAACATTCTGAAGAAATAACTGGTGGTGGACTGATTGACAATCCATTTGCGCAGCCCTTTTCAGATCGCAAAGCAAAATTATATGCCTAAAGGACTCGAAGGAAAGCGGTATTATTTTGCAAAAAGACAACGCAAGTGAGAAAAGTTTGAACAGCAGTATTTGAAGCTGCATCAATATATTTATGGTAAGGATTATGATAAAGAAGGTAATAACTATGAAAATTGATGTGTTTGCACATATTTTAACGCCGGAATTTTATCAAGCAATGCTTGATATTGATGCGACAATTCCGTAAAAGTATTCCTTTATTAAGATAGAAACTTTAGTTAATTTAGATGAAAGAATAGCCAAGTGGCCCTAAGCAAGTTGTTTCTTTTTGCAAATATTAATCAGAAGACTTTGTTGACGGAGACGAGGTAAGTAAGATTGCCCAATATGCTAATCAAGAATTAGCTGGTATTGTTGCAAATCATCCAAAGTATTTTTGAAGCTGGAGTAGGGATGCTAGCTATGAATAACATCCCTGCCTCCTTAAGATTCTAGAGAATATTGAGAAAAGTCCTTTATTTAGGTGGGAGCACAAATTTTCACACGTCATTTAGGAAAAAGCATTGCTGATCTGGAATTTGAACCTATTTTATTAAAAGCAGCAAAACTAAATCTTCCGTTATGGCTTCATCCTGTGTTTGATAATCGTAAGCCTGATAATAATTTAGTCTTTTCTTGGGAATATGAATTATCGCAAAGCAATGTTGCAGCTAGTTCAAAGTGATATTTTCAAAAAGGCACCCGACTTAAAAGATTCTTGTTCATCACGCTGGCGCAATGGTGCCGTTCTTTAGTGGTAGAATTGATCATATTTTAGATCAAGAACATGCAGAGATGTTTAAGAACTTTTATGTAGACACAGTCATTTTAGGGAATACACCTGCTTTGCAACTTGCATTAGATTATTTTGGTATTAATCATGTTTTTGTTTGGAACTGATGCTCCGTTTGCAGTTATGCCAGCAGGTGCTGATAAGATAGTCACTGATGCAATTGAAAATCTTGATATTTTCGATTTATATGATAAGAAGATCTTTGAGACAAATTACCAACATATGATTAAATAACCTGTTCGTTTATGTAAGATTGAGTGGTTAAAGAGCTGCTCAGTCTTTTTTATTACAAAAATTTTATAATACATTTCTTTTTTTTCTTTGTTCTGACTAAGTGCTACATTAAAGATGAATAGTGGAGATTGGAGGATATATTATGTATAACTTTGATCAAGAACCAGAACGCCGGCACTTAGTCGATGAATCTGGCCTAAATACATTTCTAAGTAAACTATATGGTTTAATGGCTTTAGCAGTTTTAGTATCTGCTGTAAGTTCATACCTAACAATGACTGTTTTTGCTAAACAGATGCTTAATTTAATGAATCATCATCCTTGGGCAATGTGGTTTTTTATTACTTTTACCAATAGCATTGACTTTAATTATTAATTTCAATGCTACTAGAAGTCCAGGAATGAGTTTTTGTTTTACTAATGCTCACAGCAATTGTCTATGGCGTAACTTTTGCCTTTATTGCAGGTGCTTATACTGGCGAAGATATTGCTTCAGCCTTTATAGCTTCAGCAAGTGTCTTTATTGTAATGGCTATTCTAGGAACAGTAACAAAACGTGACTTAAGTAGAATTGGATCCTATGCATCAGCAGCCTTAATTGGCTTAATAGTAGCCATGCTCATCAACCTTTTCTTAAAAAATCCAACAATAGATTATATTTTTCTTTTATTGCAGTTATTATTTTACTATTTTAACTGCCTGGGATGCTCAAAGAATGAAGAATATTTATTTACAATTTGGCGGAGAAATTTCAGCCAATGGTCTTGCTGTTTTAGGAGCACTTCAATTGTATTTAGACTTTGTTAACTTGTTCCTACAGTTCTTAGATATTTTTGGTTCTAATGATAATGATTAGTTTTTATATTTATTGACGTTCAGGTTTAATACTTGAAACAAATTTTATTAGTTTATTTATAGCCTCTTTTAAATATATACTTGGGGCTATTTTTATACATTTAATTTTAAGAACTATACCTAAAAGTAATAGAAAAGCATTTACAATAAATATTTCACATTTATATTTTACCCTATCTATAATTAAGAAAAAGACAAGAGGGATGAATTATAAATGCAATATCATAAACTAGGTAAATCAGATTTGAGTGTTTCTCAATTTGCATTGGGATGCATGGGTTTTGGTAAAGGAAGCGGAAGTAGCGTCAATGACCGTTCATGGACGGTGGGGCAAGAAGCAGCTGCTGAAGTAATTAGTCGAGCAATTAACTTGGGCGTTAACTTTTTTGATACTGCTCCAGCTTATCAAGACGGTGCAAGTGAAAGAATTTTAGGTGCAGCAGTAAATAAGTTAACTAACAGAGACAAAGTCTTAATTGCAACCAAATTTGCTACTAGAACTCCAGAAGAAATTAAAAATAAGGTTTCTGGTAAAGAGCATGTTCTAAATTCTTTAAATCAAAGTCTTAAAAATCTAGAAACAGACTATGTAGATTTATATATCTATCATATTTGGGATTGGCTAACTCCCCATGGAAGAAATTGCTGACGGATTAGCTGAAGCAGTAAAAAGTGGTAAAGTTCACTATCTTGAATTTCTAATGCTTACGCCTGGCAAATTGCTCAAATGAATGACTATATGAAAGAACATAATTATCCGCAATTTGTTTCTATTCAAGATCATTACAATCTTATTTATCGTGAAGATGAACGTGAATTATTTACCTTTGCTCATGAAAAACAACTTAGGACTAACGCCTTATAGTCCTTTAGCTAGTGGTCGACTTGCTCATCCATTTGGTACGCAAACTATTAGAAGAAAACAAGATCTTTTTTCAGAAAAAGATAAGTATGGTAAAACTGTCAATATTGATCGCCCAATTATTGATGAAGTGGAAAAAATAGCTCAAAATCACAATACTTCAATGGCAACAATTGCTCTAGCATGGCTTAAAACTAAGGTTACTACTCCGATTGTTGGGGCTACAAAGGCACACCACTTAGATGCTTTAGAAGAAGCTATCAAGATTAATTTAAGTAAAGACGAAGTCCATGCGCTCGAGGCGCCATATAAAGCGCATGACTTAGAAGGCGTGATGGCCGACAATCGTGACCGTGAACATAACTGGACGCAGTATTTGACTAATAACGCTGAAAAATAGTCCCATATATTTTATTTATTACTTTTCTAGCACTAAAATGAAGTTGTTAGAAAAAGGAGGACTATACTATGACAGAAGTTCCAACAATTACATTAAATGATGGTAATAAAATGCCTCAGTTAGGTTTAGGCGTGTTTAGAATTCCGGACCATGAAAAGCAAGACAAACAGTAGAAATGGCTTTAGCAAATGGGTATAGAATGATTGATACTGCTGAGGCATATGACAACCAAATTGCAGTCGGTGAAGCTATTGCTGAGAGTGCTGTTAATAGAGATGACATCTTTTTAACTACTAAGATTTGGGTTTCAAATATGTCGTATGAAAAGGCCACAAATGCAATTGATCATGACTTAAAAGAATTAGGTACTGATTACATCGATTTGGTATTACTTCACCAACCCTATGGCGATACTTTTGGTGCTTGGGATGCTTTAGCAGCCGCTAAGCGCGCAGGTAAGGTTCGTTCAATTGGTTTATCAAACTTTATCCTGACCAATACATGAACTTAGAATTAGCTCATGAAGACAAACCAGCAATTAATCAAATTGAAATTAGTCCTTGGTTCCAGCAAACTAACGATGTTAAGTTCTTCCAAGGAAGAGACGTAGCAGTCGAGGCTTGGGCACAATTTGCAAAATGGTAAGCACGACATTTTCAATAATAAAGTTTTGAAAGAAATTGCTGAGAATCATATGGCATAAAACTGTTGGACAAGTTATCTTACGTTGGTTAACTCAAAAAGAGCATCGTAGTTATTCCCAAGGCTGTTCATGATGAACATCAAAAAAGAGAATATTAATATCTTTGACTTTAAACTAACACAAGATGAAATGGCAAAGATTAAGGAACTAGACAAGGGCGAAAGTCAATTCTTCGACCACCGTGATCCAGCTGCTATTGATAATATTTTTGGCGAAAGTTTGAGACAACTTCGTGATTCAGAATAATTAGGTCAATCTAATACAAAAGAGGCTAGCTTAGTACTAGTCTCTTTTACTTTTCAATTATTAATTGATGACCATTCAAAAAGTATTTTCAAAATCTTTTGGAAGTTTATATTGCTGGTTAAATATAACAATCATCGCATGAAAATTTGATAATTACGCAGTGTAAAAATGATCGACATTAGCTTCAACTAAATCTTTTGCCTTTTGATAAGAAACTGGAAGTTGGTAATCTAAACAATTAAATAATCGTCTAGCATATTTATCAACGACGAACTCGCCTTTCTGAATACCATACATTAAGATTACATCTGCTGTTTCTGGACCAATTCCTTTAATGCTAAGCAGTTCAGAACGTAACTGGTCTTTAGATAATTGGCGACATTTATCTAGGTCAAAATCATATTTCTGAAAGTAGGTTGCCAATCTTTTTCAGAGTGGGCTTTTTCTAGTATAGAAGCCAGCAGAAGCAATGGCCTTTTCTAATTTATCATCGGGCATCTTTAAGATGTTCTCTGGCCAGAAATTAGTAGCTTGGTACAGAGTTGCTAAGGCCTTATCAACATTTTTCCAATTAGTATTTTTGAATCAAAATTGTTGACCAAATTTGCCAGTCACTTTGCCCAGGCCACCAGCCATTAGGGATCTAGGTGGTCGTACATTAAGTCATAGAGTTCATTCAAATCGATCTTTTTCATTATTATTCCTCCACTAACTAATTAATTATCATAATCTTAAGCATTCAATTTAACAAAAAAATATGATATTTTAGGTACTAATAGATAAAATAAAAGATAAAGATAAGAAACTAGGTTTTGATAATGGAAGAAAAACTAAAAAAAAGCTCGCCTGTTTACCATATCGTCCAGACACTGAGGAGTTAAGCAGAATTTCAACGAAAGCTCATCGTTTAAGTAGGGACTATAATCAAACCGCCGATGAAGATAAAGAAGTTAGAAAAGCAATTATTGATGAATTATTTCCAAATCATGAAACAGGAGTGTATTTACAAGGACCAATTGAGGTTGACTATGGAAAATTTACTAAACTAGGTAAGAATTTTTATGCCAATTTTAACCTAACTATTTTAGATACTTGTCCTGTAACGATTGTGATAATGTAATGTGTGGTCCAAATACTTCTTAGTAACTCCACTTCATCCTTATTGCCTGAGCAACGTAATGCACGTCTTCAAAAGATGGGGAAAATTGCTGATATCGAATATGGTGCTCCAAAGTACAATTGGCGATAACTGTTGGCTAGCAAGTAACGTGACCGTCTGTCCGGGCGTAACTATTGGTAAGAACTGTGTTATCGGAGCAGGGAGCGTAGTAACTAAAAAAATATTCTGACAATTCACTTTGTTTTAGGAAAGTTCCAGGTCGGGTAGTAAGAAAAATTACTGAAAAAAGATCCAGATAATTATCCTTACTAAAAATTTGCTATAGAATCGTCTTGCGAACACTTGTTTGAATGAAGTATAATAACTATGAAAAAGACTGTTAAAGCCAACTTTAGCAGTCTT
>VOFH01002006.1_pt1 | contig 31768 bp, 55 predicted proteins | sample 5384091 | NCBI WGS metagenome assembly VOFH01 (sample SAMN12384727, study PRJNA508395) | human gut metagenome | isolation source: healthy gut G | host: Homo sapiens
AAAGACAGCATCTACGCTGACTACCGCGAACTATGCCACTTACTAGCTGGGAGTGAACTGTAACGGCCTCTATTTTCTGAAAGAACACTCTTGACAGAATCAACTGTATCTGTTATTGTTACAAGTGTAAACTGAAATGATAAATGTTACAGTTTGCCGTTAAAAGCAATGAATGGTGTGGTGGAGTGATAAATATGAAGAGAGGTAGATCGAGAAGACGCCGTCGTCAAGGCCAGAATAGTAATATGGTGGGACAAATCATCTTATTAACTGCCGGTTCTCTTGGAACTGCAGGTCTGGCGTTTGGACGGAGAGGAGGCGTCAGAGGGCAGGAATCCTCCCGTGTCAGAGGAACGGTACGGCAGTCATAGCGGAACATCTGGCAGAGACGGTAACGGCGTATGAAAAACAGTTGTCGAGGGAATCGATATTACCGGTAAGAGCCGGGAGGCCGAGACGCTTTTAGCGAAAAGATGAAGGGACTGTCAGTTGTCTGGCAGGATGAGACGGTGTCTGTGGAGGAAGTAACCGGGAGACGCATGGGACTTCTGGATAAAATCTATGGGGACGGTCCAGATGAAATCGGTACATTTACCCTGGATGCGGATTCACTGAAGGAGTCCTTCACTCGTTCTTGCGAAAAAAACTTGCCGGGAAATGGAAACCGCAGGGGCGGTTGATTCCAACTGGCTTCTTTTGATAAGGAGACCGGTATCTACACGTATTCGGAGGCAAAAGCAGGAAGCTCGCTCAATGAGGACGAACTGGTACAGAGTCTTATGGAGGCAGTGAAGGCAGGAACTTATGAGACTGCCGTGATACCGGAATTTACGGAGATTTTCCGAAACGCACGCGGCGCAGGCGAAGGAGCAGTACCAGGTAATCAAGCTTTACCACGAAGACGACAAATAATAAAAACCGGAATGAGAATATCCGCCTGGCGGTGGAAGCAATCGACGGCCGCATTTTAAAAAGCCGGGTGAGGAGTTTTCTTTAACCTGGCTACGGGGAACCGGACGAAGGACAAGGGATATCAGCCTGCCGGTGCATATCGAATGGAGTGCTGATTGAGGAACCGGGCGGTGGTGTGTGTCAGGTGTCTACCACTTTACAACGCCATCGTAAGTTCGGGGCTTACAGCGACGGAACGTCATTCCCACAGCTTTACCCGGAGTTACATACAGCCGGGGAGAGGATGCCATGGTCAGCTTTGACGGCTATGCCGGACCCGATCTTAAGTTTGTGAATTCGGCACAGACTACAGTGGCGGTCCGCGCGTCTTTAAAGGATAATACACTGAAGATCTCCATTGTCGGACTTCCGATTCTGGAGGATGGCGTGAAGGTGACCCTGCGTTCTGGAGAAGGTGAGGGACGTCGAGCCTCCGGCGCCGGTATATGAGGCTAATGACGGGCTTCCGGCCGGTACGGAAAAGGTCGTTGACCAGGGCAGAAAGGCGGAGTGTGGAAGACGTTCCGCGTAGTGACGAAGGACGGAAACGTTAGTGGAAGAGACACCTCTTCACAATACGACGTACCGCGGTAAAGCATCGGTGATTCAAAAGAATGAGAATGCGGCTGGCACCGGTGAGAACTCTGCCGAGGCGGGAGCAAACGAGAGCGCAGCAGGAGGACAGACGCAGGAGAATACAGGACAGGCAGCGCGGTGCCGGGGAATGCGGAAGGCGGGAGTTCCGGCAGCAGGAAGGATGCCTGCAGGATATCAGTCAGCAGGGGAGAACCGAAGCAGGAGGCGGGCCAGCAGGCAGCAGCCGGAGGCCGAACCGCAGCAGGAGCCGCAATCCCAGCAGACACCGTCGGCTGATGCTGTCCGTGGTACCGACTTTTCCGGGGTAGAGTGAAAGAATCGCAATTATACTGTCTGACGCCTTCCGGCCAGGAAAGAGGAACAGAAAAAAAAGAGTGGACAATGCTTGACAGAAAGGGAGAACTCTCATGAGAAAGTATGGAAAACATCAGAATATCATATCGACAATACCGGGGAACGTCTGGTTACGGAAGCACTTCAGGCACTTATTGATGAGACGTCGCAGGCAGGAGGAATTCTGGTTCTGGAAAAAAGGGACCTATCTGACGGCACCGTTGTTTTAAAGAGCGGAATGGAGTTCCATTTTGAGGATGGGGCGGTTTTTAAAGGGGACTACCGATGAGACAAAGATACCGGTGATTCCGACCAGGGCAGCAGGGATCGAGATGGACTGGTATCCTGGTATTTTTAAACTGCAATGGGCAGAAAGATGTGATCATAAGCGGAAACGGCGCCATAGACGGCCAGGGTGAATATTGGTGGCGGAAATACTGGGAGATGACGGAAGAGCGGAATGCGCGGCGAATACGATAAAAGGGGGCTTCGCTGGGCCTGCGATTACGACTGTATGCGTGTGAAATGTGGTGATTATGGAGTCATCCGGATCACACTGAAAGATATTACATCAATGAGATCCGGTTTCTGGAATATCCATATCTGTTACAGTGACCATATCCATGTGGATGGCATAAAGATTGCATCGTGTGGGGGAGAAAGTCCCAGCACCGATGGGATCGACATCGATTCCTCGCCACGACGTTCTGGTGGAAAACTGTGTCACTGACTGCAATGACGACAGCATCTGCATCAAATCGGGAAGAGATGCAGACGGTATCCGTGTAAACCGCCCCTGCCATGATATCACGGTGCAGAACTGTGAGATCCGGGCAGGCTTTGGAGTTACCATTGGCAGAAGTATCGGGCGGCGTCTATCAGATTACACTGAAAAATCTGCGCTACCACGGAACCGACTGCGGCTTCCGGATTAAATCCTCCGTTGCAAGACACGGCTATATCAGGGATGTGAGGGTAGAAGGCCTTTCCATGGTCAATGTGAAGTATCCATTTCATTTCTTCTTAAACTGGAATCCGGCATACAGCTATTGTGAACTTCCGGTGATTATGAGGGAGAGATACCGGAACACTGGAAAAAGCTTCTGGAAGCGATACCGGATTCAGTACCGAAGACAAAGGTCAGCAATATAACGATCGAGAATGTAACGGCGCGGAATGAAGCGGATTATGACGGGATCAGCCGCGCATTCCATATAGAAGGCTTTGAGGACCAGCCTGTTGAGCACGTTATATTTAAAAATGTATCACTGGCGTGCCGGGAGTTTGGGGTAATCAACCATACGAAGGAGATTGGCTTTCAAAATGTCACGGTGTCCGTATCCGGGGCTCATGATGAGAGAAGAATGACAGTTACGATAACCGATAGCTTGATACAGCTTCTGCACTCAGAGAAACCGTGTGTGAAAGCTGCAGTCAATTAAATCTTTTTTAGATAGTATCAGCTTCTTGACCAGAGATTATATGGTGCCTGGCTTGAGGCATTAAAAAATGAATGAAAATTGTATGCGATACCGGCACAGGTGTGATAACCTGTGCCGGTATTTTAGCAGAGCCAGGTATTACTGTAAAAAACTCTGTTTCTTCATAGCTTTATACATACTAAATTATAAAAAAGTGAAGAATGGTATTGACAATGAATTGTGCAAGGAATATAATATGCAGCATAGAGTACACGTGTACGCAAAATAAAAAATGCATAGTAAAAAACGAAAAATATATATCAAAGGAATAAATTTAATGAAATATAACCAAATAATGGAATGCGTTTTTGGGGAATATAACAAATGCCAGTGATAGAGAGAAAAAGGAGAAGGCAAAAAAATACCCTGAGAGTTTATCGGTCTGCCCATGAAACATACGGATAAACAGTCAGGATACCTTATTCAGTACCATTCTAAATGATTTAAAGGAAAAAAAGTAAAGGTTTCTTTTTCATTAAAATTTATATATTACAGTTGTTAAACAACCATATTTCAGGAGGTTCTATATGAAAAGAAGATTTGTTCTTTGCGATGCTGGCCGGAGTCATGGCATGTTCACTGGCTGGATGTAATACGAAGTCACCGATGGCAGGAAAAGAAGAGGCGGCAACGGCTGCGATTCCCAATCAGACTCGAATACCCAGGCTGCTCAGGGGAAAATGAGGCAGAAAAGCAGGAGAAAGCTGCTGGCCCGATTACGATTCAGTTCTGGAATGCATTTACAGGAACGGATGGTGATGTACTGAGAGAGATTGTAGATCGTTATAATAAAGAGAATGGTAAGGATATTACGATTGAGATGGATATTATGCCAGCCAGCAGTTTAGAGGAAAAGCTTCCGTGCAATCGCTTCCAAGACCGCCCCGGCTCTTATAATCAGGGGTAATTTTGATACGGCAACTTATACGGACAATGGAATACTGACTCCCTTGACGATTTTTTTGAGAAAACCGGTGTGGACTCTTCAAATTTTAGTGAGCATCCTTGCAGGCGCTTAAATATAATGGGACTCAGATGATGATTCCGATGGGTTCATTCCACGTTCCTTTACTGGAATAAAGACCTGTTTGAAGCGCGGGACTTGATCCTGAGACACCTCCAGCTACCTGGGAAGAGGCCGGCGAATATGCACTTAAAAATTTCCGACCCCTCGAGGAAACTTTATGGAATCGGATTTCCATCAGTGGTGCCCCCTGCTACTTTGACGCAATGTTTAAAGCCAATGGTGGTGATGTCTTTTTCTTCAGATGGCAAAAGTTCTGTTCTGGACAGCCCTGAAAACTTAAAAACTCTTCAATATATCCAGAGTCTCGTTGAACAGGGAGCTGCTCCAGTTGGTTCCACAGGAGCCGATACGGATAATTTAATGCTTGCAGGACAGATGGGGATCTACTGCGGCGGACCCTGGCTTATCAGCGGCCTGAAGGAAGCGAGAGATTAACTTTGGTGTTACAGGAATGCCTGCAGGAGACAAAGAGGCAGCCGGGTCATCGAGGTACAGGGCCTCGGCGTTACCTCTACGGCCAGCGAAGAAGAAAAGGCAGCGGCATATGACTTTATTGCCTACTGGAATTCGGATGCTACCTGTAAAGAATGGTCCCTGCGCAATGGGTATCCTCCATATTTAAAGTCTCTTGCCGAAGATGCTGATATAAAAGCGGATGCAACAGTGAATGCGCTGTCATCTATTGCTGATTTCGGATTTTCGTTCGCACCGGGAATCAAGCCTGTAAAGCAGATAAACAATGATATTTTATTTCCAATGATTGAGAATGTGGTAGCTGGTAACGATCCGCAGGAAGAACTGACTAAGGCATCAGAGAGAGCATTGATAAGCTGCTTTCTGAGTAAACAGCAGTACATAGAGGTGATTTCATTGAAAAATATAAAAACCGGAAAATCCCCCGCTAATCCATCTGTCGATAAGCAGGGAGAGTCCCCAGCACGTCTGTTCAGCAGAAAGTACTGGAATAAGCCGGAGCGGGTAGCATATTTATTTATGCTGCCCTCCATTCTGGTACTGTTCGTATTTGCGATTATTCCGCTGATGGCATGTCTCGTAATCAGTCTGTTTGATATGAACATCTTCTTTACGGATACCAGTTTTGCAGGGGTACATAATTTTACCATGGCGTGTCAGGATACGAGATTCTGGAATGCTCTGTTAAACACGGTTGTTTTCGTCCTGTTTGAAGTACCCCTTCAGATATTAATTGGACTGCTGACGGCGAATGCACTGGTGAGGACCAGCCTGTTTAATAAAAGCAGACAAGATCCATTTTCTTTCTCCCCGGTAGTCTGTTCCATGGCGGCGGTAGGCATTATCTGGTCCATACTTTTAGATACCAATATCGGATTCATACCGTACTTACTGGAGCAGATCGGTATTCATAATGTTACATTTTTCGAAATGCGAAGACAGCCATGCCGACTGTAATTGCCATGACGGTTTGGAAGAATTTCGGCTATACCATGTCCATTCTGGTTGTGGGAATCAGGAATTTCCCAGAGCTACTATGAGCGTCGGAGATTGACGGGAGCTGGAAAGACGGCACAGTTCTTTAAGATTACACTGCCGCTTTTAAAACCTACATTGGGATTCTGTCTCATTACCAATACCATCGGTTCTCTTCAGGTATTTGACCAGGTGTACGTTACGACACAGGGCGGCCCGCAGTTTAAGACAGAGACGCTGGTGCAGTACATCTACAAAACTGGTTTCAACCAGCCATATAATCTGGGATATGCCTGTGCTCTTTCTGTACTTCTGCTTGTAGTGATACTGGCCATTTCTCTGCCAATGTATAAGAACATGTTTATTAATCAAAATTAGGAGGCCGGGAATGAATGAGAAGAAGAAAAACGACGTGACACTTTTTTTTTGGGTGTTGTTAAGATCTTATTTACGGTATCACTGATTGTGATTGTCCTTTTTCCTCTTGTATGGATGGCAGTCGGATCCTTTAAGATGGAAAAGAGATTTTGGGATATCCACCAACTGTTTTTGGAACGAAGTATACTCTGAAGTCATTTCAGAGAATTTTTAAGACTATTCAATGGCATCATATATTAAGAATACCGTGATATTTGCAGGTGGTTCCACGATTTTGGCGGTTCTGTTTGACTCATTGACGGGCTATGCGTTTGCGCGGCTGAATTTTAAAGGGAAAGATATTCTTTTCATGCTGGTGCTGCTGACTATGATGGTACCGTTTCAGGTTATGATGATTCCGCTGTTTCTGGAATCAAATCTGCTGGGACTCCTGGATACCTACGGTGGACTGATTCTTCCGAAGGCCACCTCGGCGTTTGGCATCTTTATGATGCGGTCCTTTTGCGGCTCTTCGAAGGATCTGGAGGAAGCGGCAAGAGTGGACGGCATGAGCGAATTCGGTATATTCGCAAAGATTATGTTCCCGCTGGTAATACCGGGTGTACTGACTCTGGCTATTTTCCATCTGATGCAGAACTGGAATGATTTGCTGTATCCGTTAATGATGACCAGCAGCACGAGGATGAGGACACTTTCCCAGGACTTGCCCTTTTGTGGGCGAACATGCGACAACCTATTATGGGCCGCAGTTGGCCGGTGCGTTATTATCAGTGCTGCCGATGCTCGTCATTTATATCTTTTTCAGAAATATTTTATCGCCAGCGTCGCGCCCAGCGGAATGAAGGACTAGAGGAGAGAAGAATTATGCAAAAAGCCAGAATTACGATCAATAGAGAGTTTAAAAAAGGGTTCTGTAGATGATCGGATCTATGGAAGCTTTGTAGAACATATGGGACGGGTGGTATATTCCGGAATCTATGAGCCTGATCACCCTCTGGCTGATGAAGATGGATTCCGTAAAAGATGTTCTGGAGGCGGTACGAAATGCCGGCATAACTACCATCCGGTATCGGGCGGCAATTTCGTCTCCTGTTATAACTGGGAAGATGGAATTGGTCCGAAGGAGGAGCGTCCGAGGAGGCCGGAACTGGCTTGGAAGGCTATCGAGACAAATGAGTTTGGAACCGATGAATTCATGAAATGGTGTGAGAAGGCAAGGGTCTCTCCCATGCTGGCCGTTAATCTGGGAACAGGCAGCATCCGGGGAAGCTTTAAATTATCTGGAGTACTGCAATTTTAAGGATGGCACTACATACAGCGATAAGCGGAGGCGTAACGGACGGGAAGAACCATATCGAGTCCGTACCTGGTGCCTCGGAAATGAGATGGATGGGGAGTGGCAGTTGGGCCATAAGGCGGCTTCTGAATACGGAAGACTGGTAAGAGAGACAGCCAAGGCTATGAAGATCCTGGATCCGGGAGTGGAACTGGTTTCCTGCGGAAGTTCCTTAAATATTATGACTACATTTCGGAATGGGAGGCCCGGTCGTTAGATGAGACGTATGAGTATGTGGATTACATATCCCTGCATCAGTATTTTGACGGCCATGAAAAGCCTGTGGAAAGCTTCCTGGCACAGGCGGATGAGATGAGTGATTACATAAAAGACTGTGACATCAGTCTGCGATTATATCAAGGCTAAAAAACGATCCTCCAGACAGCTTTATATCAGTTTTGATGAATGGGGCGTGTGGACCAGAGCGTCAAAGGAGACAGTGAGAGAGTGTGATGAGAGCCCCTGGCAGCAGGCGATGCCGATCAGCGAGATGGTTTACAGCTTTCAGGACGCGCTGCTCTTCGGAGGAATCTTTGCTGGCAATCCTGAAACATGCGGACCGTGTAAGATCGCGTGCCAGTCCCTTCTGACAAATGTCAGCGCTATGATTATGACGGAAAAGGGAGGTGCGATGTGGCTGCAGCGGCCATTTACTATCCATTTGCGGACACTGCCGCCTACGGCCATGGCTATGTCATGGACTGCCGTGTAACCACGAACTCGGTTTTCTCATGAGAAGGGAGAGATTCCGCTGCTGGATACAGCTGCGGTAGAGAATGGAGACGAAATTGCAGTATTTATGATTAACCGTTCTTCTTCGGAAGAGATGGAGGTATCTCTGGACTTACAGGGTTATGAGACTGAAACAGTACTGGAACACCGGGTTCTTTCTTCAGACGATCCAGAGGCCGTGAATTCGCCGGATCACCAGCCTGTGAGACCGGAATTGAAGGATGGCGCTGTCATAGATGGAGGAAAAGTTACAGTTGTGCTTGACAGGCTGTCATGGAATGTGTTACGAATAAAAAGTTAAGTGAATGTTGCCGGGCAGGGTGCAGTTCCGGTATAAATAAAAAATGAAACCGGAGGCATGATGCAAAATGGGGGTTACGACGAATGATATAGCGAGAATCTGTCAGGTTTCAAGAACGACCGTGATCGGGCTCTGAATAATCAGGGCGGATCAGCAAAGACGAACAGACAGAATCGTGAAAACCGCTGAAGAACTGGGGTACCGGCCAGATCTTCTGGGAGGACTGGTTAAGGAAAAACCATGTATATTGGTGTTGTGGTATTCGATGTTAAGAACCAGTATTTTGCTCAGATGTTAAGCGCAATTGAGGCAGAGGCCCAGACAAGAGGCTACTGTGTAAACATCACGCTCCATGGCAAGAACAGGGAAAAAGAGATAGATCTAATTCGAAAACTGGTGGATTACCATGTGGATGGTCTGATTCTTTCTCCGGTTAACAAGGGAGAACACTTTAATAATTTTTAAAGAGTCTGGATACACCGCTTATCGTTATCGGAAACAAGGTTTCGGATGAGATTCCATTTGTTGGAATCGATGAGCGGAGGGCGGCAAAGGAAGCGACAGATAAGATTCTGGATTCCGGATATGAGAGGGTGGTGTTTGTCTGTCCGCCTCTGGGAGAGTCCAGGGAAGGAAACAATTATACCCACGAGCAGCGTCTGGATGGTTTTCGTGAGGCAATGGCTGGCCGGTCTGTGGAGGCGGTGATTATAAGTTCGGAATCTTATGAGAAAGAAGCGGCTTCTATTCTGGAGACAAATGACTGTAACACTGCGTTTTTCTGTTCCGGCGATATCTATGCCATGGATATTATGAAGCATTTGAAATCCTGTGGAAAAACAGGCGCCGAGGGACTATGGAATCATGGGGTTCGATGATATCGAACTTCTGGAATATTTATCTCCGCGTTTATCCACTATCTATAATTCAGTGGAGGAAGTGGCGAAAAGGGCAGTGGAGCTTCTGTTTGATGAAATGGAAGGCCGTAAAATAGCCATGAAACCTACGAACGCTACCGCCTTGTACAGGGAGAGACTTTGTAAACAGAGAGGATAAACATGGACAAAGATCATTATGTGTCAACGGAATATAACATTCCGCTGATTGAAAACAGGGCCGATCCGTACATTTGTAAACATGAGGATGGAACGTATTATTTTACTGCATCGGTTCCTGAATATGACAGAATTATACTGAGAAAAGCTGATACGATAGACGGCTTAAAAAAGCGCGGCGGAAAAACGCTTTGGGTCAGGCACGACAGCGGTCCTATGAGCTGTCACATATAGGCACCGGAAATTCATTACATATCCGGTGCCTGGTATATTTATTTTGCTGCCGGAGATAGGGGATGATATCTGGAAAATCCGTCCTTATGTGTTGAGGAATAAGGAAATCCCATGGAAGATGAATGGGAGGAACTGGGACCAATGAAGGCGGTGGAGGAACAGGAACCTGATAAGTTTTCGTTTCAGGACTTTTCTCTTGATATGACGGTGTTCCAATACCAGGAAAAATGGTACTGCGTATGGGCGGAGAAGGTCAATATCGGCAAGAAGATATCAAATCTGTATATTGCTGAGATGGAGATGCCAAACCGGCTGAAAACGGCACAGGTTCTCTTGAGCGCACCTGATTACGAATGGGAACGCCGGGGGTTCTGGGTGAATGAAGGCGCTGCTGTCTTAAAGAAGAATGACAAACTGTTTCTGACTTATTCTGCCAGTTCAACAGGGGCCGACTACTGTATGGGATGCTGAGTTTTACGGAGGAGGAGATCCGCTTGATCCGCAGGACTGGACTAAATCAAGAAAACCAGTTGTAAAGACTGATGTGGAAAGGAATCTTTGGTCCGGGGACATAATTGTTTTGTAAAATCCGAGGATGGTCTTACCGATATTATGGTATTCCACGCAAGACAGTATGACAAAATTCAGGAGATCCTCTGTATGATGAGAACCGGCATTTATACACTTCCTGTGGAGTGGGATGAGAACGAGGAACCAGTGTTTCGCTTTCGTAAGAACCGGCGCCCCAATATTCTGATGATGGTAGTGGATCATCAGGCATTTTATGGTCATTCAGGGTGCAAACGCCATATTTTGACCGGCTGGTGGAGGAAGGAGTGTCTTTTGAACGGACTTACTGTTCCTCGCCGCTCTGTATGCCTTCAGAAAACGATGATGACGGGATTGTATCCTCACCATCATGGCCAAAACGGACAATTCCTTTGAAACACCTTGTGACAGTCATGAAACGTATGTGGATGTTCTGGGGAAGCAGGATACCGGAATTATTACTTCGGCAAATGGCACGCTTGTGCCGGAAAGCCATCAGATCTAGGCTGTCTTGGGGTCTCTTATCCGGATTATTCTAATCCGTATCATCAACCGGAGTATGAAGAGTACCGAAACCGGAAGAAGTTACCGCCAGCCAGGATGCGTGTGGAAATGAATCTGTGCGAGAAGGGCTGGATTGACGATGTGAAGGAGGGGGATATCTATGATTTCCACGGGAACTCACGAATGAGGCGCTCTCCGGTATCCTGGCCGGACCCAAAGAATGCCATGAGGCATACTACGTTGCGGATATGGCCTGCCGGCAATTGGAAGAACTGAAGCAGGAAGAATTAAATCGGGAGAAGGAAAAAGGGAGCGGGCAGGTTCCGTTTATGATGAGGGTTGATTTCTGGGGACCACACCAGCCATACTGCCCGACAGAAGAATTTGCAGCGCTCTATCCACCGGAATCCATAGAAGAATATCCAGCTTTGCTGATGATCTGGCTGGAAAACCGGAATCCTATTGTTCGATACAGGAAGGGAAACGAGCCGGGAAAGGCGCTGATTCGCCCAAATCCCATGGAATGGTCCCGATGGCAGAAAATCCTTTCCAGGTGCTACGGTCAGATTACCATGGTTGACGAGGCTGCAGGACGTGTGATCGAGAAGCTGGGGAGCTTCATCTGGATGAGAATACTTTGATTATCTGGACAGCAGATCATGGTGACGCGTTGGCCTGTCATGGCGGTCATTTTGATAAGGCTTTTATTTGCCGGAGGAGGTGCTGCGGATTCCTCTTGCGATGGCCTATCCTGGAGTACTGCCCAAGAATCGGGTATGCAGGAAACTGATCACTAATTGTGATTTGGCGCCTACAATTGTGAGTGCGGCAGGAGGCAGTTTCCATTTACCTGTAGACGGAGATGACATATTAAGGCTGTTTACAGAGCAGAAACCGTGCTGGAGAACAGCTGTGCTGGCCGAGACTTATGGTCATCTGGCGCAGTGGAGAGCGGAAGCCGTTGTTTGGCAAAGAATATAAATATGTGGATAATCATGAGGATGTGGAGGAGCTTTACGATCTGGAGGCCGACCCATATGAGCTTCATAACCTGGCTAAGGAGAAAGAATATCAGGCCTTGCTTACGAAGATGCGCATGAAGCGGATGGAACTGAAGCCGGAGTAATTGAAACTCGTAATTAAATGCCGGAAATGGCCGAAGAGTCATTTCCGGCATTTTACAGTTCATTCTAAAATTTGAGAAGTCTGTTTACACGCCGAATAATCCAGTGTATAATTAAAAAATGCTCTTACGATTGTAATAACAGGGCGTTTATACATAATTGAGGGATTAAGGAATGAAACATTTTTTTGAAAAAAATACTCTGCTGGACACTGATCAGCAACTGTTTTCTTATGACAGCGTACGCAGCTGCCGGCGTGGCCTGCGGGACCGGATATACAGGCGGAGGCGGGAGTTGTCATCGATATGGATTCAGGTGCCATTTTAGGAGGTAAGGCGTACGATACACCGTATCCGCCGGCCAGCATTACCAAGCTTCTGACGGCTCTTCTGGTCCTGGAGCACAGCAAACTCGACGAGATGGTGACATTTTCAAACAGTGCGGTTTATAATGTGGAGTCTGACAGCGGCAATAAGCTGAATGTGGCGGAGGGGGATCAGTTATCCGTGGAGGACTGTCTCTCTACTCTCTGTTGGTTCATTCCTGTAATCAGGCGGCCAACGCGCTGGCGGAGCATGTGGCGGGTTCACAGGAAGCGTTTGTGAAAATGATGAATGACAAGGCGGCAGCGCTGGGCTGTAAGGACAGCCATTTTGACAATCCCTCCGGTCTCAACGGAGATACACAGTATGTAACAGCCAGAGACATGGCCGCGATCTCCAGAGCGGCATTTGCAGAACCGGATATTATCAGAATCAGCGCAGCGTTAAAACATACGTTTCCGCCTACGATCAATAATCCGGAAGGTCTGACAATTTATGCGGAAAAATAAGCTGATTCTGAACACAAATGATTCTTCGAGCCAGTACTACTATCCCCCCCTGTAAAGGGAGGTAAGACTGGTTATCTCTTAAAAGCAGGCAACACGCTGGTTACCTATGCGGAGAAGGACGGGAAACGGCTGATTTCCGTTATTTTAAAAAGGGAGCCCGGGCCAGTATTATCTGGACGGTAAAAGCGCTTCTGGAATTCGGATTTGAACATTTTACCAATTACAATGTGGCGGAGAATGAGTCTGCCTACACGGAAGGGGAAGCCGCGGTGGACGTAGGCGGAAAAAGCTATCTTCCGACTGATTTGGAGATCGATCCGGCAGGCGCGGTGACACTTCCTGAAGGGGCGGCATTTACGGATTTAGAGCATACACTGGTGACCGATTACCCGGACGAGCATCCGGAAAGAAGCGTGGCATTCATCCAGTATACCTATGACGGACGAAAAGCAGGGGGGCGCCTATTTAACACAGAAAGAAGTGCAGGAACCGGTTACAGAACCGGCATCACAGGAAGAGACACAGCCCGAAACAGATGATAAGAAAGAGAATAGGAAGAAGGGATTTTCCATTAACCCCTTTCTGATCATGGCATTGGTGGTGATCGCAGCCGCTGCCGGGGGAGGAGCATATATATCCTATTCCCGCAAAAAGAGGAGCAGCGAGCCGCGCGCTCCGCAGGAACAGAGACGCAGGAGGCTCCCGGGAAGAGGGCGTGACGGAAGAGGAGTTCGACCGTTTGCTGAAAGAACGTCTGGGAGACCGTAGTAAAGGGAAAAATCAAAAGAAAAAATAAAAAACCGATATAGAAGTGAATCAGTAAAAAAGTATAAAAGACAGGCTGTACTGCTTATCCCGGGAATGGGAGGCGGTACAGCCTGTATTGATTTCGGTTTTAACCGCTTATCCAGGTTTCAGCCGTTCATTCCGGATTATGCTGACGATTTCCGGCTGCCTGAATTATATAGTTGCCGGTAAAGGCGAGCCCCGCCAGAACCAGCGCGGTTCCAAGACCTGAGTAAAAAGACTGCAATAAATATGTCAGGACAGACCGGAGGTGCGCAGGCCGATCCCAAAGGTCATCATAAATGCCATGATGATGAAGGATTTCGGTCAAAAGAATTTTAGGATAAACTGCATCTCTTCCTCGTAACGGACAATCCGGTCGGTGTGCCTGCGTACCAGTTTGCCAAAAACCATGAACCAGAAAAGGAAAAATACTGTGCGGGAAAGGGCCAGATTGATCAGTGTCACATAGCTTTTATAGGAAATGATCCCAATACGCAGAATATTAAAGCCGGCTGTGAGCCAGACGATGCCTGCAAGCAGAGTAGATAATTTTTTTGATTTTTCATGTGAGTACCTCCTTAAGTGAACAATGTTCATTATAAGACGGTTCTGACGATCTGTCAGTGATGGGAAAAATTATTTGGAATCTTTTCGGATCATTTTTTAGAGCAGATATGCGGCTGCTGTATCAAGTGTGAGGATAATCAGAGGAATGTTACATTTTTCTTAACAATAGAATCGTTGTATTGACTTTAAATCCTACATGTAATAATTTATAAAAACTCAGCGAAAACATGAGGGTCTGCATCGATTGATGCCCCGTTACCTGCGGATTTTTTGACTGAGACCAGAGGTTAGACGTCGGAATCGTGAAACAATGTAAGAATGAAACTGTAAAGAGAGGAACCGTATTATGAGGCATAGAAGAAGCAAACGTGGACTGATCGTCGGTGGGATTGCTGCAGGATTCTGATTGCTGCAGCGATTGTAATTGGGATTTTGTGGTTTCAGAAGAGAGAGGAGACGGAGAAGGAAAAGACTCCGGAGGAGCTCTTAATGGAGTATACGGAATATATCAGGACCGGCAATTACGAGGCCATGTATGGAATGCTGAATGAACAGAGCCGGAAGAATATCAGTCTGGAGGATTTTACAGCGAGAAATAAAAATATCTATGAAGGAATCGGCACTTCCGGTCTCCAGGTGGAGATCCAGAGTGTAGAGGAACGGACCGAAGGCTAAAGACGGTCAGCTATCAGACTTCGCTTAACAGTTCCGCCGGGAGATTCATTATTTTCTCAATCAGGTGGATTTTATCCGGGAGCAGACCGTCTGAGAATCAGGAGACGAAAAGGAAAAAAAGGATGCGGGAGAATATCGGCTGATCTGGAACGATCAGGTTATCTTTCGAATCTGGGGCGTACCGATAAAGTGCGTGTTTCTACAGATAAGGCGGTGAGAGGGAGGTGCTGGACCGGAACGGCGGTCTGCTGGCGGGGAAAGGGCAGTGCTTCTCTGGTAGGTCTCGTGCCGGGAAAAATGGCCGGTTATTCTGCCGGAGCGGCCGGAGCGGCTGGAGAGGAAGCCGGTGCTAACCCTGATTTAGAGAAGCTTTTCTGAACTTCTTGGTGTCTCGGTGGAGAGTATAGAAAAGAAACTGGCGGCGAAGTGGGTGAAGGAAGATTCCCTCGTTCCGGTCAAAACGCTGAAGAAGGTAGATGAATTTGATCTTCAGTCAGCGAATCCAAAGCAGGATAACCTGGAAAATAAGGCGCTTCAGGACGAGCTCCTTTCCATACCGGGCGTGATGATTACCGATACTCCGGTGAGATCCTATCCGCTGGGCGAGGCGGCGGCTCATCTGGTAGGGTATGTCCAGAATGTGACGGCTGAGGACTTGGAGAAGCATCCGGGCGAGGGATATTTATCAGACAGCGTCATAGGGAAGAAGCGGAATCGAAACACTGTATGAAAAAGAACTGAAGGGACAGAACGGAGAGAAGATCTCGATCGTCACCTCCGAGGGAGAAGAAAAGCTGGTTCTGGCTGCCATACCTCGGGTGGATGGCAGAGAACATTACTCTGACCATAGACAGCAGCCTTCAGAGAACCATCTATGAGAAGTTTGGAGATGTTAAGAGCTGTACGGTCGCCATGAATCCTTATACAGGGGAAGTCCTGGCGCTGGTGAATACGCCCTCCTATGACGACAACGATTTCATACTCGGTATGTCCGAGGAAAAGTGGGCCTCCTTAAATGAAGATGAGAGAAAGCCGATGTTTAACCGGTTCCGCCAGCGTTTTTGCCCCTGGTTCTTCGTTTAAACCGATCACAGGTGTCATCGGGCTTTCCACGGGGGCGCTGACGCCGGGCGAAAGCTTTGGCACGGATCATGCGGGACTTAGCTGGCAGAAGGACGCCAGCTGGGAAAGTATCAGGTGACGACACTTACGATTACAGCCCGGTTAATCTGGAAAATGCTTATATTTACTCTGATAACATCTACTTCGCAAAGGCGGCACTGAAGATTGGCTACGATGATTTTATGGCCGGACTGGACCGTCTGGGGTTCAATCAGGATCTGCCTTTTGAGATATCGGTCGCTCAGTCCCAATATTCCAACACGGAACGGATCGAGACGGAAATCCAGCTGGCGGACAGCGGATACGGTCAGGGACAGGTGCTGATGAATCCGATTCACTTAGCGGCGCTTTTATACCATGTTCCCTAACGGTGGAGACGTCATAAAAGCCGTATCTCACATACAGAAGGAGAGGGAACCGGAGGTATGGCTGAAAGGAGCCTGTACTCAAAAAGACTGCGGAGACGATAGAGACTGCACTGAAGAAGGTAGTCGTTCGGAACACGGAACCGGCCACGCCGCGATGCGAAATGATATCACGCTGGCCGGCAAGACGGGAACTGCCGAGATTAAAGCATCGAAAGGAGATACGTCCGGTACAGAGCTTGGCTGGTTTGCCGTGTACACGGCTGACGGTCCGGATCACACTCCGATTCTTATGGTCAGTATGGTAGAGGATGTCAAGAATGCCGGAGGCAGCGGACTTGTGGTGAGAAAGACGAAAGCCGTGCTGGATACCTATATTCCTCCGGTGCAGTAGAATAAAAATGTCATCAGACAAAACACGTTGCTGCTGTCTGATGACATTTTTTGATGTAACAGGAAAGGGCATCTGCTGAAGCAGATGCGCTCCGGCGTGGGAGTCCGGCTCACTGTACTCTTTCTTCTGTATGGGCAATTGTTCGGCGGTTCAGTTAATTCCCCCCATACAGTTTTTTCGCCTTCAGAATATGTGCCAGTGCGATTTTTTTCTCCCGCTTTGGCACCGGTCGCCCCTGTCTTCTCCGCTGATATGGACCGCAAAGGAATAAGGACCGTGAACAGATTCCACGAAGCCGATGAACCAGCCGTTCGTATTCTTGCCGTCTACGGTGCCGGTGCCTGTTTTTCCATAAAGCGACGACGTGCCGTCGGAGGAGAGAAAGAGAGCATTCTGAACCGTTTCCATGCCGTTGTCTGAGAAGGGCAGTGTATGTCCGGATAAGCCGGCCAGCAGCTTCACCTGTTCCAACGGAGATATTTTTAAGGAGGACTCCAGCCAGAAACGGGAAGGCCCTCCTGAAAAGTCCATATTTCCATAGGAAAGACTGGTGAGAACCTGTCGGGTGGAGTCCCAGTCCGCGGCGGTGGTCCAGATCCATAAAATACCAGTTGACGGAGTTCGCCATGGCGGTGTTCAGGTTCTGGTCCCTGTTCCAGGATTCGAAGGGATAGGCTTCTCCGTTCCAGGCCATGGCAGAATCTTCGCTGTGATAATGCCTGCGTCGAGGGCTATCAGGGCGCTGTAGATCTTGTAGGTAGAGTTCGGCGATATCCGCGTGCGTGCGTCCTCCTCGTTGGATATAAGGTATCGGTTTTCTGAAGCGTCATACAGGACGAAACTGCCGTCAAAGTCTTCGAAATAGCTGCTCAAATCTTCTAAAGACGCTTGGGGCAGAGCCGCACGATAGCGGTCTGAGGAAAAGGCGAGGGGCGGAGACGGACGGCGTGGTACAGAGAACCAGCGCGGCGGTGAGGAGATACAGCATACGGCTCTTTATCCGTTTACCTCCGGATTCCCGGCGGTATGAGGCAATGAATGAAATCCGTTTGCGTATCTCTTTTCTGCTGCCGCCGATGCCTGCCTGTCTGCCCGAAGGTCAGATGGGAGAGGCGCGCCGCAAAATGAAGCAGGGCGGTTCCGTAATCGACGGAGGCATTTTCCCCGAGAAGCGACAAAACTGCTGTGTCGCAGGCGATTTCCCTGTCGCTTACCATCTCCTTTCAGGGCCAGCCAGACCATGGGATGGAACCAGTAAAAATCAGGAGAATACGGAAAAAAGCGCCGCATATCAGATCCTTATGCTTATAATGATGAAGCTCGTGGAGCAGAATACAGCGTATCTCGTTTTCTGACAGACCGGAGAGCTGGGAATCGGGAAGCAGCACACATGGGGCTGCAGTCCCCGCCGTAACCGGAGAGTGAAGCAGGGGAGAAAAACGCAGGGGAATCTTCCTTCGGATTCCCAGCTGCCTGATGCAGTCTGCATATAGATTCCGCAGCACATCGTCCTGAACGGGAAGCGAGGTCCTTTTTAAATGATTTACACGGATTGCGGAAATCAGAGTAAGAACTGTGAGGATGACTGTTCCTCCACCCCACAGGCAGATAAGAGCGGCTGCCCAAAACCAGGTATCTCCGGCTTACGGAAATGGAAAAATCGTTCAGTATTCCTGATGGCCGTAAATTGTTTCCGGCAGCCCAAAGCGCCGGTCTGTCCCGGATCCCCGGCAGGGGAATCGTAAACCAATCAGCCGGTCAGCCAGCCTGGCGGCCCTGGAAATGCCGCTGCCAGGAAAGCGCTGCGGCCAGAAACAGGAGAAGAAACCATAATCGGTAACGGATTTCCGCCGTCTAGGTGCCGATAAAATACGTTTCGAATAAAAAGAATGATACCGCCGGAAACTGCGATGGCGGCACTGCTTTGCAGCAGATAAAGAAGCAGAGATTCTGCCATCTACGGTTCTCCTTCCCCGTCATGTAATAACAGGCTGCGGAGTTCCTCCAGCTCTTCCTGGGAAATCCGCTCGTCCTTCATATAATTTGCCACCAGTGAGGTCAGATTGCCATTAAAGAAGCGTTTGAGAAAATGCTCGCTTTCCTGGTTAAGATAGTCTTCCTTAACGACCAGTGGGGTGTATACAAAGACCCGGCTTTTTCTTTTCGTATGTAATGGCTCCTTTTTGTACGAGGCGTTTAACAGTCTGGATCGTCTTGGGGCTCCACTCCGTGGCCTGTGAAAGGATGTCCGTCACCTCGTTAGTATTTATGGGAGCTTTGCTCCAGATTACCTTCATAACTTCATATTCGGCTTCTGATATCTGCGGCAGCCTGCTCATGATAACCTCCCTGTTCTTACAACTGTAATACAAATATTATACGTGAGCAAAGGCGGATGTAAAGGGGTGGGATCAAAATTTGAGCAGGTTTTTCTCATTTGACCTGGATCCTCAGGACGGATCCGGCATACTCAGGGATAGTCAGTGCTGAAAAACAGGGGACAGTTTTTCGCAAAATGGCCCCGGCCGGAGACTGTCCGGCCAATCATACAAGAGGTGCGAGGTAAGACAACATGGTCCAAAACAGGGGAATTAACCAGGACGTGACACAGGAGATGAACCGTTCTCTCCTTTTTAAAAACTCTAAGAAGAGAAGGCATGTGTTCCAGGGCATATCTGGCCTCCTTAACAGGGCTGAAACAGGCGACCGTGACCAATATTATGAAGGATTTCCTAAACTGGGGGATCGTTACGGAGGTAGGCTTCTTAAACGGAAGCAAGGGCCGCCGTTCGATCGGCGTATCCATCAGTCAGGATCGTTACCGGGTCATCGGCGTGCGCCTTGCGAAAACATTACAGCGTCGGCCTGTTCGATTTGACAGGGACACAGATCACGAAGAAGCGGGTGGATTTTAATCCGGAAGAGCAGCCGGATGCGGAAGATATCCTGAAATCAGATTGCGGCAGAGATGCGCGCCCTGATGAAAGAAATATGGAAAAGATACCATACTGGCGGCCGGTATGGCTGTGCCAGGCCATTTATAGCCAAGAAAAACAGGATTGCTCTGATTACGGGAGCTGATATCTGGAAAGACGTGGATTTAAAGAAATTCTTTGACCGGGAACTGGATATCCCTGTATTTCTGGAGCACAACGCCAATGCGGGCGCTTACGCCCATATGTGGGATTTAAAGGACGCCTACCGCGATGACATTCTGGTCTATATCGCCGCCGGTCAGGGCATTGGCGCCGGAATTGTGATGGATGGAAAGATCTATAAGGGCGCCCTGGGGACCTCCGGTGAGATTGGCCATATGACCATTGACCGGAACGGTCGGCCGTGCGCCTGTGGCAATAAAGGCTGTCTGGAGCGGTATGCCTCCTCTCTGGAACTGGTGAAGGCCGTATACGGTGATCAGGCCGGCCGGTCAGGGTGCAATTTTGAAGATGTAGAACGGCGGATTCGTGAGGGTGATAATTTTTGCATCGACTGCTATCGGCGTGCCTGCGAGAGTCTTGGAATTGGAATTATCAATATTGTCAATGTGATTAATCCGGACATCATCATCATCGGTGACGATATGGCGAGGCCGGATCCGGAACTGATGGAGTCTGTGGTGCGTGAAACTGTGCGGGAAGGCGTTCTGGACGACGTGTGGGAGGGACTCACGCTGTCCATCAGCACCTACCAGGGCGATCCGATCCTGACGGGAGCGGCAATAGTAGCCATCGACCGGATTTTCGACAGTCCGGGCCAGTTTATTCCCAGCAAGTGAAGATTGAGGTGGGTGCCTGCGGGCCGTCTGCCGGCAGGACAGCGCGTTCAAAGTCTACGGGCGTGGATTGTTCCCGTAGACTTTATCGGAATTTACAATAGAGTCCGAGGTGATAAAGATGAATACAGAACGTAAAAAACAGCTGATCATGGAATACAAAAACCGCCATCCGGAGATGGGTGTAATCTCTCTTAAGTGCAAAGCTACGGGTGAGGCGTTTCTGGGAATATCGGGAGATACGAGAACGGCATTTAACAGTGTCTGCGCCAGATTATCGGGCTCGTCCCATCGAACCGGCATTTGCAGGAACTGTGGAAGGAGTATGGGGAGGGAGGGATTCGAGCAGACGGTTATGAGGGTTTTAAAGTATGAGGATCCGGGTGAGGATCATACAGAAGAACTGGAGCTGCTTCGGGAGGAGTGCCTGGAGGAAGATGAGAGAGCTGTGAAGATCTGGAAATGAGAGGAAAAAGAATGGATTGTGCAAAAAGTAGGCCGGTTAATTCTGCAGTTTCGAAAAAGAAAAAGGACTGACGCAGCAGCAGGTTGCAGACCTTTTGGGAATCAGCAATAAGACCGTATCAAATGGGAACGCGGTTTAGGATGCCCTGACGTATCGTTGTGGGAAGGACTTTCCACGGTGCTGGGCGCCGATATTATAAAACTGCTTCAGGAGAACTCACTCCAAACCGGCCGGATGTGGGGAAACTTGAAAAGGCATGCTTTTACGTGTGTCCCGTCTGCGGCAACATTCTTGTGAGCACGGGAAATGCGTCAATTTCCTCTTTGCGGAAGAAAGTTAAAACCGCTGATTCCGGTTCCGTGCTCAGAAGAACATAAGCCTGTGATCCGGGAAATGGATCTGGAATACTTCGTGACGCTGGATCACGATATGAGCAAGGAGCATTATATTGCCTTTGCAGCCTGCGTGAATCACGACCGGATTTACTTAAACAGGCTATATCCGGAACAGAACCCGGAATTCCGCATGCCCATGATAAGGCGGGGCGGATATTTGTATTTTACTGTACAAGCATGGACTGCAGAAGTATCCGTTTTAGCCGGCGCAGGAACCAGCGAAAGGATCTTAGACAACACGCCCTACCCTTCCCCAATAATACAAGTTATGGGGCGTGTTGTTAAAATCAAAATCGCATATTTTTATAAATTACCTGTTGACATTTTCCAAAATGTGGTATTGTTTAACTAGAAATATTAATTAATTGAATTAATACATAAAACGAAGGAACAAATTAATTCAAAAATAAAAAAGAAGAGGAGAACAGCGATGAAATTTTTTGTTGACACAGCGAAGGTGGAGGATATCAGAAAGGCAAATGATATGGGGGTTATCTGTGGAGTAACAACAAACCCATCTTTGATCGCCAAAAAGGCGGAAGAACCAGGAAGATGTATTGAAAGAAATCGCATCCATTGTTGACGGACCAATCAGTGGTGAAGTAAAAGCGACAACAGATAGATGCAGAAGGCATGATCGCAGAAGGTAGAGAAATTGCAAAATTCATGAAAATATGGTAGTTAAAATTCCTATGACAGTAGAAGGATTAAAGCTGTACAAAAGTATTAACGTGAGGGAATCGCTGTTAATGTAACATTGATCTTCACAGCAAACCAGGCACTTCTTGCAGCTCGTGCAGGAGCACTTACGTATCTCCATTCTTAGGACGTCTGATGATATTTCCAGCCGGGAATCGATTTAATCGAAACCATCGCAGAGATGTTCAAACTATCCGGAAATTGATACTGAGATTATTGCAGCAAGTGTCCGCAATCCGATCCATGTCATCGACTGCGCTCTTGCTGGAGCAGATATCGCAACCGTTCCTTACAGCGTGATTGAGCAGATGACAAAGCATCCGCTGACCGATCAGGGAATCGCAAAATTCCAGGCTGACTATAAGGCAGTATTCGGAGAAGTAAGTAGAAGTAAAGGAGGATACGGGATTGAGGCGATTATCTGGAACTTGAAGAAAAATAGCGTTGAGATCAAAAGGCATCGTGACGGCGGTTCACAGCGCGAAGTCCGGCCATCCGGGCGGATCACTGTCGGCGGCTGACTTATTTACCTGGCTCTATTATAAAGAACTGAACATTGATCCGGAACAGCCTTTGAAAGGAGGATCGTGACCGTTTTGTATTATCAAAGGGCCATGGCTCCGGGATACTATTCTACACTGGCGAATCGCGGTTTCTTCCCTGTAGAGGATTTAAAGACACTGCGTCATACCGGCTCCTATTTACAGGGGCATCCGGACAGAAAGCATATCCCGGGCGTGGATATGTCCAGCGGTTCTCTGGGACAGGGATTTCCGCTGCTGTCGGAATGGCACTCTCTGCGAAAGCTGGCAGAAGAAAGATTACCGTGTTTATACACTCCTTGGCGACGGGGAGATTGAAGAAGGTCAGGTCTGGGAAGCTGCGATGTTCGCAGGCTACAGAAAACTGGATAATCTGGTCGTGATCGTGGATAATAACGGACTCCAGATTGACGGTCCGGTGGATAAGTCTGTTCCCCTTATCCGATCGACTAAGAAATTTGAGGCATTTAATTTCCATGTCATCTGCATTGACGGCCATGACTTCGCCCAGATCGAGCAGGCATTTGCAGAGGCAAGAAATACAAGGGAATGCCGACCGCCATTATCGCAAAAACCTTAAAGGGCAAGGAGTTTCCTTTATGGAGGGAGCGGTGGCCTGGACGGTGCTGCTCAAACGACGAGCAGTATCAGACCGCAATGGCAGATTTGGAGAAAGCAGGTGAAGCGTTATGCCAGAGATGAAAGAACAATCCGTAAAGAAGATCGCTACGAAGCTATGGGCGCTCTTGCGGAACTGGGAGAGCGTAAATGACAAAATTGTGGTCCTGGATGCCGATCTGGCAGCCGCGACAAAACAGGAGTTTTCAAGAAGGTATTTCGGAACGCCATATCGACTGTGGTATCGCGGAATGCAATATGATGGGGATTGCCGCCGGTCTTGCCGCAACTAGGGATGGTTCCGTTTGCAGCACCTTTGCAATGTTCGCAGCCGGCAGAGCGTTTGAACAGGTTAGAAACTCCATCGGATATCCGCATTTAAATGTAAAGATTGGCGCTACTCACGCTGGTATTTCCGTCGGTGAGGATAGGCGCAACCCATCAGTGCAACGAGGATATTGCTCTGATGAGAACGATTCCCGGTATGGTTGTGATCTGTCCTTCCGATGATGTGGAGGCGAGAGCCGCTGTCAAGGCCGCGGCCGAGTATGAGGGCCCGGTATATTTACGATTTGGACGTCTGGCTGTGCCTGTAATCAACGACAATCCGGGTACGAGTTTCAGATCGGAAAAGGCGTGGTTTTAAAAGAGGGGAAAGACTTAACTGTTTGCAACAGGTCTGGAAGTCGGTCATGCACTGGAAGCGGCAAAGCTTCTGGCCGCAGACGGACTTGATGCTGAAGTGATCAACATTCATACGATCAAACCCCTGGATGAGGAGCTCATTATAAAATCTGCGAAGAAACCGGAAGGGTAGTGACTGTGGAAGAGCATTCCATCATAGGCGGAGTTGGAAGCGCTGTCTGCGACTCCCTGTCCGGAGAATGCTCCGGTACCGGTCTTTAAGATCGGAGTACGTGATGTATTCGGCGAGTCTGGTCCGGCTGCTGAGCTGATTCATAAGTATGAACTGGATGCAGAAGGTATTTATAAGCAGATTAAAGAATAAGTGGTATTGAGACAGGACAGAAGCGAAGAAGCAGTATGGGATTCGCAGTCTGAAGTGAAAATGTACAGCAGGCCGTGATACGGGAAGATGTGATTCCTGTATCGCGGCCTTTTTGCGTGGAAAAAAATGATGATTTACGTGGAAAGATGATGATATCGCGTAAGTGTTCCGGGAGAAAAGGGAAGCTCCGTGCAGAGAGAACGTTTATTCCGTGAGCGTCAGGAATTTTAGCTGATTTGTAAGAAAAACGTTTGAAAGTGTGGTTGAAATAATGGAGGGAAGATGCTATAATCTAAGTGGTAAGTGATAAGTAGTAAGTAGCAAGTAATAAACAAACAGCCAGGCATTATTTTTTCTGCAGGAACAGCAGGCAAACACCAAATCGCACGTAAGAGAAAGGATTACTATGAAAGAATATACATTATCTCAGCAATATGCCCTGATTGGCCTGGATGGCCCAGGATTCCATGCATGCAACCGCGGCAAAGAATGCGGTCTGCCGCTGTATCGCGGCGGCAAAGCTTCTGGAAAGGCTTGTATTAACGGAAGATCCGGGGTCAGGAGGCTGTGAAGGAGGAACTGGAAGCTGGTTTTAAGGAGATTCACGGCATCGTATAGGCAAGGAAGCCCAGCTCTGGAGACTGAGGTTGCAGAGACGCTGAAGGCGAGGGGGTCCTTGATGAGGTTCCGGATATTATGGCATGTGACATTAATTATAACAGCATGAATATGGAACTGAAAGTCTACCGCAGCGACGAGGTGGAATACCAGCGTACAGCGGAGGGAGTTCACGCTGAAATGCTCGAGGGAGGTGCCATGTGGTAACGTTAGAGTGTGCCTGTCTGGGTATGGCTGTTTCGTGAGCGGTTTGTATCCACGAGATATTTTCTGTGAATGAGCAGGAGGAACTGGCTGCCCGCATGATTGAGCTGGCCGAGCAGGAACCGGTTATCAGAGTGATCTGGGATCTGGAGATTTACCGGTGGACGGAAAATTGTCGCAGCAGCTGCTGGGTGCGAAGAAAAATCTATTTAAAATCCATATATGGAGGCGTCAATCTCCTGTTCCGTTTCTGGACAGAAGGCAGGCCGATATTCATTGACTTCGTTATTTTCGGAACGGACGTGGCGGGAAGGCGTATGGCTATTCTGAACTATTTTAACGGAAAAGGGTCATTACGTGGAAGAGGTCAAAGAATGGTTCAGGAGACCCTTTTAAAGGTAGATAACTACTATTACCGGGTATTCCCAATGACAAAAGGTTTACTATAAGGTACCGGTTCAGGGGCGAATCTGGTTCCTGTTTATAGGTAGGTGATGGAATGTCAAGACAGAGAAGCATGGAGAAAAGATCAGTACCTCCGAATATGTATCGATTGGAGAACTGCCAGGCTTACTGGCTGCCGTTACAGCACTCTGAAGTATTATACAGAAGAAGGAATGCTTCCGTTTGAACAGGAAGAAGAGAATCTCACGAGACGATACCGGAGGGTCGAGACTACAGTAGAACGGATAGAGCGGATTAAAAGTTTAAAAAGAAAGCGGAAAGACGATACCGGAGATTAAAGAACTGGTCAAGACGGGATAATCCCGCATGCGTAGAGCCCATCCATGAGCATGCGGGTTTCCTGGGAGTGAAAAGTCAAAGATCCGGCCGCAGGAGACAGGACGTTAAAACTATAGTGCCGCGGGCGGCGGGATCTGCCCCTCGCGGCAGTCCCGCTGGTTCCATGAGTGCGCCCACCGGCTGACTGTCCGCGGGAATTAGCAGAAACACCAAAATCAACGCCAGCGACACGAAGCCGGAAAGTTAAGAAAAATATTATTGACATTTTTGATGATTCCGTTTTATAGTATCCATAGAATAAAGAGGACGTATGGTCCTTTATGAGAAGAGGAGTGATTGTTATGTTGGCAAACGATAGGAAATGGGTGAAAACAAGATAACAACAGGAAAAGACAGGGACTGGCGTATAATAGCTTTATTTGCTGCGCACGGCTTGTTGTCGTGTTTTTTTTGTACCATTTTTTTCGGGATTCCGGGAAATGGCGGTATGGCCCTGTCGGCTCATAAAGGAGATTATGATTTGGAAAGAGAAAATTGCATATTGATCAGCAACAGTAAAAACTGGATTGAACAGGCGGCTGTCGATCAGCTTCGTGGCGTTGCCACCCGGGAGTGGTGAAGGCAGTAGGCCTGCCGGATCATCCATCCGGGAAAGACACCGGTAGGAATGGCGGTGTTGAGCAGAGAACGGTTTTATCCTCATTTGATCGGCAACGATATCGGATGCGGGATGAGTCTGTTTTCCACAGGAGTGAAGCAGAAGAAATTCCGTATGGATAAATGGGAATCGAGGCTTAACTCGATTCGGGAGCTGAGGGATATTCCGTGCGATAACCCTTATGAGGGATTTTTGCCCTGTTAAGGATTTGGGAACCATCGGCACAGGAAACCATTTTGCAGAGTTTCAGTGTCTGGAACACGTTTACAGAGAAGAGGAGGCTGAGCGTCTTGGACTGCTGGAGGGCCGCATCATGTTACTGGTCCACAGCGGCTCCCGGGGATACGGGCAGGAGATTTTAAAACCGGTTTTATTCGCCGGAAGGGCTGCCGGAAGATGGAGAGGAGGGCAGCCTATCTGGACGGAACACGATTCTGCTATCCGTGGGCCGGAAGGAATCGCATGGTAACGGCGAAAAAGCTGCTCGCTTATCTGGGCGTGGAGAGTGAGGTGAATCCTCTGTTTTAGAGAGCTGCCATAATTATCTGGAGCGAACGGAAGAGGGCTGGCTTCACCGGAAGGGAAGTGTATCGACGAAGCATGGAGCCGTGGTCATTCCGGGATCCAGAGGAAGCCTGAGCTATGTATGTGTACCGGCCTGCGGACACGTCCGTTTCCCTGGACTCTGTGTCCCATGGTGCAGGCAGAAAATGGGCCAAGTATCTGTAGAGCAGGATTGACCAGAGATACGACAGGGGATTCCATCAGAAGCACAAAGCTTAAGAGCCGCGTGGTCTGCCATGACACCAATTTACTGTTTGCCGAGGCGCCGGAAGCCTATAAGAACGTGGAACAGGTGATTGCTTCCCTTGAGGACTATGGACTGATTGATGTTGTTGCGACACTGCGGCCGCTTCTCACGTTTAAAGGGTAGGGAGGCGCGCATGAGAATACAGATAAGTTCCGGGCAGGGCCCGGCGGAATGCGAACTGGCGGTTGGTCTGCTCTATGAGGAACTGAAGAAGAGGCTTCTGATATCCGCTTTTTTCACACAGGAAAAAGCGGGAGGGATTTTCCTCCATCATGTTTGAGACGGAACATGATTTTTACCAGCCTGGAAGGCAGTGTGCTGTGGATTTGCAAAAGCCCTTTACCGGCCGGAACATAAACGAAAAAACTGGTATGTGGATGTCGAGTATTTTGGAGACGGTGCCGCGGGTGACCGAGGGAGAAACTGGTTCGCTTTGAGACCTTTAAAGCGGCGGAAAGGCGGCCAGAACGTGAATAAGGTGGAAACCGGAGTCCGCGCCATTCATACCGACAGGGACTGCGGTGGTATCCACAGAGGCGCGGAGCCAGCATATGAATAAGCAGGACTGCCTTAAACCGCCTGTGCGAAATTCTGGCGGAGATGAACCTGGAAAGCGGGCGAAGGGAAAGAACCTGGCCTGGATGGAACACACCAGGCTGGAACGGGGGAATCCTGTTCGGATCTATGAAGGAAGAGCGTTTCACCTTAAAGGGGGAACGGTGGGGATAAAGACCAATGGAGCATAAGGTAAAAGGGCAGAAGATTTTTCATACCGGCTATGAGCCGCGGGAGGTAGATAAGCATGATATGAAAAATATTGAGAAACTGATGAGCGGCGTCTCACAGAAGCGGTTATGCATGAGTACAAAAGGATAATAAAACAGCAGGGAACAACGATTTTGATCGTCGCTCCCTGCTGTTTTATTAGACTCTAGTGCCCCCAAAGGTTCTGTGCCACCTGCATAGCGGATTTATCTGCGATTTCCGCGATCTTTTCTTTGGACTCTTTCATGCCATTGTTGATCCAGCAGCGCAGGACTCCGGTTAAACCGAATGTGATGAACTCAATGAAATAGGAAAGCGATACGTCGTCGATTCCCGGATACTGTTTCTTAAAACAGCGGTTCCGTTGTCAGAAATGAGCTGGTGGAAACGGTTGACGAAATCGCTGGATGCACTGTTTTCAAACAGAATTCTGGCAATTTTTACGTTTTCTTCAATATATTGTATGAACAGGCAGCAGGATGGGCATCAGCGAACCGTTCTTAGAACTGCACAGGAAATTGTCGATCATGTCCTGAAAAATCGGCCAGTACGTCGGATTCCATCTTCTGCAGCAGATCGTAAGTATCGGTGTAATGATTGTAGAAGGTTCCTCTGTTTAGATCCGCCCGCTCCGTGATGTCCTTGACGGAAATATTTTTAAAATCTCTCGGTCATCAGCTCCAATCAGGCTGTCTTTTTAACATTTTCTGGGTCCTGCGAATTCTCCGGTCCTCTTCTGTGATTCCATATTTTCTCCTCACAATCCTGTTTAAAAACAAAATTTATCAGTTTCGATTGATATTAAACACAAAAGCGAATAAAGTGGTGCTTATCACACAAAGAGCGCCGAATCGTTGCTTATTGAAATATATCAACAATTGAATTATAATAACATGTGTTCAAAAGTCAATGATTGTACAATAATCAAAAGGTGGGCAATAATGAAAAGAAACAGCGATATTTTCAATCAGGTGATTCGGTTTATTGTGTATCACGGGAAGATCATTGAGAAGGTTTTCCTGGTAACCACGATTCTCTGTGCCATTTGTTTCCCGTTTGCTAGGGGTGAATTACGATCTGAGCAAATACCTGCCGGATTTTGCAACCGACAAAGCAGGCGCTGGATGTGATGGAAGCGGAGTTTGGTTATCCCGGCATGGCGCGTGTTATGGTAAAAAAGACGTATCTCTGCAGGAGGCGAAACGCATCCGGGAAGAGATATCTGCGGTTGACGGGGTAGGATCTGGTTCTCGGTTCTGACGTCTCGACCGATGCCCACATGGGAACACCGTTTCTGAGTGAAAGCATGATGGAGTTCATCGGCGTCGATCTGCTGGCTCGACGATTACTATAAAAGACGGAACGCCCTGATGGACGTGTCTTTGAAGATAAAGACGGGGGAACCGCGTACCAATGCGGCCATCGAGGAAATTTACGGATCGTCAGCGTGGGGCTGTTTTCGGAAGCGCCATATCCAGCAAGGAACGGAGGCTCGATTACAAGAGAGACGCATCATGGCGATTGCCATGTCAATCGTGATTATATGGCTGATCCTGACGCTGGACCACCACGTCGTGGATGGAGCCGTTTCTCTTTATTTTCGTGATGATCGTGGCGATTGTACTGAATATGGGGGTCGAAACATTTTGGAACGATATCCTTTTTTACTTTCTCCACAGCGGCCATTTTGCAGCTGGCGGTATCGATGGACTATTCTATTTTCCTGCTTCATACCTTTACGGCATTGAAAAACAGGGGCATGGAAATCCATGAGGCGATGGTGGAGGCGATCAGGGAATCCTGCAGTTCGATTCTCGCCAGCGGGGCGACCACCATTGTGGGATTTATCGTTATCGCGTTTATGCGGTTTACCATAGGAAAGGACGTAGGATTTGTACTCGCAAAGGGAATCATATGCGCCTCTTTTAACGGTGCTTCTGCTGATGCCCACACTGATTCTCCGGTTTGACGATAAGATTGTGAAAACGGCGCATAAGCCGCTTATCGCTTCTTTTGATGGATTTGCACGGGCCATGTACCGGATCAGGATTCCGGTGTTCCTTTGGCGGCGCTCTTAGCAGTGCCCGTTATTTCGGGCAGGGTATGAATCACTTCCTGTACGGCGACGATGCGATCGGTGCGGGACCGGGAACGCGGGGTTTACGAAGACACGCAGGAGATTGACCGCCTGTTTAAAAGTCCAACATGGCGATCTGCATCGTGCCGAACGGTTCCGGGCGTGACGGAAAAGGAACTGTCAAAGGAACTGAGAACCTGGATTTTGTCAATTATGTGATTTCCCATGTCAGGAACCATGCCTGACGGAATACCGGAAAGCTTCCTTCCTGATGATTTGACGAGCCAGCTGCGGGGCGATGTTTATGCCAGAATGCTGATTTCCATGCCTTACAGGAGAGCGACTATGCGTTTGAGTGCAGTGCCAGACTGGAGGAGATTGTACATAAGTATTATCCTGACAATTCCTACGTGATCGGGGATGACGCCCACAACCATTGACATCAGGGATATTCTGACAGAGGATTTACAATCATGTATCTCTGCTGTCTCTGGCTGGTGTGGCACTTGTCGTATTTCTGACATTCCGCTCGGTCCTGGTGCCGATTCTGGTGATTGTGCCGATCGAAGTTGCCATCTATTTAAAACATGACGCTGCCCTATGTGATGGGGACACCATGATCTATATCGGCTATATCATCGTCAGCTGTCTGCAGCTGGGGCTACCATCGATTACTCGATTCTGATGACAAACAACTACCCGGCGTTTCCGAAGGAAAAGGGACGCCGCGAGGCACCGTTGCCGCTGTCAATAAGAGTACGCTTTCAATCATGACATCGGCATTATTTCTGATGGTAGGTTATCTGCTGTATTTTTACTTCGTCCATACAGGCGATTTCCCAGGTGGACGTCTGGTGGGACGCGGGGGCGACTCCTGAGCGCTTCCGGCGCTCTTATCCGCATTTGATAAGCAGATCAAACAGCAGGAGCGGGCGGATGCACGGAAAGAGAAGGCGGAACCGTCTGGCAAGGCAAAAACCTGACAACAGGGAAAAGTCTGCCAGCGAAGCGATGTGACGGAAGAGAAGGAACTGCCGGAAGAGAAGTTATCGGAAGAGAAGGAGTTACTGGAAGAGGCAGGTCTTACGACAGATGTGAGCCCGATATTTGCAGATGGAAAATGCGGGCAGAAAGAACTCCGCGTCAGGCGGAGGACAGAAGAGGCGGAGCAGAAGGAAAAGGGAGATGACAGCCATGAGAAAGTAAACGGATTTCAGCGTTTGTTTTAGCAGCCGATTGCTTTGCGTGCGGTCCGTCCATGGAGGCGGGAGCGGCGGCAGACACTCCGGTCTGTGATGAAACAACTCTATATCATTTATGGATCCCTACATTTTTTAAGGAGAGCAGTGTCGTAAAGCTACACGATGAACGGAAGCAGCCGGATTGTTGATTATGGAACGTACAACCGGATTAATATGACGGATCACTCCGATCCTGTGACGGAGCAGGACGGAAAGCTTACATTTAATTTGGAAAATCCGGAGGACCGTTTCTATTTTGAAGGCGGTACGGAGACCAAAGGAAGAACTTCCCTGGAATATTTTAGTGAGTTACCGCTTGCACGGGCTGGAAAAGACGCGGAAGAACTCTGCAGG